>Ga0247730_1000004_pt1 | contig 333263 bp, 290 predicted proteins | sample UWRJL073202C2_FD_180959 | JGI IMG/M metagenome (GOLD analysis project Ga0247730, IMG submission 180959) | Plant litter microbial communities from Arlington Agricultural Research Station in Wisconsin, United States - UWRJ-L073-202C-2 | ecosystem: Environmental > Terrestrial > Plant litter >... | reverse complement strand
TCCACGTTGGGGAACTCTTTCAGTTAAATCAGGTGAAGTTGCTGCAACCGACGGCGAAGTTACAGCGGGTGACTTTGTAATCGACATGACTTCACTGAAAGTCGATCCTGCTTCTGTTACTGAAAAAGATAAAAATGCGGCTGACCTTGAAGGTCACTTGAAAAATGCTGACTTTTTTGATGTTGAAAAAAATCCGACAGCTGAATTTAAAATCACTAAAGTTGCAAACTTAGACGGAACGGCCGAAAATGCAGTAGAAGGTGCAAACAAAACAGTTAGCGGTAACCTTACGCTTTTAGGAAAATCGTTAAACGTTTCTTTCCCTGCAAAAGTGGCAGTTGTTGACGGAAGCGTAACTTTGCAAGCTAAATTTACAGTAAATCGTGCAGACTGGGGTATCAAATTTGGAACTTCAGAAACCGATCCGGCAGAATGGATGATCAGCAAAGACATCGAAATTGGTGTGGACGTAAAAGCGGCTAAAAAATAATCTAAACGATTTTACAATAATTGAAAAGCTCCTGTAAAAACAGGAGCTTTTTTTATAAATAGAAAGTAAACTTATCTGGATTGAAAATCAGTTTAAAAACTCACAAACTTTACTCCCAAACTCACCCATCTTGAAGGAAGCGGAATGGCTCCTACTTCAAAATAAGTCGTGTTGAAAATATTTTGAGCATCTAAATAAACGGTCAGCTTCTTGATCGACTGGCTGAATCGAATGTCATTGATCCAATAAGAAGCGCCAGACGCTCTTTCATTAAAACGCGTGGCAAGCAAAACGCTAAATTTTTTATGCTGAAAATCTATCGTATTTGTCACCTGATGCTTGAGTGATGAAATCAAATATTTAGAATTAATATCAGTACGAATGTCCGTAAATTCAGAATCTAAATAAGAATAGGCCAAATTCGTATTGATTTTCGTTTCAGCAGAAAATGCGACAGAGTAATTCGCACGCAAATTAATACCGTCTGTAATTAGGTTTCCATAATTATTGCTTTGCCATGGTTCTGTATTTACCGAACGAATCCAATCTATGAAATGGCTGATTTTTCTATGAAAATAATTAGCATTAAATGTAAAAGTATTCTTAGTAAACTTGAAGCCCAATTCTGCCTGAAACGCATTTTCAGCATCCAAATCAGGATTGCCGATGTTTCCCGGACGCTGGTTCAAATACAAATCGGTAAACGACGGGATTCGCTGACTTGTACCAATGTTACCGACAATTTTAAAAGCTTCCGTAATCGAATAGCTCGCATCCAATCCCGGATAAACCTGCCATTTGAAATCTGAATTATAATTCAAATACGTTCCGAAATTTATGTCTAGTCTTTCGAAAAAACTTGTTCTGTATTGGGCATAAATTCCCAGATTATCTCGGCCATGCTCTCCAATATTGGACGAGTTAATCTCCTCGTTTCTGAATTCTGCGCCAAAACCCAGCTCGCCCCTATTAGTTTTATAAGTAGTATTCAGCTCACCTGAAATGGAATTGGTGTAATGCTGGCTTCTGCCGGAACTCAAGTTCGCATTTCCAAAATAACGATAATCGTCATAATTATACCTATAACTCATGCGCGGCATAAGCGTCCAGCGTTCAGAAAGAAGATGCTTTGACTGAACAGAAGCAAATGTCGTCTGAACGATTTCGTTGGAATTTTTGTCGCCCGGTGCGGCATAGAATCCGTTGGCACCAAAACCGTTATTAATATAGCCGAAAGTTCCTGAAATTTCATTTGAATTGTCCACCTGAACATTCCCTTGGTAAAATATTTTGTTGTTTTCAAAACCCGTATTATAACGGTAGCCATTGCTTTTGTCATGCGAGGCAAAAAGTGAATGCTGGTGCTTTTCTTTGCTCAAGACGCCTCCCAATTGGATTCCTCTACCATAAAAAGTGTCGCCTGTATCTTCTGAATCTTTTTCAAAATTAGAACCGGCATAGGTATTTACTAAAAATCCAGACTTTTCTGGTTTCTTTGTGACAATATTGATGGCACCCGTCAAGCTGTTGATTCCATAAATTCTCGCTGCCGGCCCTCGGATAATTTCAATTCTTTCGATCACTTCGACCGGAATTGGCAGGTTAAGCATATTGTGCGCCGTCTGCGAATCGATAACTTTGGTTCCGTTTAAGAGCACTACGGTTTGCTCAAAACTTCCTCCATCGATGCTGATATCCGCTTGGCTTCCAAAAGGACCTCTTTGCCTTATGTCTACGCCATTGGCATATTGCAATAATTCCTGAACCGATCGAGCAGGCAGTTTTTCAATTGTCGCCCTGTCAATCACATATACATTTCTGTTTTGCTTAGAAATGGGCGTGCTGAATTGATTTTCATTAATAATTATTTCGTCAAGACCCACAATGCTGTCTTTGTTTGTCTGTGCAAAGGAACTCACATTGCCAAGCGCAAGGCTTAAAATAATAAAATAAACTTTCTTCATTTGTTTTAATTTTTGGTAAATGTAGTATCTTGCCGTACTACTAAAGTATACCAGTTTTTTAATAATGGATAGTCCGGTTCAAATTCCTTTCAAAAGTTTTATTCTGCTTAAGCCAGATGGAACCACAGCATTATACCTGCAAATAGTTTTTGAATTTATTAAAGCCATCCAAATGGGATTACTTCCTGAAGGCACAAAACTTCCTGGCACTCGCGTATTATGCAAACTGCTGTCGGTTAACAGAAATACACTTATTAAAGCTTTTCAAGATCTTGAATCACAAGGCTGGATAGAAATTCTTCCAAACAAAGGAACTTTTATATTATCGCAGCAGAAACAAAAAAATAAAGGAGCTTCCACCATTATTGTAAATAAACATGAACCAAAAGCTAGTGCAAACTTCACTTACAAACGTTCTACTATTCTTGAAAATCCAACTGAAATAAGCTCCCTGCCTCATCAATTTAATGACGGACTGCCAGACTTAAGGCTTGTTCAAACTGATGTTTTAGCAAGGTTATATGTTTCAAAATTGAAAAGACAAAAAAGTACAAAGACTTGGGAACAAGTTCAAGCGCAGTCTCACTCTAATTTCAAAATGCACTTTTCTAATTTTTTAAACCTGACTCGTGGCATACGCATTTCTACATCAAATCTTCTTACAACCAGCAGTCATGAAATCAGCCTCTACCTCGTTACAAAATTGCTCATTTCTCCTGGTGATAAGGTTGTTGTTGCTTCTCCTGGCTATTATATTTCTAATATGACGTTGTCAGATAGTGGCGCTCAAATTATTTCTATTCCTGTTGACAAAGACGGAATCAACACTAAGCATCTTAAACAAATTTGTGAAGAACATAAAATAAGGATATTATATCTTACTTCCACTTATCATTATCCTACTACAATTTCGCTAAGCGCAAAAAGAAGAATAGAAATACTTGAATTAGCAAATTTATATGGATTTGTAATTTTAGAAGATGATTATGATTTTGATTTTCATTATGACAATAATCCAGTATTGCCTTTGGCTGCTTTTGATTCAAATGAAAGAGTCATTTATATTGGATCATTCGGAAGGTCGTTGCCGTCTGGTTTTGGCTATGGTTTTATTGCCGCGCCTTCAGAATTTATTAAAGAACTACAAAAACATCAAAATATACTTGAACCGGGAATAGATGTTATCAAAGAACAAGTCTTAACAGAGTGGATTAGCGAAGGCGAAGTGCATCGACTTTCTAAAAAGAATAAAAAAATCTACAAAGAACGAAGAGATCATTTTGTCTTTCTCTTGAAAGAAAAATTGAAAGGAAAAATTAAATTTCAAATACCTCCGCGTGGCTTGGCGATTTGGGTGGAATGGCTTGATGATTTCAATTTAATAAGAATGCAGAAAGAATGCGAAACAAATGGATTATTTTTGCCAAAAACTATTTTATATCAAACTAAAAACCTTACTGCCACACGTTTAGGATTTGGACATTTAGATAAAATAGAAATGGAACAAGCTATAATGATTTTAAGCAAATCACTTGAAGCTATCACCTCTTCAGCCAGTTTAGAGATTTAGGATTGCTTGTCAAACTGTATTTAAGACTTTAATAATATATACAACTTATCTTTCTTTCAAACAAAGTTTAAAACTTTTATTATAGTTAAAGAGACAGTTAGTTGATTACAATTCACTAAAAAAATTACGTAGTCAAAGTTCTATACGCATTGTCATAAATCATTACAAATTTTAAATCGATTGCAAATTACATTTGCAAATATATAAACGATACAAAATTTATTATTCGCCATGCAATTAAAGACCTCTTAAAAAGGCTTTATTGAAAATTCATCTGTATAAATAATGCAAGTGGAAAAGTCAGTAATTGCAAACTTCTGGATAATACTATTTTTGACAATAAAAATAAATTAAATTCTTGGTAGCAGGTGCCATGACTTGCCTGCCCAGATTATTAAACTTAAGATTTCAGAATTATTGCCTGATAAATTTCCTTCCCTATTATTCCCTATTACATTTTGCTACAAATTATATTTATGACCACCTCTTAATTTTGCAACCTCAACTTACTTTTTTCTTCCTTCTAAAAAAGAGCTGCCCAATATATTTGTAACACAAATATAAATTAAGATGATTGTCACATCAAGTTCAAAAGTTGTTGCGATATCCAATAGGAAATCTGCCACTATTGATACTTAACTTCTCTTTGTGGTTAGACATTTATAAAATGTTGTTTAACAGAAAGACCTATCTATAGAACAGCAAATCTACACCTATTTAAAAGAGGCGGCAGCATAGCTCGATTTGAGAGTCTCTAATCGAGTGACAAAGGTATCTCTCATCGAGCGATTAGAGAGTCTCTATACGGGCGATGAGAGATGGCAATGACTAGATAGCTTGACAGCCAAATATTTAATAGCAAAAAGATCATTTAAACACAACAGAATGATTTTGTCTCCATATATTTACAAAACGATAGTTTTTATAGAAGTCTATTGTTGAATTTAGAAGGAAACAAACTTACATGACCTACTTTTAAAATGAAACCACCTATTTACATTCTCGGAACAGGGCTTTCTCACAACGGATCAGCTGTTTTATTAAAAGACGGTAGAGTTTGTGTGGGAATAGAAAAAGAACGATTAAGCCGCAAAAAACACGACGGTGGCAACGACACCTTAGCAATTCAATATTGTTTAGATGCGGCAGGAATTACATTAAAAGATGTTGCTCTCGTGGTGCAATGTGCCAATTTTGATATACCCGATCGTAATCAATTTAAGGGAAAAAGAATCTTTGCTGAGGCTGAAGAGCCAAAGCTTATCAATATTTCTCACCATTTAGCGCATGCCTATAGTGCTGTCGGAACTTCACCTTTTTCAGAATGTGCCGTCATGGTAATCGATGGATGTGGGAGTCCGCTAGATCAGTTTTTAGCATTGCACCCTGAACAGAAAAAATACATTTCTCAATCCATTTTGGATGAAAGCCAGATGGTTTGCGAAAAAGACAGCTTTTATCATTTTGACGGAAAACAGCTTACACCGCTTGTGAAAGATTTTAGCGAAATGGCACAGTCGGGCAACAATTTATTTTCGCTTCCTACAACCCAGCATTCCATTGGCGGATTTTATGCCGCTGTCAGCAATTATGTTTTTGGTGACATGGATGATGTGGGCAAATTAATGGGACTCGCCCCGTTTGGAGATTCGGGAGTATTTGATCAGCAGGCTTTTGAATTTAAGTCTGGGAATTTATATGTAAATGAGGAATGGAAAAATCAATTTACAAATCCGTCGCAAGGCTATGATTACTTCAAAAATCATTTTGACTATTATGCCAATGTAGCGCGCTGGGCACAAGAACAGGTTGAAAATGCAGTAATTAAGTGTATCACAAATCGCTTAAATCAGTTTCCTCATGACAATTTATGCTATACGGGTGGCGTGGCCTTGAATGCCGTAGCCAATGCAAAACTTCAGGATAGTGACATTGCTAAAAACATCTATTTTGAACCTGCAGCTGGTGATAACGGACTAGCACTTGGCTGTGCTTTTTATGGATGGCTGGAGTATATGAAAATGCCTAAAATTGAACATGACGGAAGCACTTGTTTTGGCAAAAACTATACAAAGGAAGATATTGCTAGAGCCTTCCAAAAAGAAGAAAACAAGAAATATGCGCCCAAAATATTTTCTAGCGAAGAAGAATTAGTTCAATATTGTGCAGAAAAACTAGCAGAAGGAAAAACAATCGGCTGGTTTCAATCTGGATCAGAATTTGGGCCAAGATCTTTAGGCAGGCGAAGCATTTTGGCACATCCTGGTATTGAAAACAGAAAAGATCATATCAATAGAAATATTAAATTCAGAGAAGACTTCCGCCCTTTTGCACCGGCAGTCTTAAAAGATAAAGTTAGCGACTATTTTGTAGCCGGAAGAAATAGTCCTTATATGATTCTAGTTGATAAAACACGTCCCGAACACAGCAAAGACTTAAGCAATGTGACTCACAAAGATGGGTCTGCGCGAGTGCAAACAGTTGAAGAAAGCTGGAATTTGAGGTTTGCCAATTTGCTGACTGAATTTTACAAACAAAGCGGCATTGCCGTCTTATTGAATACAAGCCTAAACAAAAAAGGAATGCCAATAGTTGAAACTCCAGAAGAAGCAATTCATTTGTTCGAAATTACTGCCTTAGACTTAATGGTAATCGAAAATTATGTGCTCGAAAAGTAATTAGACTATTGCTTTAAACCTTCAATAATTTCAGTTGCCATTTGCGTATTCATTCGGCTTAATTCGGCAATCATAAGTTTTGTCTCCTCTTCGGTCATGGCTTTCGGTGTTTTCACAAATTGGTCTTCTTTTGCTTCTTTATAAAACATGGCATCGCTCCATTCATTTCTTATGCCATCAATGACAAGATGAATTCGGTCTTGCAATCCCCTATTTGCTACTGAATGAATAAAATTGGCGTCAATATACCAGCATTCGCCTTCCTTCATTATTATGCGTTTTCCGTCTAATACAAACTCAACTTCACTATTAGTAATTATTGGTATATGCAATCGAAAAGAACCATCTTCATACCCCAAGCAATTATCTCTGTGCGGTTTGACTTCTGCACCAACAGCCAATTGCAATAAGCGTACAGCCGTTTTTTTGAATAAAAAGCCATCTAGAATTTCATTAAAATAAGCACATGAATGTAAAACTTCAGTAGCAATAACTCCATCAACATCATTAGGCAAAGCATAAATAGAATCAGATTTACCATCGTGAGACATTAATGCTATTGAAGTCCATTTCCCTAAATAATCATTAGTATTATAATGGTCTGTCCAGTTTTTATTGATGATTTTGTCGAGATCGCTTTGTAGTTTTTCTACATCAAAAACAATTGGAAATTTTATAGAGCGTATCAATTTATCCATAATGCAAGCTATTTTTAAACTAATTCTTCCTAAAGCTTATTGCAGCCAATCAGGCACATAATTAGAATACTAAATTAGGCTTTTAAAAAACATATCGGCTACGTAGAAATACCTTTTTTAAAGTTTCAAAAACTTTAGAATAAGTAAATCTAAATAGAAGTTTATAGAATAATACAAGCTAGCACAAAATTAATTTTCTGTAGGATAAATAATATTTTTTAAAGAAATCAAGTATAGTTAGGGTTTAAGGGTTTTAAATTTATTTTTGTAATCCCACCTGTGTTAAAGTTTTAATATGTAAGATATTATCTGTTATTTTAGTAGGAAATTAGCAGAACAACTACTGCTAAACAAACTCAAATTAACAAATTTATGAAAAACATTTCCCCAAGTGCAAGGATACTCCGCTTTGCGCGCTCGACTATTTTAGTCTTGCTATTATTTACCACTTACTCTTATGCGCAACAGGCAACCGACACGCGCATAAAAATGACCTGGGACACTCAAGTGGGCTGTCAGATCAACGAAATAGACGAAAACGATTTCAAAGACATCAACGAACTGATTGAAAACGGTATTTGTCCAAGAGTTTGTGAAAACACTGTTGTGGTCTATACCCTTAGCAGCGAAAACCAAAACTGGACGAGTTCAAACTGGGCGGCTACAGGCGGTACTATTATTACGCAAACTCTAACAAGCTGTAAAATACAATGGGGAGCGGCCGGAACGGGCAATGTCTCTGTTCAAATCAACACTAAAGAGATGGGAATACAGTTTAGAGAAATCTGTGTCGAAATCATTAAAGGGCCTAAAGCTAAATTTGGGATTTATCCAGAATTTGGAGATAAAGCTACAGTATGCGCCGGTGAAGAAGTCTTCTTTACAAACCGCTCTTCTGCCGAAGGGGGTTCTGAGCTTATTTCTTATTATTGGAATTTTAAAGATGGAACATTCTCTTCTGCCTTTGAACCTTCTCATATTTTTGCAGATACCGGAGAATATGATGTAGAACTAACGGTTACAAATTCGTGTAATTGCAAAAACACTTACACGATGCGCGTGGTCGTTGGATCACGAGGCGTAAAGATATCTTGTCCCGGCGTTGTTTGTGAAGGACAAACCCAATCTTATTCTGTGCCAAGAGGAACTAGATCAATCTGCAGCCAATTCTTATGGTCAGTGGAAGGAGGAAGCTTCGTGGGAAATTCTAATGGACAAGCTGTACAAGTCCTTTGGAACAATGTTGGCGAAAGTGGCTTTGGCTATTTGACCTTTGATGCGAGTACTTGCGCATTGCCATGTGCTACCAAAACAACAGTTAAAATTCCGGTAGTTACAAGCGAAGGAACTATCAAGGGGGAGACTAACGCTTGTGCCGGGGAGCAATATCTTTATAGACTGCCAGAATGGCCGGATACTGATTTTACATGGACGTTTCAAGAAAATACTTCTGGAGCAACTTTAGTGCGAACTGACCAACGTAATGAAATTCTTGTGAATGCAGGAACTGGAGGCCAAATAATATTAAGAGCTACTTATAAAAATATGCTCTTAGGCTGCAATGGATCTGGATTTATTAAAATTAATGTCAAGAAAAAACCTGAAATTAATGGAAATACGCAAACTTGTGTAGGCAACTCAGAATCTTATTCTATTGGTGACAATTCTGCTGTATGGAAATTATCTGGTCCAACAGGAGAACAAACTGCAAACGGTAGTGATGTTAACTTTGCATTTTCAATGGCAGGTACTTATACATTATCTGTAACCTCAGAAATCTTCTGTAATTCTAAAAGTATTACAATTACTGTGCACGAGAGTTTGCCAGCACCTGCATTGACTCAGTTTACTGGCCCACAAGAAATTTGTGTCAGCTCTCCATTTACTTATTCGTTAGAACCTTTAGTAGGGTATGAAACTTATTGGGAAACTTCTTCTAATGGACTAATAATTGGAAGCTCCGTTGGTAGTGAAATAACAGCGATTTTTTCTAATTCAAGCATCCCAGCGAAACTAAGAGTTTATAGAAAAAGTAATACTTTTCCATACTGTCCTTCTGAACCTACTCAAATTACTCTTGCATTTCCTGCAGTCAATGGAGACATTACAGGAGATGCGATTGTATGCCCTGAATCATTAAGGCCTTATTCGATCGGATATTCTGGAGGTGAAGATTATACTTGGTCAGTATCGCCTTCAAATCTAGGAAGCGTTGTCTTCAATGGCGCCGCAAATGCTTCTATTCAATGGAATGCAACTACAGTGGCGCAAAATGCCATTGTGAAAGTAAGAATACGCAAATGCAATCTCTATTTTGAGAAAGAATTTGCGGTAACAATCAAAGGAACTCCCAATGCGCATGTTACAGGAGCAACTACTGTTTGCAGCCTTGATGATCTTGAACTTGAAGTTGCACTCCCTGCGTCGACCGTGTGGGAAAGCATAACTTGGAATTTTGGTGATAATAATTCTGTAACGATTCCTTATCCTAATACAACTGTAACGCATGCTTATAATTCAACGTCAGGAAGCAATTTGCAATTTACTGTCAACGCGACAATCAACGCACCAAACGGCTGTAATGCTTTTACTGTTATTCACCCTGTAACGGTTTCACCGTTGCCAGTTGCCAACATAACACCGTCAGGAAGCAAGTCGTTTTGTATTGATGATCCTATTTACTTACAGCTTACAGCTACTATTCAAGCTGTCAACGGCATAAATAATCCGAATGCTATTGCGTGGTATCGCAACGGAATTTTTCTTCAAAATGGATATACTCTCACAGCTACAGCAGTTGGAGATTATTATGCTATTGTAACAAATACAAATAATTGTTCTGCTGAAACTAATCATGTTTCTATAAATCAAGCACCTTGTATTGCGAGTTGTGAATCTATCCATAGCATTGACTTAAATGCTTCTATTTCTGGATGTGCTACAATTGGTGCTACAGCGACTACTGATAGTCCTCCACTTTCTTATCAATGGGACACTAATGGCAATGCAACAATAATTACTTCTACACAAAATTCTTTTGAAGCAAGTTACCCAAAGGCAGGAGTCTATACCGTTTCTTATGAGGCTAGATATCCAGGCTGTGACATCTTTTCACAAAAAAGCGTATTGGTGCCTTATGTCTCTTCTTTAAAATATAGAATTACTTGTGGCTCAATAGAAAATGAAAATACTTATAAAATAAAACTGATAGACGATTCTAGCTTCATGCCTGGTACGCCAATAACCAACCGTATTTTTAAAGTAGGAAATACTGTAGTTTATAACGGAAGTAATTCTGAATTTGAAGTTTCTCTTAGTCCTGGAGAACATACAATTTCAGTAACAGTTTCAGCACCAAATCCGCTTGGAGGAATTTTTCCTGCCTGCACTTCTTCTATTATAATTTCATTACCAGACCTGCCAACAGCAGATTTTGAGTTTGATGACAATATGTGTCTTGGCGAAGCTTTAATATTTACTGCTCAAGATAATATTGCTGGCCTTTCTTATCTATGGGATTTTGGAGACGGCTCTCAAAGCAGACTTCGAGAAGTGAAAAAGGTTTTTGCAACATCCGGAATAAAAACGGTAACACTAACCATCACAAATAGATATGGATGTACTTTTGTTTCTGAACCGAAGTCTGTTACAGTAAAAGCTAACAATTTAAACGGAAGAATAGTAACTCCTGCAAGAGCTTGCAAGGGAAGCACAATCAACCTGAGCTATGTCAATCAAGGGCTTTCAATACCAAATCGCTATATTTGGATGAGCGGTACAACGCAAGTAGCAGAGACTACTGTGCCTACATTTGGCGTATCAACTACCGGAAGCTACTGGGTAATTACAGAAGATGCATTTGGATGTAAAAATAAAAACATGGCCAGCGTGCCTGTTGCATTCATGACTCCACCAAGCTCAACAATTACTGGTCCTGCATCGGTTTGTATCAATTCAATATTCGAACTGAGAGTTGCCGACACCCCAGGAGCTATGTATGAATGGCGTTTAAATGGCGTTATTATTGGCAATCAGTCTTCAATTATTTATGAAACAAGCTATTCTGGTAATTTAAACTTTTCAGTGACAGTGACAAGAACACAAACTAAAGTGACCTGCAGCAGTACGTCACAGCATACTGTCACGGTATTTGATACCCCTGAGGAACCTCGAATATTTCCTTATTTTTTAGACAATTGCGAAACTTATGAATTTAAACTTGTGGCTGAAGGTCCAGGAGAAGGCACCTATAATTGGAGTAATGGAGACACTGGTCAAGAAATTTATGTTTTTGAAGGAGGAGTCTATAAAGTTATCTTTACTAATTTGGCAGGATGTACATCTGAAGCCGTAGTTAATGTACCAAAAAAATCAGATCGCTACATGTGGATTTTTCCATCAGGATGTTATACGCTTTGTGATAGTTCTGAACCTGAATTTTTAGGTCCTCTTGATACAGCCCACTTTCAGTCATGGCAATGGATGCATGATGATAATGTAATTGTCGAAGGCAATAATATTGTTCCTTCTTATCCAATTCTAGTTCAAAATGGCAATGGCGATTATCAGCTGAACCTGCATAATAGCATTTGTTTCACTAAAAGCCAACCTGCATCAATTAACTTCATTAAATGCAATTGCGACCTTAAATTTGAGGTCAAAACAGAATCAAAATCGTCACCTTTCTGCCACTATGCTTTGGATATAAATTTTGACAATACATTTGGAGCACCAATTACTGTCAGCTTATCTGTACCTTCTGGTATGGGGGTTTTCCAGCCTTCTACTTATACACTTGCACCAGGAGTTAATCAATTTAGTGGTATTTTTATTCCATCTGATAATTTTGCAGGAGACACCTCATTAGTGCTAGCCTTTACAACAACATTGCCAAATGGAGATAAATGTAGAGGAGAAAGACTAGTTAAGTTTTATGAACTTTGCCCAGAAAGCGCAAAAACTGCCAGCCAAAAAACGGCGCAGTCTGATTTTGAAACCTTAGCTGTTGTGCCTAATCCGGCATTATCAGATGCGGCGCTACATTATCATTTTGTTGGCAAAAGCACAGAAAGCAGAACTATTTCTATTTATACTCTTATCGGAATTCTTGTTGATGAATACCAGCCCAAAACTGCCGACGGCGTTTGGAATGTTAGTCTTGACAAATATCCTTCAGGACAATATATAGCAGTCATGCGTGAGAATGGAACTATGGTCGCCCAGAAAAACCTGATCAAGAAATAAACTTATTTCTTGCGTATATTAATAATAAAACCTCCTAGAAATTAAGTTTTCTAGGAGGTTTTTCTTTTCATTTGGAATTTAAATTGCCTATTAAAGCAAATTGCCCTATTCTACCCAAATTTTGACATTGCCCGGTATTGCACTTGGATTTCTGACAATCAAAAACGTTCCGAATGGCGCTAGGTTTTCTGCCAATCTTGAGCGCGTCTCGCCAGTATTTAACATTACTTCTTCAGCACCTGCAGTATTTTCAACGGCAGAAAGACTAAAGAAAACCGATTCTGTTCCTAAATTTTGCACGGTATAAAAAGTATCCGGATTATAGGTCAAGGCAGTATGCACTGTTTTTAAAGCTGCAGGTGCCAATTCGGCTATAAACGTAGGTTTCATCATTGACCCATTGATATCAATAGCTCTTGCAGAAAGATAAAGCGAATAAAGATTTGGATTGTTCACTTCAAAACTGCGCATCAGCACGTCAAGTTTTTCAGTCAAGATTGTTCTAATTTCATCCAACACCACCACTACCCTTTCGTTATCATTTTTACGCTGGTCCATCGCCAAGCTAGGGTTTGAAATAATGTCTGTGAATGAATTAATTGTCGTTGCGATGGCAGTAACTTCGGCTGCAGTAGCACCAAACGTAACCAGGTTTGCACTCAAGGGCACAGCCAAATTTTTCACAATCGTGGCCTGTGTCACCAACTCTTCTTCACTAAATTTATACCAGGCGCTTTTAGGGAAATCGGCTCTTTTTTGAAGCACATAATCATTGTTGACCACCGCATAAGATGCTAGCGCATTGCTGATTTTTAGTGCCTGCCCTTCTAAAGTTTCGCGTGTTCTTGATTTGGCAATGGCGTGACCCGAAACGTCAGAGCGCCCTCCTGCATCTGCCAAAATCAATTCGCTGATTTTAGTTTTTACAGTTGCAAAAAAAGGTACTACTGCTGGCACTACCGCCAAAGCCACTGCATTTTTTTCATTGAAGTTTCGCACTTTTAAGTTCATTGCAAAACTGCTTTCTTGTTCTTTGTTCATTTTGTATCGATTTAAATATTTCAATAAATGTATTGGTATTGTGATACCTAACTCAAAGTTTTCATGCTTTTTTGTAGGAATATCAATAAATTAATTACATTTAACAAAAATATCTCTAGAGATTGGAGTTCAGTCTCTTGAGAAAGGAGTTACACCTCTAGAGAATAGAGCTCGGTCACTAGAGAATGGAGTTCGACCTCTAGAGAAAGGAGTCAGGTCTCTAGAGAAAGGAGCTAGACCTCTAGAGAATGGAGTTAGGTCTCTAGAGATGAGAGTCAGACCTCTAGAGATGAGAGCTAATGAAGTAAAAATGAATACAAACGCCAAAAAACCAGTACTATGTTAACACACAAAAGATCATCGATCGAAATCAAAGAATGCAGCATCGTTTTAGACCTGATGCCAGTATTCAAATCTAGAAACATCCAATATCCGTTCAGCTTTTTAGTGGAAATTGGCATGAGCAATTCAACCGCCAGCAAGATGCTCAAGGGCGAAGCCGTGCAAATCAATTTTACCCAGCTAACCAAGTTGTGCTTAAATCTCAACTGCACACCAAACGATATCATGGCGCTGCGCTATCTCCCTATTCCAGAAAATCATGCCCTGAAAGTGATTCGCAAATTAGAGTCTCATGAGGAGGAAAAAAGCGTGAAAGAATGGATGATTGGGAAGAGTGTTGAGGAGGTGCGGGAGATTATGAGGAAGTAGGGATTTAGCTGATGGTGGTCATATAAAATTTAGATAATGTTGAAGAGATTAATTTCATTTTTTAAGAATACCAAAGCTGACAGTCATGAACCTGAATTTCTTTCTGACGGTGCAGCTTACTATCATGAGGATTTGTTTAGGCAAGTCGAATTTGTTCCTAGAGAGCGACTTAATGAGCTTGGACTAGAGCACCAGAAATTAAACGGATTCGTAGCAACAAACTCAGATGGATTTGGATTTAAGGATATTTATGTTAGAGAAGACAGAGGTCAAATACTGCTCTTTGACAAACAAATTACGGTTCAGGATATTGATACTTTGCTTCTCAAATTTGGAATGAGGAAAATTGAAACAGTATACTACTTTTATAGCACCGCAAAATTTAGGTCAGAAAACACTTTTGCTTATGAATTACATCGTGCTCAAATTTTTGTAGTGGTTGAGAATGACTTTGTCAAAGATTGTTTTGTTGATAGATTCAGGTTTCAAGAAGCAAAAGAAGATAGACTTGAACTTGAAAACTTGCTATTTGAAATCGGAACTTGCTTTAACTTGATTCTTAACGACTGGGATATTCAAGCTGTCATAGACTTAGAAAATCGAAATGAAATAAAAAAATATTTAAATGAAGAGTTATAAATAATGTAGACGCTCGCCTTTACTTTGTTTTAGATAAAAAGCAGTATCTTTTTCAAAAGGAAAGCAGAGGTGAGCGTCCCGCCCGTTCAAATTCAGAAGAGTCTCAGATGCTAGTATTATAGCAAACTAAACAAGCGGATAAATCAAAAGCCATTTCAGGATGAAGAAAGGATATTATATCATTTTAGGAATTTTAATTAGTGTAGCATTGAGCAGTTGCACTAACGATCAAAAAGATTCAAAAGAAGTTTACAATCAAAAAGCCAACGAAATAATTGTTCAGGTAATTAAAGAGAGTAATTGTGATTGTTTGCTAGAAATTCCAAGAGAGTCATTAATTGAAACTAGCCTTGCCGAAAATCCAAGTTATGATATTCGAAGCTCTTTGGTAAAAGAATTGAATACTCAAAATAATGCAAGTCTTGACAGTCTGGTCAACGTTTCAAAAGACTTTCGTTTAGATACAAATTTGATACAAAAAACTTCCGTTAAGATTGTTACATTAGAAAATCTCAGGTCTGCAAAAAAGGATAATGGTAACGAAATTTTAAAAATGTGCCCAAAAGGAATTCTTTGTATCAATAAGCCAATCTTTAATAAAACATTTCAAAAAGCCGTACTAAATCATGGCTTTGCGTTTACTTGCACAGTAGTTCTTCCTTTTCCAACTTATGAATTCAAGAAAGATAAGTGGGAACGTGTTAAAAGAAAAAACTAATCTCCTGCTCTTGCAATTTCAAACCTTGCCAATACAGCAACACAAAGCATAGAAACATCAGCAAGAGGCATAATAACAATCTAAATTATGAAGCAATTAATTGATAACATAAAGAAAATTGAACACGGATTTAAGCATATCATTGATGCGGGCGACATCATTATTTCTGACAAAACAGAAAACCATTTTGATCTTGCTGTAACGTTTTTAACGGATGACAGCTATCAGGTAAGAATGCTAGCAACTTATCTACTAGGCCAACTTTCACCTAATAATCCAGAAGCTCTGGAGCTTTTGGAGACAAAGGTTGCAGAAGATGAGAATTGGCGGGTTCAAGAAATGTTAGCCAAAGCATTTGACTATTATTGCAAGACAATTGGTTATGAAAAAAGCATTACGACAATAAAAAAATGGTTGTCAGATAAGAAAGCCAATGTAAGAAGAGCAGTTATTGAAGGACTGCGCATTTGGACTGGCCGGCCTTATTTTAAAGAAAATCCTGAAATAGCAATACAGCTTATCAGCGAGCAAAAATCAGACGATAGTGAATATTTAAGAAAATCTGTTGGCAATGCATTACGAGACATTAGTAAAAAACATCCTGACGAAGTACTTAAAGAAATCTCAACGTGGGACTTATCAAATAAAAAAATAAAATTTACTTATAAATTAGCGAATGGAAAATAAAAATATCCATGCCTATCTCCCTCAAAAAGTTTACATACTTATAGATAATACTTAATTTTCATAGAAGATAATCCTAATATCGCCTAACTTGAAAACAATATTCGGAAGTTAGTTTCTACTTTAATGGGATTGAAAATTATATAGTGAATTTCTGTCTGCATTTCTTAAGAAATTTTATCTTAGTAGAGAAATAAACATTCGAACTGAGTTAATGAAATTTAAAAAATTGTTTTGCATACTTGCATTTTTACTGGCAATAGATTGTCATGCAGAAGGCCAATATGGTTTAGGAACTTTTATATTTTTAACTTACCTTTTTTGTATTTGCTTATACACTTTGATTCTAGGATTTATATTAAAAGTAATTTTTGAAGCATTTAATTTAAAAAAAAATCAGACTCGATATGCTTATTTGATAGCTTTTATCATTTCAATACTATCGGCAATGATTTTTAAAAATGATTTTATATTTTTTCTTTAAACCAATGATGCTCTAATGACTAAATGCAGAAGCAAAAATGAATCTTATTATATTATGATAGTCGGATCTTGGAGTTCATTTCCTGAAAAATCTAATAAATTTTGACAATTTTATAACGATAGATAAGCAACATACCATGGCAAAATTCGAAAAAACAATTAAGAAAGCCTACGCCGCTTTTAACGAAAGAAATATCGACAACGCATTAGCAACAATGCAAATAGATGTACAATGGTCAAAAGCCTGGGAAGGCGGATACATAATCGGACACAATGAAATTAGAGAATATTGGACAAGACAATGGACCGAAATAAATCCAAATGTTACCCCAGTTGGTTTTAATGAAAGAGAGAACGGAAGTTTGGAAGTCAAAGTTCATCAAAATGTAAAAGATTTACAAAATAATTTGATGTTTGACGGAATCGTGAAACATGTTTACACATTTGAAGATGGTTTGATTAAGAGTATGGATATTGAGTTAGTTGAAAATGATTAATTTTTTTAACCTTTATTTCTAAAAACTTCGTTTTGTCCAGCAGAGTGAATTAACTTTGCCCTGTGAATTAAACAGAAAAATGCCTAAAAAGATACAAACCATTCCGGTAAATTCAATGGCTGAAAAATTCGGCGCTGGCATTGCCATTGGAAGAGCTACAATTAAAGATGCGCAAACTTTTGAGGAAGCTGAGCGAACTCATCGGGATGACTATCATTTGTTTTGCTTGCTAGAAGAAGGCACGATACCTTTTGAAATAGACTTTCAAAAACATAATATACAGCCATTCTCGGTGATGTACATTCATCCCAATCAAGTGCACCGAATGGTAGCATTTGAAAATATAACTCTCAGCTTTTTAGCAATCAGTAACGAAAACCTAAATCCTGAGTATTTAAAATTATTAGAAGATATTGCGCCTGCAAAACCTCTGATTTTAAAGAATGAAACGTTTGCCATTATTTCTGAGGCAATTGCACTCTGTATAAAATTATCGGAAAGAAAACACGAAAAACTACACCATGCTTTACTGAAAGACAGTTGCAACACGGTTGTCGCTTTAATAGCGTCACAATACTTGGAAGAATCAAATTCTACAGATATGCTTTCCAGATTTGAGATCATTACTAAATCTTTTAAAATATTGTTGGAACGTAATTTTATTATTTTCAAAAAACCTACAGACTACGCTAAAATCTTGAATATTTCTACTCCTTACCTGAACGAATGCGTCAAAAATACTACTGGGCATTCTGTTTCACATCACATTCAGCTACGTATCATTTTAGAAGCAAAACGATGGCTTTACCATTCTGATAAATCAGTCAAGGAAATTGCTGCTGATTTAGGTTATGAAGAATATAATTATTTTTCGCGACTTTTTACTAAAATTACAGGAATGACCGCCTTAACGTTTCGCAACAAAAACCACGATTAGTCCATTACTTACCTTTTTATCGCCATTGTTTATTCTTGTTATGCGAGGTTTCTTTGTACTATAAAAAATAAGGACTATGCCAAGTATACCAAAGTGGATAAATGATGCATTTGAAAATTTATTATCCTCAAAATTTCCGTTAGTTGAAGTAATAAATACAGAATACTTTTCACCATCAGTAAAGAAAATTTGCTTGAAAGGAGACTTTAAAAATTTAGATTTTCAAATCGGCTACTACATAGAATTCCGTGTAAATGATACTGAATATCGAAGGTATATGATTTCTCACGGCGATTCAGAAAATGGATTCATGGAAATTATTGCCCATCTCCATGGAGAAGCGCCAGCAGTAAAATTTCTCCATGAATTGATGAAAGGTAGCAAAGCGATAGTCATTCCTCCGAGAGGCAATAAATGGTATAATGAATCTGTCGAAAAGCAATTAATTTTTGGAGACGAAACTTCGTTAAGCCTCGCGTGCTCTTTTCTTCCTGTTTTGAAAAAGAATAAGCATCAATTTCAATTCTATTTTGAATTAGACGAAGAAAATAAAGAAGTACCAGAATTATTGGGTTTGGAAAACTACACAATATTCCCAAAAAACGGTTCTTTCAGAAATGAAAAATGGGTAGGCGATTTGCCAATTTTTAAGACAGCTGATTGGCAAAACGCCAACTTTGTTTTGACAGGAAATGTAAAATCAGTCCAGACTTTTCGAAAGGTTTTGAAAAATACCGCCACAGGAAAAATATTTTCAAAGGGCTTTTGGCTTGAAGGAAAAAACGGTCTGTAGCAAAATTAATTTATTAGGATGAAATATATAATAGTAGAAAATAAAGAGCAAGAAGAAAATGTACTTCTCAATGATGTCGCAGATTTCTTTTGGAATAATGGCAACGAAGTAGTTGTGAGAAATAACGAAAATCAAAAATTTTTAGAAGAGTACGATTGTCTAGTCTTATTAATTTGTGGCTATTTCCCGGCAGAATCTCTTTTTGTAAAAGGAAAAGAAACACTTCATAAAAATTTTGACCTAGAGAAAAGCGACTGCACAAAATCGATGCTGATTTTCTCTAAGAATGGCGTATATTCAAATGCTATTCCGTTTCCTCATAAAATTTACCATTTCAACACTTTAGACAAAAAATCATTATTAGAATTCTTTGCCTGGAGTAAGAAATTAAATCTTTTTAGTTCTGTAACTGTTTAAATAAATAAGTTTTGCACAAGCAAAATAGTCAGATAAATGTTGAATTGAAAGTTTTTATGTATTTTTAGGCATTACATGCAATAGAAATGACAATAAATCTACAATGAATCCAAAAATGCATTTTATCGCTCTTCTCACCTATCTTCCTTCTAAAAAAGGTAAGCGAACGACGCCAGTTTCTTCTGGTTATCGACCTTCCATAAAATTTCCTTTTGATCAAGGCCAATTTACAGGCGTCCAAAATTTTGTTGATACTGACTTGGTTTTTCCGGGCGATACCGTTACTGCAGAAATAACAATGCTAGATAAAGAATATTTTGAAGGAAAAATTTATAAAGGATTAGATTTTGATTTTTTTGAAGGCCAAAATTTGATAGGTCACGGAATAATTACTAAGCTCCTTGAACACAATAATGAAGATCTATAATCGATGTAGAAAAGTGAATTTAAGACAAAAGATATATGGCTAAGAAAAATAAGACTACCGAAACAGCTGTTAATGTAATCGATTTTATAAATTCTTTTGTAGAAGACGAGCAAAAGAAAGCAGACAGCCTTCAATTAATTGAACTGATGAGCGAGTGGTCTGGGTTTGAGCCTAAAATGTGGGGACCGACAATTATTGGATTTGGAAGCTACCATTACAAATATGCCAGCGGTCATGAAGGCGATGCACCGATGCTTGGTTTCTCGCCACGAAAAGCCGCATTTTCGCTATATGTTTATTCTCCGACTGAAGACAATAAGCATCTTTTAGACAATTTGGGCAAGTTTAAAATTAGCAAGGCTTGCATTTATGTAAAAAAAGTGGCCGACATTAGCGCTCCTATTTTAGAAAAAATATGCAGGGATTCGATTGCCTATATGAACGAACACCATGAATGTGCTTGTAGGGAAAAGTAATTAAAAGAAAGTGAGCAAAGCGTTAATTTTGCAGAGGCTGATGACAAAAACAAGCCAAATGAAGGAGAAAAATTATATTGTTATTTAACAATTGAACTAAAATATAACTTAATGATGAACCAAAAAGAACCATCTCAACTGACAGATGAAGAGCTGTTAAAAGAAGCAAAAAAGAGTAAATCGACGGCTGTAATCAATGCCACATTAATTGGCTTTATGATGGGAGTCGTAGTTTACAGCATTGTGAAAAACACTTGGGGATTTTTCACATTAATTCCGCTGTTTCTTGCTTACAAAATATTTAATAATTCCAAAAAAAATAAAGCTTTAGAAGAAGAATTAATGAAAAGAAAATTAAAATAAAATATTTAATTTTTCAGGTATTTCACCAATGGATGTCCTTGCCTTTTCAATTCAAACACAAAGATCTTAGCAATTTCTGTAGCCCCTAAAACGGATAAATGTGTGTTGTCATCGATTCCTTTTGGTATAAAAGCATTTTCATTCGGAGCAAAATGTAAGTGCAATTTCTTTGAGCCTTCAACGCCATAAGATTCTTCTAAAAGCTCTGTATAATATTGCATGTCAAAAAACGGAACATTCATTTCTTGCGCCACCAAACGCGCTTGCAAAGTATAATTTCCATGGGAATCTAATAAAACACCTTGCTCATTAAACTTTCTTCTGGCAATTGACGAAAACAAAATCGGGATTGCGCCTTTTGATCTAGCTTCTTCTACGTAGCGAATCAAATTGTGTCGATACGAAGTCTGCGGATTTGTATATCGTGTCGGATCTGTTTCTTTTCCGTCGTTATGACCAAATTGTATAAACACATAATTCCCTGGTTTCAAGGAATCTAAAACAGGCTGCCAATGTTTCAAATCTCTGAAACTTCGGGTGCTTCTGCCATTGACAGCGTGATTTTTTATAGTCACTTTATCGTTGAAAAACGGAGATAAAACCTGAATCCAACCTCTTTCTGGATTTTCATTCGGATTTGGTTTATTTGCCATCGTAGAATCTCCAATCGTATAAATCACAATAGGAGAATTTTCATCAGTCTGCGCACTTTTACAACCGATTACAAGAATTACAGCCAAAATTAAAATTTTATAAATTCTCATACCACTGCGTTTTTACATCCGGATTATTTTCTCCCAAGATATTTTTTATCGTATATTTTTTCGCTTCTTTTTTGGTAAGCTGGTGCGACCATTTTACTCTAGAATCTGTTTTTGAACCTTCACCGCTGTTTTGAAATTCTGCGTAAAAAGTTCCTTTTTCAGCTTCTGGTTTTGACCAATTGTTCCAGCCTTCTGCTAAAATATGTTTCCCTAAATTGCTGTTCATGAAAATGGTCTTTCCATAAAATCGCCAAGGCCTTCCCAAGTAAACTTTTGAAATTGAATCTGCTGCAGTCAGTTTGCAATTATTAAAAACAAACCCGAATTCTGTGCCTTTTGGCGTTGAAGAAGCGGTTACAAACGAATCGTTTTTGCTGTGAATCTGGCAGTTTTCAAAGTAAGCGGTCGCGCTTCCAAAGATAAAATCAGTCGTTCCGTCGATGTAGCAATCTTTGTAATACTGCTTCCCAATTCCCGAAGCGTAAAGCGTATCTTGGTGTCCTAAAAGCTTGCAATTCACAACTGCAACGCGAGTCGAAGTCACCGATAAGGCAATCGCCTGCCTAACTTGTCCCGAAGAATTTTCAATCGTCAGGTTTTTCAAAAGGATGTCATTGGCTTCCACAAGCATCGTGTACGTATAAAAAGTGCTGTTTCTCCCAACTCCAATTTTATCAAAATAATCGTTGAAAGTGATAATCGTATTTTCCTTGCTTTCACCTATCAAATGTAGATTTGTATTCCATTCATGGACTTTTATTTTCTCGCTGTAAGTTCCGTTTTTGATGAAAATCGTAATCGGTTCATAAGGATAAGCGTGGCTCTGATTGATCGCTTCTTGAATGGAAGTAAAATCGCCAGAACCGTCTAAAGCCACCGTGATTTTATTCGGATCTTTTGGTGTCGGCATCTTGTTTTCTTTCCTCCAAGTTGCAAATTTCACTATCACTTTTTCAGGAGAATTCACATACCAAGCGTAGCCATTTCTGCGCTCGTGTCCGATTTGAGAAAGCGAATCCTTTTTGATTCCGTCTCTGTCGCAGAAGAAAGGTTTGTTGTTTTCCAACTCCATGAAACGTGCCCAGATTGGCTTTTCATTTTTAGAAAGAACCATTTTTCTATCAATTTGTTTGCCGTTTTCATCGTAAACTTTGACTTCCTTTAAATTGGTTATTTTGGTTTTTTCAAACCAAGTAACTGCGTTATTTACTGCCGTAATAATTTCTTTCGAAGGATTTTTTATAGACATTAATAAGGAAACAATTCCCGCAGATTCATGTCCGCTTAATGACTTCAACTCAAAACTTCTGGCATCGGCAGGCTGCAACGTAAATTCATCATGCTGGGCGCACCAAGCTGTCAGAACTCCGTTTTGCTTGTATTGTGATTTTAAAATACAGTCGATTCCTTTATTAAATGCAAGAATGGATTTTTGCCTGATTTCTTCGGATGGTTTTATCGAATAAAAATCAGTCTGCTCATTAATTTCCTTTAAAACCTTGAGAACGTTGACCATCGCATCATCATTATAAGTAATATGCGAAGAATATTTTTTCTCCAAAGGAAAGAATTGAGGCCAGCCACCGTTTTCATATTGCGCCGAGAGCAAGTAATCTAAACCTTTCAAAAATGCAGTTTTGTATTTTTCCTGCGGATTCTGCTTGTAGATTTTAGATAGAAAAAGCATTTCCATTGTAGTCGCGCCGTTGTCTATAGTACAATCTTTTGTGCTAGATTTTAACGCTAATAAATCTGTTTTTTGCTTTACAGAAAGCGGTTCTTGCATCTGAATATTTTTTGGCCAGGCGCCTATATTCCTCTGAAATAACAATACGTTCTCCCCTATTTCTTGAGCTTCCTTGGACTGAAACCAAGCTTCGTCTTTGCGATTTACAATTTCTTTCCAAGTGACTTTCGAATTTTGGGCTTGACCCTTTGAAATTCCTAGAAATAATATAAAAAGTATCGTTATTTTTTTCATTATTTATTTAGTTCTAAAGCCGCTAAAATAAACGGTCCCGTTGCTTTTGGATCATTGTCTTGCTTGCGTTCATTGATGTAATATTCATAAGAACCGTCACGGTAAGGATTTCCTCCCAAGCCAGCGACAGCACAAGCTTCAGTAATAATTACGTAACCTTCTGGAGTTACTTTTACCAAATTTTTAGTCATTCCGTCGAAAGCTTTTTCTGCTGCTTTTTTATACTCTTTTGGAAGATAGCCTTTGTTAGAGCCTTTGGCAAAAGAATACGCAAACATTGCCGAGCCTGAAGCTTCTAAGTAATTTCCTTTTCTATCGCCTTGATCTGTAACCTGGTACCACAATCCTGAAGAATGCTGTTGTTTTTTCAAAGCGTCTGCCAATTGATTGAAATAAATCACCAATTCTTTATGTTTCGGATGATTTTCTGGCATAAAATCTAAAACTTCAACCAATGCCATCGCGTACCATCCCAAAGATCTTGACCAAAAATTAGGCGAAGTTCCCGTTTCTTTATTTGCCCAGCCCATCTGCTTGCTTTCGTCCCAACCGTGGTATAAAAGTCCGGTTTTTGAATCTACCAAATGCTTTTGGATGATTTCAAATTGGTTTGCGATATCATCAAAGTTTTTTCCATTTTCAAATTTCGAAGTGTATTGTGCATAAAACGGCGAACCCATATACAATCCGTCTAGCCACATTTGATTTGGATAAACTTTTTTGTGCCAAAATCCGCCTTCAGAAGTGCGAGGATGTTTTTCTAATTGGCTTCGAAGCGTTTGCAAAGCCTTTAAATACTTGTCTTCTTTGGTTTTATCGTAAATAAAGAAAAGCGCATTTCCGGCCGCTAACATATCGATATTATAATTCTCTAATTTATAGCTCGGAATGTTTCCGTCTTCTTTAATAGTCGAATCATAATAACCTTTTATGTAGTCAAAATAAATCTGATTGTCCGTTTTTTTATACAATTGCTCAAAAGACGACATCACCAAACCGTGGACATAGTCCCATTTTGGTTCTTTTTTTTCGTCAATCTGATACGCATTCGGATGTTTTTTCATCAATGTCTGCGCCAATCTTTCTGACCATTTTAATTTGTCGGAAACTTCTAGATTGGCAGTATTTTTCGGAGTTTGGGATTTGCAATTTGCAAGCAACAGAATAGCAAAAACCGCCAATAAAATTTTCTGGAAAAAGCTGTTTTTCATATTAGTCTAATGTATTGCTTTTATTTAATTTGCTCAAATTTGCATCCAAATATTGGATAAATTCTTCTTTTGATTTGATACCGCCGACTTCTTTTTCCCAAGCGCCTAAAAAGTAAAAAGTAATTTTATTTTTCGAAGGCTTGAATTGTATCAAATGATCATGTGGTCCTTCAAACGGTTTTTCAGCTGTAGAAACTTCGTAAAAAACAGCCATTCCTAAATTATCATTGAAAAGAGTCTGGTTTCCGTAAGTTGCAATGTAACCCCATTTTTTGTTTTCGCTCAACTTTTCAATTACTGGAAGCTTGTTCAATTTCACAATTCCAGTACAAATTCCATCCATTAATTCAGAAGATTGGATCGTGTGTTTCGCATAGCGTTCATCAGGAAAAATGGTCAACCAAGACTGTAGATTTGTTTTTTGATTATTCGTTTTCCATCCAAAATAATCTACTTTTATTTCTGACTTATCTTTGTCATTTGACGCTTTCGCAAAAGTAGAATCTACATCTTTAAAGTGATACATTTCATTTTTAATCACTCTTCCGATCGAACCAACTCCCATTCCTTTGGCTACTTTTAAAATATCTGCTCCCCAATTGCTCATGTTGTGATAAGAATCAAATCCGTCTTGACCTACTTTTGAAAGCACTAAAGTATCCGTCAATTTTCCATAAATATCGATGGCATTTCTCCAATCCAAATACAATCTGTAGCCAATTTTATTGCTTTCCCAACCCGGACCTTCATAGCGGATGTACCAAGAATGATCAGTGTGATTTGCAGGAACTTTTAAGCTTTCTACGTTTTTAAATGTTCCTCCTTCGTATTTTCTTCCGTTCCAATTGCCACCTTCTTTTACAGAGATTTCGGCATACGTTTTTTGATTTTTCGATTGCAAGCTAACTTCTTTTTTTGAACCGCAACTTGCTAGTAAGCAAAGTGTCGCGCTTGCTAAAATTGATTTTGATAAATTCATTTTTTAAGATTTTAATTTTTCGTCTAAGAAATTTATGGTGTACTGTATTGTCTGTTCGAACCAAGGATGAAACAGCCAGAAAGTGTGCGGACTATCCAGAATCTTTTCTACTTTTGAATAAATTTTATACTTATTTAGTATTTCAATCATGTCATTTCTTCCAGCGTGAAAACGGTCGTGTTGGCTGTTTATAAATAAAATTGGTGGCATATTTTCAGCTACGTGAGAAAGTGCTGACGCATCATTCCAAATTTCAGGAACTTCTTCATAAGTTCCTCCGAGCCATAAAGCGGCATATTTTCCTTCGGTGGATTCTGGATGGTGGAATGCTAAAACTCCGTCGATATTTACGATTGCTTTTATATCTGCATTAAATTTTGTTCCTATTAAAGAAGCCATCTGGCCTCCGGAAGAACGTCCTAAAATTGCAATTTTCATTGTATCTACATTCAATTTTTCAGCATTATTTTTTATGTATTCTATTGCTTTCAAAACATCCTCAATTCCTGCAGGATATTTTGCTTCGTCTGACAATCTATATTCTATTGCAAAACACTGATATCCTTTTAGAGCAATTGCTTCTGCAAAAGGCTGGAACATTGATTTATCTCCTGATTTCCATCCGCCATCATGAAGCATAATTATTGCAGGAAGTTTTTTCCTCGATTTAAAGATATAGGAATCAAGGTGTAAATCTCTAGTCCCAATAGAATGGTAAACACTATTTTTTTGCTCAATTACTAAAGGATTTGGTTTTGGCTGTACAATTTCTATAGAAGGATATTTTTTAAGTTGCTTTTTATATTCCGAAGTTATGGTATACGAAGTATCTTTTGCAACTTGACAGAAAGCTACGTTTGTTATTAACAGGATACAAAAACAAATTATATTATTCATTATCAATTAATTGACTTATAAAAATCGATATTTTTACTAAAAAAAATCCTTCAGAAAAGTAATCGATTACACAAAAATACTAAAAATACTATATTAATAAAAATAATAGCTTAAAAATTAATATAGTATTATTTATAAAGGCCTAAACTACTATATATTCAAAAAATAAGACTAATTATAAACAGAATACTACTTAAAATATTCAGAAAAATATACAAATTAGCAGAAATGGGAAGAATTTTGAATATGAACTACTAAATAACAAGAATTATAGACATCAAATTTAGTATTAATCAGCTATATAGAAAAAATATAAATCAAGTCTAAAACCCAGTAAATACACATAAAACATCAACATTACGCAAAAAAAAGCGCAATAAATTTTATTTTATATAAAAAATTTGGAATATTATTTTTATTTCCTAATTTCGTGTAATCCATTACATAAAATAATTTATTACTAATATTCAAAACTTAACACCTTATGAAAAGAATTTTATTTAGCCTAATAATCTTACTGATTTCAGTGCATGTGAGCGCACAAACAGTCAGTATTACACAAGCAACAGGCTGGCTTGAAACCGCTTATGTAAAGTGGACGCCAGTCACAGGAGCTGACAGTTACAATGTTTATTACACGGGAGGCGGTTTGACTGACCAAAGAATTGACACACAGCTTATTCGAAATTATGGAAGTTATTTTCGCGCAGACATTTTAGGACTTGCCGCAGGAAATTACACTATCAAAGTTGTTCCGGTTACAGCGAATGCGGAAGGAACTGCGGCAGTTTCAAGCGCAGTGACAGTTTTACCACATGACAGAAATGGTTTTGCTCATGAAGGAGGCAAAATTCCAGGAGCATATAATCTTAACGGTACACTAAAAAGCAATGCCGTGGTTTTGTACATAACTCAGAATACAAAAAACACGGTTTCAATGACTGTGACTGGAGCAACTGCAAATCCATGTGTTGGCTTGCAGACTATTTTAGATGGATTTAAAAAAGGTCGCGACAGCCGCCCATTATCAATTCGATTGATTGGCAATATTACTGACCTTAATTATATGCTGAATGGAGATTTAGTTATCGAAAACAACAATCTAGCAACAAGTTCAATCACTTTTGAAGGCGTTGGATCTGACGCAACAGCAAACGGCTGGGGACTTCGCATTAAAAAAGCGTCAAATGTTGAAGTACGAAATATTGGATTCATGCTTACCGATGCTGGCGAAGGCGACAATATTGGTTTACAGCAAGATAACGATCATATTTGGGTACACAATTGTGATTTATTTTATGGTGCTCCGGGTGGTGATGCCGATCAAGCAAAAGGCGACGGCGCATTAGATTGCAAAAAATCAACTTATGTAACTTTCTCTTACAATCACTTTTGGGACAGCGGAAAATGCAACCTTTTAGGACTAAGCGAAGGCACAACATCTGGCTTATATATTACATACCATCACAACTGGTATGACCATTCTGATTCTCGTCATCCGCGCGTTCGCTATTATTCTGCGCACGTTTACAACAATTATTTTGATGGAAATTCAAAATATGGCGCAGGATCTACTTTAGGTTCTTCGGTATTTATGGAAGGGAATTTCTTCCGTAATTGCAAATATCCTATGCTTACTTCAATGCAGGGAACTGATGTTTTTGGCGGAGCACAAGGTACTTTTTCTGGAGAAAATGGAGGTACGATTAAAGCTTTCAACAATACTATGAGCGGTCAAACAAGATTTGTAGCTTATGATGCTATTAATTTTCCAATTGAATTTGACGCTTATGTTGCAACAACGAGAAACGAAACAGTGAGCAACACAATTACCTCAAAAAGAGGCGCTAATGCTTACAACAACTTTGACACAAACCCTGCATTATACATCAATAACTTGGTAATTGAAGAACCTTCTGTTGCTAAAGACAAGACTATGCAATATTCAGGACGAGTTTCTGGCGGTGACTTGATTTGGTCTTTTGCAAGTCCAAGTGACGATGCTTCTTCTTCAGTAAATACAGGATTGCTTGATGCTTTGAATTCCTATACTTCTGGATTGGTTAGCGTACAAGGTGAAACTCCGACAGGCGTGAACACTCAAACATTGATTATACCAAACAATAATGACCAAACTGTCGCCAATAACACTGCAATCAGCAATATGGTTTTTACTTGGGGAGGAACCGCAACAGACGCGAGCGTAACGGGATTGCCTGCATCAGGAATTGTTTTTATAAAAAACACTACCGCTAAAACCATCACTATCTCTGGAACACCAACCGCAGATGTCGCTTTTTCGGTTACAACTACCGGAGCTTCAGGAACACCAGTATCTGGTTCAGGAACAATTACAGTTAGCGATGAACCAGGAGAACCTGCAGGCGATCAAATACACAATTTCACTTTATCTGGTTTGACAAGCACATTTTATACTTTTACAGGAGCAAACATGAACTCTACTGCAGGAACAGCAACTTATGATGGCCTGGTTTTAACCGCTCGTTTAAAAATAGAATCAGCTACTAATATCACTTATACGACACCAGCTGTATCTTCTTTAACTTTAGTTTTTGATCCCACATTTAATGGAACAATCAAACTTAACGGTATAAATCATACTGCTTCTGGCGGATTATTAACTATAACATCAGTTCCGGCTGGAACAAATGTTATAACAAAAGGCGGAACTACTAATTTATTCTATATTAAAACTGCTTATGCAACAACATTAGGAGTAAATGAAACCGCTAATTTCAAAAAATTGATTGTATATCCAAATCCAGTGAGAAATGAATTGAACATAGACACAAATTTTAGAACGATAGAAAAAATTAGCATTTATAACCTTATCGGACAATTAGTTAAAAATGTTAGCAACAAAAAAACTATTGACATGAGCGATTTGAACAGCGGTACTTATTTGGTGAAAGTGCAGACAAATGAAGGCATTATTGACCGAAAGATTATTAAACAATAAACAGTATTAAAGCTTGTTTAGAGACCTTTTCTTAATTGAAAAGGTTTTTTTTTGCCCTTACTTAGCTATAAAATAATAGTTATAAGCTATTTATCTTATACTCATAATTTCTTCAAAATATTTAATGGAGCTATTTTATTTACTGCAAAACGAAGTTAGCAATCGATTGCAAATTTTCATTATTTTAGATATTTCATTTCTATCATTTTCACTCTTTTAAAACAATTATAAAGTTTTTAATTTCAACGGAGATCTCCCCCTATTTAATATTATACTAAATTTTCATAATTTCAATTACTTTTCTTGGTCTAAAGAAAATCCTTCGTATAGAGATAATTAGCATTAAATGCTTATTAGAAATAGAACAAAAATCAATCTCAACTATTTCCAAAAAAAGACAGCAGCAAGCTTTTGCCCACTGCTGTCTTCAAAAACAACTTTATTTATATAAAAAACTAACTAGATAATATCAATTACTGTATTAGCACTTTAACTGCTTTTCTACCTTCCTCAGACTGAACATTTACAATGTAAAGACCCGAATTTAAAGAATCAAAGCTTGTGTCAGCATCTGTCCTAAAAGATTTGACCAAAGCTCCAGTCATGCTATAAACATCCACTTGCGTATTTGAAATTACATTTGAAATGTGAATTTGTTTTCCGTTTGAAAAAACATTTGCTGATGATCCAGCTTTAAAATCTTTAGCACTAAGAGTACCAGCAGTTACTGTAGCTCCGGTTACTTCAATTTTATATATGTTACTTGCTAAATCACCATATATATATAATTTCCCAGCTCCGGTTGTATTCGCAGCAGTTACAATTGCGTAATCAGTATTAGTACCTGTATTTGAAGTTGCAGAACCCAATGTAGATGTTCCATTAGTAACATAAATAGTACGAGCTGTTCCGTTGCTTCCTGGCTTAAACCAAACTTTTACGGTGCAGTTTCCACTTACATTAAAATGAAGAAAACGCTGTGTCGGCATATTAACAAATCCCGTAGCTGAAGTATAACCTCCTCCACCTAATTGCAAACGGACAGAAGCCACAAAACTATCTTGTGGAAAAGTTGCATTGCTTGAGCTTATAGTTGGAAAATTTGTAATAGGTGTTGTCGCATCAGGAGAGCTTGCAAATAATCCTAAATTATCCACGATAGACTCATTACTTGACATTCCTACACCTGCTGGCCAATTGGCCGTATCAGTGGTAAAGTTCCAAATTTTAGTCTGGGCATTTGTGGCACTTGAAGTAAGTACCATTGCGAAAATTAAAGAAAGTAATTTTGTTTTCATAATAGTATGGTTTTATTTGTTTTAGAAAATTGTAATCGATTACGTAAAATTAATACTTTTTTTAATATAACAAAGTTTTTAGCATTTAATTTTCACTAATCACAATATATCTTTGTTTAAATTCCATTATACATAAATACATAATTCGCAATCATGAAAAAGTCCGCAAGTTTTCTTTATAAGAAATTTGCGGACTCGATATTAATTTTATTTAAATATTATCGTATTCCTTTAGTAATTACTTTAACTGATTTATTTCCGTCAGAAGCTTTAATAACTACAATCCAAATACCGTCATTCATTTCAAAATTTAGGTCTGAATTGATATTGAATGATTTTACTAGAGAACCGGCAATATTAAACACTTTGATATCTGTATTGCCTTTAACATTAACAATGGAAATAGTATTTTTATGAGCAAATATATTCACCGCAGTCTCTGGATTAAAGTGACCTGTTCCTAAATCACCAGAAATCAAGGAAGGAAATGGATCCCAATTGTCTGAACCTTTCGTAAAATTAAAAGTGGTTATTGCCGTTCCGTCATTCAATATAGGCGTTGTCAAAGATGTTGCCCAATTAGCACGAACAGCAGTATTATTTGCGCCCGAAAGTTCGGTCGTTCCATATTCTTGCATGCCAATAGAATTTCCGCTTAAAGTATTCAGCCAACCTAACGGCATAATTAGAGAGTTTCCTATAAAACCAAGAGCATTTGAAGTTTCAATAGTTGTATTATAAAAAACAACTTCGCTAGTATTCGCTAACCAAGGGCGTCCAAAATAGCCTGGTTTCGCTCGATATGTTGAAGCTGATTCTACTAGCGGTTCAGCCGAAGTGATTGTACATTCATACATTAAAAATCCTCTTCCTGATGCTTGCTGTGCGGCTGTGATGTAAGACAAATCATTTGACTGGTCGCTAATATTCATGCTTAAATTAGACTTGTAAAAAACAGCGGTCATTCCTCCAAAAATAAAATCGACGGCACCCATCATATCTCCTTTGTAAACGGCCACTCGCGCACCAGTGCCTCCAAAGAAAGAATCCTGACGGCCAACTACCCTGCATTTGTTTAAAATTACTTTATCGATGTTATCTGCGATTGCAATTGCCGCCGCTCTTTCTACAAAACTTTTATTCTGAACATTTGTATTTCCAACGTTTGCAGGTCTTGTTCCCGGGCTTCCTGATGTCCATGCCACGACTTGATCTTGCGATTCTTTCAGGGAGATATATTGGTTGAAAGAATTCTCAAAGATGATATTTTCAGCCTCAAAACCATTTGCGTTTACAACAACTGTCGCATTCCAATAGGAACCATTAGTAGTTCCTGATCCAGCATTTTGGTGCGATAAATATCCATTTTGAAGGTTTATGTTTAGCGCTTCCTGATTCCATTTTTGGTTTGACATGCTGTAATAATTATAGCCGTGACCATAATAAGATGTAACTCTAACCGCGCCGTCTGTGATATTCACTCCACTATTTATAAGATTGGTATTTGGAGTTGCAGAAGCATTTTTCAGCGTAACATTTGGTTGCGTAATCAAGAGCATTTCTTCGTAATTTCCTGAATCAATAAGAATAGTAACTCTTTCAGAATTGCTTCTTGTCATATTAGAAACCGCTTTTAAAGCTTCATTAATAGTTAGATAATCCTTAGCAACTCCAACCGTGATTGTCGGACTATAGGAAACATTTGGCACTACTTTTATTTCTGTAAAATAAGTCGTCAAAGTTGAAGCGCCTCCCACTGTTATTGTTACAGTCCCTTCAGAAGTTCCTGTGTAAATATATTCAGTATTTTCTATGATGGAAGTACTGTTAGTTGCCGTAGTAATTGCTGTACCGCCTTCAATTGAGAAATTTGCTGTATAATAGTAGGACACAATAACCTTTTTTCCAGGACTTATAGGAATTTGAATTGTAGAACCCGTTTTTGTTAGCAAATGTCCTGATGCAATTACAGATGTTGCGTTGCCAGTCAATAACATTCCTTTGTAATAAAGACTTGTAGTTGAAGTAAATGCTTTATCATCAAATGACCATGAAGTTACCGGCTTAAATATTAAAGATTTTGATGCCGCGGTTCCATTGATATTTAAATTTGAAACTAAGCCCAATTCAACAGGATGATTTTCTAAACCACTGAAAGAAACGGCATAAGTTCCATTTCTGAGAGAAATAGCACTTGGATTATTAAAAGTATAATTATAGCCCGCTTCATTTAAATTTGTAAAATTCAATTGCAAACCGCTTAATTGCAAAGTATTCAATCCTGAAATATTCACATTTACAGGATAAACCAATTTTGGCGTAAAAGCTATATTTGCTGTTGAATTTGGAGTTGTAACCATCAAAGTATTTGCTAAAATCTCATAGTCATTTACACCTTGGGCAGTAATTGTATATTGAATATTTGGCTCTAATTGAACCGTATAAGTTGAATTATCCGCATTTATAACAGGATTAGGAACATAAATACTTCCACTAGCTGGTTCAGGAACAAAATGCAATGCTAAATTTGAGATTGCGCCCAAACCAGAAATCGAACCACTAACGGCGAGTAAACTAACTCCTGAAATTGTAATATCATGGTTTACTGCTGGCGTAATAACACCATTTGTATTAATGGAATCTCCTGAAGTAATAATATAGCCACTGGCATTTACCAAACTTATCTGATAAGTATAACCGACAGGAATATTTATAGAATAAGATCCGCTAATAATTTGAGATGCCCATGATTTTCCTGCCGCATTGGTAAATATAATTGAATATCCATTTGGAATTCCAGCAGCTTGTGAAACATCAATATTTCCTGTAACTGAAGTATAAACCGCATCTTTTCTATAAATTCTATAAATACTTGCTTTTGCAGTTGCGTCATAAAATCGATAATTGCCAGAATGCCTCGCTACGAAGTTCACCTCCGTCACGCTTCCTGCGGCTGCCGTTGTCACAAAGGTATCTGACTGCAAAGAAGGATTTGATTCATATATAAAGCTTAGCAAACCCGCTGTATCTCCACGAGCAATAATTTTTACTTCGTCATCTTCATCTAAAGTCAGAGTAAAATAACGCGAAGTTGGCAAACCGCTGACAATTGGGGCATTGGCATTGCAATAAACTCTTCCGTTGTGAGTTGTTACGCTTGCAATATTATTATCATATCGGGTAATTGCAGTATTTGCTGTTCGCAATCGATCACTCGTGCCACCGGTCCATGATAAGGCGCCAGCTACAAAACTGACAGGCATTGTATTTGCTGTACCAGCGCTTCCAGGCGTTATTGTATTGTTATACCACGAATTAATAATAGTTTCACTTAATTGATTATTATACAAAGTGTTATCTAATTGCGTTGCTCCAAAATCCCACACATCAGTAGTTTGAGCTTTTGTAATTGTCACATTCAGCAGTAATCCTAGAAATAATAATTTAATTTTATCAACCATGATTTTAGATTTTAGATTTTAGTTTATGAAACAATTATTTTAATTTCAACTTTTAATTTTTTAGTTATTATAGAGTTTTTTCCAAGCTTCATATTTTTTCAAAACTTCTTTTGGTTCGTTTGTGTACCAAGCATAGCCATTTCTACGTTCGTAGCCAATTTCGGCTAAAGAATATTTTTTCTTTCCATCTCGATCACAAAAAAATGGCTTGTTATCTTTTAGTTCCATGAATCTTGCCCATAAAGGCTCTGAATCCGGACTTTCTACAACTACTCTATCTTTTTCATCGCCTTTGCCTGTTGCAATCGTTTCAATTTTTATTCCTGTGATTTTTGTTTTTTCAAACCATGCCACTGAAGTTTCTACAGCATTTTTAACTTCTTTTGAAGGATTCTTTATAGACATTAGCAACAAAGTAATTTTAGCTGATTCTTTACCGCTTAAAGAAGGTAATTCATAAGCTCTAGCCTTTGCTGGCTCTAAAGTTTCTCTGTCATGTTGCGCGCACCAAGCAGTGAGTGTTCCGTTTTGTCTGTATTGTGTTTTTACAATACAATCAATTCCTTTGTTAAATGAGGCATCAACCATTTTGACAATTTCTTCCGGCACCTGAATTGAATAAAATTCTGTTTTATCTTTTATTTCCTTAAATAAATTCAGAATATTTACCATTGAATTATCATTGTAAGTAATATTCGTATAATATCCTTCCTTTAAAGGAAAAAACTGTGGCCAGCCTCCATTTTTATACTGTGCTGTTATTAAATACATTACACCTTTTAAAAAAGCTATTTTGTATCTTTCATCTGGTTGTTTTTTATATACTTTTGACAGAAAAAGCATTTCTTGACAAGTTGCGCCATTATCTGTCGTACAACCTTTTGGATCTGATTTTAATTTTACAAGATTTTGTTTCTCGGAAGTCGATAAATCTTTTTGCATTTCAATATTTTTTGGCCAACCGCCAATATCGCGTTGGTACAACAAAACATTTTCAGCAATATTTTTGGCTTCTGGAGTTTCAAAAAAGCTTTCATCTTTATTTTCTGCAATATTTTTCCAAGTAATTTTCTTGTCTTGAGCATTGATGCTAGAAGACATTATTACAATAAAAACCCATAAAATGGCTCTGAAATTTTTCATAGTTATTCTGTTTTATTAAATCGTATCCAATCAATTTTTATATTTCCTGCGTCGTTTATAAACCCATTTCTTAAAGCCACAAAACCTATTTTTGCTCCAATCCATCTGCCTTCTTTAGCTGTAAAAGTCTTGCCAATATTTTTAAAATTTGTTCCATCTTCACTATAAGAAAAAGTACATGCGCCGTCTTTTATTACTTTCACCTGCATATAAATCAAGGTGTTTTTTATTTCAATTTTATCGGTTTCTTTTTCGGTTTCTTTTTTATTAGCATCCAAACAAATCACTTGAGACAGATATATTTTTCCGTTGGATTGTTTTATTTTTAAATAACTGTAATCCAATCCCATGATTAAAAACCCAGCTTCTTCTCCTTCAGAATGGGAATCAAATTGAAATTTTGAAGTTGCTATAAAATTATCGTTTGGGAATTTTTGCAATAATAAATTAGGGATATCAAAAAGATTTACAGACTCCTTAGGTTTAGGAATACAGTTAAGAATGAAATATCCCAAACTACTAGGCAAACCCCAATTTATTTTAGAATTTGCATGCCATTGCCACTGCAATCCTAATTTTGAATCATTGAATTCATCAGAATCAGGAGGAGAATTTGGCCGATAAACTTTGCCAACATTTGGTTTTTTATAAGCAATGACTGGCTCTCCAACTCCATCACCATCATCATCAACTCCAATTACTGGCCAATTGTTTGTCCATTTCATTGGCTGTAGAAGAACTACTCGACCATTAATTCCTTTGTCTTGAAAATGAATAAACCAATCTTCTCCAGTTTGGGTTTGTACCCAAGCGCCTTGATGTGGCCCATTGATTTTGGTTTTTCCTTGTTCTAAAACTTTTCTTTTTTCATAAGGACCATAAATGTTTTTCGATCTTAAAACGGTCTGCCAGCCTGTAGCTACACCTCCTGCGGGAGCAAAAATGTAATAATAGCCATTTCTTTTATAAATTTTCGGACCTTCAATTGTTGGTTCGTCTTTGTGTCCGTCGATTATCAAAACATCGTCGTTATTTGCAATAGTTCCTGCAGAATTCATGGTAGAGACAACCAACATGTTTTTTATTCCAGCTCGACTTCCTGCAAAAGCGTGTACCAAATAAGCCATTCCATTATCATCCCAAAGCGGTGTTGGATCAATTAATCCTTTGCCCGATTTTACCATAATTGGTTCTGACCAAGGCCCTTCAGGCTTTTGAGATTTTATCATATAAATTCCAAAATCTGGATCAGGATAATAAATATAGAACTGTTTGTTGTGAAATCTTATGCAAGGCGCCCAAACTCCCTTTCCATGTTGGGGAAGATCATAAATGTCTTCTGGTTTTTGCTTATTTAAAGCATAACTAATTAATTTCCAATTTACTAAATCGTCTGATTCTAATATTGGTAAACCCGGAATACAATTAAATGAAGAAGCGGTCATGTAAAATTTATTTCCCACTTTAATTGCATCAGGATCAGAATAATCACTGTTTATAATTGGATTTGTATAGGTTCCATCACCATTATCAGCAGTTCGAATCCATTTTGGATGGTTTTTTAAATCGTCCTGTCCAAAAAGAGAAGAAGTTAAGAGCAATAATAAAAAACAGAAACTATTTTTTTTCATTATGATATAGATTACAAAACATAATTGAGTAACTTTTAAAAGCTAAAAAAGTTTATCACTTTTAAAACAATAAGAAGCAAACAAAAAATTTGCTTAAAAGAACCTATTTATTTAATGACTAGTATTTTATAACAAACAATTACCACAAAATTTAATTATAAAATCATTAAAAAAACAATAATTCCTTTAAGCAAACCAAACTAACTAAACCAAAAATTATTTTTTAATATCCGTAATCATTCAACAATTTTTGATTACTATTATCTAAAAAGACTTGCCATATTGGCCAGAATTGTTTCGTATCTGGATTATTTCTGTAAAGTGAATTTATTTTAGAATCTGAAAGTGCAGTCCAAGGGAAAGCAGTGTAACCAGCTCCGGGATTTGTAGTTTCACCTCTATTTAATCCATAAACAATTAGCGTTTCATTATCAGCCGCATATCTAAAATAAAGGGTTGATGGAACATCTGCATATTCTCCTGTACGGTCTCTTAAACGAGTCATTTTTTCTTTGGCTTTAGCCAAATTTTCTCCTAATAAATTCCAACGAATTAAGGCTTGTTTGCGTTCCATTTCTCCTGTAAATTCAAACTTATGCTCTTCAATAATTGCATTTTGCATTGCTGGTTTACTTGTCAGATTGGCTATATAGGCATCTACTTTTGTAGCTCTATCTTCAGGTTTGAATGCTCTGGCTCTTAATTCTCTTAAATAAACGGCAGCTGATGCTGGTCCTTCAATTTCATTAGCGGTCTCAGCTGCAATTAATAGAACTTCTGCATAACGCATGTAAATTTTATTGACACCATCATCATTATTAGAAGTTACCCTTCTTGTCATCCATTCATAGCGATATTTACCAAAATACCATCTATTGAAAGCTCCTAATTGTTGTTTAGCAAATAATGTTCCTTGGGCCGGTGTTCCATATTTATAAGGAACACAAGTCACATCTCTTCTCGTATCTAATTGGTCAAAATCATAAAAAACAGTTGGCAGTGGTCCAGCTACTCCTCCTCTATTTGCACCATTACCATGATGCTGGTCAGAATTTGTGTGATTAACAGCAAAAGTGAACAACATTCTTCCTCGACCATCACCAAAAGGAATTTCCCATAAAGACTCACCTCCTGCTGCAGTAACTTCTTGATTATATTTTCTCCACAAGCCTTCAAATGTGGATTCTAAATGCGCTGAACCACTTTCGATAACTAATCTGCATTCTCTCAAGGCTAAATCATACATTCTTGCTACAGAAAGATCTGGATCTGTACTTCTTCTTATTCCATCAGGATATTGCTGAAAACCACTTGCAGCCAAAGCTAAACGTGCTCTAAAACCTTTAACAAAAGCCTTATTGATTCTTTCCACACTTCCTGTTCTGGCAATTTCGTTTGGCCAAGGTACCAAAGTTGAAGCTTCATCTAAATCTTGGATAAGCTGTTTGTAAATAACATCTCTGCTGGATTTTGGCACATATAAAGTTTGAGCTGTCAATGGTTCAAAACGAGCAGGAACATCGCCCCATGCTTTAACTAAATCAGCATAATAAATAGCTCTCAGTGTAAGTGCCTCACCTAATAAATAACCTAGATCAGAACCTGGTGTTGGGTTTCCATAAGCGCGAAGTCCTTCGATGCAAAGATTTGCACGTTCGATACCATTATACATCATTGCCCAAGCATTAATTGGCTTATTCATTTCTGAATTTGTTGGTTTGGCATCATAAACAGCTAAATCAGCCTTGTCACTTGAGGTACTTTCTGAAGTATTGTACCATTCAACATCTGTATTCATTCCATACCAAGGAAGAAAACGTCCTCTGTAAGAATCAGTTTCACCCATTGGAATTTTAATTCCGAATACTGCTCCTTCAGCTAATTCTGTAGTTGAGAAAATTATTGATGGGTCTAATGTAGATTCTGTCTGCGCATCTAAATAACCATCTGCAAAATCATTACACGAAGTCAAAGTCATTGCAATGAATAATCCTGAAAATATTAATTTATTTTTCATGTCAGTAGTTTTTTTATTAAAAATTCAAGTTTATACCAAAAACAAATTGTCTGCTACGCGGATATGGTGAATAATCTGTACCCGGTGTCAATGGCGTGCGTCTTCTGGTAGAAACTTCAGGATCTAAACCTGAATAATTAGTGATTACAAAAACATTAGTCGCAGTTCCATATAATCTAAATCTGCTGATACCTAATTTTTTAATAAAATCATTAGGCATGCTGTAACCTAGTGTAAGTGTATTTAATCTCAAGAAAGACCCATCTTCAATAGCCCAGTCGCTCATTACAAAACGAGGCATGTAAGGAGACCACATTGATGTGTTATCATTTAATGCGGCCAAAGCCGTCGGGTCAGTTACCAAATCTCCTGTCGCAGGATCAATGTTTGTCCATCTTGAACCATCACCCATTGTTGTCATCAAGTTTCTGTATTGTCCGCTTGGAGAAGAAGGAGTTGCGGTTGTATGCTCAATTTTGCTTGCGTTGTATATGTCATTTCCAAAACTCCAGTTAAAAGCTGCAGAAAGATCAAAATTGTGCGCTCTAGCATTAAGTACAAAACCTCCAGTATGCTTTGGATTTGCATTACCAATTATTGTTCGGTCTTTTGCATCTACAATACCATCACCATTTAAATCTTTTAATTTCATTGATCCCGGAGCAACATTACCAACTATTGTAGAACTATTTGGTATACCTTCTTTTAAAGTATAAACACCTCCTGAATAGTTAAAATCTGAAACTTCATAACGTCCATCATTTTTATAGCCATACATCATACCAATTGGCTGTCCTGCATGTACAGCATAATCAGTAGAAATTGAAGAAGCCCAACCTGTTCCGAACTCAAAATCATTCATTGAACCTAATGAATTAATTTTATTTTTATTAAATGCAATATTGAACGAAAGATCTAAACCATAATTTTCTTTTCTAATTGGAGAATAGTTTAAAGTTGCTTCTAAACCTTTATTTTCTGTTTCTCCCATATTTCTGTACTGCGATTCATAACCAGTTCCAGGGGTAATAAATGATAGCAATAAATCTTCAGTTTTGTTTTTGTAAGCTTCAAAAGATCCGCTAATTTGCCCATTCAATAGCTCAAAGTCTAAACCAATGTTTTTAGTTGTTGTAGTTTCCCATTTTAAGTCTGGATTAGGCATGATATTAGGCGGTGCCCAAAAATCTGCTACTCCATTGATCCATGTTGAATTGCTAGATTGAAAAGTTCTGATAGTTTGTCCTGGAGGAATATTGTTATTTCCTGCTTGACCATAACTTACTCTAACCTTAAGTAAATCTAACCATGAAGCATTATCTTTTAAGAAACCTTCTTCTGAGATTTTCCAAGCAACCGCTGCTGATGGAAAATATCCCCAACGGTTATCTCCTAAAAAGATACTAGATCCATCAGCACGGTAAGTAGCTGTAAAAAGGTAACGGTCTTTGTAATCGTAGTTTATTCTACCAAAAAAGGACAGTAATTTATCTTCTGGATTATTAAAATTATTTACAGAAAACGGCGTTCCTACGGTTGTTAAATTAATTGCATTGTCAAAAGAAAACAATTTTGGATAACCGTGGATTGTATTAGTCAAAGTGTTTGATTTGTAAATAATCATTTCTTCTCCTAGTAACACTTTTAAACTGTGATTCTCTCCCAATGATTTTTTGAAATCATAATTAAGTGTATTTGCATTTCTGAACCTAGAATCATCACGGTTGCTAAAAATTAACGCAGGCAATCCTTGATTTTCTGCTGCAGGAGCGTTGTTTACATAATATGTAGTACGTCCATAAAAACGATAATCTTGGTATCTGTAAAAATCCAACCCAAAATCTGATTTAAACTGAAGTCCTTTGCTAATTTTCCAGTTAATTCCTCCTAACATATTATAATTTCTTCTGTCTTGACGTCTGTTATTATCTACAACAGAAACAAAAGGATTTACAAGATATCCTGCAAGTGCTTCGTCAGTATCATCTGTAGTCAATCCCTCAATTGGAATTGGTGCATAGCCAACCACATGCTTCAAACGAGAATCTGTTGAAGAAAATTCTTTTTGCTCATTTGCCCCACCGCCATCAATTTTTGTTCTTGAATAACGCATTGTAAACGTGACGTCTACCTTATCACTAAGCTTACTTTTCAAATTAAGAGATAAATTGTCTCTTTTGAAATTTGAGCCAATCATAATTGCCTCTTCATCATAACGCACATAGTTAAAATTATAATTTAACTTATCAGAACCACCACGAATACCAAGATTATGGCTTTGTACAGCACCTGTACGCCCATAAATTTCTTTTTGCCAATTTGTGTTTTGGGCATTATCATATTGACCAATTTCAGCATAAGTACCAAAATAGTCTTCATAAGATGAAAGATCATTGCTCATTGCCGCAAATTCATATTGCCACTTAGCATAATCTGCTGGTTTTAAAACATCAATAGTTTTTGCAATAGATTTAAACCCAGTAAACATGTCATAAGAAACGCTGATTTTTTCACCAGTTTTGCCACTTTTTGTAGTAATCAAAATTACACCATTTGCGCCTCTAGAACCATAAATCGCTGTAGAAGAAGCATCTTTTAAAACAGTGACAGTTTCAACATCTGATGGAGAAATATCGTTAATACTATTTACAGGAAATCCATCAACTATCAAAAGCGGTGATCCGTCTTGCGTCAACGAACCTCCTCCTCTAATTCTAATATTGATATCTGAATCTGGTGAACCGTCTGAAGAAGTAACTTTCACTCCTGCCAAACGCCCCGTCAATGCTTCAGCAATATTTGAAATCGGCTGTTTTTTTAATTCTCCCCCAGCTAGTGTTGCAACTGATCCAGTCAAATCTGATTTTTTAACTGATCCATATCCAATAACTACTACTTCTTCAAGTGCTTGTTGTTCAGCAACTAATTCAATTCCGACAGAATTTCTTCCTTTTAACTGGATTTCTTGAGTTTTATACCCCGTAAAACTTACCACAATAGTAGCATTTCCCGAACTAACATTAAACTTAAAAGCACCATCAATATCAGCCGAAACACCATTAGATGCTCCTTTTTCAGTAATACTCACGCCTGGTAGCGGCAGTTTATCAGTAGCGTCTAAAACTGTTCCAGATATTTGAAATGTATTTTGAGCATGCGTTTTTTGCACAACTAATACAGAGAAAAATAGGAATAGCGCTAAACTATATTTAAATCTATTCAAGATTAACAAATTGATTTTCATAATATTCATGGTTAATTTAAAGGGGGTTGTTATCTAATTTGGTTGATCAATTTTTTTATTATTAATATAGGTATCGATTACCTGAAGGTTGGTTATATATTCTAAGTTAAAGGCTTCTTTTACAGTATCAATTTTTACATTTTTAAATACAACATTATCAATTTTAGAATTCTCTAAACCATCTGCATAGATTGCATACTTTCCTGCATCTCTAACCGTAATGTTCTCCAAGTAAACGTTGCTAATTTTCGGAATAAAATTCCCAGTCTGATTTCCATAAACTGAATAATGCATGTTTATTCTCAAAACTGCTTCTTTTACTTTTCCTACTTTTATATTGCGGACATAAACACCATCTACAAAGCCACCTCTTTTTGTATTTGTTTTGATTCGTATGGCTCTGTCTAAATTCGGACTGTCCATAACACAATCTTCGACATATACATTTTTAACGCCTGCCGACATTTCACTGCCAATCACAACACCACCATGACCATCAATCATATTACAATTTCTAACTATAATATTCTCACTCGTAATTCCAACTTTTCTACCTTCATTGTCTCTTCCTGCCTTAATCGCAATACAGTCATCACCTGTATTAAAAGTGCAATTTTTAATTAATACATTTTTAGAATATTCTGGATCACAACCATCATTATTTGGTCCGTGACTTTGAATATTTACACCATCAACAATTACGTTAGTACATTTTATAGGATGCAAAATCCAAAAAGGAGCATCGATAACCTTTACGCCTTGAATCAAAACATTTTCACATCCAAAAGGCTCAAAGAAATTTGGTCTCAAATAATGCCCTTTTCCAAAAATTCTCTTCTCAATCGGCACATCATTATCAGCCATTTCCATTAAAGCCGGAAGATTCAGTTTGTCTTTTTGTGAAGGCATTCCCTTTTTAAAGCCATATAGATTTCCTTCAGAATCGCTTCCTTTCCAAGTCCACCAATTACTTTCGTTTGCCTGACCGTTTAAAATACCTTTTCCAGTAACGGCAATATTTTTTTTCTTGTAAGCATATATTAAAGGAGAATAATTCATTAATTCCATTCCTTCAAAAGAAGTATAAACCAAAGGATAATCATCTGGATTTATACTAAATCTAATTTCTGCTCCTTCTTCGAGATGAAGATTTACATTATCCTCTAAATGAATTGCGCCTGTCAAATAAATTCCTTTCGGAACTACTACTTTTCCACCACCTTCTTTAGAGCAACTCAAAATTGCCTTTTTAAAACTTTCGGTATTAAGCGTCTTTCCATCCGGATTGGCACCATAAGCTATAACGTTATAGTTAGCATCTCTAAAAAAAGGCTCTTTTATAGCCCTTTCAATTTGTTTTAAATTTTTCCAAGGTTCTTTGAGCTTCTTGGAAAGCATAACATTATTATTAGTTTTACAGGAACCTAAAAAAAGGATACCAATTAGAAGTAGACTCCTGTATTTAAAAAGTTTTTGTATTCGGTTTGACATTTTAAATCATTTAATTTATGTAATCGATTACCAAAAATAATTAATCCTATAATAATAACAAAGTTTTTTTTTATAAACTTTAAAAAAAACTTAAAAAAAATGTACATATCTTATTTTAGCGTTAAAAATAGCCCAAAACAGGCTCAAAAAGAAGAAATGATTATTTATCTTTAATCGTCTTTAAATACATACATTTGTACAATAAAAGTAGCTTTAGCAACTATAATACTATTTCATGAGAAAGAAAATCACCATTTATGATATTGCAACAGAACTAAATATCACTGCCGCTACAGTTTCCAGAGCGTTAAATAAAAATCCAAACATTAGCAAAGCAACAAAAGAATTAGTATTAAAGACTGCCGAAAAAATGGGCTATGAACAAAACAAACTTGCTTTGGCTTTGAAAAGCGGCAAGAGCAATAATGTTGGCGTCATCGTTCCTCGAATTGACAGTAATTTCTTTGGCTCTGTCATTCGAGGCATTGAAGAAGAGCTAAATCAGTTCGGATATCATGTAATTATATGCCAAACTTATAATGATGAAGCAAAAGAAATAGCAAATATTGATGCACTTTTAAATTCGCAAGTTGATGGTATTTTCATCTCGACTTCCAGCAAAGACGTGGCTTCGTTTGAAAGAATATTACGAAAAGATGTCCCGTTAATATTTTTTGACAGAAAAAAAACTATGGATAATGTCAGTTCTGTAACTATCAATGATTTTGACGGAGGCTATAAAGCAACGCAACATTTAATCGATAATGGATGCAAAAGAATTGCTCATTTTGCAGGTGATTTTAATTTGGAAATATTTAAGGAACGCTTTTCAGGATACAAACAGGCCCTAAAAGACAATAATATCGATTACATGGAAGAATATGTTTTCAAAACTAGAAGTAATGTAGAGGATGGAAAAAAGGCTGTAAAAAAACTTTTAAAAATGAAAAATCCGCCAGATGCTATATTTTCAGCTTCCGATTGGGATGCTTTGGGTGCAATTCAAGAATTAAAAGCTAAAAATTATAAAATTCCGGAAGATGTTTCTGTAATAGGATTCAGTAATGAACCTTTTACCAAATTTATGGAATTAACAATCAGCACAATAGATCAATTTCCATTAGAAATGGGTAAAATCGCCGCCAAAGTATTTTTAGAACAAGTCAATAATTCAGAAAAAGTAAAAATTGAAAAGAAAGTAGTTTTGGAACCCGAGTTAATTATAAGGAAATCAACCAAAAAGATAACTTCAAAAAGTAAATAAAAAAAATCCGTTTAGAAATTCTAAACGGATTTTTTTTATGGATAACTAGATCGCTATGATCTTTTTGACTTTAAGACTTTTAAACTTTTGACTTTGCTTTTTACAAAGAAACTCCTCTTTTCCAAGGAATAAAATCATCTTGCTGCAATAAATCAGCTTTTGTCGTAGTTCGACCGCTCGCTACTTCTATGATGTAATCGATAATATCTTCACCAATTTCAGAAATAGTTTTGGTACCGCTAATCACATCTCCAGCATCAATGTCAATAATATCACTCATTTTTTGAGCTAAATGCGTATTCGAAGAAATCTTCACAACCGGCGCAATCGGATTCCCCATTGGAGTTCCCAAACCTGTTGTAAATAAAACCATTGTTGCACCAGAACCAACCAATCCAGTCGTGCATTCTGCATCATTTCCTGGCGTATTCAATAAATTCAAACCTGGTTTTGAAACATATTCTCCATAATCCAAAACATCAGAAACTGGCGCCGCGCCTCCTTTTTTTGAAGCTCCGGCAGATTTCATCGCATCTGTAATCAAACCGTCTTTAATATTTCCTGGCGACGGATTCATGTCGAAACCTGAACCTGCATCAACTACAGATTTCTCAAAAGCTTTCATCAAAGAAAGAAATTTGTTGGCTTTTTCTTCGTCAATACAACGATTCATCAACTCTTGTTCCACGCCACAAAGTTCTGGAAATTCGGCTAAAATCGTCTTTCCTCCTAAAGCTACAAATATATCAGAAACCACACCAAGTGCCGGATTTGCTGAGATTCCAGAAAAACCATCAGAGCCACCACATTCTAAACCAACAACCAATTTTGATAAAGGCGCAGGTTTTCTTTCTATGGCATTTGCTTTTAAAATCGCTGCGTAAGAATCTTTAATAATCGTTCGCAACATATTGTCAACCGTTCCCATTTGTTGTTGCTCATAAATCAAAATTTCTTTATTGAAATCTGGATTTATTTCTTTCAAAACATTTTTGAAAATATCAATCTGTAAATTTTGGCAGCCTAAACTCAAAACCGTCGCTCCAGCTACATTCGGATTATTTACATATCCTGCTAAAAGTCTCGCTAAAACTTCAGAATCTTGACGAATTCCGCCACAACCCCCTGCATGCGTGATGAATTTTACTTCGATATTATTCAATTCTGGCCTTCCGTCAGTTGGTTTTGGAACTTCAGCTTCCTCATTTCCCATTAAGGAACGCAAAAGCATTTGATAATCGTCTTGCTTTTTTGGAAGCAATTCATTCTCAAAAACCTCTTTCAGCTTTTCAATATTCTTGTTTTCACAAAAAACCAATGGAAAAAACAACCAAACATTTGCGGTACCAACTTGCCCATCTTCACGATGATAACCCATGAAAGTTTTATCTTCCCATTTAGAAATATTTGGTGCTGTCCAAGGAAGCGTCATCGTTTTATGGCTGACTTTTTCACTTTGGTGTTTTACGTTTACCGTAGTCAAAACTGCTCCTTTTTGGATAAATTGCGTTGCTTTTCCAACCAAAACGCCATACATAAAAATGCTATCGCCAATATTAAAATCGTGTTCAGCAATCTTATGTTTCGCCTTAACGTCAGTGGCAAGAATAACTGTATTTCCTTCGAATTCCACTCGATCGCCTTGCATCAAATCAGTCAAAGCGACAATCACATTATCGGCAGGATTTACTTTTATTAATTTTTTCATATCAATTTTTATTAAAATTGTCTTTTAAAATTCTCGAAACCTTTTTCAATTCCGTTAGCTTCTATTTCATTTAAAGCAAGAATTACAGCTTCTGCCAAACCTTTAACTTTGTTCAAATCTTGGTCCCAAAATTCTGTATTTGCTAAAATTTCCTTCACAACTTTTTCAGCATTATTTGAACTCCAAACTTCTTTGAATGTATCAACAATTTCTTGGCTATCTTTTATAGGGAGCGATTTTCCGTTCCATTCTCCTTGGTAAAAACGAATCGTGCAAGCCAAAGAAAATGTCAGATAAACTGGTAATTTTTGGTTTAATTCTATGTATTTCAACAAACTTGGCAACACGCGAACTTTGAATTTTGAAATCGAATTCAACGCAATGTCAGAAAGCTGGTGTTTGATAAACGGGTTTCTGAAACGGTCTAAAACTTCTTCTGCAAATTGTTGTAATTCGGATTTGTCCATATCCAAAGTCGGATTGATTTCGTCAAAAATCACTTTGTTTACAAAATCTCCAGTAAATTCATTATCAACACTTTCCTTCACGGTTTCATTTCCATATAAAATTGAAAACGGAACCAAAGCGGTATGCGCTCCATTTAAGATTCGCACTTTTCGAGTACGATAAGGTTGCATATCTGAAACGATTTTTACATCTAAATTAGTCTTTTCAAAAGGCAATTTAGCTTTCAATTTTTCATCGCCTTCAATTACCCAAAGAAAAAAAGGTTCAGCTGTTACAATCAGATTATCTTCATAATCAATCTTGCTGTTGTATTCCTCGATTTCATTTCTCGGATAACCCGGTACGATTCTGTCAACCAATGTGTTATGAAAAGTACAAGCGTTTTCTAGCCAATTTTTGAACTCTTCTTCCAATTTCCAAAGATCACAATATTGCAGTAAAATGGCTTTCAAAGTATCTGCATTATGATTGATCAATTCACACGGAATTATGGTCAAACCTTTAGAATTGTCTCCTTTAAAATGTTTAAAACGTTCATATAATAAAACCGCCAATCTCGCTGGAAAAGCCTTTGGTGGCGTCATATCCATTTTATCTGAATCTATAAACTCAATTCCAGCTTCTGTAGTATTTGAAATTACAAATTCCAACACCTCTTCTTTAGCCAAAGCTAAAAATTGGTCGAATTCTGTGTAAGGATTTATTCCTTTTACAATATTCTCAATAACTTCAATTTCTTGAATTTTCTCACCTTTTTTTACACCGTTTAAAAATAAAGTATATAGTCCGTCTTGGTCATTAAGCATGTGAACCAAACCGTTCTCAAGTGGCTGTACAACTGCTATTCCTGCATTGAAATCTACTTTTTTATTTAGTACTTGGAAAGCATAATCCACGAATGCTCGCAAAAAATTTCCTTCTCCAAATTGCAACACTTTTATTGGAAGCTTTGCTCCTGTTCCGATAGTTTCACGGCTTAATTTTTGTTTTATCGTATTTTCCATTTCTTAATTTTTGATAACTTTATAATTTGGAACCAATGATTTCATTACAGCCCAAGCGATTAAATACGCCACGGCACAAATTGAAAAAATGATCATATATCCTTTGTCAATTCCGTCCACAACGACGGCTCCTGTTTTCTCCAATTCTGAGAAGAAGTTTTCTGGAAGGCGTTCATTTACAAACTGTGGGAATTTCTCCAAAAACGGAACTCCGTCCACTGTTGTCCAAGTTTTATGCGAATAATCAAATAGTACTCCTGAGCCTTTGTTAATGATAAATGAACCAATTCCTCCTGCCATTCCGCCAATTCCTGTGATAGTTGCAATGGCTCTTTTTGGAAACATATCCCCAACTGTTGAGAAAATATTCGCTGACCAAGCTTGATGCGCCGCACCTGCAATTCCGATAATTACGATTGGAATCCAATAACTGATTTCGCCTCCAGGCTGTGCCAATAAAGCCAGCAAAGGGAAAAATGCAAAAATCAACATGGCGCGCATTCTTCCTGCGTAAGGATTCATTCCTTTTTTATCTACAAAATATCTTGGCAACCAACCGCCGATAATTGCTAAAAGCGTAATCGTATATAAAACCACCAACGGAATTGAAGTCTGCGTGCCTGTCATTCCATAAACCGAACTCAAATAAGCCGGCGTCCAAAATAAATAAAACCACCAAACGCCGTCTGTCATGAATTTCCCAAAAATGAAAGCCCAAGTTTGTCTGTAGGTAAAACATTGTTTTAAAGTAAATTTTGTCTCTACACCAGTTGTCGCATTTACGACAGAATCTTCAATATCTTGTTGGATATAAGCCAACTCTTCTGGATTTACTTTTGGGTGAACTTCAGGTTTTCTATAATAAAATATCCATAATCCCATCCAAAGAAATCCTAATCCACCGATAATAATGAAGGCCATTTCCCAACCCATTGCCTCTGCAATATATGGAATCGTAAGCGGCGCTGCCAAAGCTCCAACGGTTGCTCCGGCATTAAAAATACTGGTTGATAAGGCTCTGTCTTTCTTCGGGAAATATTCTGCCGTCGCTTTAATTGACGCAGGAAAATTGGCAGATTCCCCAACTGCTAATACAAATCGAGCAAAAATAAATAGCGTAACGCTTGTGCTAATTACTAACGAAACGTCGCTGATATTGCTGATAATTTCTTTAGATTCTCCAAAACCGATGAACCAATTTCCGGTCAAATAACCCGCAGTTGCAATACCGCAAAAAGCGTGTAGAATTGCTCCAATCGACCAAATGAAAATAGCCCACAGAAATCCTTTTTTAGTATCCATCCAATCCACAAATTTTCCTGCAAAAAGCATGCTTCCTGCGTAAAAAATTGAAAATAAAGCGGTTATATTTCCGTAATCATTGTTATTCCAATGAAATTCTGGCTGGATATAATCTTTCCACGTCAGGGAAAGTACTTGCCTGTCTAAATAATTGATGGTCGTTGCAACGAAGAGCAATCCGCAGATGCCCCACCTGAAATTGGTGGCCTTTTTTGGTGTATTTAAATTCATTATTCTGGAGGGTTTTGGTCGGTTTTAGTTAATGAAATATGAAATTTTACTGCTATCTTATAGATTTAATTATATTCAAGGCATTTTTTGTTGCCACGGTTAATTCTGAAAAATTTTGTTCTGCAATCAGCTTTTCGCTGATCAATTTGCTTCCCATTCCCACGCAAACCACGCCTGCGTCAAACCATTGTTTTAGGCTTTCTTCCGTTGGAGAAACGCCTCCTGTTGGCATGATTGAAGTCCAAGGCTGTGGTGCCAAAACGCCTTTTACGAATTGTGGTCCGTACACATCTCCTGGAAATAATTTCACGATTTCACAGCCTAATTCTTCTGCTTTTGCGATTTCTGTCAAGGAGCCGCAGCCTGGCGACCAAAGCACTTTTCTGCGATTGCAAACGATTGCGATGTCTTCCCTGAAAACAGGCGTGACGATGAAATTGGCTCCAAGCTGAAGATAAAGCGAAGCTGCAGCTGCGTCTGTTACAGAACCAACTCCCAAAATCATTTCTGGCATTTCTTTTATAGAAAATTTTATCAATTCTCTAAAAACTTCGTGAGCGAAATCCCCTCTTGCTGTAAATTCAAAAAGTCTTGCGCCACCATCATAACAAGATTTCACTATGCTTTTGCACAACTCAACATCTTGATTATAAAACAAGGGAACCATTCCGGTTTCCTTCATTTTTTGTGCGACTTCTATTCTTGTAAATTGTGCCATTTTATATTTTCAATTATCGAGAAACTTTTCCTGAAGAATCTCCATTTACTATGTTTTCAATTTCTGATAATGTAGCCAAATTGTAATCGCCAACAATCGTATGTTTCAAACAACAAGCGGCAACTGCAAAATCAATATTTCGTTGTAAGTTTTCTGGAGTCGTAATTAAGCTATAAACTAAGCCTCCCATAAAAGCATCGCCCGTTCCTACTCGATCTACAACCGGAGTTACTTCTTTCACAGCTGCTTTATAAATAGATTTTCCATCGTATAAAATCCCACCGATTCTTTGATGCGAAGCGCTTACCGAATAACGCAAAGTCGTTGCAGCAATGTTTAAATTCGGACACTTTTCAAATATTTTAGAATAAAATCCTTTTAAAGCGTCTTCATCCGTATAATCTGGATCTACTTTTTCCATTCCCAACATGAAATTAGCCGTGTCAATATCGCCTAAAATCACATTGCAATAGCTTAACATTTCTGGCATAACTTCGCTCGGTTGCTTGCCATATTTCCATAATTTTGAACGGTAATTCAAATCGCAGGAAATCGTCAAGCCAAGTTTATGTGCCGTTTTAATGGCGATCAAACATTCTTCAGCTGCGTTTTCTGAAATGGCTGCAGTGATACCGCTAAAGTGAAACCAAGTTTTTCCTTCGAAGATTTTTTCCCAATTGAAAGCTCCTTTTTCAATCGATGCGATGGCACTGTTCGAACGGTCGTAAACTACGTTGCTTCCTCGATTTCCAGAACCTGTTTCCAAGAAATAAATTCCCAAACGATCGCCACCAAAAATTACATTATTGGTATTGACTTTCATTTTTCGCATTTCTTTCAAAGCGCATTCTCCAATTTCATTTTCTGGCAAACGCGTTACAAATTCGGCATCGATCCCATAATTTGCGAGAGAAACGGCTACGTTAAATTCGCCTCCACCATAAGTTGCAGAAAAGTTCTTCGATTGTGAGAAACGCAGGTATTTTTCCGTCGAAAGACGAAGCATTATTTCTCCGAAAGTAACTACTTTACTCATTATTTTTATGCTGTATTATTTTAAAAAATCTTCTCGCATCGGACTGAAAACGTCCACCAACAAACCATCTTCTAGACAGACTACGCCGTGTTCTACATTGGAAGGAATGAAAAACGAATCTCCTTTTTTCAAGATTTTCTTCGTATTTCCAATAGAAACTTCAAATTTTCCTTCGGCGATATGTGTTACCTGAATATGAACGTGATAATGCAAATAACCGATGCCGCCTTTTTTAAAACGAACGTTGACCATCATCACAGAATCATTATAACCTACGATTTGTCGGTCGATAAAATCATCTATCTTTTCCCAACCAATAGCATCATTTTCAAAGAAAATTGTCTGTTCAGATTGCTTGTTGTCCATCAGAAATTAAAATTTGAAATATTCTTTTGCGTTGTTGTAGCTGATGTCGGAAACCATTTTACCAATCCATTCCATATCATTAGGCAATTCGCCTCGCTTTATTTCATCTCCCAAAAGATTACACAAAACACGTCTAAAATATTCATGTCTTGGAAATGATAAAAAGCTTCTGGAATCGGTCAACATTCCGATAAAACAGCTGATTAATCCCATGTTTGACAAGGCATTCATCTGTTTTGTCATTCCGTCTTTTTGATCTAAAAACCACCATCCTGATCCAAATTGAACTTTTCCTTTGATGCTTCCATCGTTGAAATTTCCAATCATTGTCGCCATCACTTCGTTATCCGCAGGATTTAAGTTGTAAATGATTGTTTTTGTCAGTTTATCCTTCGTATCTAAAGCATTTAAAAATGCTGACAAATTCTTCGCTTGAGAAAAATCTCCGATAGAATCCCAACCAGTATCTGGTCCTAAAATGCTGTGCATTCTAGTGTTATTGTTACGAAGAGCGCCTAAATGAAATTGTTGTACCCAACCAAATTGGTGATACACTTCCGATAAAAATAACAAAATGGCACTTTGAAATTTCAAAGCCTCCAAAGGCGTAATTCCTTCTTTTTTTCTTTTTCTTTCGAAGATTGATTTGATTTCGCTTTCTGTAAAATCTTCGAAATAAATTTGGTCTAAACCGTGATCCGAAAGTTTGCAACCGTTTTCATTGAAATATTCAATTCTTTTTGAAAGCGCTTGACGCAAATCATCGTAGGTATTTATTTCTAAATCAGCTACTTTAGCCAATGAATCAATATATTCGTTATAGGTTTCGCTAGAAATCAAGATCGCTTTATCAGGACGGAAAGCTGTGCTTACTTTCACTGAAAAATCACTGTTTTTAAGCGCTTGGTGGTACTCTAAATTATCCGTTGGATCTTCCGTCGTACAAACCACTTCCGCATTTGCTTTCTTCAGTAAATTCTGGCAAGAAAACTCTGGAGTAGCTAATTTTTGAGAAGTTTCTTCGTAAATTCCAGCTGCTGATTTTTCATTCAATAATTCGTGAATGTCAAAATAACGAGCCAATTCCAAGTGTGTCCAATGGTATAAAGGATTTCGCATCGTGTACGGAACCGTTTTTCCCCATTGCAGAAACTTGTCTTTATCAGAAGCGTCGCCTGTGATGAATTTTTCGTTTACTCCAAGGGTTCGCATCGCTCTCCATTTGTAATGATCTCCGTTGATCCAAACATCTGTAATGTTCTTAAAGATGTTGTTTTCAGCTATTAACTTTGGAGATAAATGATTGTGATAATCTATAATTGGCTGATTTTTAGAATAATTGTGATACAATTCTTCAGCATATTTATTTTCTAATAAAAAATTGTCGTGAATAAATGTAGTACTCATTTTTAAAAATTTTATTCTTCGTTGGAAGGTTTCCCGATGGTGGCCAAGATTCCTCCATCGACATAAATTATTTGTCCGTTTACAAAATCACTCGCTTTTGAAGCCAAGAAAACAGCGGTTCCAGCCAAATCTTCAGGATCGCCCCAACGTGCCGCTGGCGTTCTGCTGATGATAAATTCATTAAATGGATGACCGTCGACTCTGATTGGTTCTGTTTGTGAAGTTGCAAAATAACCTGGCCCGATTCCGTTAACTTGAATGTTGTGTCTTGCCCATTCAGTTGCTAGATTTTTTGTCAACATTTTCAAGCCTCCTTTGGCAGCTGCATAAGCTGAAACGCTATTTCTGCCTAATTCGCTCATCATTGAACAGATGTTGATTATCTTTCCTTGTTTACGTTCAATCATTTGTTTTGCAACTAATTGCGACATAATAAAAGGCCCAACCAAATCAACGTCAATGACTTTTCTGAAATCTGCAACAGGCATTGTGATAGCCAATTCTCTCTTTATAATCCCAGCATTATTGACTAAAATATGGATATCGCCGACTTCTTTCGTGATTTTTTCTACATTTTCTGCAGCTGCATTTTCATCGGTTACATCAAACAAATATCCCTTTGCTTTGTAACCTTTTGAAGTATAATAAGAAATCGCTTCCTCCATTTTTGAAGGCGTTGTTCCTGTGATAATTAATTGTGCTCCGGCCATTGCCAAACCTTCTGCAATTGCCATCCCTAAACCGTGCGTTCCGCCAGTAATTAGGGCATTTTTATTGGATAAATTGAATAATTTCATAGTTTATCTTAATTCGTTTGGAGGACAAATATCCATGTCGCTATAATCTAAATTTTCACCAGCCATTCCCCAAATAAAGGAATAGTTTGAAGTTCCAGCTCCTGAGTGAATTGACCATTCCGGAGACAAAACTGCTTGGTGATTTTGCATAAAAATGTGTCTTGTATTTTGCGGTTCTCCCATAAAATGGCAGATTGTTTGTCCTTCTTCTAAATCAAAATAGAAATAAGCTTCCATTCTTCTATTGTGCGTGTGTGCCGGCATTGTGTTCCAAACATTTCCTGTCAAAAGTTCAGTCAATCCCATTTGCAATTGGCAAGTTTCAACAACGCTGTTTACAATCAATTTGTTTATAATTCGCTTGTTAGCAAATTTATCCTCGCCTAAATGCACAATTTCTGCATTTTCTTTAGTTACTTTTTTATTTGGAAAATGAGAATGCGCAGGCGCTGAATTGATATAAAACAAAGCAGGATTTTCTTCTAAACTTGAGAAAATGACTTCTTTTGCGCCACTTCCTACATATAGAGCTTCCTTTTTATTTAATTCGAAAATTTCTCCGTCAACAGCAACTATACCTTTTCCGCCTACATTAATTATTCCTAATTCTCTTCGGTCTAAGAAATTTTCAGACTTTAAATATGGAATTGTTTCTAATTTCAATTTGTCCTTTATTGGCATGATTCCGCCAACGATATAGCGATCATACATTGAATAAATCAAATTAATATCTTCTGGAGTAAATAGATTTTCTATTAAAAATTGTTCTCTAATCTTCTGTGTATCATATGATATCACATCAAATGGGTTTGTTGCGTAACGGAAACTAAAATTTATCATATTATAATATATTGTAATCGATTACACAAATGTAATATATTTTTTTTATAAAACTATATTATGTGCAATTTTTCTAGCTAAAAATTAAAGAATGTGGAATAAAAGGTTTTGAAATAAATCAATAATGAAGTCAATTGAAATGCCATTATATAAAATTGTAAAATCTATTAGATCAAAATCATTTGACACTTTAAAATTACAATTTTCTAATGATACATTATTTCTATATTTCAATAATTACCTCGTAATCCCATCATAAAATTACGACATTTCGTAAAAAAAATAAATACAAAAATATGCAGAAACCCTGTTTATAAGAGATTTATCATATTGGCATCTTAATTGGCTAGTACTAAAACAAATCTTTAAAAATCATTTTTATGAAACCATCTCCTAATTTATTAGCTCCCGACAATCATGCACTTGTATTGATCGATTTTGAAGGCCAAATGGCTTTCGCAACAAAAAGCATTTCCATTTCAGAACTCCGCACAAACGTGGCGATTATTTCTGGCGCTTCAAAAATTTTCAATGTTCCGACAATCGTTACAACGGTGGCCGAAGAAAGTTTTTCTGGTCCGGTTTTTCCTGAAATCGAAGAATTTTATCCGCAGGCAACTTCTGGATATATTGACAGAACCAGCATGAATACTTGGGAAGATGAAGGCGCTTACAAAGCAATCACGGCAACGCAAAAGAAAAAAATTGTCTTAGCCGGGCTTTGGACTGGTGTCTGCATTGTCGGACCAGCACTTTCTGCCATCGCTGAAGGTTATGAAGTGTATGCAATTACTGACGCTTGTGGCGATGTCAGCACTGAAGCGCACGAACGCGCAGTGCAAAGAATGGTGCATGAAGGCGTGAAACCTATAACTTCTGTGCAATATTTATTAGAACTTCAGAGAGACTGGGCACGCGAAGAAACTTATGTTCCCGTGACAAATCTCATGAAAAAATATGGTGGCGCTTACGGTTTGGGAATCCATTATTCTCACAACATGCTTAACCATAAATAATCTTTTCAATCCCAATCTTCTCCTGCAAAATCAATTTTAATGAAGAAATTTAGTTACATAATCTTGCTCTTTTTCGTTGCCAATATTGCAAATGCGCAGTCGTTTAAACTGATGCGTTATGATGAAAATTATGACTACTTGAAAGATTCTACCCGCAATTTTTACGAACAAATCAAATACCTTCCGATATCAGAAAACGGAAATATTTACGCTTCCTTTGGTGGCGAGGCAAGATTTGAATATGTCGATTTCAATAATGAAGACTGGGGAAGATTGGGAATTGGCCACAACAATTTTTTATTGCAGCGTTACGATCTTCATGCCGATATTCATTTTGGCAAAAGATTCCGCGTTTTTGGACAATTGCGCAGCGCACTTCAAGGCGGCAGAAAAAACGGTCCGCGACCGATCGACGAAGACCAATTAAATGTTCAGAACCTTTTTGTAGACGCGGTTGTTTGGCAAAAAGAGAAAAAATCAATTACGGTAAGAGCTGGCCGGCAAGAAATTGATTATGGTTCTGGAAGGCTGATTTCCGTCAGAGAAGGCCCGAATGCACGACTATATTTTACAGGTGGAAAAATAATGTACAATGCTGAAAATCTGACTTCTGACATTTTCGTAATGATGGCTGATACCACGAATATAGGTTCTTTTGACAATAAAGCGTCTGGCCAGATTAATCTTTGGGGAAATTATTCCAAATTGATTATTCCAAAGGCAGGAAATCTGGATTTTTATTACATCGGAATAAAAAGAAATGACGCAGCTTTTGAGGAAGGAATTCAGGATGAAACTCGACATACCATTGGTACAAGGCTTTGGAAATATGGCGGAGGATTTATCTATAATCTGGAAGCAGCGTACCAATTTGGAAAATTCGGCTCTGCAGATATCGATGCTTGGACAGCTTCGATCGACATCGGATATTCTTTTGAAAACACCAAATTTAAGCCGAGCATAAACCTTAGGAACGATTACATTTCTGGGGATAAAAAAGCTGGCGACGGAAAGCTCCAGACCTTTAATCCGATTTATCCAAAAGGCGGTTATTTCGGCTTCAGTCCGCAGGTTGGCCCGGTGAATTTGATTGACATTCATCCTTATGGAACACTCGATTTATTGCCACAGTTGAAAATGCAGGTTGATGTGGTTTTTAATTGGAGATATTCGTTGAACGACGGTATTTACAGGCCAAGTGGCGGTTTTAATCTGCCTGGTTCTGAATCAAATAAGCGCTACATTGGAACAGCTTATCTTGCAAATTTCTCCTATTCTGTAAATAAATTTATTTCAATCGTCAGCGGTCTACAATATTTCAAAGCTGGTGAATTTATCAACGATAGTATTCCAAATAGCAAAAACGGACTCTTTTTCAACTTCAGGTTGGGCTTTAAATTTTAACAACTACTAAATTATAAATCATGAAAAACATACAAATTTCAATATCAAAATATTTTCTTGCTGTCGCTATTTTTTGCATCGGAATTGCTCCTGTTTCTTTCGCGCAAAAAATTGCTGAAGCAAAAACCACCGCCATCGGAACCTCCCAAATCTGGGGAAAAGTGGACGGCGTTTCTGTTGAAGGATTGGTTCAAGGACCATCGGCTGCAGTCGCAGAATTGCAAGTAGCCTGCGTTTTTGAATACACTGAAGGCGACATTTTCATCTCACCTCCGGCACTTCCCGCAACGCTGAACGGCCTCGTACACTTAGACGAAGCCTTAAAAGGAATTTTGACACAATTAAGAAAAGAAGGAAAATTCACCGGACATTCTTTTGAAACATTGCTAATTACGCCACCATCGGGAACTTTGGCCGCAAAAAAATTATTGTTGATAGGTTTGGGCGACAGAAACAAATTCAATCCAGACTTGATGAAAACCGTGGGAAGCGTTGCTATGAATGAAGCTTTGCGACTTGGCATCACGCATTATGCTTTTGCCAGCGACTTGAAAGATGCCGGAATCGATTCGCCGACAGCTTTGGTTGCAGAAAATGTGGTTTTGGGAACTTTTGATGCTTACCGAACTCAAAATTGGTTGAAAACTAAAAACATGGCGGCTTACAAACCAGTTGTGAAAGTTACCCTTTTGGCGGGTCCGGCGTTTTACACAGTGGCCGGCGATGGAATCAAAGAAGCAATTTCCAAACTAAATAAATAACCATGAAAGCAGACTTAATAGTTTACAAAGGAAAAGTGCACAGCTTCGCCAAAGAAAACATCGGAGCAACGGCTGCCGCAATCAAAGACGGAAAATTTATTGCTGTCGGAAATGATGATTCGGTAATGGAATTCGCTACCGCGGAGACAAAAATCATTGACTTAAAACAAAAAAGAGTCGTTCCCGGAATCAATGATTCGCACATTCATCTAATTCGCGGTGGCTTGAATTATAATCTCGAATTGCGTTGGGACGGCGTTCCATCATTGGCCGACGCGATGCGAATGCTGCAAGATCAAGTTGACCGCACGCCTTCGCCACAGTGGGTTCGCGTTGTCGGTGGCTGGTCAGAATTTCAGTTTGCAGAAAGACGCATGCCGACGCTTGCAGAGATCAATGCAATTGCGCCAGAAACCCCTGTCTTTATTTTGCATTTGTATGATCGAGCGCTGATGAATCGTGCGGCTTTGAAAGCTGTCGGCTATACAAAAAATACGCCGGCGCCTCCAGGAGGTTTGATCGAAAGGGACAGCAACGGAGAGCCGACAGGACTTATTATTGCTACGCCAAATGCCATGATTTTGTATTCAACGCTTGCAAAAGGTCCGACGCTTTCTTATGATCACCAGTTGAATTCGACGCGTCATTATATGAAAGAACTGAACCGTTTTGGAATTACGAGCGTTATCGATGCCGGCGGCGGTTTTCAGAATTTTCCAGACGATTATAAGGTGGTTAATGAGTTGAATGAAAAGAAACAACTGACCGTCAGAATTGCTTATAATCTATTTACGCAGCACCCAAAAAGCGAGTTCGAAGACTTCAGCGATTGGATTGATTCTGTGAAATTGTACCAAGGCGATGACATGTACCGACATAATGGTGCTGGAGAAATGCTGGTTTTTTCAGCTGCAGATTTTGAAGATTTTTTACAGCCAAGACCTGATCTTCCTGAAAATATGGAAGCAGAGTTAGAAAAAGTCGTCCGTCTTTTAGTCGCAAATCGCTGGCCGTTTAGACTTCACGCAACTTATAACGAAAGCATCACAAGGTTTTTAAATGTATTTGAAAAAGTAAACAGGGAAATTCCGTTTGATAATCTGCCTTGGATTTTTGACCATGCCGAAACTATTGACGAGAGAAATATCGAAAGAGTCAAAATGTTAGGCGGAGGCATTGCAATCCAAAGCAGAATGGCTTACCAAGGCGAATATTTCACCGACAGATATGGCGCAAAAGCGGCTGAAAGTACGCCACCGATTAAAAAAATGCTTGAAATGGAAGTTCCTGTCGGAGGCGGTTCTGACGCAACCAGAGTGAGCAGTTATAATCCGTGGGTTTCGATGTATTGGCTGACGGCCGGAAAAACGGTCGGCGGACTTCAATTGTATAACGACAGCCGATTAAACCGTGAAACTGCCTTGGAACTTTATACAAGAGGAAGCGCTTGGTTTTCGCAAGAACAGCAGAAAAAAGGCGATATAAAAGTTGGGATGTTTGCAGATTTGGCCGTTTTAGACAGAGATTATTTTAACGTCGAAGAGGAAGACGTGAAAAATATCGAATCAGAATTGACCATCGTAGACGGAAAAATTGTGTATGCCAAAGGCGATTTTTCGTCCTTCTCGCCTCCTTCGATTCCTGTGCTTCCTGATTGGTCTCCGACAAAAAGTTACAACGGTTATTACAATCCAGAAACACACGGAAAGAAAATGATCGACGACCAGCTTAAAAAATCTGGAGCCGCGACCTCAAGTCCGACTTCAAAAATTCACAGCTGTTCAGGAAGTTGCGACGTGCATTCGCACAATCACGATGCGGCGCGAATGAGCAATGTGCCGGTTAATAATTACAACGCATTTTGGGGCGCCTTGGGCTGTTCCTGCTTTGCTTTTTAAATTTTTTCACAATGGAAATTATCAAAACAATTCTCGCTTCTGATGCCGGAAGTGAACTAAACAATATTGCTCTTTTGCTTTTCAGGATACTTTTTGCCGTAGAACTTTTCAAAGTGCACGGCATGAAAAAATTTCGAATAGAAAACGGAGCAAAAGAAACAGTGCCAAATCCTTTGGGATTGCCCGAAAAATTAAACGGGCTTGTGGCAACTTTCTCGGATACCGTTGTTCCTTTTTTCATCATTTTAGGATTGGGAACAAGACTCGCCATTTTACCGACGATCGGCGTCACGGCAATTGGATATTTTGTGGTTCACAGAAAAGATTCAGCTGAAATCCGCGACGTTCCTTATATGTATACTCTGGTCTTGCTTCTAATTTTGGCTTTGGGCGCAGGAACATATTCAATAGACAATTACCTCTTAAATCAATTATAAAATGAAACCTAAAATAGGAATAAAAGAAGAAAATTTGGCAAAAGTAGCGCATTCGCTAAGCCAGATTTTGGCAGATGAATATGTACTTTATACGAAGACAAGAAAAGCGCATTGGAATGTCGAAGGTGCTGATTTTTACAACAAGCATTTATTTTTCGAACAGCAATACGAACAGTTGGATGAAATCATTGATAATGTGGCCGAAAGAATTCGAATTCTTGGCCATTATGCACCAGCTTCCTTGAAAGAATATCTCAACTTGACGCACCTTTCAGAACATCCGATAGAAAAAAATGACAGCTTGAGTCATATGAAAGAACTTCTGGCTGACCACGAAAGCATTTTGATTCACTTAAGGGAAAACATTAGCAATTTTGCCGAAATCCTGCGCGATTTGGGAACAAGCGATTACATCACAGGATTAATGGAAACACACGAGAAAATGGCTTGGATGCTGCGTTCTCACTTAAAATAATTACTATGGAAACCAAAAATATCGGCTACGTCACCTTGCTTCTCGCCACGATTGCCGGCTATTGCGATACGGTGACTTTTGTCGCGGCAGACGCCATCTTTTCAGCGCACGTAACAGGAAATTTTATCGTTTTTGCCTACCAGATTGTCAAAGGTTCTGACTTAAATGCAGCGATAAAACTATTGACTTTTCCAATATTTATCGTCTCGGTAATTATCGGTGGGTACATTGCGGGAAAATCGCCTTACAAATATCAAATTTTACTTTGGGAAGGAATTATTCTGACCATCAGCGGCATCAGTGCTTATTTTTTCGGATTTCTGGGAATTTTTACGCTTTGGCCAATGTACACCGTTGCCATGCTTGTGGTTTTTGCGATGGGATTGCAAAATGCGTTCGGAAAAATTTATGCCAAAGAAACTTTCGGCCCGACAACAATGATGACCGGAAACGTAACCCAGGCTTCCCTCGACCTCGGAAATAGTTTCAAGACAAAATTCAAGAATCGTGATTTCACCAGAGCTTTGAAAAATCAGGCCACGACAATTCTAGGATTTTTAGGAGGCTGTTTTTTGGGTGCAGTTGCCGGAAAATTCTGGGGTTTGGGAACTGTTCTCGTTCCGGGAATTCTGATGATTTTCTGCTATTTGAAAAATAATAAAGTCGAAAAAAACGCACTTTGATGATTACTGATAAAGGTTTACTTTTAGAACATGTATAGAAAGAAAATTTCCCCCTATTTTACTTCACTTTATTTTGCAGTACTATTTTGTATTTCAATTCCTTATGCGCACGCGCAATCAAAAGAGGAAGTAAAATTAACGCGGAATAAATTAGCGAAAACTTCTAAAAACACCATCGAAAAAGCAGAATTGCTTTTAGACGTAAGCCGAATCATTCTCTTCAAAGAAGGAGAATTAAAAACTGACATTGACAGCGCTATTGTGTTGAATAACCAAGCGAGAGCCGTCAGCAAGAATCTAGATTACAAACTCGGAATAGGAAAAAGCTTATTGCTTGAAGCCCAAATTACAAAAGAGAAAGGCGATCAAAAGAAAGCTTGGGATTTGGCTAAAAGCGCTTTGGCCTACGCTAAAAAAAATAACATGCCAGAGCTCCAAGCCGATATTTATGCAGAACTCGGTCATCATTTTGGTAATGAAAAAGAAGAACTCCTGCAAAAAATCAAATATTATGAATTGGCGGTGCCTCTTTACCAAAAGGGAAAGGCGCTAAAAAAAGAAGGCGACGCTTTAAAAGAACTCGGCGATTTCTATGAGTTCATGGGCGAAACCCAAAAAGCGGCGACGCTTTTTGACAAAGCCGTGGCAATTTACAAATCGGTTGGTTATAAACAGCTTCAGGGCATTTACACGCTGATGTCGGGGAATTACAGAACGATGGGGAATTTTCAGTCGGCCTTGCAATATGCACTTATGGCAGAAAATATTGCTGAAGAAGTGAACGATCAGTCTTTTCAGCTTTCCACGATTTACAACCATTTGGCTTTGGCTTATTATGATTTGAAAAAGAACGATTTGGCTTTGTTTTATTTTGAAAAATCACTGAATATCGCCTTGAAATATAAAAATGTGGACGCGGTGAACACGATAAGCACAAATTTGGCTTCGTTGCATTATCGCAAGAAGAATTTCCGTGAGACTTTGCGTATCATAAAATTGACCGCAAAAGATTATCCGCCGACAGATTCTGGCAGTAAATTGCGACAGACTTTTATGTTTTTAGTGTCGTATTCGATGTTGAAAGAGTTTGATAACGCAAAACCTTATTATGAAAAAATGTTGCGCCATTACCACGATAATAAGGAAGCAGAGGTCGGTCTCGACTATAAATTAATGGGAATAATTCTCTATTTGCAACAATCAGGGCAGGCTGAAAAAACCTATCCTTATTTGGATGAATTGAAGGATTATTGCAAGAAAACGAATAATATAATCCGGCTTTCTGAATTGGAAGGCATGTATTTCAAATCAGATTCTGCCTGCAAAAAATACCTGCCGGCCATTGAACATATCAAGCAATACAAAATTCTGAGTGATTCAGTTTTTAATTTAGACAGAGCGCAGCAGTTCTCGGCTTTGCAGTTGAAATTTGAAACAGAGAAAAAAGATAAAAACATCAAATTACTGACACAACAGGCAAAATTGCAGGAAACGAAAATTTACAACGACATGATTATTCGGTATGTTTTTATCGGAAGTTTGGTCGTGCTCGTGCTCTTTTTAGGATTGATCTACAACCGTTATCGCCTGAAACAAAAAACCAACCAGCGATTAGAAAGCAAGCAGGAAAAAATCAACCAGCAGAATGAATTGCTGAAAAAACTGCTTACTGAAAAAGAGTGGCTTTTGAAGGAAATTCACCATCGCGTAAAAAATAACCTGCAGATTGTAATCAGCCTTTTAAACACGCAGTCGGCTTATTTAGATAATAAAGACGCGCTTTTGGCTATCCAAAACAGCCAGCACAGAATGCACGCGATGTCGCTGATTCACCAAAAATTGTATCAGTCAGAAAATCTGGCGTATATTGATATTTCGTGGTACATCTATGAATTAGTAAATTATCTGAAGGAAAGTTTTGATATGGACCGAAAAATCAGCTACACTTTAGACACAGAAAAACTGGAACTTGATGTGGCTCAAGCCGTTCCGCTGGGTTTGATATTGAACGAAGCCGTCAGCAATGCGATAAAATATGCATTTCCTGATAAGAAAAAGGGAAACATTTTTATCTCTTTGAAAAATATTGAAGGTTGCTGTTACCAATTGATTATCGCTGATGATGGCGTCGGTCTTCCCGAAGGCTTTGACTTGGCGAACAGCGAATCTTTAGGAATGAATTTGATGATGGGATTGAGCGACCAGCTTGACGGAAGTTTTAAAACAGAAAACAATAACGGACTCAAAATTACCATCGAATTTATTAAGAAAAACCAGCTTATGGACGATTCTGATAACTCAATGAACTAGATTCAAAAAAAGATGAAAGAGAAAATATTAATAGTTGAAGATGAGTTTATTGTTGCCAATGACTTAAAAATCATGCTTTTAAAATCAGGCTACAAAGTCACAGGAATTGCTTCGTCTGTTGTTCAAGCGCGCAAATTGATCGAAACTTCAAAACCAGATTGGGTTTTGCTCGACATCATGCTGAAAGGCGATTTGACAGGAATTGACTTAGCCTGGGAATTGCTAGAAATCGGACTCCCTTTTTTATATATTTCTGCCAATACAAACCAGACGACGATGGAAGCCGTGAAAGAAACCCAGCCTTATGGCTTCATGGTCAAGCCTTTCCGTGAAAGAGATCTGCTTGTAATGCTCGATATTGCAAAATATAAATATGCGGTAGAAAAAGGAATTTCTATTGAAAAAGAAAATCTGAATGATGCAAAAAATTCAAAAAGCATCCAGGAAATTATTGGGCAGAGTCCTAAATTATTAGAAATTTTAAACAAGATAAAAATTGTTGCGCCAACAGAAACTTCGGTGCTGATTTTAGGCGAAAGCGGCACCGGAAAAGAAAAAATAGCACATTCGATTCATGAACTTTCAATGCAGAAAAATAATCCTTTTGTGATTGTAAACTGTGCTGCGTTGCCGGCTTCGCTAATTGAATCAGAATTGTTTGGCCATGAAAAAGGAGCTTTTACAGGAGCAAACGCCACGAGAATCGGGAAATTCGAACAGGCCAATAACGGCACGCTTTTTTTGGATGAAATTGGAGAATTGCCTTTAGATTCTCAGGTGAAATTACTTCGGGTTTTGCAGGAAAAAGAAATCGAGCGTTTGGGAAGCGACCATACTTTTAAAATAAATGTGAGAATTATTGCCGCCACAAACCGCTCGCTCGAAAAGGAAGTTGCCGAGGGCAGATTCAGGCTGGATTTGTATTATCGACTCAATGTTTTTCCAGTAGAATTGCCTCCTTTGAAAGATCGCAAGGAAGATATTGAAAGTTTGGCGTTGTATTTCCTTCAAAAATATGCTGCAAAAGCCAAAAAAAATGTCTTTAAAATTTCTGAAAATGCAATGAGCCAATTGAAAAATTACAACTGGCCCGGAAATATCAGGGAATTGGAACATCTCATCGAACGAAATATTTTGCTCACCACAAGCAATCAAATTGAAGCTTTTGACTTGCCAAAATCAACTTCAGCACCAGCAGAATCTTCTAGAGAATCAAACGGCGCACTGCTTTCGATGGAAGAAATGGAGCGTGAACATATTATGAATGCGTTAAAAATGTGTGGCGGAAAAGTTTTTGGAACTGGTGGCGCTGCAGAAATGCTTAAAATTCCGGCGACAACTTTGTATTCCAAAATGAAAAAATTGAATATCCAGCAAGAATATTTTTAGACGCAAAAAATAAAATTCCGAATACTAAATTTACAAAAAATGGAAAAAGAAACAGTCAGAATGGAAGGTTTCAGTGATGCCGTTTTTGCGATCGCCATCACTTTATTAATCTTAGAATTGCATGTTCCTGATAACGATGCGCTAGAAAACACAACTGCATTATTGGTTTATTTGAAAGGACAATGGCCGTCATATCTGGCTTTTTCCATTTCATTTTTCAGCATTTTTATCATGTGGGTCAACCACCACAAAATTTTCAAGCAAATCTACAGCCGCAATACCGGAATCACTTTTGCCAACGGATTAATTTTATTTCTGACCACTATCGTCTCCTATCCAACCGGACTTTTAGCTCGTTTTTTTGACACGCCTTCTGCAAATGTGGTCGTGGCAATTTATACCGGACTTTTTATTTTGATAAATTTATCTTATTTACTTTTATGGCAAATTGCCAGCAAAGACAAAACCTTGCTTCGCCCCGATATCACTGCCATGGCGATCAAAAAAATCAAGCTGAATTATTTATACGGGATTCCGGTTTATATCATTGCTTTTGCTTTGTCGTTTCAATTTGCAGGAATCGCGCTTGCAATCTGCACCTCGCTATGGATTTATTGGGCACTTTCTTCCGGAAAAATTGAACGCGACTATTTGAATTCTTGATCTACTTTTAAGACAGAAAAACCATCGTTAATTTTAATTTGATCGATATTTTTACGAAATTGGCTTCCTGAAAATAAACTTCTCATGCAACAAAAAAATCCCGAGGCCGACGCTATTCTAAAAGCCATCCAGCAACGGGAACAAGAGCATTTGTTGCAACTTTCGCTTTGTAATCTTTTTGCAAATATTTCAACTAAGGAAACGCTTGCATTCGCTGTAAAAAGGCTGAAAGACACCATTTCATTTGATAATTTTGCTTTGGGCGTTTGCGATGAATTTGAAAAAGAATACCAGATTTTCTTCCATGATAATATGAAAATCGCGACTTCGGTTGCAGCAATTTCCTTCAATGCAAACGATGGCATTTTTGACAAAGCGTTAAATTCTGCCGAACCAATTTTCCTTGACTTGAGAAAATTGAAAAATACTTCGCCATATTTCATTGAAAAGGCTTTGCAAGACGGTATTCGCGAGGTTATTGCCATGCCACTTCCTTACAATAAAAATAATCCGTCAGTGCTTTTTCTGTTTTTTAAAGGAATAGATATTCTTTCGAGACAAGATTTGAGATTGCTTCGAAATGTAACTTTTCAAATCGGATTGGTGGTTTCGAACATCCTTGTAAATCAGCAAATTGAAAAACATCATAACGCATTAAAAAATCTAAAAAATAACGTTAAAATAATTACTGACGATGTTGAAGTTGAAATAAATTCCGAAGAAAATTTCTCAGGAATTATTGGTCAAAGTGATGCTATAAAAAAGGTAATCCACTTGGTAAAAACTGTTGCTTCTTCCAATTCGGGAGTACTTTTATTAGGCGAAAGCGGTACCGGAAAAGAAGTTGTCGCACAGGTAATTCACGCCAATTCTTTACAAAAAAACAAACCTATGATTAAGGTAAATTGCGCCGCGATTCCTGAAAATTTGATTGAAAGCGAACTTTTTGGCCATGAAAAAGGAAGTTTTACGGGCGCGACAGAACGCAGGGTCGGGAAATTTGAATTGGCTAATAATAGCACTTTATTTTTAGATGAAATTGGAGAAATTCCGCAGGAACTGCAGACAAAATTATTGCGGGTTTTGCAGGAAAGCGAGTTTGAACCAATTGGAAGTAAAAATACGATTAAAGTAAATGTTCGCATTATTGCGGCCACCAACCGAAATTTAGCGCAAGAAGTTGCCAAAGGAAATTTCAGAAGCGATTTGTTTTACCGACTGAATATTTTTCCAATCCAATTGCCAGAATTGCGAAATCGAAAAGAGGATATTCCTGTTTTGGCAAATCATTTCATGGAAGCATTTTGCCATAGTTCGAATAAAAAAATAATTCCCATTTCTCCAAAAGTTGTTGAGGCGATGCTGATTCATTCTTGGCCAGGAAATGTCCGTGAACTTAAAAATAGTGTTGAGAGAAGTATTTTACTTTCCAACGGCAAATTAATTACCGAAATGGATCTTTCAGAACCTGCTTTTAAAGAAGGATCAATTTCGGAAGAACATCATATAAAATCACTTCAGGAAGTAGAAAAAGAGCACATTTTAAAAGTAATAAAGCTTTGCAATGGCCGAATTTCGGGAAAAAATGGCGCCGCTTTAAAACTCGGAGTTCCTTCTACTACGTTGCTTTCAAAAATGCAAAAACTCGGAATCCAAAAAGGACATTCTGTGAAAAATACAGGCAATTCATAGCTTTATTTCCTTGTAAAAAATTATTCCGTTTCTCTCTTGCTTACAACGTAAATTAAAATCTACATATAAATTTACGAAATATCGTAATTATCAAATATTGCAAAAATAGGCAAATCCATATAAACCAAGGCTTTGCGATGAGGGCACGTTCTTTGGCTTCTAGTTCATAAATATTTCAAATAACCAAATTATTAAAATTATGAACTCAGAAAAAACTCCCAGTACAGTTGATTTTGCAAATGATCCTGCAATTTCAAAAGAGACAAAAAAATTCCTGACTGCTTTAAATTCGGGCGATGGCGAACCTTTAGAAGCTATGACTCCAGAAAATGCGCGATTGGTTTTGGTCGGTGCCCAAAATTCGGTTGAAGTTGATTATTCCGGCATTGAAGAATCAGAAAAAACAATTGCGCAAGACAGTTTTACCTTAAAATTGAACATTGTAAAACCTGAAAATGCTGCAGAAAATTTACCGGTATTTATTTTCATTCACGGTGGCGGATGGGTTTTAGGTGACTATCCAACACACAAAAGAATGGTTCGCGATTTGGTCGTTTTATCAGGCGCGGTCGGTGTTTTCGTCAATTACTCGCCGTCTCCAGAAGCGCATTATCCACAAGCTGTTAACGAAATTTATGCTGCGACAAAATGGGTTGCCAAAAACGGAAATGAAATTGGCGTAAATGGCAAAAAACTTTCTGTTGTGGGTAACAGTGTCGGTGGAAATATGACGGCGGTAACTGCCTTGAAAGCTATCGAAAATGGCGGTCCGAAAATAGCTTCTTTAGTCATGTTTTGGCCGATTGTTGCTGCGAATTTTGAAACAGAAACTTATAAGCAGTTTGGACAAAACCGTTTCTTGACAACGCCTTTGATGAAATGGATGTATGATCATTATGAACCACATTTGGAAAAACGAGAAGAAATTTACGCTTCGCCGATAAACGCTTCTTTAGAACTTTTGAAAAACTTCCCTCCGACATTAATTACCGTTGCAGAAGCGGACGTTTTGAGAGAAGAAGGCGAAGCTTTTGGCAGAAAATTAGACGAAGCCGGAGTTGAAGTTACCACCACAAGATACAACGGAATGATCCACGATTTCGGACTTTTAAATCCGCTTGCACATTTGCCGCAGACAAAATCTTTGTTCGTTTACGCCGCCGCGGAATTGAAAAAACATCTTTTCGAAAACTAAATTCTTATAAAATGAAGACAAAATTTAAATTTTTAAACTTTTTTGCTATGACACTAATTACCGCAGCTATCTCTTGTAATGATCAAAAAGAAGCTACAAAAACAACTGAAACAACTGAAAATATAACCGTCAGACAAGAATATATTGAAGTCGCACCAAATGTAAAATTGCACATTACTGATTTGGGAGAAGGAACTCCGGTTGTTTTAATTCACGGATATCCGTTGAGCGATGCGATGTGGGAATACCAATATCACGCACTTTTAAAGGAAGGCTATCGCGTAATCGGAATTACTTTAAGAGGTTTTGGACAATCTGACAAGCCTTATGGAAAATATGATTATGACCAATTTGCTGACGATATTAAAATCGTTTTAGATAAATTAAATATTGAAAATGCAACTATCGGCGGCCATTCTATGGGCGGTGCGATTGCGCTTCACTATGTTGCAAAATTTGAGGGTGCTCACGTTAACAAATTGGCTTTATTTTCTGCTGCAGCGCCTTGCCATACGAAGAAAGCAGATTATCCATATCCGTTTTTTACAAAGGAAGATATTTCACAATGGGTGGAATTAAACAATAATGACAGGCCAGCTTTATTGGCTGCAGTTGGTGAAAAATTCACTTTGTCTGCTACTTCATTATCTCCTGGAATTGGTGCTTGGCTTGGCGGTATCGAAATGCAATCATCGCCTTATGCTATGGAACAGGCGCTTATTGCTTTGCGTGATGAAGATTTGCGAAGCGATCTTCCTAAGATAAAAATTCCGACTTTGATTTTTAATGCAAAAGAAGATAAAATCGTAGCATTTGCTTTAGCAGAACAAATGAACAAATCCATTGCTGGAAGCCAATTAGTATCTTTTGATAAAAGTGGCCACGCTTCATTTGTAGAAGAAAAAGACAAATTTAATGCTGAGTTTATCAAATTTTTGGAACAATAATTTCAATTTAAAAGTATGGAATATAAGAATCAACAGCCTTCTTTTGACACAATGACCGAAGCTTTGCAATGGTTAGGAAACGAAGGTTTTACACATGATTTCAATTTAGATGAAGATTGCATTCGTTATAATAATGGTTCACAAACTATGTCACCCGACGATTTTAATATCGAATATTTCTTTCGTTTTGAGGGCGATACAGATCCGGGTGATGAAAATATTGTTTATGGAATTGTATCTGAAACTTTCGATATCAAAGGAGTTATGATCAGTGCGTTTGGGACTTATGCCGATTCCTTATCTGATAAAATGATTAAAAAACTTTCTGTTCATTAAAAGAAATATTTTATAAATCATTTGAAATTAGCATTATACTGTTTTGATTGAAGAGCAATTTCATTTAAATTATAAAAAAAGCCTGCAAAATTGCAGGCTTTTTAAATTCTTATAACGAATCCATATCGATTACAAAACGATATTTTACATCGCTTTTTAGCATTCTTTCATAAGCATGATTAATATCTTGCATCTTGATAATTTCAATTTCAGAAACAATATTATGCTTTCCGCAGAAATCTAATAATTCTTGTGTTTCAGCGATGCCACCAATAACTGAACCAGCTACAGATTTTCTTCCCATGATCATTGGTACAGAATTTAACATTGGATCTAATTCTCCTAAATACCCAACTAAAACCAAAGTTCCATTGATGTTTAATGTTGTAACATAAGGATTTATGTCATGAATAGTAGGAACTGTGTCTATAATCAAATCAAATTTTCCTGCTACAGATTTCATTTGAGAATCATCTGTAGAAATAATTACTTCATCAGCGCCCAAATCTTTCGCATCTTGAATTTTATCTGGAGTTCTTGAAAACAGAGTAACCGAAGCACCAAGTCCTTTCGCTAATTTAACTGCCATGTGGCCTAGACCTCCCAAGCCAACGACTGCAACCTTACTTCCTTCTTTAACATTCCAATGCCTTAATGGTGACCAAGTTGTAATTCCTGCACAAAGCAAAGGTGAAACTGCTGCTAAATCCAAATTTTCAGGAACTCTCAATACGAAAGCTTCATCAACTACTACTTTTTCAGAATAACCTCCAAAAGTATGTGTGTTTAAATGTTTATCTTTTCCGTTGTAAGTTCCTGTAAATCCGTTCAGGCAATATTGTTCTAAATCTTGTTTGCAGCTTTCGCAAGTTTTACAAGAATCTACCATACAGCCTACTCCTACTAAATCTCCAATTTTAAATTTGGAGACTTCGCTTCCAACTGCAGTAACTTTCCCGACGATTTCATGCCCTGGAACTGCTGGATAAATCGTTCCTCCCCAATCATTTCTTGCCGTGTGCAAATCTGAATGGCAAACGCCACAGAATAATATATCAATTTCTACATCTTTTAGTGTCACATTTCTGCGCTCGATGTTCATTTGTTTCAAATCTGCTTCACGAGATTCTGCTCCAAAAGCCTTGACGTTTGTTGTATTTATTACGCTCATTTATTTAGTTTTAATTTTAGTCTAAAGTACAAAATCCTATTTTGCTACACTTACGATAATCAAACAATACTCAATTTATATTCTGTTATCTCTTTAAATATTCTCTTTTACGGAATATCATTAATAAAATTTAAAAAATTAGCGAAATATAGCAAATCAATACTATTCTAAATCATATTTCGCTCAAAATAAGCACTTTATAATTAAGGTTTGATAATTGTATTGCTGTATTAGAAAAGTCTAGCAATTCATTTAACAGTAAATAACAGTAGATAATGTTGGATAACATTTTGATTATCAAACTCAATATACATTTGTAATGTAATCTATAAATCATTCGATATGAAAACAAAACTAACTATCGCCTGTCTTTCAATTATAATAACAATTGAAACGGCAATGATTTTTCTGACTCTTCACATGCTAATTTCTAACTTTTAAATATTATGGAAACTAATTTTGACATCGTTGTTATAGGTTCTGGTCCGGGTGGTTATATTGCTGCAATCAGAGCTTCACAATTAGGCTATAAAACCGCTATTATTGAAAAATACAGCACTTTGGGCGGCACTTGTACCAATGTGGGTTGCATTCCGACTAAGGCATTGCTTGACAGTACAGAACATTTTCACACAGCCACTGAAAAATTTAATACACATGGAATTGATTTTGAAAATCTGAAGATCAATTTTCCGCAACTTATGAAACGAAAAGGAGAAGTTGTGCAACAAAATATTTCTGGCCTCAATTATCTGATGAGCAAGAATAAAATTGCGGTTATTCAAGGCACAGGCTCATTTTTAAGCAATACTGAGATCAAAGTAATTTCTTCTGATAAATCTGAAAAAAATATTGTGGCAAAATATTTCATCATTGCAACAGGTTCTAAACCTTCATCAATTCCTGGAGTTAATATCGATAAGAAAAGGATTATTACTTCTACAGAAGCTCTTTCTTTAGAACAAAAACCTAAAAGCATCGTGATTATTGGTGGTGGCGTAATTGGAGTAGAATTCGCTTCAATCTATGCAAGAATTGGCGTAGAAGTAACAATAATTGAATATGCTGATAGCTTAATTCCAACAATGGATAAGGACTTAGGTAAAGAATTGAAAAAAATATTTTCTAAACAGCATATCAATATTCTGCTGAACCACAAAGTACAATCTGCCACAAATAATGGTAAAAATACTACCATAAAATATTTAGATGCTTCAAACATTATCCAAGAAATTACGGCTGATTATTGCCTGGTAGCAGTTGGAAGAAAAGCTTATACAGAAAGTCTCGGACTTGAAAATACTAAAATAAAAATCGACGAAAGAGGAAGAATTGCTACAGACAAAAATCTTAGAACTGAAGAAGAAAATATTTATGCTATTGGAGACGTAATTGCAGGCGCAATGTTAGCGCACAAAGCTGAAGAAGAAGGTGTTTTTGTGGCAGAAACCATCAACGGACAAAAACCTCATATAAATTACAAATTAATTCCTGGCGTAGTTTATACATGGCCAGAAGTAGCATCAGTCGGATATACTGAAGAAGAATTGAAAAAAGAAAACATCGAATATCGCGTTGGAAAATTTCCTTTTTCAGCTAATGCCAAAGCTAGGGCTGCCATGGAAAAAGATGGTTTTGCAAAAGTATTATCAGAACCAAAATATGGAGAAATACTAGGAATACACATCATCGGACCGAGAGCGGCAGATTTGATTGCGCAAGGTGTGATCGGAATGGAATATGAAGTTACAGACGAAGATATGTTCAGGATTTCTTATGCACATCCAACTTACTCAGAAGCTCTAAAAGAAGCTTATTTGATCGCTTCTGGACAAGGATCTTTAAATATTTAATCAATTTATAAACAAAAAAAATACATAAAATGGGAACTATTAATTCAAAAACAATTGTGTTTGTGACCGGTGCATTCGTTACTCATCAAGGATGGGAAAACTGGAAAATTTATTTCGAAAATCTAGGTTATACTTGTATTCTAGAACCGTGGCCCAATAAAGCCGGAAATCCTGCTGAACTGAGAGCTAAACAGCCAAATGATACCGAATTAGCTGGGCTGCGATATCTTGAAGTTGTTGAACATTATGCCAATATTATTAAAAAACTTCCTGAAAAACCAATATTAATCGGACATTCATTGGGTGGACTTACTGTTCAATTGCTTTTACAAAGAAATCTAGGTGTTGCTGCAATTGCAATTCATTCAGTACCTCCAAAAGGCGTGCTTTCATTTGAATTTTCATTTATAAAATCATTATGGAATCCGTTTGGACTTTTCTCTTCTACCAGAAAAACCTATCTGATGAGTTTCAAAGATTGGCAATATACTTTCACAAACGGAATGAGCTATGAAGAGCAAAAAGATGCTTACTTAAAAAATGCAATTCCAGAATCAAGAAAAGCCTTGCGTGATCCTTTGAGCAATGATGGAAAAATTGATTTTAGCAAACCTCATCCTCCGTTGCTTTTTATTTCAGGAAGCACTGATCATATAATGCCTGCTTCATTGAACTACAAAAATTATAAAAGCTACAAGCATAAAGGTTCTGTGACTGACTATAAAGTATTTGAGGGCAAAAATCATTTTGTGCTCGGATTACCAAGTTGGAAAGACGAAGCAGATTATGCCTCAAATTGGATTAAAAATAATTAGTATCCAACTTGGAATACTTCTCAATATCGGTTAAATTTCATTGCGAAAGTTAGCCGATTTTGGTATTTAAATAATTGTTGAATTTTAAACATTTTAAATCATGAAAAAAATTACCTATTCAGCATTACTATTCTTGTTAATTATCTCTGGATGTGCTTCTTTTAAAGAACAATCGCTTTATGAAAGCAGTGATAATCCATACAAAAAAATCACCAATTCGGTTTATCTTTTTGGAAATTATGGACAAAAGAACGTTGAAAAAGAATTTCCTGAAAAATTATCAAAAATAATTAAGGAGGCTTCACCCAAAAGCACATTGCTTTTTCTAGGAGACAATATTTCTATCAAAAAAGATAGCATTTCTGATCAAAATTTACTTCAAGAACAGCTTGATTTTGCCAAAAAAAACAAAGGAAAAACCTATTTTATTCCTGGGGAAAATGAATGGAAATATGCTAATAACGATAAAAATCAAAACGTTCAAGAATATTTAAAAAAGGAATCTGAAAATTCTAAAATTTTCCAACCAAAAAATGGATGTCCGATAAGCACTACTTCTATAGATGAAAATCTTGAAGTTATTTTTATCGATTCTCAATGGTTTATTGCCGACTGGGATAAAATTGAGAAAATAAACGAATATTGTAGTGATATCAATACTAGAAGAAGATTTGCAGAAGAGCTAGAAAGTGAAATTAAAAATGCTGAATTTAAAAATATTATTCTAGCCATACACCATCCAATTTTTAACAATGGAAAATTTTTAAGTAAAAACAGTTTCAATAAAAGATATACAGAATTTATTTCATTGATTGCTTCTCTTTCAAAATTGTCAGACCGAATTACAATTGTGTCAGCTCATGAATCAAACTTGCAATATTTAACAGGAGGAGGAATTCATCAAGTAATCAGTGGTTCGTTAACTGAAAAAAAGAAAACAAAATTATCAAAAGAAAGCATTACAGCTTTGGGCGGAAGACTTAATTTTAAAGGAATTTATGCAAATAGTGAAAATGGCTATGCTAAATTAAATTATTACGAAGACGGCTCTTCTTCAGTAGAATTTTATAATCTTAATAATATTTTTTTATACAGAACTATTCTTATGAAACCGCTACCACTGATCATTCCTGTTGAGAAAAATAAAATTTTGGCGCAATTTCCAAGTACATTCAAAGCGAAGATTTTAAGCGAAGAAGAAACTTCAAAATCTTGGACATATAAAAAACTTTGGGGAGAACATTATAGAAGTTATTATTCTAAAGAAATTACTGCAAAAACAGTTATTCTAGATACTTTATTCGGAGGTTTGGAAATCGTAAAAGAAGGTGGTGGCCATCAATCTAATTCTCTAAGGTTAAAGACAAAAGATGGAAGACAATATGCCATGCGATCGCTACAAAAAAATGCTATGAAATTTCTTTCCTTCAAAATGAAAGGTATTGCTTTTGACGCTGACTCTTATAAAGAAACTGCTGCTGAAAATATTGTCGCCGATTTTTTCACGACAGCGCATCCATATGCACAACTTGCCGTAAAAGATATGGCCAAGGCTGCAAAAATCAATCATTCTAACACTCGCCTATTTTATGTTCCGCAACAGCAAACTTTTGGCGACCTAAATGAAAAATATGGAAATGGATTGTATTTTATCGAAGAAAGACCTTCAAAAGAGCAGAAAAATTTTGAAGGCTACCAATTTGCCTACGAAAGCAAAGATATTGAAATTAGCGATTTTATTGGAACAACCGAAGTTTTAGAAAAACTCAGAAGCAACAATAATTATAAAATTGATGAAAGACAATATATACGCTCAAGGATATTTGACATGCTTTTAGGTGATTGGGATCGTCATGAAGACCAATGGCGCTGGGCATTTAGAAAAACTGGAAATAAAGCTGGAGTCTACGCTCCTATTCCTCGTGACAGAGATGCAGCATTTTCAAAATTTGACGGAATCAGCTTGAATGCGATTAAGCTTTTTGCCCCTGAAACTAGATTTTGGCAAACTTATGATGAAGAATTATGCGACGTCAAATGGTTTAATTCTGAAGCTTACAATCTTGATAAAATTTTGCTGGCTTCACTTCCTGAATCTGTTTGGAAAGAAGAAGCTTTGTCGATTCAGCTATCGCTTAATGAGGAAAAAATTGACAATGCCTTCAAAAATTTACCTTCAGAAGTTCAAGATGAAAAACTTTTAGATATCAAAAATAAGTTAAAAGGCAGGTTAAAAAACTTAGATGGCATTGCTGAAAAATATAGTGAATTTTTAACCAAAAAAATTGTGATCACTGCGTCAGATAGCAAAGACAAAATTGTTATTTCGAATGTTGAAAAAGGCATTACAAAAGTTGAAGTTTTTTCTATGGAAGATAACAAGCAAAAACTTCATTTTTCTAATAGTTTCAACTCAAAAGCAACTAAAGAAATTATCATATATGGCTTGAATGGTGATGATGAATATATTGTAGAAGGCAATCAAAATTCGCAAATAGTGATTAGAATGGTCGGCGGTTATGGAAATGATATTTATGATATTCAAAAATCAAAAAAAACGAGAGTTTATGATTATGAATATGAAAAAAACAATTTTGTTTCAAAAAAACCTGGTGCAAAACAACTTTCTTCTATTTATGAAACTAACAATTTGCACTATCGATTTTTTATTCCAAATAACAATATTTTGCTTCCTGCAATTGGTTTTGCAACAGACGACGGATTGTATTTTGGTATAAAAGACATTTATACCAACAACGGATTTAATGGAAATCCGCACAAGCAAGTGCATCAATTATACGCCAATTATTATTTTACTTTTCAATCTCTCGAAGCGGGTTATAAAGGCGTCTTCTCAAATATTTTTCCAAAAATAGATTTATTTGCAGAAGCTTATTTCTCAGGCGCAAAATTCTCGAACAATTTTTTTGGTTATGGAAATGAAACTGAAAATAATGATGATGAACTTGGAAAAGATTATAATCGCGCCAGAACAAGACAAATTAGCTTTAAAACGGGACTTTCTTATAAAAATCTGAAGGTCTCTGGTATTTATGAAGGTTTTGAAGTTGAACAAATGCAAGATCGCTTTTTTACAGAAGCAAATCTTGGCAATGGAATTTTCAAAAACCAAAATTATCTTGGAGGTGAAATTTCATATGCCTTTGCAAATTCTGACGCTCTAGATTTTCCAACCAGAGGCATTTATTTCGAAGCAACTGGAGGTTGGAAAATCAATACCGAAGAACACCAAAATAATTTTGGATATGCCATAGCAAAAGTTGGTTTTGATCAAAAAATAAATGCTTCAGGAACTTTCGTATTTCAAACTAATCTTGCCGGAAAAACAATTATCAGTGATGATTATTATTTTTATCATTCTTCATTTCTTGGCGGAAATAATGGTCTTAGAGGCTATCGAAATGAGCGTTTTAGTGGCAAGCATAGTTTTTATGACAGTTCGAATTTGAAATTAAGAATAAGCCGTTTGAAAACCGGTTTTCTTCCGTTAGATTTTGGCGTCTATGGAGGTTTTGATGTTGGAAGAGTTTGGATTGAAGATGATAATTCTAAGAAATGGCACACTTCTCAAGGCGGTGGAATTTGGCTTGGCGGCTTAAATATGCTTAGTCTTCAAAGTGGCTTTTTTAATTCTGATGAAGGAAATATTCTCTTCGTAGGTTTTAATTTTAAATATTAGAATGTAAATTTTTTGTTCCTGGAAAAGTGTACATTGTGGTTGTGGGATATAATTGTTTTATTTTTTTTCTCGTAAACACTAAAAGCAATAGTAAAACAAATGATAAAACTGCAACCACAATATTGTCTATGAATTTAGAATTTGTGTCATAGTCTGCTACATGGAAAAGTCCGAATGGATTTGAATCGCTGTCAAGGATAGTAGCCCAAAAATTCCAGAAAAAGTGAAATACAGCGACTGACCAAATTGATTTTGTCAAAGTATAAATTAGAACTAGAATATATCCGATAACCACAATTCCGATATACCAAAGCCAAGAAGTAGTTTTCATGTCAAAGCTCGACCAATGTACGATGGAAAAAAATAGTGAAGAAATAATGGCTGATAAATGAAAGCCATATTTTGAATTGACAAGCGTATTGAAAACAAAGCCTCTGAAGAAAAATTCTTCCCAAATGCCGATGATAATAAGCGCCAATGAAACTTTAAATGTTGAAAGCATCCAATCTTCTTTCAAAGTTGAAAACTCAATTTTAACACCAAATAATTGTGCGACCAACAAACTAATTGCCATGATTAAAGTTGCAGCGAGAAAACCTATAATAAAATTGCTGCAGAATTTTTTCAAAGAAAAACCATATTCCGAAGGTGATAATGAATTAATCTTTTTATTTAAAAGTCTGACATAGCCAAAAACTGCTACCGGAAAAAGAAACATTACGATATTCCCAGGTAATTTTAAGTCTTGAGATTGTAGATAATTTCCGGTTCCGACGATTGCAATAAATAGAAATATAACTCCTATAATGGCAACCAAAATTTTTCCAGTTGTGATCAATTTACTTTTCATTTTGATTATATTTAAATTTTATATTGCAAAGTTACTCTGCAGATTAGCGTTCAAACGTTAAGCAAATTGACTAAGTGTTATTTAGTGTTAAGCGAATATTTATAGATAAGAATTTGTATATTTTTGTGAGATGAGAAAAGCTAACTTATGGAAAAACCGCAAGGCGATCAAGCTCTATGCGACAATTGCAATTATTGTAATTTCGATGTTTCAGGTTTATTGGCTTTACAGCGTTTTTCAAAGTGAAAAGTCAATTGTCATCAGAGAAAGCGAAAATATTCTAAAAACTGGCATTTATGAAACCGAAATTGCTCGGATGGAAACTGAATTAAAAGACAATAGTCACAGCGGTCTTTCAGGGATAGATGATATTACCAGACAGCTCATGAAAGTTGTGAAAAGCAACAAAGATGTAAAAGTGAATATCAGTATGGGCGACGAAATAACAAATGATTCTATTTCAAAAGAGCTTCTGAATAAATTTACGGCTGCACCTGGAAAAAATAGCGAAGACAAAAGTAAGACCATTTATATGTCTATTAAATTGGCAATGAATGTTGCTTTCAAAAATCTAAAATTTAAAGTCTATCATTATGAAAAAGACCAAATAAATTTTTATCCAAAAGATAAGACAGAAATTCAAGGCAAAACAGAAAACATAAAATCTGACAGAGATTCTCGGCAAAGCTATGAAATTCATTTCAGTAATATCACAGCCATAGTTTTACAGAAAATGACAGGCTCAATTATTTTGTCAATTATTTATATGATTTTATACATCAGCGCCATCGTTCTTCTTATTTCAAATGTAAATAAAAGTCGCAAGCTGATGCAGCAGAAAGATAATTTTACAAATAACATGACGCACGAATTCAAGACGCCGATGTCGACAATTTCTGCAGCAATCGAAGCTTTGAACAAATATGATATTCTAGATGACAGAGAGATGGCAAAAGAATATTTAGGACTTATGAAAGGCGATTTAGACAGGCTGATTAACATGACAGATTCTATACTTTATAATGCAAAAATGAGCGATGGCAAGATTGCTCTTCATCTAAAAAAAATAGATTTGCATAATTTCGTGGCTGAAATAACCGAAAATTTAAAACCTGTTCTGATAAAGAAAAATGCAACCATAGAAATTAATGCGGTGGATCAAGATATTTTTATAACAATTGACCAAGAGCATTTTGGAAATGTTTTCAGAAACTTGATTGACAATTCTATAAAATATTCTGAAAATGACGCACAAATCTATATTACGATGACAAAACAAGGAAATTTTGCCCGCATATTGTTTTCTGACAACGGAATCGGAATTCCTGATAAATACAAAAACGAAATCTTCAACTCTTACTTTAGAGTAATGGAAAAAGACATGTATACTGTTAAAGGTTATGGTCTTGGCTTGAGTTATGTAAAAGAAATTATAGATCTCCATAAAGGAAAAATACAAGCATTAAAAACTGCCGAAAATGGTACAACATTCGAAATCTTAATACCTCTGAATAATGGTTAATGCAAAAATACTCTATCTAGAAGATGAAATTTCCCTTGGAAAAATTACAAATGACATGCTCGTCAAACATGGTTTTATTGTAGAATGGATTCAAGATGGAAAAAAAGGATTAAATGCTTTTCATGAAAACAGTTACAGCATTTGTGTAGTGGATATCATGATGCCCGGAATTGATGGCTATTCTTTTGTAAAGGAAGTAAGAAAGACAAACCAAAATATTCCAATTTTATTTCTAACAGCGAGATCATTGACAGAAGATGTGGTAAAAGGTTTTGAAATTGGAGGTAATGATTATCTTAAAAAACCTTTTAGTATTGAGGAACTTATCGTCAGAATTAATTCGTTATTAAATAGAATTCCAAAATCTGAAATTGAAGTACAGTCAGTTTTTGCTATAGGAAAATATACTTTTGATCATGCCGCGATGGAATTGAAAAGCGATAGCAAGAAAGTCATGCTGACCAATCTTGAAAATGAACTGCTTCACCGTTTGATTTTAAATAAAAATGCAGTTCTTGAAAGGCAAAATGTATTGATTGAACTTTGGGGCGACGATACTTTTTTTAATGCAAGAAGTATGGACGTATTTATAACAAAACTTCGAAAACATTTTGCAGATGATGAGAACATTTCCATTGTAAATATCAGGGGAATTGGGTATAAAATGATTGTGAAATAATTAAAAAAATCCGAAGTAATAATTACTTCGGATTTTTTTAATTGTATCTAAATTATAAATTGTTTAGTCCAAATGGAGAACCAAAAATGCCTTTTTGAGAATTCGAGATGATATCATGTGGCGTCCCTAAGCTAATTTCACTCAGTTGGCTCAAAATATCAATTTCATTTTGAGATAATACAACATTCAGTGAACTTAAATTATCTTCCAACTGTTGCAAATTTCTCGGACCTAATATAGTAACAGTAGACAGTTTTTCTTCCTTTTTTTGGCGTAACCATGCAAGTGCAATTTCCAAAACTTTTACATTTCTTTCATTTGCCATATCTTGCAAAGCATTAATAATTAAAGTTTCTCGATTAGAAATTTCGCCTTTTACTAAATTGCCTCCCCATGATTTTTGGCGTGATATTTCGTCTTGTACGTCTGCGCGATATTTTGCTGTAAGAGTTCCTCCTGCCAATGGTGACCAGAATGCTACACCTAAACCTAATTCTTCTGCCATTGGCAATAATTCTCTGTCAGCCGATCTTTCGATTAAGTTATACTCAATTTGTATTCCTGCTACTGGTGCCCATCCTCTTAAATCAGCTAAAAGACTTGCATTGGCAATTTTCCAGGCTGGATAATTTGAAAATCCGGCATAACGAATTTTTCCGTCTCTAACCAAATCATCAAAACCTCTCATGATTTCTTCGATTGGCGTTTGCCCATCTGCAATATGAGCCCAATAAATATCAATATAATCTGTTTTTAATCTTTTTAGGCTCGCTTCAATAGAACGCATCATATTTTTGCGACTGTTTCCAGTAGTCTGAATAGAATTTCCTCCAGTTGTATATTTTGACGAGAGTACTAGCTCTTCTCTTTTTCCTTCCATAAAGCCCGAAAGCAACTCTTCAGATTCTCCCAACTGATAACCATCCGCAGTATCAATAAAATTCCCTCCTGCCTCAATGTATTTGTCAAATATTTTTTTAGAATCTGCAGGTTCAGCACCGTGTCCCCATCGTGTACCAAAATTTCCTGTTCCTAAAGCAAGTTCTGATACTCGCAATCCTGTTTTTTTTCCGAAGATTTTATTTTTCATGATTTGTATTTATAGATTTAAATTTTCAATAACAACTGCAGATGCGCCACCTCCACCATTGCAGATGGACGCAACCCCATACTTTCCGCCTTCTTGCTTTAATACGTTGATAAGTGTTGTGATAATTCTAGCTCCAGAAGCACCAATTGGATGACCGATCGCAACACCTCCTCCATAAACATTTATCTTATTTGGATTGATGCCTAAAATTTTTTGATTTGCAAGAATTACAGCTGCATATGCTTCGTTGATTTCAAAAAAATCAATCTCTTTAAGAGTCAAATTTGCCTGTTTTAAAGCTTTTGGAATAGCAACTGATGGTGAAGTTGTAAACCATTCTGGTGCTTGGGCAGCATCTGCATAGCCAATGATTCTGGCAATAGGTTTAACATTGTATTTTTCAACAATTTCATCGGAAGCAAGCAATAATGCAGATGCGCCGTCATTTAAATTACTAGCATTGGCGGCCGTAATAGTGCCATTTTCTTCAAAGGAAGGTTTTAACTTGCTTACTTTTTCAGGAATGATTTTGTAAATATCTTCATCCTCAGAAACAATAACATTCCCATTTTTGGTCATTACTTCTATAGGAATAATTTCATTTTTAAACTTGCCGGTTTGTGTTGCAATTGTTGCCTTTTCATAAGATTTTAAAGCAAACTCATCTTGATCTTCTCTTGATAAATTATATTTTCGAGCACAGATTTCAGCTGCATTTCCCATGTGAAATTCATTATAAACATCAGTCAAACCGTCTTTTAAAAGTCCGTCAATTAAAGACATGTGGCCAAGTTTATTACCGATTCTTAGAAAAGTATAATGCGGTACATTACTCATGCTTTCCATTCCTCCGGCAATAACAACATTATCAATGCCTAATTGGATTTGTTGGGCTCCAAGCATAACCGATTTCATTCCCGAAGCACAAACTTTATTAACTGTTGTAGCATCAGCTTCATCTGAAATTCCTGCAAATTTCGCCGATTGTCTTGCTGGCGACTGTCCTAAATTTGCAGAAAGAACATTTCCCATGTAAACGGAGTCAATTTCTGACACTGATATTCCTGATGTTGCAATAATATTTTCAATAGCAATTTTTCCTAGTTCAGTTGCGCTAAAACTAGATAAGTTTCCTAAAAACCCACCAATTGGAGTTCTTTTTGCTGCAATTATATTTACATTTTTCATATTTTAATTAATACCAATCGGTATATTTTTATTTAAAAAAATAGTTGTTTTATTTTAATAATTGAATTTACATGTACAAAATTATACCGATTAGTATATTTAATAATATTAATTAATAAAATTTTATGATATAATTCAAGTAAAATGTATGCTATTCTAAAGTTACAAATATTGAAGAACGAGTCTTATCCTTAAGATTTCTCGTCTTGTGCCCTTTTCCAGAAATGTCCTCAACTAACAGAACTTCTCCAGCTTTAAAAATTCTCTTTTCTCCTAAAGACGTTTCGATTTCAATGGCTCCATCTAAAAGAATAATATATTGCCTTGCTGGCGCATTGTGAAAATCATAATCATAAGTTGCTTCAACCTTTCTAAATAGTATTCCAGAAACTTTTTGACTTTCAGATAAAAATCCTAATTGACCACGATTAACAATTGGAATTTCAATTTCTTCAAACCGACTTTCGCTATTTTCATCCTCGTAAATTCTAGTTATTTTATAATTTTCCATAAAATTTTGTTTTAACAAAAAAAGCTCATGGATTATCCAATGAGCTTTTTACAATGATTAACCATTCATAAAATTATCATGAAACCACTCAACTGATAATTCTAAATCTTCTTTAGTCAAATTATGACCTGCATTAATTTCAGGACTGCTCAATTTAAAACCTGCATTTTTGAGCATTGCTAGATAATTTTCTACTTCAATTTGGTTCACAGTAGGATCAAATTTTCCTGAGCTAAAAAACACAGGAACCTCGTTATTTCCAGCTGGAATTTTATTTTTAAATGGTTTCATCGGCCTGAATAAAATTGCTCCTGCCAAAAAATCAGGTTTCAAAACTAGAAGTGATCCAGCAATATTTGCACCATTGGAGTAACCTAATGCAATTAGCTTCTTAATGTCAAAGCCCTTTTCAACTGCCATTTTTTCTAAAAAAGAGACCATTTCGTTTGTTCTGAATTCTAAGTCATCTTCATCGAAAATTCCCATTCCCAAACGCTTGAAAAAACGAGGCATTCCGTTTTCAGAAACATTCCCACGAAGGCTTAAAACATTAAAACCAGTTCCAAAATCTTTTGCTAGAGGCACTAAATCATTTTCATCTCCGCCAGTTCCGTGCAAAAGTAATAAGGTGTGAGCTTCAGGATTTCCTGAGCTTTTATAAATATATTTTAAAGGCTGAAAGTTCATAATTAATTAATTTTTACAAGATGTGCTTCAATTTCGCTTCTTCTAGATTCATATTGTGCTGGCAATTTTAATCCTTTGCCCAAATCTTCTAAAGTTTCGTCAATAGTAAATCCAGGATTATCTGTTGCAATTTCAAAAAGCACGCCTCCTGGTTCTCTGAAATAAAGAGAGTGGAAATATTGTCTATCGATTTGAGGCGTAATTCCTAATCCATGTTTTTCAATTTTCTCACGGAAATGCATCAAAATCTCATCGTTTTTAACTCTAAAAGCAACGTGATGCACAGATCCGTTAGCAACATGACCTCTTTTCTCTTCTGGTAACTCTACTAAATCAACAATAGAAGCATTTTCAACAGTGTCAGTCGCATAACGGTAACGATTAACTTCCTGAGAAATTAATTTATATCCAAAAATTTCGGTTAAAATTGCTGCTGTTGGTTTGATATTATTCAATGTCAAAGTGATATTATGAAAGCCTTTTGTTGCATTTTCAGCTTTCACTTCGTCAGTTTCCCAAGGTTTTCTGTTATCGTCATTATTTGATTCAATCAACTCTAGTTTCAATCCATCTGGATCTAAAAAAGTAAGATATTTTTCACCGAATTTTTCAGCTGGCTTATTGTAAATCACATTATACTGCTCAAAACGTTTTACCCAAAAATCCAAGCTTCCTTTTGGAACAGAATAGCCAATTTCAGTTGCCATTCCAGAACCTTTTCTTCCTTGCTGAATTCCTTCACCCCAAGGGAAAAAAGTTAAAATTGTTCCAGCGCTTCCAACTTCATCACCAAAATAGAAATGATAGGTTCCTGGATCATCAAAGTTTACTGTTTTCTTGATAAATCTTAATCCTAAAACTTTAGAATAAAAATCAAAGTTGCGTTTGGCATCTCCTGCAATAGCTGTTATATGGTGTATGCCTAAAATTTTATTTTCCATGATATATTTTGTTTTTAATTATAAGACAAATTTAGAACGATAACCAAGCGTGTGCATTGAACTAGAACAAGAAAGTTTAACTGCTTTAATCTAGAAGTATCCATGCAATTCATAACACTTTTTTTTGCAAACTCGATTAACACTAATTAACATAAGATACAGTTCCATAACACTATTGCCTTTAAGTAGAGAATACATTTGTAGTATAAAAACAATTAAAAATATAGTATTATGAAAACAACAGTTTCTATCAAAAAAATTATATTAGGTACAGCATTAATGCTTTTTTTATCGCCTACTATATTAAAAGCACAAGAGAATAAATCGCTTGATTTGGTTTTTAATTCAATCAAAAACAATGATTATGAATTGCTAAAACCGCTTTTGGATGACAATGTAAAAATCAATGCAAGTATTCCGATTGGAATGAACGATATGGTTGTTCCGCAAGTTTTGGAACAGATTCAGCGACCTGAAAGCTATACAATAGTTAAAACAGAGAAAATTGGATTAAACACAAGATATTCAGCTGAATATGTATATAAAAATAAAAAAATAATACGAAATTTTGAATTTAATTCTGAAGGCAAAATAATTGACTTGGACATTTTGGGTGATGCATTAAAAGTTGAATCTAAAGTTAGTCCTCTAGGTTTCAATTAAAAATTGATTTGATGTTGATTGATTAGGCTACGCTGACCGATTTTGGCCAGTGTAGCTTTTTCTATATAATAAATAACTAAAGATGAAACTGTACATTATTATTTTGCTTATCCCTACTCCTTTTTTCATTTGAAAATGATGAGAAATAGACTTTAAGATTCACATAAATGTTGTAAAGACAGCATTTGAATATAAGGGAACTGATAACCTCGTCCTTTTTTGGCTAACGGTTATGCTATCAAAGGACTTCCAAAAGGTTTAGAATCGATAATTTTATCTGAACTATATAAAAAACTACCAGCGCCAGAAAAAATTACAATCAAAAAAGAAATCACGGAAAAAATAGGAACCAGAATCGATGCAGATTTTTATCATAAGGATAATGTTATAAAAAGCTATAACTTTTTGATAGGAAAAATGGCAAGTTCTTAGAATTAAATATTCTAGTTGATGCTAAAAATTGAAACTTCAAAGAACTAGATTTTACATTTAAAAAAACTGCTAACAAATAAAAACCTCTGAAAGATTATTCCCTTAACTGTAGGAAAATCTTTCAGAGGAAATATCAATTCATTCCAAAGTTTTTGCCAAAAAGTACAAGTCTGAATTTATTTATTATCTCTCAGTATTCATAAGCAACAGTGCATCTGCAGGAGAAGAAAGAAAAAGTTTGTAAAAATCTGCGGTAGAACCCACATGTTTTTCAAATTCATTATTTTCTAAAGCTTCTTTTAAATCTGTTGCAACTTGAACAGGACTAATTCCGTTGCTGCCACCGATTGCTGAAGAAAAATCAGTATTTACTAAAGGAGGCATGATTTCAAAAACCTTGATATCAGAAACTTTTTCTAAAGTGACACGCAAAACTTGAGAATAACTGTGCAAGGCAGCTTTGCTGACTGCATAAGTTGGAAGCACAAAACCCGGAGCAAAAGCGGCAATGGAAGATATGTTTACAAAAGCAGCTTCTGTTTGTTTTTTAAGTTGCGGTGTCAATAATTGTGTAAGTCTTAAAATTGACAAATAATTAGTCTGAATCTCTTGAAAAGCCAATTCATAAGCATCAATATTTTCATCGCTTAATTTATAATAATGAGCAATTCCTGCATTATTCACTACTACATTCAGTTCAGGAAATTCTGATTCTAATCTAGCAACCAACTTTTTAACAGATTTAGCATCAGTGATATCTGTTGCAATGAAGCTTACATTTTCTAATTGAGAAGTTGCCTTTTTAAGTCGCTCCTCATCTCGGCCGGTAATAATAACTTTATTGTTTTGTGAAAATAATTTTGCGATTTCAAATCCGATTCCTGAACCGCCACCTGTAACTAAAATAGTGTTGTTTGAAGTTTTCATATTTATAAAATTTTTAATGATTAAGAAATGTTATTAAGTTTCTTTTACAAATTTATCGCTTGAAAGAAGGCGATTCTGTTACTCAATTTGATGTTGTGTTATTTAATGTTAAAGAAATGCAATTTTGAAGCCACTAACTCAATTAACTTAAAAACAAACGTTTACAAAAAAAATTAAAAGCAACAGCAGCTATATTTCGCTATTTGCTTAAGTTTTTCGCTAACAAGAAATTATTGCGACTTGAAAGAATATCATTTAACAATAGTAAAGTATTTTAAGTGTTAAATATTTACTTCAAAATAAATTCAGGCATTTTTACGCAGTGTGTTTTTTAGAAAAAATTAGAATTTTATCGTCGATAAATTATTGAATTACAGTTCATCACTAAATTTTAACCCAAATCTATATAGTTATGAAGTATCACGACAATGAAGTTTTTATCCAAGTTCAAAATGATTTTGGATATTCATTAAAAAAAGGAAGTTATCTAGTAGAAAGTTTTTCTGTAACGCCTGGGCAAGATCCAGATGGAAAAATCTACAACGGATTAAAGCTCAATTTTGAAAGCGACGGCAAGATGTCTTTCAGAGTCGGAAGAAAAGGTTCTGAAACAGTAGCCAATTGGTTTACAAACAACATCCCAGCCAGCCACACTACTTTTAACCATGATCCTGAAAAGCTTAATTTTGCTTTTATTGGTTCTTTAAATCTTACCGTTTCTGGAGGTATTTTTGGAAAGAATGAAATTGAGTTTACGTTTCCAAATATAGCGCTGGCTCAAGGCTCAGATTTTCTATCAAACAATTGGTGGTTTGGTGGAAAAAATTGCAATAATGTTGGTTCAAATACTGTAAGTTGCATAGGAAAAAGTCAAAACGGACTCACAATTCCATTTTATTTTCTACGCGGAGGCAATAGCGTTGATAAGGTTCAAGTATCGTCAAAAAGCAATGTAAATGATTGGATGAGTAACTTATCTGATACTATTTCTCTTGATCAAATAATGATGCCAGGAAGCCATGATGCTGGAATGTCAGAGCTTTCACATTGCAATCCTGCCCTGTTTTCAGGCCCATATACGCAAACTCAAAGCTTGACTGTTGGCAATCAGCTTTCAAATGGTTCAAGATATTTTGATATTCGAGTAGATTATGATTATAGTAATTTGGTTACTTATCACCGCAGCGATGCTCATGGATGCAATGGCCAAAGTCTTAAAGATGTTTTCGATGAAGCTGTTTCATTCTTGAGAAATAATAACCAAGAAATTGCTATTTTTAAAATTTCCCACATCAGAGATTATGGTTCCAATCACAAACCTTCTGAGACTAAAGAAAAAATAAATAATTTTTTAAATGAATACACGCCATTTATTTATACAAATAAAAATAAGGATGCCAATTTAGCCAAGGTTGCTTTAGGTGAACTCCGCGGAAAACTGATTCTTGTGTTTGATTATCCCGAATATATAAATGCTGAAACTGGCCGTTTTCGTTATATGGATGGAAATGTGGCCAAACAAGATGCGAATATTACGGTTTTTGATGAGTATTCAGATAGCAGCAAATATGATGAAATGGAGATTGATCAATTAAAAAAATGGAAAGCAAATGGAGGTTTAGGAAAAGGCTATTTCTTTTTACTGTCTTGGACATTGACATCAGATGATCCTCCTTTTTCAGGAAGTATCGAATCTTTAGCTAAAGAAGCAAATTCACATTTACCATCCGTTTTATATAAACAGATAGTAATTTCGAGTTGGACAAAACCCAATATTGTTTATATCGATTACTTAAATGAAAGTGTCACAAAAGATATTATTTCATACAATTTAGATGGAAGTTTACCTTTAAAATCAAGGAAATAAGTAAAAATATAATTTCAAAAAATAGCTTTGAGAAAAATCTCTTTAAAACTTAAATTAGATTTTACTCAAAGCTTTTTTGTCTCCGATTAATGTATTTTGTATTTTTGCGAAACACATTTGCCACAAGACCACTTCTGATTTAATCTTCTTTCGCAAAGTTTTAATTCAATACTATTCATGCCTATTTCAATTTCAACAGAAGAAAAACTCAAAGAACGCATCAAGGAACTTACCTGCTTGTATGACATTTCGACTGCAATAATCAAGGCAAATTCAATTCAAGAAACGCTTCAAGAAATTGTAAAAATATTAAAAGTTGCGTGGCGATTTTCAGAAGCTGTTATTGTTGAATTAAAATTTGACAATCAATACCTTAAAACAGATCTAATTCCGGAAAAAACTGTTTATCAGACGAATAATTTGAGCGTTAATGAAAATATTGTAGGATTTGTCAAGATTCATTATCCTTCACCACAATTTTCACAAGATCACTTTTTAATAGACGAACAAAAGCTTCTTAACATGGCTTGTCTTGAAATAAGCGCATTTATTGAAAAGAAGATTAATATTGAAAAAGAAATTATTTTAAAAAGAAGTATTGAACGCGTTGACCGATTATCAATTTTAGGAGAAATTACTGCCGGAATTGCACATGAATTGAATACGCCTCTTGGTAATATTCTAGGCTTTGCTGAATTAATAAACGAACAAAGCACAAATAAGCAAATTTCAAATGATATCTCAAAAATCATAAATGCCGCGATATATTCTAGAGAAATTGTAAAAAAATTAATGTTCTTTTCTTGTGAAATGCCACAAAATATGGAACTTGTTTTAATTAAGCCAATTATTTCTGAAGCCTTATTATTGCTCGGTCCAAATTTGAAAAAAGCCGGAATTTCTTATCAGCTTATTTTTGAAGATGATACATTGAAAGCCCAAATTGACAATATTCAGCTTACTCAGGTTTTGTTTAATATTCTTCTCAACTCAATTTATGCTTCGCCTAAAGAAAGCATTATTTTGATTCACGTTTATAATGACAATGAAAATTTTTATATTGAAATAAGAGATGAAGGAACCGGAATTCCTGAAGAAATAAAACCAAAAATTTTTGAGCCCTTTTTCACCACAAAACCAATTGGTGAAGGTTCAGGTTTGGGATTAAGCGTAGTTCATGGTATCATAAAAAGCCATAAAGGGGATATTTTTGCAACTGATAATCAACCAAACGGAACTCTGTTTCAAATCAGATTACCATTAAATTCAAAAACATGGTCTTAAAAAAAGAAAACATTTTAATTGTTGATGACAATTATGACATGCTTGAATTGTTGCAACGCAATTTAAAAATGCAAAATTACCATGCATACAAAGCTTCTTCGGTAACTGAAGCAATTGAAATTTTAAAATATACACAAATTGATTTATTAATAACTGACCTTCAGATGCCAGGCATTAATGGCATGGAATTAATTAAATATACAGAAGAACATTTTCCTTCCATTCCAAAACTTGTAATTACCGGGTTTCCTTCTGTTGATACTGCTGTAAGTGCTGTAAAGCTTGGTGCTTTAGATTATTTAGTGAAACCTTTTACCAGTGACGAATTAAAAAAAGCTGTATTAAATTCTTTTCAAACTAGCTCTTTATCGAAGAAAAGCAACACAAAAAATTTAGCTGTTGAAGAGCCTAAAATGCAATATTATGCAGGTCTTGTCGGAAGTTCAAAACAGTTTTTACACCAAATAGAATTAATCGAAAGAGTAAAAAATAATCGTGCAACGGTTTTAATTCAAGGAGAAAGCGGTACTGGAAAAGAACTGATTGCCAGAGCTATTCATTATAAAGGAGCCTTTGCTTCCAACCCATTTATAACCGTAAATTGTGGCGGAATTCCTGAAAATTTAATTGAGTCTGAATTATTTGGCTATGTAAAAGGTGCTTTTACCGGTGCAAACGACACTAAAACTGGATTATTTCAAGCTGCAGCAGGAGGAACAATTTTCTTAGATGAAATAGGAACCGCTCCGCTTTCTGTACAAACGCGACTTTTAAGGGTTTTGCAAGAGAAAGAAGTCACGATGATTGGATCACAAAAACCACAAAAAATAGATATCAGAATTGTAGCTGCAACTAATAGTAATCTTTATGAAATGGCTCAAAAAGGAACATTCAGAGAAGATTTATATTATCGCTTAAATGTTGTAAATATTGAAACAACGCCTTTGAGAGAGCGCAAAGAAGATATTATTCCAATTGCAAATATGCTGCTGAAAAAATATGGTGTTGAATATGGAAAACCATTGATAAGCATTTCTGAAAAAGCGATTGAAGTATTGGTACGCCATTCTTGGCCAGGAAATGTAAGAGAACTTGAGAATATTTTACAGCGTATGATTATCTTAAGCAACAGCACTATTGAAATTGCTGATGTTCCTGAATATCTGAAATACCATCAGCCAATTGAAGGGGAAATTTTAAAATCTTTAAAAGAAGTTGAAAAAAAACACATCTTAAAAGTCCTTGCTTCTGTAGACAATAACAAAACTAAAGCCGCCGAAATTCTTCAGATTGACCGCAAAACCCTACGCCAAAAACTTTTATAAAACTCAATAAAATAGCGAGTAAATATTCCGTATGCGGTACTTTTTTCCCCAGTAAAAAAGTACCGCATATTTATTTTACAAACACAATATACTGAAATAAAGACAATTAAACATGCGTTAAAATACATGGCATGCAGTTTGCCTATTGTGGCAACGCAACTAATATATAATTATTAAAATGGGCGTGCCTCAACAACAGGAAAAATTTCCTATCGGGAAAAGAGCAATTTCTTTTCCAATTTGTTCTACAGAAAAAAGAATTTTCAACGGTATAATTTATTGTAGCGTAGAAACTTCTATTCAGCCAGTCGTTATTGGCCTATGTTCTGACTGCAACAATAACGATCACTGTCCTTGGAAAGAAAATCAAAAAATATTTTGTGAACATTATCAATAAAAAAATGACAGCAATAAAAGAAGCTAAGAAAAAAAGCATGTATGATAACGTGATGGAACAGTTCAACAAAACTGCTGACGCTATCGATTTAAATCCTGACATTAGAAAAATTTTGTCAATTACTAATAATGAAATTATTATTCATTTTCCTGTAAAAATGGACAATGGAAAGGTAGAAGTTTTTACCGGATATCGTGTACAGCATAATAATGCTCTTGGTCCTTACAAAGGCGGTTTGCGCTATCATCCAACAGTTGACGTCGATGATGCAAAGGCTTTAGCAATGTGGATGACCTGGAAAACATCTTTGGCAGGATTGCCTTACGGCGGTGCAAAAGGCGGAATTCAAATTGATCCACGGAATTATTCTCTTTCAGAATTGGAAAGAATTACCAGAAGATTTACTTACGCTTTAGGCGAAAATATCGGGCCAGAATTAGATATTCCTGCACCAGATGTAAATACAAATGAACAAACGATGGCTTGGATTGCTGATACTTACATGTCTACAAAATCACCATCTGAGCGATCAAATAACAAACATGTTGTAACCGGAAAACCAGTGGGTTCTGGCGGATTAGAAGGTCGTGATAGAGCTACAGGTTTTGGAGTTTTTTTGACGTTGAAATTATTATTTGAAAGTAAAAAAGAATCGCTGGAAGATAAAAAATTCATCGTTCAAGGATTTGGAAACGTAGGATATTGGGTTTCAAAATTTCTAGTCGAAGAAGGCGCAATTTTATTAGCCGTCCAAGACGCACATGCCACAATAATCAAAGAAGACGGAATTTCAGTCAGTGATTTATTTGAACATTCAAAACCTAGAAAAGGTTCTATCCAAGGTTTTTCTGGAGCTGAAGAAATGAATCCTGCAGCCTTTTTTGCGCTTGATTGTGATATTGTGATTCCGGCCGCATTGGGAAATCAGATTACGGCTTCAAATGCTTATGAAATTAAAGCAAAAGTTATTGCTGAAGGAGCTAACGGCCCAATTGATAATGAAGGTGAAAGAATTTTACTAGAAAATAATGTGACAATTATTCCTGATATTTTGTGCAATTCGGGTGGTGTAATCGGAAGCTATTTTGAATGGTTGCAAAATAGAAATGGTGAATTATGGCCTCTTGAAGAAGTCATGGTAAAAATTGAAAAAAAACTAACTGAAAATTTTAAAAAGGTAGAGAATATAGTCAACGAAAGTCAAATTGATTGGAGAACCGCTGCTTATATTTTAGCTATTAAAAGAATTGAAACTGCTTATATTCAACGCGGAATATTTCCATAAATTATTATTTTAGAAAAAGAAAAATTATGAAATATGATGAAATAATTGTAGAAAAGCGTGAATATGAAATGCTGAAACAGTTCATAACAAACACGCAAAATAGTACTGATAAAACGTATAAAGCTTCAATCGAAAAATTATCTGGTGAATTAAAACTTGCAAGAATTATTGCAAAGACTGAAATGCCCGAAGATGTTGTGCGATTTAATTCTGCGGTAACAATTCAAATGCCTAACAACGATACAAAAACATTTCAAATTGTCACTCCTGAAAAAAGTGATATTGCAATGAATAAGCTTTCTATTTTGGCACCGATGGGGCTGGCGCTTTTTGGTTATGCCGTTGGAGATGAGATTCTTTGGCAATTTCCAACAGGAATCAGCAAAATAAAAATTAAAGACGTTAGCCAAATTGATACAATTCAAAAGATTAATCTATGAATGTGATTCAAAAGCATCATGATGAACAAGACATACAAAGGCTTTTTATCGACAGAGATATTAAAAATTGGTCAGAAGAAATAGAAATTATCACTGAAGAAATGCTTTTTTATAATAATTTACTTCAATCAAAATTGGTTGAAACCAAAGGTGATTATACAAATTTATTTAATAAAATTGAAGATTTCAAAGTCGCTAATTTAGTTTCAAAAGAAAATTTGATCACGTATGTTCATAAATTGGAAGGCATAAAAGAATGCGAAGATCTTCAATGTGAAACTTATTTTTTAAATGATCATAGCGATTTCAAAAAAAACATTGAAAATTATTTTTCGAAGTATCGAAAATTAAAGAAGAATATTTTTTCTCAAATTAATAAAAGAATAAAAATTTAATCTGTACCAAATAAAGTAATTGAGAATTTATACTAACTGCATGATTTAGCATTAAGGAAATTTCGTTTGATGACAATTGCTTTTGAAGCACCAGTATTTACTGGTGCTTTTTTTATTGTTGCTCTTTAAAATTATTTCTTCTTTAATACAGGTGTTTCTACTTATACTAGAATTAAAAATTGGTCATAAATTTGAAAAATTCAATATTAAAAAAACCTACTAAATTAAAATATTGATTATTAGTAACAATTTAAAACTGAAATTATGACCCCCGAAACTATCAAAAATTTAGAGAAATTACTTCCTTTAGAAACCTTGCAAATTACTAAAATTGATGTAAACCCAATGGTCATCAAAGGAATACTTCAGCCTAGAGAACTATTAAGTCCATTAGTTTCAGCTGAAAAAGATACTACTGAAAACTGTGAAATTTTAAATGTTAGAATTGTCGCCCTTATTTCTACAACATTATTAGGAAAGGCTCCGATTGAACTTTATCAAGACACTGAAAATGAGCAAAATGAACTAAATCTTATTGTAAAATATACAAGTTCAGAAATCGATCCTGTTGAATATCATGCATGGGTTATATGTTATAGACATGAGATTAAAAAAGGCGAGCAAGAAATTATAAAAGTGGCTACAAGACTTGAAAACTCCTATCTTGAAAACACAAATCCAAAAACTTCAAGAGGTACTGTAACGCACGTTTTACAGAGCTAAATATAAAGAAAGATTCAACATTAACATGTTTTTCTTAAAACTCTGAAATGATATCTAAACACAAATTAGTTATTTTTTCAATCTTTTTCTTTTTTGCGCTTCCCTCTTTTTGTAAAGAAAAGCATTGCAAAACATTTGATTTAGAGATAAAGCAAAAAGCAATTCAATACAAATCAAAGGTTAATTTTTATAAAGCGCATCTTTTCTTTTTAGAAAAAAATTGGGATTCAACTTTAGTTTATTCCATGAAACAGTTGATCACAGAAGATAATGCAGAAGTCAACGATTTCTGTCATTATTTGAGAGGCTACAGTTTCATGAATAAAAAACTCTTCAAGGAAGCTCAAAAAGAATTTCACAAAGTGTCGACCAGCTTTTCATTTTATTATAAAGTGAAATTATATCTTGGTGAAATTTGCTTGCGATTAGCTGAACACAAAAATGCTTTGAACTATTTTTTAGAAATTGAAAAGCTTCCTAGAAATGAAATCTATGACTTTAAAAGAGGCGTTGTTTATCACAATTTAGGAGTTTGTTATTTACATTTAAATAATTTTGACAAAGCAGAAGAATATCTTTCGAAAGGTTTTAAAGTCTTACAAATAGAAAAGGATACCGTTTCATTAATCGGATCTTATATGAATATTGCCAATTTATATTATGAACAATACAAAGATGATTTGGCAGTTCCTTATTTTGAAAAAGCTTACCAACTATCTAAAAAGATTAAAAATGTAGAATTAAAGCAAAATGCTGTATTAAATATGGCAATTGTAGCTGAAAACAAAAAAGATCTTAGCGCTGCTTTAGCCTATAGAAAAGAATATGAAAACTGGAAAGATTCTTTAAATGACCAAAGCAAAGTTTGGGAAATTGCCGAACTTGAAAAGAAATTTACAGTGAGGCAAAAACAAAAAGAAATCAATGTTCTTGAAGCTGAAAACAAACTTAAAATAGCTGAAAGAAATGGATTATTCTTAACTTCTGTGCTACTACTAATTTTATTTTCTACCGGAATTTATTTTTACAGACAGAAAATAAAAAACAACAAAATTATTCTTTCGCAAAAAATAAAATTAGATGAATTAAATGCTACTAAAGACCAATTATTTTCAATAGTAAGCCATGATTTGCGTTCTTCTGTAAATGCTTTAAAAACAAGCAATTCTAAGTTATTAGAAAGTTTAGAACATAAAAATTTCAGTGAATTAGATAAATTACTTCATACTAATAGCGCTATTGTAAATGGTTCTTATAAGCTATTAGACAACCTACTTCATTGGGCCTTGCTTCAAACAAAACAGCTTTATTTTCATAAAGAATCGCTTCATTTGAATTCAATTATCCAACAAATTGAACTGAATTACAAACCTTTAATGCTAGAAAAAAACATCAATTTTGAAAATTTAGTATCAAAAGAAATTTTTATTTATGCCGATATCAATTCTTTAAAAATTATTCTTAGAAATTTATTAGATAATGCCATCAAGTTTTCTCTAGAAAATGGAAAAATCACAATTGACGCAACATTATCAAAAGACAATTTCTATAATTTGACTATAGAAGATTCAGGATCAGGCATGAACAAAAATACTCTAGACGAAATCATGTGCGAAAACTCATTGCTGTGCAAAAAAGGAAATAGCGAAAAAATTGGAACAGGTTTAGGAATGCAACTTTGCAAATCAATGATCAAAAAAAATGATGGCAAACTATTGATTGAAAGCAGAGAAAATATTGGAACAAAGATCATCATTCAACTTCAAAAAACTTAAAAGATGAACAATGTAAACATCCTAATTATTGAAGATACTCCGGCAGAAAGCGATGCGCTTGTAAAAGTTCTTTTAGATAACAACTATTCGATTGCCGGTATTGCACGAACTTTTAGTGAAGCACTGACTTTATTTTACAAAAGCATAGTTGATATTGTAATCATTGATGTTTTCTTAAATGGAAATCCTGACGGAATTAATTTTGCAGAAACAATCAATGTTACTCCCAGTATTTCAAAACCTTTTGTTTTTCTGACAAGTTCAAATGATCGTCAGATATTTGAAAGAGCAAAACTTACGCGTCCTTTCAGTTTTTTATTAAAACCTTTTAATGAATTAGAGATTTTGTATGCCATAGAAATGGCAGTTGAAAAATTTTATGATCAGGCCGATACTTTTTTAAGTGAAGACCAAGACACAATTATAAGTCACGACTCATTATTTATTAAAAAGAAGAATTCTTTAAAAAAAGTGACAATTGATGATATCATTTATATTGAAGTAGAAGAACGATATTGTAATATCATAACGGCGCATGAAAAATTTGTAATCATGATTTCATTGACTAAAATCAGTGCCCTTTTAGCGAAAAATAAGTTTGTCAAAACGCATCGAAATTATATCATAAACACTGAAAAAATTGAAGAAATAATCTTGAATGACAACTTAGTAATTTTAAAAGGAAACCACAAAGTTACTTTAAGCGAAAAGCACAGAGATTTCATTAAAAAACTTATTGTTTTAAAATAAATTTCCTCCACATTATCTAATCAAAACTCTTTCTCCTCGGAAAGAGTTTTTTTTATTTTTTAATACGCAGATTAGACTTCTTCATGACAAAAAATTCGGCTTCTGTATCATTTCTTCCTTTATAAAAGAACTATAACAATAATTTTATTTCAGAATAACAAAAGAAAAGCTAGCGTCATTTGTTTATCTGCCCCCCTTATTTAGAATAAAAATCTCCTATAAAACCTACATGTGCTTACATGGAAAACGTAAACAGATAGGGTTTATTTATTTCAAAATAAGTCTTTAACCTGAAATTAGGGAAGAAAGTCGAAAAACCCTGTAAAAGAGTAGGCATCAATAAAACAAATATCATGTCAAAAATATCAAACGTAGAAAACGGAGCAGTTTATGAAGGTTATGATTACCTTTCTGCTTCAGAATGGTGTACGCCATCATTCTTAGGTTGTAGTATGTGTGTGGCTGCAAGCGCTGTAAAAGGTCAAGTTACTGTAACACTTGGTTTAAAAACACCTTTCGGAAATGTGAGCAAAAGTTTCAGTTTTAACTCAAATGTAAGCTATACTTGGCAGCCTTTTAGCAAATTTAAAATTACCGTGAGCATCACTAACTTTAACGAAGCTGGTGGTGTTTTTAGTTTTGATTTAGGATTGAATCCTTGTGTGGACGTTCCTTTCTTAGGATGGAAATGCTTTAATTATTCACATACTTTTTCAGTTCCATTATTACTTCACGGTATTCAAAATGAAATTGACGACAGCCAATTCTCAAGCATTTTAGCTTTGCATGCCGGTGGTGCTTTTAAAGAGCAATGTCAATGTGATGATCATTCAAATTCTGGTTCTACATTATTACAAGGAGATATTTATAGCAATTACTTGAAGAATCAAGGTGCTGGTGCTGGTTTCCCTACAATTCCAATTACTAAGTGCTTGCCGATTCCAACTGTTCAATGTATTCCAACAATAACTTCTTGCGTGACTGGAATTTCTCCAATCTGTCTTGCACAAAATGAAACTGGATCAAATGCACCAAACGCTGGTTTCCCTACAATTCCAATTACTAAGTGCTTGCCGATTCCAACTGTTCAGTGTATTCCAACAATAACTTCTTGTGTGACTGGAATTTCTCCAATCTGCCTTGCACAAAATCAAGTTGGATCAAGTGCACCAAACGCTGGTTTCCCTACAATTCCAATCACGCAGTGCCTGCCGATTCCAACTGTTCAATGTATTCCAACAATAACTTCTTGCATGACTGGAATTTCTCCAATCTGTCTTGCACAAAACCAAGTTGGATCAAATGCACCAAACGCTGGTTTCCCTACAATTCCAATCACTCAGTGCCTGCCGATTCCAACTGTTCAGTGTATTCCAACAATAACTTCTTGCGTGACTGGAATTTCTCCAATCTGTCTTGCACAAAATAACGCAGGAAATGCAAAACATGATACAGCAGTAAACGTTGCGAATATTCCAACATTACCTGTGAATCAATGTGTTCCAACAGTACAATGTATTCCAACTTTATCCTGTATTCCAACAGCTACTTGTACAGGAATACCTTTTATCTGTTCATAAATTGTATTTAAATAACCGCAGGATCCTCCTGCGGTTATATTTTTTAAACCCAAATTTTAAGTTATGCAATTATCTCCAGAAACTATTTATCAATATCTTCACAAGCGACAAATTATTGATGAAGATGCCGTTGTGAAAGGAAATTTCATGGTACATCCTGTGAATACAAGAAATAATATCATGAAAATAGTATTAAATGTTGATAATTCGCTGTTTGTAAAGCAAACCAAATCTGATATCGTTTCTGACGGATTATTCCAGAGAGAAATACAGGCCAATTATTTTATAAAAAACAACAAAGAATTTGCTTCAATTGCCACTTGTGTTCCTTTGCTTTTAGATCATGATGATGAAAATAATGTAATCATTACAGAACTTCTATATGATGCAAAAAATTTATATGAGCATTATATGCTTACCAAAAACTTTGACTTAAATCTTGCCAGAGAGCAAGCTTCTATATTATACAAATGTCATACAATTCCAGAGAAAGAAACTGATATTTCAATGTTTCCAAAACTATTGCCTTGGGTTTTGCAATTAGACAAACACGAAGCCCATCAATTTTTCACAAATAATCCTGCGAGTTTAGAAATCATAAAACTCATAAAAGACAATCAATTATTACTAAGTGAATTGGTAAAATTAGCCAATTCGTGGCAGTACACGCACTTAATTCATGGTGACATAAAATGGATAAATTTTTTGGCTACAGCCAATGAAAATGGATTTGCTCAAAAGCTTATTGACTGGGAATTAGCTGATATTGGTGATCCTTTGTGGGATGTTGCTGGAATTATGCAATCCTATATTACAACTTGGCTCCTTGGATTTGACAATAATAAACCTCATAGTCAAGAATTACCAGAGTATATGAAATTTTATGATATTAAAAACATGCAGCCTTCTGCACAAGCTTTTCTTTATCAATATGCTAATCTGCATAATTATTCTGAAACTGAATCGAGTGCTTTTTTTATCAGAGTCATGCAATTTACAGCGGCAAGAATTATTCAAACAAGCGTTGAAGGTATTACTTACAATACAAAAATTGAGGCAAATAATATGCGATGTATTCAACTTGCATTTAATGTTTTAAAAGATCCGAGGCATGCATTGGCAGAATTATTTAATATAAAACTTTAAAAGCATGTTTAAAGATCAAGCTATAATTAAAGAACTTACACGTCTTATAAGCGAGTTGCAAATCTCTGAAACAGAAATTATATTCAGAAAAAACAAATATAATATTACGCCCGAAAATTTAAAAAACAGCTTGATAAATCTGCTATATTCAGAATGCTATGCTACAAAAGAAAGCTATCAAAGCGGAAAAATTTTGAAAAATAATGGTGATTTTATGATTCAAGATGCTGACTATATTAATAGATTATCCCAAAATAATCACACTAAAGATAAAGTTGAGCAAGGTTGGCAAATAAAAAATAATTATTCAAATGGCTTTGTAGAAATTTCAAGATTTGGAGAAAACAGAATTGTTCCGGTTTCATCAATAAAAAGTACTCAAAATTCAACAATAAACAGTGTAGGCCAAAGCGTTTCAGTATATTTTGCCAAAGAAGACAAAGATAGACAGCCTACTTTTTTCTATGTTTTTAGCGATAAAAATATTGATCTTACACAAAAAATAACTCGAGTTTATTGGAATATCACTAGCGAAGGTGCTCCAAAATTGATCCATCTTATTACCAAAAAACTTAATTATTATAATATTCCTTTTCTTTTTAAGTGCCTGAACCATCCTAATTTATATTTCCGGCGTGATGCAGCTGTTTTATATATCGAAGATAACTTGATGCCAATAATCAGCTTTATAATAACCGAAATGCATATAGAAATGAAAGAATACTTAGAAAATGATGTCCCGCTTTTTTGCTATCAGTTTAGAGAAGGAATTGGCATTGCTGAAAGCCCGAATTCTCAAGAAAGTTTTGGAATGAATCGAATCGGAATTGTTGTTACGGCATTATTAAAAAATATTTCAAAAAAACTTTCAGTAGAGAATAACATTGAAGAAATCGCAAAAGTTTTTTTAGAGAAAGGTATTGATCCTTCAAAAACCTTTTTAAACAAAGGATCACGAACATTAAATTAAAAAAAATGAGTCTGATAAATAATAATGACTTTCTAGAAACGGCTTGGAATATTGGTTGCCATCTAATGAAAACTGCTATTTGGCATGAAAAATCTTGTACTTGGCAAGGTTATTCGATTGAACCATTAAATGGAACTTATCAGCCAGTAATCAAAACTTTTGGTTCAGATCTTTATTCCGGAACCTCAGGAATTGCTCTTTTTTTAGCAAGTTTATACTTCGAAAGAAAAGATGAAATTTTGCTAAAAACTATTCAAGGAAGCATCGAGCAAATAAAATCAACTATACAAACTACTTCAAATCATGGCTTTTATGCGGGAAAACCAGGAATTGCAACAGCTCTTATTAAAATAGGGCAACAATTTGATCGCAAAGATTGGATTAATGAAGGAGTGAATTTGCTAAGCAGTATTCCGACGGCTTCTCTCCTATCACATGAAATTGATGTCATAAGCGGTAGCGCAGGAACAATTCCTGTGCTTATAGATGCTTACAAACTTTTTCAAAAACCAGAATTTCTTGATAAAGCAATTGCCCTGGGACGATTATTATGCAATCTGGCCATAAAAAGCAATACTGTTTGGTCTTGGGCTACTGTTCCATCAAAAAAACATCTCACAGGTTTTTCTCACGGGTCATCAGGCATTGCCCTTGCATTGTTGCAATTATATGAAATAACAAAAGATCCAATTTTCTTGCTTGCATCTGAAGGCGGTTTCAATTATGAAAGACAAGCTTTTGATAACCAACAGCAAAACTGGCCCGATTTTAGGGATGACGTGGTTGCAACATCCAACACAAATGTTTGCGGACTGGCTTGGTGTCATGGTGCACCTGGAATTGCATTGTCTAGAATTAAGGCAAATAAACTAAAACCTGATGCCATTTTTTCTAATGAAACTGCAGTTTCGTTGTCGACAACGGCAAACAATATTTACCATTCACTTTTAGAAAATACTAATAATACGAATTTCTCGCTTTGTCATGGTATCGCTGGCAATGCAGATGTTTTGCTAGAAAATGACAGCCCTGAATATTTTCAACTTGCAGAAGCTGTTGGAAAAGCTGGAATTACCAAATATCAGGAAAATAATATTTCTTGGCCAACCGGATTGAATACTGGGCAATATACGCCAGGATTAATGATGGGAATTGCTGGAACCGGTTATTTTTATCTAAGATTATACAACAAAAACAATCATAAAACTTTATTAATGCCCTCGCTGTAAACCGGGAAAGATTGCACTTTGATTACTTTAAAACATCCTCTTAAATTAATTTTGAGGGTGTTTTATTTCTTTTGAGGCACAGACTTTGTAATGGCATCTAGTTTTTCTTGTGCTCTCGAATAATCTGGCTGAATTTCGAGTGCTTTTTTATAATCAGCAATTGCCTCTTTATCCTTACTTAATTGTACATACAAATCACCTCGATTAGTCAATATTTGAGCACTTTTGGGTTCAGCCATAATCGCTAATTCATAAGCTTTTAAAGCTTCATTTTGTTGATTCAATTCGTTAAAGAATGAGGCTTTTAAATTATAGCCAATACTCCAATTTGGATATAATGAAATAAGTTTTTCAACAGTTTTTAAAGCTTCTTCAAGTTGATTATTTTCTGCTTGAACAGTACTTTTATTTATATAAAACCATTTATTTTTATCATTAAGTTTTATAGCTTCGTCGAAGTTTTTCAAAGAGTTTGTATAATCCAATGCCTTGGCTTGTCTTTTTCCAATGAAATTTTTAATATCAGGATTATTCGGATACAATTTATCCATTTCAAGTGCTAATTCAAGTGCTTTTGCATCATCATTATTTTTGATAGCTTGGCTTATTTTTTTGTTTAAATCTTGAATATTTTTTGGAAAAGTTTTTATTCTGGAAGAAAGTGCGCTATTTTCTGCTTTCATTTCTAGCAGATAAGTATTGTCAAGATCAGAAATTGCATATTTTTTTTCTTGCCCAAAACTTAAAAAAGTTAACATCTGAAAAAAAATAACGATATAAAATTTCTTAATCATAATCAGCTTTTTTTGCTACCAACCTGGTTTTAAATCCTCTAACTGGGTTTTATCAAGCGGTAAAAATTTATAAGTTGCTTTGTAATAATCTGTAAAATATTTATCATCCAGCTTTCCTTTTCCATCGATAGTTTCTTTAACAAGTATGAGATTTCCGTTTTCAAGAATTCCATAATTATATGTAAATAAATTTCTAGGAATATTTATGCTTTGAATGACAATCTTATTTCCGTCTAAATTATAATAGCTTTCAAAATGTGTTTTGAAATTAGATTTTTTAGTGGAAGCAACATGTTTTCTTATGCTTTCAATATAATCTTGTTCTGTTTTTATTTCATTATTTAAATCTATGGTAAGATTTGATTGTCCGTTTTCATAAAATTTATAGAAAATATGTTCATCGGCTTTTCGTTCAGAATCTTTTGTCCAAATTTTCAGTAAAACATAAACTCCGTCAGTTCGGAGTTTTGAATTATCTGGAAGTTGAAAATTTTCATGATACAACGTATAATCATTTTTGACATACATTTTTTTTGAACAAGAAAAGAAGGCGATTGAAAAAATCATAATCCATAAATTTTTCTTCATCAAAATCCAGTATTTATATTTGGTCCGGTTTGAACTTCCCAATAATTAGGCCTTTGCGATGGAATTAAATGAAAATTGATGCCACGATGAATTAAATCTTGAGAAAACATATGGCTAGAACCTAAACCGTTAACGCCAAAACTTCCTTGTGGAGTTCGTCCATGAAATGAAGTTCTTCCTTGATTTAAATCAAAAGAATGCGCATTTTCATTCCAAGGAATTCCTCCTCTTTTTTCATTTAAAAATTCTTGGCCAACTTCAGAAGCAGTTGTTGGCGTGTAATTAAAAGCTTTGTTAGCCGTTTTTTCAAACCAGTTTCCTGTATTAGTTTTTTCAAATTCTAATAGATTTCTTTTTGCATTTTCTGCATCGATTTTGCTTTCAGAATCAGTATCGGCTGTAAAAACATCACTTCCAATAATCATTTGGTAATTGCTGTTATTGTTGCCTAAAATTACTTTTCCACCGCCTGTCCACCAGCGATCGTGACCATCTGCAATTCCAATTTTTTTAAAACCTCCAAAATCATTATAAAATTGGAAACCAAAATCATTAGATCGCAATTGCAGGAAACCAACTTGCTGATTTCTATTGTTATTATTCAAAATAATACTAGTCCCAAGTGTTGCAGAATGACGATAAGTATCTTGCATTCCAGTACCACTGTCCATATGAAGCGGATACACTGACATTGGATTTGCACGACCAGTTCCTGCGGTAATTTTTCCGGTGAGAACGGTATCAAAATTCATAGCACTGCTGTCTGAACGAGCTCCAATTCCTCCATTATAAAAATTCAATGCAAGATTTACACCAGGTTCGACGGCACCAAATTTTTTGCTTACACCAACTCCTGCCGTACCGCTCATGTAAGGCTTTCCACCGCCGAAATGCCAAGTCATCCCGACAAAAAATTTAGTATCAAGTTCGTCCATAAAATTTTAATTTAGAATTTTAATGGCCAATTTCTGCTGAATTGGGAACCATTCATGTTTATTTCTTTTGCAGAAATTACAATTTCTATTTTCATAGACATTGTATTATAAGCCACAAATAGCTCATCATATCTTATACAATAAGCCTCTTTAAATTGAAGTTCGCGCATTTTTGAAATGGCATCTCTTCTATAAAAAGTAAGCTTTCCGTTTTTGGTTTGTGAATTGCTGACCATCCAATCAAATAACATAGTGCTTTTTGTAGATTCGACAACAATGCGAATTTTTCCGCCAGCAGGATCGGCTGAAGGTTTTCCGCTTTTATCAGTGTCTTGACCAAGAGTGCATTGAAATTCGAGTACATTCAAAACTTCTCCGTCAATTTCAAGTTTTGCTAAAAATGACATATTTGATGGATTTATTTAATTAAAAAAACTGAAAATAATAAGATATAATGATAAAGGGAATGTATTCACAAACCCTTCATCATTAAGACTTTAAAGTAATTCTAATTGAATTAAACCCATTCGTTAACGTGCTCTCCACCTCCCATTGAGAGTTCTTTAGCAGAAATTGTGAAGGTTTCAGTTAATGGGCTTCCATCAGAAGCGTCGAAAGATTCTCTGTATTTTACAAGATATCCTTCTTTGAAGTTCATTTCTTTTAATTTGGCGTCTGTGTCACGTTTTACATACTGAATTGAACCGTCTTTTCTTTCGAAATTGTTTGTCATCCATTCGAAGAAGAATGAATCACCAGTTGATTCTACAGTTAAATTGATTGTACCCCCGCGAGTTACAGATGATGGGCGACCACTAGCATCTACTTCTTGATGCAAATCATACGAAGCGTTCAAAATGTTTAATTCTTTGCCGCCAACTTTTAGTTTTGATTTGAATGACATAATAAAAAAATTTAAAGGTTAAAATTTATTAATTGTGATAGAAGTTGGGGGAAATTCTATTTTTCTATTTCTAGTATTTTTGCTATTCTAAAATTATTAAAAAAATATTTTATTTGCAATAATTTGATATTAAATAATTGCAAATTTCTTATACAATTATTTGAAATATAGTATTATACAAATATTTTACACTTATTTAGATTCTGCGTATTCTGTATCCCAGTCGTTACCGTCATCGCCTTTTTGTCCATCCATTTTGATTAGGAAATTTTTCGCCGGAAAATAAGGTTTCAATCGAATATCTAAAAAGATTCTGTCTTTTTGATTTGGATCTTGCTCAAATCTTTTGATTTCAAAATCTTCAATCAATTTATCTGGACCAGCAACGTTGTCTAAAAACTTCACGATTTGGTTCAAGATTTCTTTTCTTGTTTTTGCATTGAAATTTTCAAAAGCTCTTCTATTCAAGAAATCCATTAAAACTTTAGTAACATAGTCAAAAACACGAACTACAGAGTAGGTTTGAAGTCCGAGATTATCTCCATTAAAAAGCGTTTTACCAGAAAAAGCCATTACTTTTCCATATTCATTTACCATCGGAATTAATCCTAAATTCTCAAGATTTGCAATTTCACTTTTCTTTAAGTCAAATTTCACTCCGTCAACTTCATTGATTCCTCCATATTTTTTACCCGCCGTAACTTGTGACATCAAAGTATTGTAAACTTTTCCAGCCAAAGCTGTTGATGGTGGAATATATAAATGATCTAATTCATCTATTTCGTCATGTTTTCCACGGCCAACAAGCCAGTTGCAAGCCATCATGACGTTAGAACGATAAGTATCTCCACCAGTTAAATTTGCAGATTCAAACATTTCCATAACATCATCTGGTTCATCTAAATGTTGAAAATCGGTAATTAGCATTACTTTATTGTCGTAAGCAATTTTTGCCCATTTTTCAATCACTTTATTAGAACCCAAATAACCAGGAATTACCAAAAGCGAATAATTTTGACGTAAATCTAAACGGTCAAAACCATTAACCAATTCTTCCTGAATATTATCAATAAAGCGAGAATTGTCAAGATCTTTCAACTGATCTAACTCAGCATTCATTATTGAAATGTTTTTTACTTTGCTTTCCTCTGTATTCTTATAAAAAAGTGCAAGCGTTCTATAATTTTCTTCTAGTTCTTTAGATTCTTCAACGGCTGTCGATAAATTTTTCTTCAAAGCTTTTGCTGCTTCTTCTGATTTTATAGAACTTTCATTCACTAATTCCAAAAGGTTATCAGTTGTTTTTAAAGATTCTGCCCAAAGTTTTAGTACTGTTTTTAAAGCTTGGCGTTCTGCTTTTTTATTGCTTTCGCTTAAAAAGATATTTTTACGCGCTTTTCTTTCTGGATTTAAGTTTTGAACTCCTTCAATTGCTCCTTCTAAAAGATCAAATCCTCCATATTGTATAAACGATTCTACGTTTTGCTCAAGCGTTCTTCCAGATTTTTCTTGGGTTGCAAAAGTTCCGTTTGCTGCTTTAGTATTTTCTTGATTTGCCATGGCTTAATTATTTATCTGTTTGTTCGATTTCTTGAATTAATGTTTCGATAGTTTCAATGATAGATTTTCGCGCTTCAGGATCTTGAAGTGCCAGTTTTAAAACTTTATTGGTTTTTAACTGCTTAATCATTTTTTGATACTGCTCATTTTTAGTTTTTAAGTCTGTTAGAAACGGACTCTGAGCGATTAATCCATTGATTGAAAAGTCTCCAACATTTTTAAAAGCAAGCTCTTCTCTTGTAATTTTACCTTCATCGTCTTCAAAAGCCACATTGATTTTTGGATCAAAATGTTCGAAAACTTCATCCATATTTTTAAGTCCGGTAACGATTTCAGGTCGAACCGGCGTATTTGGAGTTAATTTTTGAGCGATCAAAGTCTTGTTTTGAGGAATCTCAAGAATTGCTTCTTGTCCTTCTTGTCTTACTTCATTTCCCCCAATTCCATAACTGTTTGAAAAATTATTTGCCATGTTTTTTGTGTTAATTATTAATATATAGAAATAGAGCTTAAAAAATTGATTTGTATCTGTAATTTAAATTGATAACCGTTACGCAACCGTCAGCATCACGTGTTAATTCAACCTTTTTTACATTGATGTTTCGATTTCTGATATCGTCATCTAATGTTTTTAAAGTAATCGTTTTGCCATTTCGAAGTTTCACTAAAGGCAAATCATCATCACAGAAATATCTTTTTAAATTTTCAAAAGAAAGCTCGTCTTTACAAATCCCAAGGAGCACGCCTTTAAATGTTTCTTCATTTAGATTTCCAAATTCTGCACTTCTTTTTGGAGCAGAAGGCAATTGGTTAAAATAATCTTTGATTGCGTCGCCTCTCGCATCGCTTCTTCTAGCCAATCTTTCAGAAACAATATCTCTTTGTTCTGTTTTAGCTGGCAAAACCGTGACTTTCACATTTTGAACATATTTTATATCACCATTTACAACAAGTGAAACTAATTTTTCTCCTGGAATTCTATATATATGTGTCGGATTTTGATCAATTGCATCAATTTTCATCCCATCACCAAAACGCCATTCCCAAGATTTTGCGTGTCCGGTAGAATCTCTAAATTGGACAGGTTCACCTTGATAAACAACTTTTGGAGCAAATATTTTTGGCAATAATGCCTTATTAATTACATCATTTTTTGGTAAAATAGTAATTGTCTTTTCGATTGTACAGTTGTTATCTACTAAAAGTTTTATGGTATATTTTCCTGGTTTTGCAAACGAATGCACTTCTTTTGAACGATATGAAATTTTAGTTCCATCACCAAAATACCAACGCCATTCATAAGAATTTGGTGTTTTATCTGAAAAAGTAATTAATTCTCCTGCCTTAAAATTAGGAGCATCAATTTTGAATTCTTTAATATTGCAAACTTTTTTTGTATTGACTTTGAAAGCCAATAAGCCACAAGAGATAATGAAAATTATAGTGAAGAACACAATAACTTTTCCATCAAAGTGGGTTTTTATTTGATTACTCTTACTCATTTTTTATTTATAATAGTGGTAAAAATTATAAACTGCTGGGGGCTTTAAATAAGTGAAGTTTGTCTTATTCCAAATTTATAAAAATTTCCTTTCGATTTCCAATATAATTCTACTAACTATCAGATTTATTGTTAATAGCCCAATGATTTAACATATAATTAATCTCTGAAAGCTTGATTTTCCTGCAATATTTTCTAATGATAATTTTTTGTTAAATTCGCTTTATGTGAATGTTAATAATATTTTTTCTATCCAAAAAGTATTAATTTAACACCATGAAAATGGATATTACATCCTAAATGCATAAATTAGTTCCCAATATTTTTAGATATAAATAATAGCTTTCCCCCTTCAAAAGCAATATTATTTAGATCAAATTAGTAGGAATATTGAGCCAAACCACCAATTACACTATGTTAAAAAAGATACTATTTTTATGTCTTTTGCCAGCATGTTTTGCTTCTTGTAACGCAAGCAAGGAATTTATCGTAACCGATTCTTATCTCGCTTCAAAAACAGGAAACAAGAAAAATTCTGACAAAGTTTATACTTACAACACCACTTTAACCGAGGAGGACAAGAAATACTTTGCCAAAAAACTCGGCGTAAATGAAGATGAAATTTTAAATGTAAAGCTTTATAATTTTATTAAAAGTTGGGAAGGAACAAAATATGTCTATGGTGGAGAAACACGAAGTGGCATCGACTGTTCAGCTTTAATGCAACAACTTTACACTTACGTTTATAACAGATATTTACCAAGAACTGCAGTAGAAATGAGCCTTGACAGCCGATTTGAATTATTTCAACCTCACGGAAAATTAAGAGAAGGTGATTTAGTTTTCTTTAGAATTACAGAAGAAAAAATAATTTCTCATGTAGGCATTTATCTTAGAAATAATAAATTTTTCGCCGCCAATCAATTTGGAGGTGTAGAAATTGCAAGCTTAAAAAAACCTTACTGGAAAAAAAATTTCATGGCCGCAGGAAGATATAAACAATAAAAAAGTATGATAACCACTCGTTTTTTTGCGGAAAACTATAGAAGACTTACGCCCTTTGATTTGAGGGCCGAGCTTCTATTTGAAGCAATTTTAAAAAATAAAATCGACGATTTAGATATCATTTTTAAGCCAAATGGCGTCTTTTATAGAAAATATAGTAAAGACACTATGAATATTACAACCGATTCTAATGATTCTGACATATTGAATATTGACATCAGCCGTGACGGATTTTATGATATTTTACCAGAAAGCATTACACACAATTACCGAAATCGTGATCAACGAAATGATGCATCGCAAGAATTTAAAATCCGCAAAAAGGAAGAAAAAGAAGCACGTCATTTTTATAATCCGCTGGAGAATGAATTGTTTAGATTCAGGCATCAGATTGAAAAATATGAGTCAGACTTTTTTTCAAAATTAAGCACAAACGGAATAGCAGATATCATCAGAATGATTCTTGGCGTAGAAGATAATATTCCTGATGTATTGACCGTAAAAATGTTCTATGCGTTGATGAAGCAAAAAGGAAATGCAGGTCAGAATATATCAGATATAAGTGCAATTCTTGAGAAAATATTAGGCGAAAAAGTATCTTTTACGTCTAAAAATATACAGCTTGAAAATGGCCATGATGTTGAGGAAGATTCAGGCGAAATGATTATGGGAATCACAACAACTTTACAAAGCAGTCAGGAAATTTTTCTAAAAAAATATAATTTTAATATCGGCCCTTTAAAAAATCCAGATAATCTGCCGAATTATTTTGACGAGCAAGTTTTACAGAATTTTTTGAATACGTTCTTTAATCTTTTTCTTCCGTTTCAAGTGCAATTTTCTTTTGAAATTCAATTGAACCCAGAAGATGAACTTTTTGCAATGGATGACACAATTTATAAATCTAGACTAGGAATATCAACTGTAATATGAGAAAATATTTAAACCAAATTGGTGGAGGCGAAACCTTAATTTACATTTTTTTAGCCATTGCAATTGCAATGATAATTAGCATGTTTATTGGCATGAAAACGCCAAAATTTAGACAAGACAAAAAAAGGTTTTTCATTTATATTTTATGCCAGGGCTTAATACTGCTGATTTTTGGTGCAATCTTATATAATTTAAAAGATACTTCTTTAAATGCAAGATTTATCTCTTTGCAAGTGTATCTTTTGATTTCGGGAGCTGTTCATTTGACATTTTTTCATTTGTATTTTAAGCAATTTGAAGCTAAAGAAATCTATAAAGAAATATTCATTGCTTTAGTTTCGGCAACATTTTTAACTGCCTTTTTGATCATGATTTTAGGTCATTTCCAAGAATTAGAATACATGCTTTACTTTTTAGGAACGATGCTTTTTTTCTTGATTCCAACGCTTTGTTTTACATTATTCAAAACTGCGATTTCAATTCCTGCGAAGCTTCACAAAAGATGGTTTTATCCGGTAAATTCGAGATATCCGACGCCACAAATTTCTGAAATGAGAAATATAATTATCGTAAATTTAGTATTCCAGAAAAAAGCAAATGATACACAAATCATTAATTTTAAGGTAAAAGCGCCTCGAGGTTTTGACTTCGGAAAACTTTTTTACTATTTCATAAATGACTATAACGAGAAAAATCCGAATAGTCAAGTTCATTATCTAGATGAAAAAAATCAGCCTTACGGATGGTATTTTTACACCAAACCAAAATGGTTCAGTTCATCAGATTATATCGACCCAGATTTAGCAATCGATACTAATAATATAAAAGACGGAGAAACAATAATATGTCAACGAATATAATTTTTTAATTATGGCTGAAAATATAAAACACTTCCCAGTAAACTGGATTGATGGGATGAAAATCAACAAAAATCATTTTATCACTTTACAAGATAATATTGAAGATTTGGTGCGTGATGCAAGAAATTTAGGCGTCAGCGAACTGAATTATGGCCTAATGTCAACAAATTTGACACGTCCATTTCAGTATTCCATTTTTATTGACGCACACAACGAACTCAGTGTCAGCATTAAGTTGATAAAAGCGGTAACTCCTGGTGGCGGAAGAATTGAAATCACAGATTATACTGGTGAATTCAACGAAAAAATAGAGTTGAAAGATTTTGACTTTAAAGAAAACAATTATTTTCTTTTGCTAAATGTTGATCCGTTTCAACGAATTCCTACCGGAGAACAGAATATGGAGGAAATTCCGCCGCGTTTTCCAAATGCGATGCCACGCTATTTCTTGACAAGCGTTATTGAAAGTGAAGTAAATCAGAATAATATTGGCGCTTTACAATTTCCGCTGGCAAAATTTAAAACTTCTGCTGATAGTTATGAAATTCTGACAGATTATATTCCGCCAAGCCTTACTGTCAATAGTCATCCAACATTAATTACTTTATTTGAAAACTATGAATCTTTTTTCAAGCAATTGGAATTTAATGCTGTTCAGATTTCCCAAAAAATCAGATTCAGAAATAATACTGAAGATGAAAACTTGATTGCAAATATGGTTTTTGAAGCTTGCGAAAAAATTTTAAGCTATGTTGCCCAAAATATTACCAAAAATAAATGGGTGAATTTTAGCATGAAACCAATCGAAGTTTTAGAAAATGTGGTAAGTCTAGCCCGAATTATCAAAAATACTTTCGATTCATTTTCTGGTGATGGAAAAGAAATGCTTTTCAATTATTTTTCAGAATGGACAGAAATTTCAAATGGTGATTATGAAAGACTTTTTTCAGAAACAATTAATGCAAAATATAAAGCTTTTGACATTGAGCCAACTGTAAATCTTGCCAATAATTTCATAGGAAAAATAGATTACCTTTTCAATATTTTAAACCAATTGGACTATATCGGGAAGAAACGCGATACTGGAATTTTTGTCAACGAAAATATTGTAAGAAACGAAAGAACAAGCTTCTTTGGAAATGATGATAAAGATAACAATCCCCCAAATTCTTCACCTTCATTTCTAGCAGAATAAATAAAAACTAAACCTACACCAACCATGGATATTTTAAATAAAAAAGAGCGTACTTCCGCATTCCTGCTATTCCTTTTGATGTTTATCATCACCACCGGAGTATTGTTTTTTGCCATCTTTTTCAATTATAGGCTTCCATTAAAAGAGAATGAAGTCTTAAAAAGCGAGAATGATAAAATTTTGGCAGAATTTAATTTCCAGAAAAAATTCTCTGAAAAAATCGAGCACATAGGCGTTTTGATTGATTCTTTAGATAAATCTCCTGAAAGTTTCCAGTTCATAGAGCAAAATATAAGTTTTGAATTAGTCGATTTAAAGGAAAAAATTCCTGCAGATTCTGATCAAAGTTTGAAACTTTATGATAATGTGCTTTTAACGATTACCGATTTGGTAAATACCAAAAAACTATTGCTTCAAGTCAATGATTCTAAAAAAGAAATTGATGTGCTAAATCAGCAATTGAAAGCTTATGAAGAAGACAATAAAGAATTGTTGCGTGATTTAAAACTGGCAACCCAACTAAGCAGAAGAGCTAACTAAATTCGAGAATTATGGTTACAGAAGATATTTTGCAGGCAATTCATATTGCAAAGCAACACGCAAAAGACAATTTCAATCAAAAATATTCGCCGGCACATTTGATGAAAGCGCTTTTGAGTCCGCAATTCAATTTCATAAAAGAATTAGATTCAAAAGGAATTGACGTTTTCTATTTGGAAGAATGGGCTGAAATTAGAATCAGTGAATACCCAAAAGCTTCAAAACCAAATGACGATCCAGCGCCAGATAGTGGTGTGAATACCGTTTTAGGTGAAGCGGAAGAAATTGCCAGAAAAACCGGTGACGAAGTTGGATTTATTCCGATTTTAAAAGCATTGGTGACTCCTGGTGTCGGATTTTCTCACGATCAATTGAAATCGCTTCCGTTGAATGCAAATGATTTGTCAGAGCAATTTGATTCTGGAAAGATTCAAAATAATTCTGAGAAACCAAAAGTAAATCCAGTTGGAAATTCTTCCACTTTAGACAAATATTGTACAGATAAAATCAAACACTATAAGTCAAAAGAATCAATTCCGATGATTGGACGTGACGATGAATTGAAGACAATTACCGAGATTTTAAATCGGAAATTAAAACCGCACGTGATTGTGATTGGAGAATCTGGCGTTGGAAAATCAACTCTAATTGAAGGTTTCTGTGGAAAGATTGCTGATAAATCAACGTTGACAGCTTTCAATAATGCGAATGTTTTTGAAATAAATATCGGTCCGTTATTTGCCGGAGCTTCTTATAAAGGCGAAGTGGAAGACCGTCTTCAAAAGATTTTCAACGAAGTAAAAAACTATGAAAAACCGATTTTATTCATAGACGATATTCACGAATTATTTGATTCCAATCAAGGAAACGGCATCGGAAGTATCATAAAATCTGAACTTTCCAAAGGAGACATTACTTTTATTGGAGCCACAACTACGGAGAAATTCAGAAAATCTTTAGGCAAAGACGATGCGCTTTCGCGTAGATTTGAAACTTTAGAAGTTACAGAACCAACACAAGAATTGGCTTTGAGAATGATCAAAAACGTAATTTCTCATTACCAAACACACCACGATTTCAGCATTGACGAAGAAGGCTTAAAAGAATCTATTCGCCTTTCGAAACGCTATTTAAAGGAAAAATCGCTTCCAGATTCAGCTTTGGATTTGATTGACAGAACAATGTCTTCCTTAAAAGTAGCGAAAGAAAATATTAAAAAAGATCTCCCGGAGTTGAAAAAACAATTGGAAGAAATACGCGATATTATTGAAGAAATCGAAAAAGAAGAAAAAATTCACTGGCTTCATTCGGATATTCAAAACAAAACTGGAAAACTTTTCAGCGACGACGATGACAAATTTTCTTCGATTGAAAAAGAACAGAAAATTTCACATTTGGAATCACTTTTAGAAAATTTAGAAAAGCTGAATGAAGAAGAAAATGTAGTCTTAAACACACACCTTTCTCACGTGGTTTCTGGTATTACCGGAATTCCAGCTGGGAAAGTAAAATCTGATGAACGCGAAAGACTTTTAGACATTGAAAATACTTTGAAACAAAGAGTTATTGGGCAAGATCACGCTGTAAAAGTTGTAGCAGATGCAATCTTAGAATCCCGTTCTGGATTGACAAAACCTGGCCAGCCAATCGGTTCATTTTTCTTCCTCGGACCAACAGGAACAGGAAAAACAGAACTTGCAAAATCATTAGCAGATTTCTTATTCGGCGATGAAAATGCAATCATCCGTTTGGATATGTCTGAGTTTAAAGAAGAACATTCTGCGGCACTTTTATACGGAGCGCCTCCAGGATATGTGGGTTATGAAGAAGGCGGCTTGCTGGTGAATAAAATTAGACAAAAGCCTTATTCTATCGTTCTTTTTGATGAAATTGAAAAAGCGCACAAATCTGTTTTTGACGTATTTTTACAAATTTTGGACGAAGGAAAACTTCACGATAGACTCGGAAAAGAAGGTGATTTTTCAAATGCAGTAATTTTATTTACGTCAAATATTGGTTCGGATTTTATCGTAAAATCTTTTGAAAAAGATGTAATTCCAAAATCGAACGATTTGATTCAATTGATGACAGGTTATTTCAGACCTGAGTTTTTAGGCCGTTTGACCGAAATCATTCCGTTTGCGCCGATCAGCAAGAAAAGCGTTTCGAGAATTTTTGATATCCACTTAAAAAAAGAATTATTGCAGCTTTTGGAGAAATTAGACATTACTTTAAAAATCGACGAAAAAGACAAAGAACAGATTGCTTTGATGGGTTTCACGCCAGAATATGGAGCGCGACCAATTAAAGGGACGATTAGAAATCAGCTGAAACGACCGCTTTCGAGAATGATTATTTCGAACGAAATTAAAAAAGGAGATTCGCTGAAAGTGACTTTAGATAAAAACGGAGAAATTAAATTTACGATAGAAAATGAAAGACCTATTCTACAAAATTCCAATTGATTTCAAGCGATTGTCAAGTGGCGAAGATTTGAGAAAAGTCACTATCGAAGAATCTTTGGCGCAATATATTTCACTGATTATCACCACTATTTTTGGTGAATATAAATATGATGATGGATTTGGAACCGTTATTTGGGAAACTGATTTTAATCTTTTAGCAAATGCAAATCAGCTGAAAGATATGATCAAAGAATCGGTTCATGAAAAGGTGAAACAATATGAAAAGCGCCTGATCGTGACTGATGTAACATTGGGTGTCAGTGAAGATACTGTAAGTTATGAAACCAATATTCGTGTAAAAAAACGTCTTGATATTGTCGTTTATGGCGTGATTAAAAAGACAAACCAACCTTATTATTACAAAAGCTCTTACTTTTTAGCGCCTTTTTCATTTAAATAAAAGCATCGATGAATCAATTATCAAAAGACCAAATTAAAGATCGATTACTAAAGCGCGCCGCCAAACAATGGGGTTATTCTGACGTGGAGCTGGAGAACGTCTTTGACCCAATTGTCAATTTGCTTTTTGATGTTTGTGCCAAAGAATTGGAGAAAATATCTAATGAGGTTTTCTCAAGCCGAAGAAGAATCACCGAAAGACTGGTGGATATCTTAACACCAACAGCTTCTGCAAAAGCAACTCCGGCCAGAGCGATTGTGCGAGCTTATCCTGTGGAAAATGAAGTCACTTTAAATGATTATCACCAATTTTATTTCCAGAAAAAGGAAGTGAATCCGTATAATCCAACAGAAAATGTGATCAAAAATTATTTCTTCGGACCAACAAGACCAGTAAAACTAAACCGAAATAAACTCAATTATGTAATCTTGCCAAATGGTATTCAGGAAATCGTTAAAGAGCAATTTCGAGAAACTGTCAGCAGCAATAATTATATAAAACCAGCACCACACGGCACGATTTGGCTTGGATTAAAACATCAAGGCGACGGAATTATTAAAGATTTGATGTTTTATTTTTATCTGAAAAACATCCATGACAGAAATACTTTTTTCCACTTTTTACCAAGAGCAAAATGGTTTTTGAACGATCATCAATTAACTACGGTTCAGGGATATAATAATGATGAAAAACATTCTAATGATTATGGCGAATTGATTCAAGAAGATTTTTACCATATTGAAAGAACACAGGAGCACACGAATGACTTTTACAAACAGAATTTTATTACGGTAAAAGACGTCATCAATATTAGTGACAGTGATTATTCGATTCCAACAGAATTAAGCAGTTTTATTCCTTCTGAAGATTTGAAAAAATTAGCAGAAGAAAAATTGCTTTGGATTAGAATTGAATTTCCAAATGTAATTGGTGCAACTATATTATCTGAAGTTTTTTGTGCAAACAATTGCTTTCCTGTAATTAATAAAAAGCTTAATGAAGTTCAGGGAAATATTAAAAATCTATTGAATATTTATCCTTTGAATTTAAATGAAGAATTTTTCTTGGAATTATTTTCAGTTGCTGACGATAAAAATAATGAATTTGATGTTATCAAAAATGATGATGAAAAAGGCGACAATGATTATGCCTATTTGAGATTTGGTGGAGTTGCACGCTTTGACGAAAGAAATGCTACTGAAGAAATTAATTATTTGATTGATTTAATCAGAGATGAAGCAGCGGCTTTTTCTAGGCTTGGTCATGATTTTACAGATAATAATTTAAAGGAAATCAATCAGATTATTTCGCGTTTCAGAAACAAAATGTCACAAGTTGGAATGCAAAATATCAACAATCCTTATTTAATTTTAAATACGACAAACAATACAAACAAAGGCACTTTATTTGCGAAATATTGGACAACAAATGGTGAATCTGCTAATAAAATTAATACTTTTTCCCGCTTGGTTTCCCACAAAGGTTCTGATTTTGAAAGAGATAATATTATGTTTCTGTCAACCACTCAAGGTGGAAAAGATGAACTTTCTAATTCGGAGAAAATTTATGCTTACCGCGAAAATCTAGTTTCAAACCAAAGAGTTGTGACACGGCAAGATATTATAATTTTATGTAAAAATCATTTCGGCGACGCAATTACAAAAGTAGAAGTCAAAAACGGAATCCAGACAAGTTTGGACAGCAATGTTGGTTATACGCCGACAATTGATATTTATTTGGAACGAAAAGACAGAGACTATTACAACGAGGAAGAATGGTATTTTTTAAGTGAAGATTTAAAATTAATGATTGAAAATCGAGCGATAAATATTGTACCTTTTAGAATAATTTACACTTAATTTCATAAAAAAAGCTTCTCAATTGAGAAGCTTTTTTTATTTTTTTCTAGTCCATTCACCTCCAATTGACTTTCGTTCTGCTTCTTCTCCATAATCCAAATCAAAAACTTGATTTAAGGTGTTGTCTCTTAAAACAATTTGCTCAAGAGTCACAATTCTCATATCTTCTGTGATTAAGTCATCATCAGTTAAAAACTGCCAATCTCCATCTTCATCATGCACAACTCTCAAAATTGTTTTTTGATTTTCAAGCCATTGTTTTGTTGTAAAAGTTGTTAGGTTTTTGGGTTCTCTAAATTTAAAATCAGAATTTCTATCAAGTAAAGGTTGGTCATAAATAAATTCTTCTTCAAAACCTTCTTCCCATGGATATTTATCATTTCTATCTGTCCAAATTAACTGATAAACAGGAAATTTTTCTTCTTTATAGTATTCCAAAGCAAGATTAAAATAATGATTTATGTTATCTTCTTTAACTTCTAAAAAGGTTGATTTACTATTTTCGAAAATACTTTGATAATTTGTATTTCCAACAAAATTTCCTTCCTTTTTAATGATTTCAGCTATATCATTTATAATTTCATGTAAGAGATTATTTGGCAATCCAAAACAAATAATTTCCGGATGTTTATAATTTTCCCACAAACCAATACTATATCCAAAGGAAGGTAAATAACCAGCACTTTTTACTATCAAAACTTGGAGTCCATATTTCACAACATTATCCTTCGTATTTTTTAGTAAATCATCTCGATCGATGCAATCATGATAATCTTCTTTCATTTTTTATATTAAGTCTTCTTCAAATATATTTATTATTTTTCATAAAAATTATTTCTAATTATAAATAAAAAAAGCAAGGCTTTCACCTTGCGCTCTTTTATAATTTTAAAAACTTAGCACCTTAGAAACTCTTTCCTCAGCACCTTAAATTACAATTTCCTGATATAACTTCCATACAAATCATTAAACTGATAACCTTTAATGATTCTGTCTTTACTTAATTTATTATATTCTACCAATCCCCAAAGCACAAATTCTTTAAAGAAATAAGTATCTTCTGGAGCCAAATCAGGCTGATATTTTGAAATCAAAGCTCGCAATGGAATTACTGAATCTAATTGCTGTTTGTATTCTGAATCTGTAGCATCGTCTAACAATTCAAAACCACTTTCATTAAAGAACCAGTCCACAATTTCTTTGTAAGCACTTTTATCTTCTTGTTTTTCTAGCTTTTCAATTTTTGGAAAATAATTCGGGAAGAATGTTTTAATCGCATCACCAATCAAATGCTCTGCCACAACTCCTGCTCCTTCTTGTTCTCCTTCATAAACTAATTCTACTTTCCCAGTGATTGCCGGAATGATGCCCATAAAATCAGAAAGTCGCAATGTTGTTTTTTCTTCGCCTGATTTTAAAGCTCTTCGTTCAGCGGTACTTAATAAATTTTCAAAAGCTGTGATACTCAATCTTGCACTTACACCACTTTTGTTATCGATGAACTCGCTTTCTCTGGCTTCAAAACTAATTTGCTCTAATAAATCTTTGGCAATTGAAGGAACATAAATATAATCACTTTGACGACTGTCTAAATTCGATTCTTGTTCTGTAATTGTTCTTGCAATCTCGATGCTTTCCGGATAATGCGTCAAAATCTGCGAACCAATTCTGTCTTTGAGTGGCGTAACAATGCTTCCTCTGTTAGTATAATCTTCGGGATTTGCAGTAAATACAAATTGCATATCCAATGGCATACGAAGCTTAAATCCTCTAATTTGGATATCGCCTTCTTGCAAAATATTGAACAAAGCTACTTGAATTCTGGCCTGCAAATCAGGTAATTCATTGATGACAAAAATACATCTGTTTGCTCTTGGAATCATTCCGAAATGGATTACTCGGTCATCCGCATACGATAATTTTAAATTGGAAGCTTTTATCGGGTCAACATCTCCGATCAAATCGGCAACCGTTACATCTGGCGTTGCTAATTTTTCGAAGAATCTTTCATCTCTGTGAATCCAAGAAATTGGCGTTTTATCACCTTGTTCTGCAATCAAGTCTTTTGCAAAGCGAGAAATTGGCTTCAACGGATCATCATTGATTTCTGAACCCGAAACAATCGGCATCCATTCGTCTAACAAAGTCACCATTAATCTAGCCAATCTTGTTTTGGCTTGACCTCTTAATCCGAGTAAATTAATGTTGTGACGAGAAAGAATGGCGCGTTCTAATTCAGGAATTACGGTATCTTCATAACCGTGAACACCTTCAAAAACGGTTTCTCCTGAAGTTATTTTTTTGCGAAGGTTATCTCTTAATTCGTCTTTTATGCTACGCGATTGGTAGCCTGATTTTTTTAATTCGCCTAGTGTTTTTATATTTTCTGTGGTCATTGTTGTGCTATTTTATTATTCTTGTTCTTTATTAATTGTTTTGTTCTGTAGTTAAAAAGATCTGCAAATTCTTTATCTGATTTTGATATTACACAATCTGCGTAACAGACATAAGTAACTCCGTCATTATCCTCTTTTTTGCTATTTCTTTCATTTGCATTATAATTACAATCCATTCCGTTTGTCAAATAAACTGGATTTCCTTCTAAAAATAATCGTACTGAAATTTCATTTATTCTTTCGATAATTTGTTTCTTGTAATCAGTTAAATCGATTGGCTCTTTAATTTTATCTACACTTTGATACATTACCAAACAGTTTAAAATACTACACAGATTTAGTTGAAAAATTGGATAATCTGGTACTTCAATTAAACTTAAATCAGAAAAGCATTTCGATAAAAGATTTTGCTCTTCATCAATTTCTGAAGTTTCTTGACTATAAATTGAATTTAAAGTTAAGAGGGATAATAGTATAAAAAAGATTTTCTTCATATTTTTTATTGTCGAGCTACTTTATGTGATTGCTTCGTTCCTCGCAATGACGTCGCGACTAGGAACTGAATACTGAAATCTGAATACTGAATACTGAAATCTAAAAAACTACTTCACTCTCTTTTTCCTATTCGTTTCATAATCTTCGAAAATCATTTCGCCCAAACCTTTCAATCCTGTATAAAATGCTTTTCCTTGATTGGCTTCTGTAAATTGGTTGACGAATTGCTGGAGATAAGGATCATTCGCAATCATAAATGTTGTAATTGGAATGTGCAATTTTCGGGCTTGACCCGCCATATTGTAGCATTTATCTACGATATATTCGTCGAGTCCGTTGCTATTCATATAATAGGAACCATCGCGTTCTTTGACACAGCTTGGCTTTCCGTCGGTAATCATGAAGATTTGCTTGTTTGTGTTTCGCTTTCTTCTTAATAAATCCATCGCTAATTCTAAACCTGCAACAGTATTCGTGTGATATGGACCCACTTTCAAATAGGGCAAATCTTTGATAGCTATTGGCCAAGCATCGTTCCCAAAAACCAAAATATCTAAAGTGTCTTTTGGATATCTCGTCGTAATTAATTCTGCCAAAGCCATTGCCACTTTCTTTGCTGGAGTGATTCTATCTTCGCCATAAAGTATCATGCTGTGGCTGATGTCAATCATCAAAACCGTACTCATTTGGGCTTTGAATTGAGAATCTTCCACAACCAAATCTTCTTCTGTAAGTTTGAAACTGTCTACGCCATTGTTAATTTGCGCATTGCGAAGACTTTCGGTCAAAGAAATTCTTTCAAGACTGTCGCCAAAATGATAATTTCGGAATTCGCCAGTGTGTTCGTCTCCGCTTCCAGAATATTTTGTTTTGTGATTTCCCGAACCGCTTCGTTTCAAATTGCCAAAAATTTGGTCAAGCGCTTGCTGACGAATCGCTCTTTCGGTCTTTGCCGTGATGGCCAAACCGCCTGTTCCGTCGTCTTTGACTTCGTCTTTTATATACCCTTTCTTTTTTAAGTCTTCGATAAAATCATCGATAGTATAAGCCGAATCCGTTAATTTATATTCTTTGTCTAGTTCGCGAAGCCAGTCTATTGCTTCGTCCAAATCGCCTGAAGTGTGCGTGATTAATTCTTTGAAAATCTCGAAGAGTTTATCAAACGGAGACAAATTTGGAGCTTCATATTGCTTGAATAAAAAGCCTTTTCTTTTATTAGTTTCCATAGCCGATAAAATTAATGCATAATCAGATGTGATGGTTTTAAACTGATATTAATTTTTAGTTAAAGTCTGATTTGTTATTATTGCTTATTCCTAAACTCTTTTGCCTATTGCCTCAAAATAGAATAGCTTTGCACAAACTTCAAATTCCAATGACCGAATATATTCACGACCAAGATTATTTTGACAAAACATACACCGAAGATGAATTTAATCTGAAGGAATTCGAGGTCTGCAATTTCACAGGATGCGATTTTACAAGATGTAATTTCATCGGAGTGACTTTCACTGACTGCACTTTTACCAACTGCGATTTCAGCAATGCAAAAATTAACCATGTAGCTTTCAGAGGCGTAAATTTCATCGACTGTCAAGTTTTAGATGTTAACTTTTCAATGTGCGATAAATTAATTTTTGAGATTCATTTCAAAGATTGTATTTTGGATTTTGCTAAATTTTATGACTTAAAAATGAAAGGCACGAGTTTCACGAATTGCAGTATGATTGCGATCGATTTTATGAATACTGACTTAACGGATGTGTTGTTTGAAAACTGCAATCTGCATAAAGCCGTGTTTCATAATACAGTCGCCAACAAAGCCGATTTCACGACAAGCTATAATTTTTCAATCGATCCCGAGAAGAATAAAATTAAAAAAGCCAGCTTTTCATTGGCTGGCTTAAAAGGTTTGGTTGAAAAACACGAGTTGATTATCCGTGGATAGTTTCGCTTTTTCCATATTTTGCAATTACAGACGCTTCAAATTCTAACCATTCTCTCCAGCGTTTTTCAACGTCGATTCCTGTGCCATATTTTCTTGCGTAAGTAATAAAAGTCGTGTAATGTGCGGCTTCGCTTTCCATTAAATCCCAGTAGAATTTTGATAATTCTTCGTCTTTAATATTTTCTGAAAGCACTTTGAAACGCTCACAGCTTCTGGCTTCAATCATTGCAGAGAATAACATTCTTTCTACGAATCCTGAAACACGGCTTCCTGTGTTGCTTTGTTTCATGTATTTTGCCAATTCGCCTACGTATTCGTCTTTTCTTTCTCGGCCTAAAGTCAATCCGCGTTTTTTGATGATTTCGTGAACCATTTCAAAATGCTCAATTTCTTCTTTTGCCAAAGACAGCATATCTGTCACCAAATCAGGATATTCTGAATTTATCGTGATAATCGTGATGGCATTTGACGCTGCCTTTTGTTCGCACCAAGCGTGATCTGTCAAAATTTCTTCGATATTTTTTTCAACGATATTTACCCATCTTGGGTCAGTTGGCAATTGTAAGCGTAGCATTGACATAGTGAATGATTTAGGGTGCAAATTTAAGGAATAAGTTTCTAAGGTGCAAAGTTGCAGAGGCGCTAAGTTTATGGACTAATGCAAAAAGGAGCGTCGGCTTTCGCTTGGCTCCTTTTGGCTAACTAACCGCAACAAAATTCTGATTTTGTTATCACGTATGACAACGTTTTTTGATTGATTTGCCTTTCGGCGAGATGATTGAAACTGCTTATTTATTTTCTTTGGATAAATTATAATTATAGTAAGTGGCTGTGATTCCTTCTGGTAAATATTTTTTTAATCTTTTTTGAACTGAAGCTGAAATCTCTTTGTCATTGACAATCAATTTTGAGGTTGAAAGTTTATAAGACAGATTTTCGGTCGACACAATTACTTTCTCTGTAATCAAATCATTGATGATTTTAGTTGTAATATCATCCACGTTTTCAGGAATTACATCGCCAATTACTATAACTTTTCCGTTTCCATTTTTACTATTTGTTGAAACTAATTGCTTTTCTGAAGATGAATAATAAGTTCCATTTCTATATTTTTCTCTTTCAATTTGAGCTTCAACTTTTGCTTTTTCTACTTCTAGTTTTCTTTGTTCTGCCTCTAATTTAGCTCTTAAAGATTCAAGTCTTTGTTGTTCAGAATTGTTCTTTCCTTCCTTGGCAATTTTGCTATAAATATCATTCCTGCCTTTATTGTTGTTTCCTTCCTTGGCAATTTTGCTGTAAATATCATTCCTCCCTTTTTGATTATCTTCAGTAGCAAGTCTTTTTCTTAAAAATGCTTCCAACTTTTTTTCTGTCGAACCAATGCGAGCTTTCTCTGCTTCTAATCTGGCTTTTTCTGCTTCTTTTCGAGCTTTTGCTCCCTCAATTCTAGCTTTTTCGCCTTCTTTCCGAGCTTTTTCACCCTCTTTTCTAGCTAGCTCACCTTCTCTTCTAGCTTGTTCACCTTCAATTTTAATTTGCCTTAGTTCTTCCTCTGAAAGACTTGATTCTGTTGCTGCTTTTTCCGCTTCCGCTTCCGCAATTTCTGCTTCTTTCTGTGCTTCCTCCGCTTCTCTTTGTGCTTCTTCCGCTTCAACTTGCGCAACTTCTGCCTCAGCTTGCGCTTCTTGCGCTTCCACGTCAATTTGAGCCATTGCTTCTGCTTCTGCAACTTGAGCTTCGATCATCGCTTCTTCCGCTTCAGTTGCCTCTCTTCCATAAGCTACATCACTTGGAAAAGCAGGACTTTCCACAGCTTGTGAAGTCGCCGCTTTTGTATTAGAACAGGCAACAGTAAATGATGCGATGACAATTATACAGATGGCTAAAAATGTTTTTTCGATGGAATTCAACGACTTATTATTGTCGTGAATGATTCTTTTGGCGCGTTCGAGAAGCTGATTTTTCTTGCTTCCGAAGCCTACTGCTAATTGATTTTGTTTCATATTATATTCTTGAAATGATACTAATGCGTGAATAAATTTTGATTTGCTTTTTGTAATTCTGACCGCAATATCATCACAGCAGTTTTCTCTTTCTTCCTTAATAATTGACGATACCCAAAGCACGCCTGGATTAAAAAAGAATAAGATTTCTGCAAAACTTTGGATTAAGTTTATGAAATAATCTTTGCGGCGGATGTGTGCCAATTCATGCAATAAAATGGCTTCAATCTGGTCTTGAGGCAAGTTAGAAAGCAATCCGATTGGGATTAAAATTATGGGCTTGAAGAAACCTGTAACTGATGGAACCGAAACCAACTGCGATTCTAACAGAACTATTTTCTTCTTGATTTTCAATATTTTACTTAATTCTAAAACTCTTTGTCTCCAATATTCTGGCGCTTCTTGATTTCTATAGTTTCTGATTCTGTAAATATTGCTAAGGCTTCTAAAAATTCCAAAGCATTTTATACTGAAAATCAAAAACCAGATGAATACAATCGTTGTAGAATTTTGGTTGAGAAAATCAACTCCGATTTGAAAATAATCTGGAGCTTCACTTGCCGGCGAAAAGATTTCTTCTCTGTTTAAATCTTCCATTACAATTGCTTCTCCTGAAATCATGAACATTGCATCGCTTTGATTTTCATAATTAAACGTAAATCCGACTGCAATCATAAAGGCTAAAAACAATCCTGAAAGTATACTGTAACGCAGGTTTGCCTTAGCTTTTTTTGTAAAAAGGATAACCAATCCAGCTAAAATTGCCAGAATTAATCCTTGCCACACCGAATGAAACAGTGTCCAAGAAATTGCTTTTAATAAATTTTCGTTAAGCATCATAATCATAGTTGGTTTAAGATTGATTATTTGTTTTCTAATTTATCTAACAGGTTTCTGATCTCATCGATTTCTTCCTGAGACGTTTTTTTGTTTCCTAATAATTGCATCATCAAGCTACTGCTAGATCCATTATACATAGTGTCTACAAATTTTTCTAGAAGAAAACCTTTAGTCTTTTTTTCTTCAATTGCAGGACTATAAATATGCTTCATATTAGTTTTGTCACTCAAGAGCATTCCTTTTTCAGTCATAATCTGCATCAATTTTAAGGTAGATGTATATTGAACTGCTCTTTTCTGCTCATTAAGTTCATCGTTTACAAATCTTACCGTCGAAGGTCCGGACTTCCACAAGACTTGTAAAATTTCTAATTCTGATTTTGTTGGTTCTGATTGCATCGCATTTATATTTTTAGTTCTTGAATAATTCAAAGGTAGGAAATTTTTCGTACGATTAAATTATTAGGTATCTTTTTTTTAGAAAAAAAATACAGAAAGCAAAAAACCCTTGCAAATACAAGGGTTTAAAGGAACATTTAATATAATTATTTAAGTAATTTATCGAATAATTTCAAATTCATCTAAAGTTTTTCCTTCTGGGAGATAAAGATATCTATAGTGAAAATAGGCCGTTCTGCCCTCTTTTGGGTCATGATCAAATCCCCACAAAGCACTTTCACCTTTTAATCTCACATCTTCACTTTTTTGTTCTAGTGCAACAATTCTTCCATCACCATAAAATACCATCTTGTAATCTTGCAAAGGTTCTACTTTATAATTTGGCAAATCAAAAACCTCATCAAGCGATTTAGTAACGTCTTTCAGCTTCTTTTCGTTATAAAATAAGCTCTGTCTCACTTCTTTTTCTTTATTGAATAAAAAAGAATACATGGCATTTTTATCTTTCTTATTATAAATGCTCCATTGTTTTTTATAAAATTCAATCACTTTCTGTTCTACTTTTTTTGGATCTAATTTTGCCAAATTTTGTCCGTTGCTCCAACCTTGATTTTTATACGGAACTGTAGATTCAAAAGTGAAACTTCCTTCATAATATTTTTGACCTTCGGCAATAAACTCTTTAATCTCAACATTTTTGTTTGCCCCAGCCATTCTAGTTTTTGTTGGAAGATTGAATTCAGCCACTTTGGCATCATCCCCTTCTTTATTTAAGCTCTTTTGATTTTGAAAATGAACATCGACTTTAAAAGATGTATTTGCAGGAAATTTATCTCCGGCACTATTGAATTCTTCTGGAGCAGGATATAATCTGAAAGTTATTTTTTGTTTTCCAGATCTTAAAATTGCATCATTTATATAAATCGGAGAACCCAATTGTTCATAAGAAAATTGCTTGCGCACAGGCAGATCATTTACCAAAATTTCATAAACACAAAGAGAATTTTTTACATATATATAATACATCGGCTCAGAAGGATATTGTTTAATTTCCTTAAGCATTGTGGCAACATAATTTTCAGGAGTAAGTTGACTTTTGTCCATTTTTTTATTGTTTATTTCTGTTTTTTCTTTTTGTGAGCAAGCTGTCAGACTAATTAAAAAGCCAATTATTAGGATTATTTTTTTCATCATTTAAAGTTTAAATAAATACACTTTTTCCATCACGATATTTTGAGGATCAAAGAGTATAAAATCTATCGTTTTATCTTCCGGATTTGAATCAAACTTCTTTTTGCCATCAGTTCTAACTTCAAGTTTCTGCTTTGCTTTTCCCTTAATTCCTGAAAAGAAAATTGTGTCTTGGTAATAGGCACCCTTATCAACAGCATATTGTCTTGAAACTACAATATAACCTCCTAATTCAGCATCCATTCTTCCAATTACTTGAACATCTTCTGTTCGCACAAATGGCACCCAGCTGGTATCAATTGTCACATCAAACTTAGCTTCAAGACTGGCGGTAGCTTTCAAAGCAATTCCGCCTGTAAATTTTCCATGGCTGTTTGATAGATTTTGATACAAATTGTCAACTAATTTTGCTTCACGTGTATGAAGATTTAGTTTTATATTATATTCTGCCTGAATTGTTCCTTCAATATCTAATGTAAAAGTAGCCTGAGAGCCATGTTTGTCAATTAAATCTTGGAGTCCTTTTTCTTTTTTGGGAAGGTTAATGAGTTTGTGTTTTTTGTTGTATTTTATTCCTAAAAATGGCTTTGCACTCACATTTTCTTCAACAACTCTAGATATTTTCCCGTCTTTTTGGTCAAAATATACGCCACGATTTGTAGCAAGTTTCGGATATATAAATTCAAAACCGGCATCGTCAAGCTTGTCTAAAATCTTGAAATATTTACGATATTTTCTAATTCTGCCAAAAGATCCTTTTCCTCTGGTAACATAAATAATCAACAGTTCAATGATAATAGTAATGACATATAAAAACAGAATAACTGCTTCGGCGCTTTTTCTATATTTTTCAGTATAATCTACAGTCGTTCCTGGAGATTTTCTTATTGGAGCATCACTGAAATTATGCAAAACATGCATTCCTAAAGAAAACTTTTTTGTTTCTTCTGCTACAAAATCTACGATGCAATCATAAATATCCTTTTCATAATCTCTAAAAAAACCAATTTTATTAAGAAATGAGGTTACTTCTTTATAAAGTTCTTGTAGCTTCTGAATTCCTGAAATTAAGGGAACCGGAATGTCATGCAAGAAAAAAGGCTCAGTATAATCATATCTTAAATTATAAGTCCATTTTGCATCGGTGTAAGCATTTATTCTCAGTGCTGGCGTTTTTTCAGAAGAATAATAAGCACAAGAATGCAGGAAGAATTTATAATTATTGGCACTATTCAAGAAAAAAGCATTCAAAAGATTTGGAATAGTCGGTTTTGCCGAATAAACTTCATGCTTAATCACATTATTTCCTTCTTTTAAATCATGAGGACTCGCGACAACATCTGTTTCCAATACTTTCATTTTATTGGTATGCGTCGGCTTTTTATAACATCCTTTGTGCGTATAATCAGAAATATTCAGCTGAATTTTCTCAGGTTTTGTCGAATCGCCAACCAAAGTGTCATAAACAATAGACTGCGCATCATTTTCACTTACTAAAAAACGAATGGTTGTTCTTCGATTTTCTTGGTGTAATTCTTCTGAAATGTTATCACCGTGATTGATAAGCCTCGATTCTCCATAACCTTTGGCATGAATTCTATTTTCATGAACGCCTTTGCTAATCAAATAATCAACCACAGATTTAGCTCTTTTTCTAGAAAGATCTTGGTTATATTCAGCAGTACCACGAGAATCTGTGTGCGAACCAAGCTCCACAGGAATATATTTCAATTCTTCTGTAAGCAATCTTGCAATTTTATTTAAGTAAGGTTTTGCATCTGCACGAATTGCCCATTTGTCATAATCATAATAAATTCGATCAACGGTGTAAAAATCACCGCTTGAATTCAGTCGGTTGAACTTTCCTTCATTAAAAATTTCTAATGTTTTTCCTTTATCTGTAATTTGAATTACCTTGAATTTGCAAGTATGAGGCACTTCATGTTTTTTATCTGTACTGCCGACTTTTACTGGTGCATTATTAACTAAGATTTCTTTTTTTACTGGTTGAGGAACAATATTTTTATCGACTTTTAGAAAACGTGCGTGTATAAAAGATCCAGCTTCATCAGGAATATATTTTTTTCCATCTCTAATTTTTATATAGAATTCATTGCCGTCATTGCCATGTTTCCAAGACGGACTAATGGTAAAATCGGTATTTATTTCTCCATCAATAACTAAAGCCTGTTTTTCAAAAACTTTAGCTCTCAAGTCATCTTTTGTAGGATCGTATTTTGAATCTGAAATCCAATTCATGACTTTGTTCATGGTAATTTCAGAATTAATTCTATAAATTTCTACCGTAAGCCAGTTTCCATTAATTCCTTCTGTTTCAAGGCCTAGAAAAACATTATTTCCAAAAGAGAATTTCTTGCTTCGCTTATCGGGGCCGTCATTCACTTCACACCATTTGCTTTTAAGAATTTTTGGTACAGATTGTCCCCCAACATAAATTCCGGATTTAAAATCTGCGCTTCCCGAAAGACTTCCTTCTATATAATAGTAATAAGAGCCGCAAAGCTTTTTAGGAATTGTAATATTCATTGCAAAACCCATTTCTTTTTTGACCAAGTTTTTGCTGTTGTCATATAAGAGCCAATGTATTGCCTTATTTTTATCTGCATCTGAAGTTGCATCATGCCATTGATCAACAGCTACTTTTGCTTTTATATTTGGCAAAATTGTAACACGCTTTCTTACATCTGACTTTGCAGTTATATATTTTCCTTCAATTAATTTTAAGTTTTTAACACCTTTTGCCATGATGAATATCTTTAATCCGCAGAAATTTCAATTCCTTCGTGTGTCGGTTTTTTTGTTGTCATAATTCTATTGTCTGCCAGCGGATTCATTTGTTGCTGTACAGTTTCATCTGTATTTTTAAAATTTTGCTGTGAGGCTTCTGATTTTTGTCCGTGGCTAACAATTTCGATGCAAGGCGTTCCGGCAATGGCACAAACTGCTTTGCTGTCTTCTAATATAATTTTGCCTCCATTACTTAAAATAACAGGCTCATAAAAACCTTTCCATTCGGTAATATTTGGCTTGCAAGGCGGTGGCGGACTCCCCATTTTTGTGCAGGATCCGAATGTATTTTTCTCAAAAGTGGTCGCACCAATTTCTTTTGTGGTTGCCACTAATTTCTTTTTTGCATTCTTATCATTTGCAAACTCCTTATTATGCGAAAGTACTTTTAACTTATCTGGAGCATTTCCGAACTGGCATTTGCAGACGGCATCTTGCACAACTATATGTTTCTCGCTCATGATTTTAATTTTTTATAATAAAGAAATTACTATCTCTAAACTTTTCGGAATTTCAAGATCAATTGAGCTTTTCAATCGCATTGATTCAATACAATGCGAAGTTGAATTCAAAAAATACCTTGCTTTAAATTTCCCGAAGGCCTTCTCTTCTGGCGGTTCTTGCATCGCATAATAAGGAAAATCAAGATTGTTTTCAAAATCTAATTTTGCCCTATCGTCGTTTAAATTTCCCGCTTGTTCAATGCTTATTAATTTATAATTATCCAAATACTCGTCTATTTTTTGTTCAACTGCATAATTTGGAGCTTCACAAAAAGGCAGAATTGGAAAAGAAATAGCTCTATTGCAACTATATTTGCTAGAATAGTTGATATAAATTCCGCCAAAAAAAGCGTTTAAAAACCAATCTTTTGAAAGAGCAAATAATAAAGCACTTTCGTTTTCCAGTGTATTTTCACTTATTTGCAAATACTTTTTTACAAATTCACCTTCATAATTTTCTAAAATGCTAGTTTTTATATTTTCCCAGCGTTTTTGAATTTGGTCATAATTATAAATGTCTGTCCACTTTCCTTCATTGTCCACAATTATTTCTAGCGGATAGATTACGCTTGCAACTTTTTCTGCTAATTCTTCAGCAATATTTGCTGTTTCTTCATCATTCAAGAACGTTTTTGATATTCTGTCAATTTCAAACAAACACATTCCATCTTGATTTTTTCTTTTGAAATAAACACTTGTATCAAATTTCATCGTGCTTATTTTATCTCCTGTTTTGATTGTATACTGCACGCCATAATTCATTTTTTTTGAAATTGGCCGAAAAAGCAATTTATTTCCTCCGTCAAAAAAAACTTTTGGAATCGGATTCAAATCCACTTCACTATATTCTGGATAAATAAAAAGCTCTTCAAAATTTTCTGGAAAATCAAGAATTATAAAATTTTCATGATCGCAAAAAATGTTGTGAAAGTTTTTTACCTCTTGGGTTGGCTTTCCTAATATATTTGAAACGCTCGCTAAAGTGTCTCCTTTTTTAATTTTATATTTTTTATATTTTGGTTTCAAAAAATTATTTGTTACAAGTTTTCTTACTCTTCGTTATTTGCGTCGTTGAAATTCCAAATTTGAATGCTTTCTACACCGTCAATTTTTCCAAGTTTTTTTACAGACAATTCATCATAAGCCATTTCATTCGAATAACGATTAAAGGTTACTCTTAATTCTGGACTTTCTCTTAATTGCCTAAACCAGTCTTTTGAATCGCCACCAGCAGAGTAATCGTCTCCGCTAATTTTTAATCCCGAAACCATTTTATTCCAGCCTTGGTCGCCTATTTTTGAGAAATCAATTGTATTTCCATCATAAGAAAATTTTCCTTTATATTCATGCTTTGGATGCCTGTTAAAAATTATATTGTGATCTCTTCTTTCACTTTTATCAACTTTTTCTTTAATTATAGTGCTTCCATCGGCAGATTTTAGCAATTTTTCATCTCCAAGTTCAAGTTTCATAGTTTTTGAAATGTGAAGCGGATAAATGTTTATCTGGCTTACTTTTTCTTTCCGCACGCTAATATTCATTCCCAATTTATCCCAAACATAAAATGTGTGGATTCTTACATCTGTCTTTTGTTCTTTGATGCTATCATATTTGCCATATTTCTTAATAATATCGTTTATTGATTTATAATCTGGATATTTTTTTGCAAAATCATCATAATCAGCGAAATATTCCCCAGTTTTAGAATCGACTTTAATGGCATTCAAGTGAACAAGACTATCACCGGAAAATGCACTTGCAACTATCATTTTTTTCTTCCAATAATATTCTTTTAAAACTGAGCCTTCCATAGAATCTATAGCAGTTCTATCTTGTTTTCCTACAATTTCAATAAATTTTTCAACAGGCATTCCAACTGAAATAAGCTTTTGGTTATAATGCAATTGCCTATTTTCTACACAGAAGCCATCCACCGGACAAGTATTATCTTTTTTTTCATTGGCTTTTTTATCTTGGCAACTTGATAATTGAAATGCCAATAAAAAAAGGAATAGTATGTTTTTCATTTTGCGTATTAATTATTTAGTTGCTTTTCCAAACTCTCTTGGTTTTGGTTCGTCAGAATGATATCCGGCATGTCTTAATGCTTCATTATAAGTTTCTTCAGCCGATTTCAATTTTAATTCTGTAAGTCCTTGTTTTTCCCATAAAGCCTTAAAGCGATCCCAGTCTTTGTGCCATCTTCCTGGAATTCCAGCCATTGCAGATTTGAATTTTTGCTGTTCATTTGGATCAGGATTGAAATCATTAATAACTGTAATTTGATGGGAAAGTTCAGCAATTTCCTGAAATCCATGTTTGATACCATAAAGAACTACGCTGGCTTCACGTGCTAATCCTACTTTTATAGGATTTTGAAAACACCAATGAATAACTTGCTGGTCAAACAGGTCAGTGTACATTGGATGGACAAAAAGTTGTTCTCCTGCTAAATCAATAATATTCTTTCTAAAATTTCCGCCCTCACCAAATAGTTTACCCACTTTTTCAACAGCACTTGTGGCTAATTCAACAGCCAAATGATGCAAAGGTTGCAAACCGTTGTCTTTTGCCAACTGCGTATGTGTAGGTCCATATTTATTTACCTTCCAATTTCCTTGTTCTAAAAGTGTCAATTCATTATCAAGATAAGTCTGGTAATCATCAATAAGATTGATTGCTGTCAATGTCAAAAAGTGATTTCTCACATTTTGGATTACTTTTAAATAATCTGTTATAAAATTAAAGAACCCAAAAAAGTCTTTTACCAGCGTAAATGGCGGTGTAAGCATCATGTCGCGATACTTCAGATAGCTTAAAAAAACATCAGAATAAGTGTTATCGTCTGTTCCTTTATAATTTGCATTTTTTTCTTTAGTATCAGAAGCTTGCACTTTTGAAATATCCTTTAACATTTCATAAATAAAAGCATCATTTAATGATCTTTCCCCTGGTTTTTTCTTCTTTTCATCTTCAATTTGAATAGAAAAAACTTTGTTATTCAGTTTTGGAGCTATACTGGCAATTGTATCTAACAATCCAAAACTTCCAGTTTGTACAGCGGCACATTCGGCGTGGCCATAATATAATCCTCTGTTTTGATAAGTCTCTTTTAGATTTAAGCTTTCATAATATTTTGTTGGATATTTACTATTATTATCTTTTAAATATCTTTTTACTGATTCAGGATGTAAATCAGGATTTGTAAGCGTTTTAAATTTTATTTTTGATCGGTCAATAATGGAATGGTTTCCGTGGTTATTCGAGCTGATATCTGCTTTATGGTCTTTCAAACTTCCTTTTACACAAGAATCAGGAAGATTGTCCCAAGGAAAAACCTCCGGATCATACACTTTCATTACAACCAATTCGCAAAAATTACTATGTGCGTAATAATCTTCCAGGATATGAAGTGCCGCTCCAAAATTCATCCTTCCTTCAACAGTATTTGGATTAGACTTATTTATGTACTCAATAAAACAGGAATAAGCACTCGGAAAAGGATCTGGACCATTTCCTCTAATGTATTTTTTTGTTCCAAATTCTCTGCTAACTTCCCATTGCGCGTCGATAGGATCTTTTACAAAATCAGGATCTAGTTTATTATTAAAATCTGCTGGCGGAAACGGTTTGCTTTGTCCTTTTTCGCGATTATCTTTCTCAATTTTCTCTCGAATTAATTTTGGATGTAAGGCTGCCGGGTTGTCAATATGTTCTTGTGGTCTGTAAACTCCTAATAGCTCAGTAGTTATTGGCGCATATTCTTTTCTGAAATCTTCAATATATTTCATGTAATTTGGCGGACGTCCCTCTTCATCAACAGCTTTTTTGTCTAATTCACCAAATTCTTTAAGACCAATAAATTCTACCAAAGTTGTAATCGTTTCGCGGCTTAATTTGACAGGTGATAAAGTTGTTGGTTCCCATTTTATTTCTGATTCCCAAAGCTTTAAGCGAAAATCAATACCGACAGGCAAATTGAATGTTCGAGTATCATTTTTCGTAACCCTATTTTCATCTAGCAAAGACATTAAATCATCAATAGCATTTGTATTTTCAGGCTTATTGACGTTCTTCTGTTTATATTCTTCACTCAACATATCAAGCGCATTTGCAATGGGACGAACAACCATTGGGTCAACAAATTGTGAAAAATCTCTTAACCAGTTTCCAAAATAAATTTGGTCTCTTTTTACATTCTTATCTCCAGAAAAACCTGGAATTTTAGAAAATGCATTTTTTTCAATTGCCTGATGTCCTAATCCGTGTAGATCATCGCCCATTCCAGCACCAAAAAACTCAAACCCAGCATAAAAACTATCGTCTTTTTCTGTTCTATAATCAACAGCTTCTTGCAGTTTTTGATTCAAATCCGCAAAATCCCAAACTAATTTTTTCTCTTCGCCTTTAATTGTGGCGGTTGCATAATGCTGTTCTTTATTTTTAAAAGGATCAATAACATAACGCTTGTAATCGCGGTTCATTTTTCCTGTATATTTTGCTCCTTCATCGCCTGGCGCATCCCCTTGGGTTTTTGAAAACTCAAATCGCAAAAGATAATCTAAATGATGACCAAATTCTTCTACCAAAGCGATCATTAGTAATTTTTGATCATTATTATATTTTAAGGCATTGTGAATAAAGCCTTCAGAAACAATAATATGATTTTTAAATTTCTTGTTTTTTTCTTCGTCACCGCTGTAATATGTTGCACCTTTTCCGGGCACATCTAAAGCAACAGTAATCTTTGGATACAAACTTTCGTCTTTATCACTCGCAAGCTCATATAATTTTTCATAGGCACTTAATGGAAGATCTCCGCCATAAATATCAGTCATCCAAAAACAAAACATGGCCTTGCTATCTTTTTTAGCAAATGCAAAAAGCTGTTCTAACGCAAATCTGCTTTCTAACTTGATTTCGCTTTCTTCAATGACTAATTCTGGTGGTGCATAATTATTAAACTTTACGCCTTCTTCGCCTTTGTAGTTAATTTTTTTGGTGCTTGAAATACCGAGATTTTCTTTTTTTGCCTCAATGTTTATCTTATCAGAAATTTCAGTTATACTGCCAGCGTTGATAGCATAATGATCAGTTACCGAAATTTTTATGTTTTTGGCTTGCTTAATAATTCCCATAGTAAAGACTTTTAAAACATATTAGACTTTTCTGCACTATTTTGTTCTACAGTTTTACCGCTTTGCAAAGTCATATTTTCTTTTGCACTAAACAAATCAATTTTATCGGCTAAAGTATCTGAACTCAAGGATTGCCTCTGAATTCCTTTTTCGGCAACTTCATTTCTTGTATCTGATATTTCAGTAATTTCTCCTGCCGCTCTTTGAACAATATCAGTTCCGGCAACCGAAACTATATTTACATTGGCAGAATTGTCTATGCTTTCTCCGGCACTTATTGATATATTTTTTCCGGCTTTGATCGTAATATTTTCTCCTGCAACAAGACTAAAATTCTTTGGTGCATTTACCGAAATATTTCCTTCACCGTCCATCATCCATGTATTTCCACTCGGATCTTCAATAAAAATGCTTCCTTTGGCATCATTGAATATCATTTTTGTTCCCGAACGTGTATGAATTACTTTTTGGTCGTTTCCTTGTGTATAATATTCACTCGAAGCGCTTCCATTATACATTGCACCAAGAACGAAAGGTTTTTCTGCATTGCCACCTTCAAAGGCTACGAGCACTTCTTCCCCTACTTCTGGAATAAAATAAAAACCTTTTCCGCCACCAGAATGCGGATTTACCATTCGAATCCATGGCGTATTCGTTCCTTGCGCTTGTTGCCACGAAAAAGCGACTTGAACTCGTCCTAAACCAGCAGGATCTTCATTCGAAATAATAGTTGCTGGCTGTGATTCTGCCGTTGGAAAACTATGAACATTTCCATAAGGTGGCGACATAACGCTTGCCGGAACGGCATCAAAACTATTATGATAAGTCCCGGATTCGTCGCAAATGTGCATGATATCTGTTAAAATATAACTCCCAAAATCTTGTTCTTTTAAACCGTCAAGCGGATTTCCAGTCAATGAAAAGGCAGGTTCTTTAATTTGGATAATATCGCCAATTCGTAGGCCAGTTTCATCAGAATCTCCTTTGGCAGTAACTAAATCTGCTGTTCTTGATTGAAGCTGTGTTGTAACCCGGTCAATAAGATGCGTTCTCGAATTTCCTTCTTCCAATGCTTGCGAATATAACATAGTTGAAGTATTGGGAAACATTTTTTTAGAAGATTCATAAATTGCTTTGGAGTAGCCTTCGGGTTGAAAATTGACTTCGCCAGAATTTGCTTTTTGAGTTTCTCCGCTTGACGGATCATAACCTAAATATTCAAAACCTAGCGATTTTGCACGCATTTCTATATTGAAAGAATGTAATGTTCGTCCATATTCTAGTGTAAAGTTTTTTGATTTTGGTTTTCCAAACAAAAGTTCTTCTCCATTAAAATAAAGCCATTGCCCTTTTTTTTGAGCAATTCTACAGAGAAAAGAGAAATCACTTTCACCATATTGAACGGTGTAAGGCAAAGTCACATCTTTTTGAACAGAAATTGTTGATTTCAAGCTATCGCTAGAATAATTATTCAAAACTCCGTGAACAATATCATCTAAAGATTTATCACTAAAAGAACGAATATTTGGTGGTCCTTCCAATAAAATGGTCGGACTATAACCGTTGATAATAATTCCTCCAGAAGCTCCAGAAGTTCTTACCATTTGGGCCTCAGTTATGATTCCTGTAAAATTTAAAGGAGAATCAGTCATCATGCTTGTTGGAGTGATGCTGATATTTATAGTTTGCCCAACATAATTTTGAGCTTTATCAACAGCTTCACCAACGAATTCTTTTGGCAAAGGTTGCAAAAGTGAAAAACGATGGTGAGTGTGCACCTTTTGATTTATTACTAGCTTTGAAAAGCGCGTAAGTGTCTCACCTCCAATTTTAATCTGGATTTGCGTGCTTATTGGCATGGCAGTAGATTTTATAAGTTAAAATAGATCTTGGGGGAAGATGCTGTAATAATATGTATAGTGAAATTACCAATATTGTATTTTAAAAATACATTTTTTAACTTTTTATTTAGATAATTTTAAGACATAACTTTTACATATCTAAATTATCCTTTATAAAAAAAGAGCCTTGAAAATCAAGACTCTTTTTAAAATTATTCATATAAATGATTGATTAGAAAACAAAAATCGCTCTTTCGCCCATCATATCATTAACTTCTTCGCCAATCTGCTCTAAAAGTTCTTCATTAGTATGATCCATAATAACTCGGTCAATGAAATCAACAATTGTTTCCATGTCTTCTTCCAATAAACCGCGCGTTGTAATTGCAGCTGTTCCCACACGGATTCCTGAAGTCACAAAAGGAGATTTGTCATCAAACGGAACCATGTTTTTATTTACCGTAATCTCCGCTTTTACCAATGCATTTTCAGCTTCTTTTCCAGAGATATTTTTATTTCTAAGGTCAATAAGCATCATGTGGTTGTCAGTTCCTCCAGAAATAATATCGTAGCCTCTTTTTACAAAAGCTTCTGCCATTGCGTTAGCATTTTTCTGCAATTGTCTAGCGTAAGTAAAGAATTCGTCAGATAAAGCTTCACCGAAAGCAACCGCTTTTGCCGCAATAATGTGCTCTAAAGGGCCGCCTTGATTTCCTGGGAAAACAGCTCCGTCAATTAAAGACGACATCATTCTTGTTTCTCCTTTTGGCGTTTTGATTCCGAATGGATTTTCAAAATCTTTTCCGATCAAGATCATGCCACCGCGAGGTCCTCTCAAAGTTTTGTGAGTAGTCGTAGTTACAATATGGCAATGCGGAATCGGATCGTTCATCAAACCTTTTGCAATCAATCCAGCAGGATGTGAAATATCAGCCATCAAAATAGCGCCAACACTGTCAGCAATTACTCTGAAACGCTCAAAATCCATATCGCGGGAATAAGCCGAAGCTCCTGCGATAATTAATTTTGGCTGTTCTTTTGTAGCAATCTCTTGGATTTTATCGTAGTTCAAGCGGCCAGTTTCCTGTTCCACTCCATAAAAAACCGGATTGTATAATCTTCCTGAAAAATTCACAGGAGAACCATGAGTTAAGTGACCACCATGAGATAAGTCAAAACCTAAAATTTTGTCTCCAGGTTTCAAGCAAGCGTGGTAAACCGCCGTGTTTGCCTGTGAACCAGAATGTGGCTGTACGTTTGCGTATTCAGCTCCAAACAAAGCTTTTGCCCTGTCAATGGCAATCTGCTCGATTACGTCAACCACTTCACAGCCTCCATAATATCTCTTTCCAGGATATCCTTCAGCATATTTATTAGTTAAGATTGAACCAGCTGCTTCAAGCACTTGGTCACTCACAAAGTTCTCTGAAGCAATCAGTTCTAGACCATGAATTTGTCTGTCTTGTTCTTCTAGAATTAAATCAAATATTTGTTCGTCGCGTTGCATTTGATAATTTTTTGTTAATTTGACGACAAAAATACAAAAAGCGTTTGTTAAAATGCCGCATAACTATATATTTGATAATTGATTTATAAACAAATAAACTAACAATATAATGCCAATAACAGCTAATGATCCTAGCAGGAAATCCTGGTTAGAGGTCAACAAAGACAGTGATTTTCCGATACAAAATATTCCTTTTGGCGTTTTCTTGACCAAAGATGATGTGGTAACAATTGGTACAAGAATTGGCGATTTTGCCGTCGATCTTGGTGCTTTGCAGCAATTAAATTATTTCGAAGGCATCGAATTGACTGACGATATGTTTATGCAAGATACGCTGAACGATTTTATTTCTGACGGAAAAAAAACGTGGCGATTGGTAAGAAACAGAATTGCAGATATTTTTGACGCTAACAATTCTGAATTGAGAGATAACGAAAAACATAGAGAAACTGTGATTTTCAATATAGAAGATGTAGAAATGCAACTTCCTGTTTTGATTGGAGATTATACCGATTTTTATTCTAGCAGAGAACACGCGACGAATGTTGGAAAAATGTTTCGTGATCCTGAGAATGCTTTGTTGCCGAACTGGCTTCATATTCCCGTTGGCTATCATGGAAGAAGTTCTACTATAATTCCGTCTGGAATTCCAGTTCACCGACCAATGGGCCAGACTTTGCCGAATGGCGAAACGACTCCTGTTTTTGGCCCGTCAAGATTGGTAGATTTTGAATTGGAAACTGCTTTTATAACAACAGATGCCAATATCATGGGCGAAAATATTCCGGTTCATGAAGCGGAAGATTATATTTTCGGGATGGTTTTATTGAATGACTGGAGCGCACGCGATATTCAAAAGTGGGAGTACGTGCCACTTGGACCGTTTTTAGCGAAAAACTTTGCTTCGTCAATTTCGCCTTGGATTGTGACTTTGGATGCTTTGGAACCTTTTAGAGCAAAAGGTCCAAAACAAGATCCGATGCCGTTGCCATATTTACAGGAAAAAGGGAAAAAGACCTTTGATATTCATTTGGAAGTTTTATTGCAGCCTGAAAACGGAGAACAAAATCTTATTTCGAAATCAAATTTCAAATATATGTATTGGAGCATGTCGCAGCAATTGGCGCACCACGCTTCAAATGGATGTAGAATTAATTCTGGCGATATGATGGGTTCTGGAACAATTTCAGGTTCAACTCCAGATAGTTTTGGTTCTATGTTAGAATTGACTTGGGGAGGAAAAAATCCTTTAAAGCTGAGCGACGGAACTGAGCGTAAATTTATCAACGATGGCGATTCTGTGATTATGAGAGGCTATTGCGAAAAAGATGATGTGAGAATTGGTTTTGGAGAAGTTTGTAGTAAACTTTTGCCTCCTTTTACTAGAAAATAATTTTTTTAGATATTTTTAGAAAGCTTCGAGAAATCGGAGCTTTTTTTTATCACCGTCATTGCGAGGAACGAAGCAATCTCATAATCAAAGTCAAATTTTTAATCTTCGAAACTATCTCCATCGACATGAGAAATCCCACTTTGTCGAGCTTCGTTCTGAGATTGCTTCGTTCCTCGCAATGACAAGCTGATGACAAACTTGATCGATAAACTGCGTCACTAGCCCCGATTGCAGTGGAAATCATTTTTCAACGGATGGCTATTTTTTGCTGGAGGAAAAAAGCGACCAAAGGAAGCTCTTTTTTCTTCTTGCAAAAAAAGTCAGCCGTGAAAAATATTGGAACGGAAAGCGGGATTTAGCTTCAAAAAAAATATATATTTGCCAAAAAATTAACTTTTTATGAAGAAAATTTCTACCCTTTTTATAATCCTTTTTTTTGTTTCTTGTGGCGTAAAACAGACTACAAACATGCTGAACAGTGGCGATTATGACGGTGCAATTGATAATGCTGTCAGTGGTTTACGTTCGAATAAGGAGAAAAAAGGAAAACAGGTTTATATTTACCTCTTAGAGGAGGCTTTTGCAAAGGCGAAAGAGCGTGATTTGCGCGACATAAAATTGTTATCGAAAGATGCAAATCCGAGGAATTTTGAAAAAATTTATACGACTTATGTACAGTTAAATAACCGTCAAGAGAAAATTCGTCCGATTTTGCCTTTGCATTTAATGAAAGAAAACAGGAATGCGATTTTTCCATTTGAGGATTATACGGATCAAATTGTGAGCAGTAAAATTACGCTTTCAAAATATTTGTATGACAATGCAAAGGCGCTTTTGATAACGAAAGACAAGATGACGATTCGTAGAGCTTTTGATGATTTAGAATATTTAGATCAGATAAATCCTGGTTATAAGGATGTTGCAAAATTACTTGATCAAGCGCACGATTTAGGAACTGATTATGTAAATGTTTCTTTGAAAAACGAGACAAATATGGTGATTCCGACTCGTTTGCAGAATGATTTATTAGATTTCAGTACGAATGGAATGAATGATAAATGGACGATTTTTCATACTAACAAGCAAAAAGGAATTACGTATGATTTTGGTGTTGTGGTGAATTTCCGCCAGATAAATATTACGCCAGAACAAATCAAGGAAAAACAATTTATTAAAGAAAAAGAAATTAAAGACGGTGTAAAAACGTTACTTGATTCTAGAGGAAGAGTCGTAAAAGACAGCCTTGGAAATCCTATAAAAGTGGATAAATTTAAAACGATCAAGATTGATATTTATGAATTTACGCAGTTTAAAGCTGCGCAAGTTACAGCAAAAGTGGACTATGTTGATTACAGTAATAATCAGCTGATCCAGACTTTTCCGTTAGCGAGTGAGTTTGCCTTTGAAAATATTTACTCGACTTACAGAGGTGATAAAAGAGCGGCGGATGAAACGTATTACACTTATTTTGGACGAAAAGCGGTTCCGTTTCCATCGAATGAACAGATGGTTTTTGATACCGGAGAAGATTTGAAATTAAAATTAAAAGATATTATTTCTAGGAATAAAATCCGCAGATAATTTTATATAATTATCAAAACAATAAATCATATTACAATAAATTAACACAAATAGAATTTATTCATAAGCAATTTTAGGTTAAATTTATCACAACCTAAATCTTATATTATGAATAAATTTACTATGCTATGCTCACTCCTACTGAGCATGTCAATTTATGCACAGAAAATTGACAATTTTGAGCGTATAGAAGTCGACGGCTTTTATACAAATCCACTATTTTCCCCAACTGGAGAATATGTTTTATTGACGGGCGAACACATGAAAGGCGTTTATCTGATGAATTTAAAAGACAAATCGGTAAAACAAATTTCAGACAAACCTGGAAGCGGTTATGGCTATTCTTGGGACAAATCAGGCGAATCTTTTTATTTTAAGGAAAAAGCCGAAATGGACTATTTCACAAATTCTAAAGTGATTAATTTTTACGTAAAAGACAATCATTCGAAGAAAGTGACTGAAATTGACCACAATTATTTACCTTCTTATAATGGTAAAAATCAAGTTGTTATTTATACGAATTTATCTAATTTAAAAATTGAGGCGAAAGATTTGGCTACTTCAAAAACTTGGATAGTAACCAATGACGAAGGCCAGTTTTACAATGCTATTCTTTCTCATGACGGTAAAAAAATAGCCGTTCACAATGGCTCAAATATCTTTGTTTATGACATTGACGGTAATTCTAAAGGAAGAAAAATCGGAACTGGAATTGCAACTGCTTGGACCAATGACGACAAACATCTTATTGGATTTTTAGACGAAAGTGAAGACGGACATTCCGTAAGCAACTCTGAATTGTATCTTTTTGACGTGCAAAATGCAAAGACAAAAAAGATTACCAATACAGAAGTTATTGCAGAAATGTTTCCAACCATTTTCAAAGATCAGATTATTTTCTCGGATGATAAAACCGGCAGACTCTTTTTAGCAACCCTAAAAATCAATTAAGATGAAAAAATTAACTTTTATACTTGGTTTATTTCTAGTGACTTTAGGAATAAATGCACAAATTATTGTTATCGATCCTGGCCATGGTTATGGAACAAGTACAAGCGATAATCCTGACGGAAGAACGGTTACAGAAATTGAAACTTCACTTGCCGTCGGACAAAAAACCAAAGCTTTAATCGACGGAAGTTGTACTTGGACGACATATTTGACCCGAACTACAAATGTCAACGGCTGGATTTCAGTAAACCAAAGGGCTTTAATGTCAAACAACTGGAATGCCGATCGACTTTTGAGCATTCACTGCAATGCTGGCGGTGGTACTGGAACCGAAACTTTTTATTGCACGGCTGACGACACAAATACAGCTCCAGATATTGCTTTTGCACAAAAAATCCAAGGTGATATGGTCACTCAAGGTGTTTGGAACAACAGAAGATGTGTTGAAGACAATAGCTTTTTAGCTTATCACTTGGGCGTTTTGAGGTATTCTTCGGCAACGGCTTGTTTGAATGAAATTGGTTTTGTAGATACTACTTCTGATGCTAACAAATTAAATAGTGACAGCTGGCGCGATAATTTTGCTTTGGCTTATTTCAATGCTTTAAAATCGAACTTGAACCTGACTTGCAGCGCAGCTTCTGCTCCAGGAAGCTTCACTTTGACTTTGACACCTGAATGTGTGGGAACTGCAACAAGAAATAGATTAAATTGGACGGCTTCAGCCAATGCGACTGGTTATGACATTTATAGAAATGGTGCACTTTATGCAAGCAATATCGCCGGAACTCAATATTTAAATACCGCTGTGACTGCTGGAACTGCTTACACTTACTATGTAAAAGCAAAAAATGGAACTTTAGGAACAAATAATTCGAACGGAACGCTTTCTGCTACAGCTTTAAACTGCGTTGCTACTCCAGGAAGTTTCACGACAACTTTGACAGCAACTTGCAGTGGAACTCAAAGTGCCATAAACGTAACTTGGACAACTTCAAGCAACGCTACTTCCTATGATATTTACAGAAATGGAAATCTTTATGCACAAGATTTGACAGGAAATTCTTTTTTAAATACCTATTTAATTGTAGCCGGAACTTCTTACACTTACTACGTAAAAGCGAAAAATGCCAATGGAAATATTAACAATTCTAACGGAACGCTTTCTAAAACAGCTATAAGTTGCGGTAGTGCAAGAGTGGCAAATTCTATCAATTCTGAAACAGAAATTAAGTTATATCCAAATCCGAATACCGGTAAATTTACGCTTTTATTAAACAAACAAATTGATAATAAAGTAAGCTACGCAATTTATGACGTTACTGGAAAATTAATTCAAAATAAAGACCTGAATAACAACAATATAAATTCAGAAATTGAAATTGACATTTCTAATTTCCCTGCAGGAATTTATATGATAAATATTACAATTGACAATCAAGAATTCTCGAAAAAAGTGATTAAAAATTAAACTAAAAATATTTCTTTAAAGCCTGAAATCCTTTAAATTTCAGGCTTTTTTATTTCCTTAAATTTCGCAACAAATTGTTAAAAAATATTATTTTATAAAAAACATATTTTTTTTGATATACATTTGCACCGATGAATAATTACAAGTTACATACAACTTCAACCTCACGGACAACGGCAGCCCAAACTTCACGGGTTGTGCGGTCATAATTTATTTATACCGCCAAAGTAAGTCGAGTCCGAATTATTTTATTCATTTTTCATTTTTCACATTTTGAAAATTTCAGCTATTTCGTTAGGATTTTATTATCCTGAATACACATTATTATTTTTAATATTTTCAGCTTCGGTTTTTTTCCGGCCTTAGGTCTGTAGCTATTTTATGAAATAGGTCCGCCCTATTTTTAACTTCCCGCACATTAAAATTTCCTTTTATTTTTTAATCAAATCATACATTTCAAGATGAATGTATCCATTAATATTGCTCAAGAAGAGCACTATAAATTTGCACAAGAAATCTGCGATACAATGGAAGCTTCCGCCCTTTTAAGAGGGACGGGAATCGCCAAAAGATCGCCAGAATACATCCAGAAAAAGATGCAAAACCACGATGCTATCATCGCTTTGGAAAACGGAAAATTTGCCGGTTTCTGTTATATCGAAAGTTGGCAACACGGACAATTTGTGGCCAATTCTGGACTTATCGTGCATCCTGATTACAGACATTTGGGCCTCGCGAAAAAAATCAAAAAGAAGGTTTTTGAATATTCCCAAGAGAAATATCCTGGCGCAAAAATCTTCGGAATCACGACGGGTTTGGCGGTAATGAAAATCAATTCTGATTTGGGTTACAAACCAGTTCCGTTTTCAGAATTGACAGCCGATCCCACATTTTGGGCAGGTTGCAAAGGCTGTACGAATTATGATATTTTAGAAAGAAAAGAATTCAAAATGTGTCTTTGCACGGGAATGCTTTATGACCCAAATGAAAAAAAACCAGAAGAAATAAAATTCAATAAAAAAGTGCTGACAAGATTGAAACAAATCAAGCAGACTTTCCTAAAAAAATAATTATGAAAAAAGTAGTTTTAGCATACAGTGGCGGTTTGGATACTTCCTTTTGCCTGAAATATTTAAAGAATGAAAAACAGTTGGAAGTTCACACAGTTCTAATAAATACTGGTGGTTTCGACGAAGAAGAATTAGATGCAATTGAAAAAAGGGCTTATGAATTAGGAAGTGCTAATCATATTAATTTGGATATTATCGAAAATTATTATGAAAAAGCGATCAAGTTTTTAGTCTTTGGAAATGTTTTAAAAAATAATACTTATCCGCTTTCTGTAAGTGCCGAAAGAGTTTTTCAAGCCATTGAAGCGGTAAAATATGCCAAAAAAGTTGGCGCGTCTGCCATCGCTCACGGAAGCACTGGCGCAGGAAACGACCAAATTCGTTTTGATTTGATTTTCCAAACCATCGCTCCCGAAATGGAAATCATCACGCCAATCAGAGATTTGAAATTGTCAAGACAAGAAGAAGTCGATTATCTACATAAAAATGGCGTGGATTATTCTTGGGAGAAAGCGCAATATTCGATCAACAAAGGAATTTGGGGAACGAGCGTTGGCGGTAAAGAAACACTGACTTCAAACCTTCCGTTGCCTGACAGCGCTTATCCTTCGCAATTGCAAAAAACAGATCCTGAAAAAGTGATTCTAAATTTCGAAAAAGGAGAATTAATGGGAATTAATAATGAATTTGACAAACCAACGGCGAATATCGTCAAGCTCGAAAAACTGGCAAATGCGTTTGCAATCGGAAGAGATATTCATGTTGGCGACACGATTATCGGCATCAAAGGAAGAGTTGGTTTTGAAGCTGGAGCTCCTATTATTATTCTAAAATCGCACCATCTTTTAGAAAAACATACGCTGGGAAAATGGCAACAATACTGGAAAGAACAGCTTGGAAATTGGTACGGAATGCTTTTTCACGAAGGCCAATATTTGGATCCGATTATGAGAAACATTGAAGTTTTTTTAGAAGATACTCAGAAAAATGTTTCTGGAAATGTGACCGTTACCTTAAAACCATATCATTTTTCGTTGGACGGAATTGAATCTGATCACGATTTGATGAACACAAAATTTGGTCAATATGGCGAAATGAACAACGCTTGGACGGCTGATGACGCAAAAGGTTTCATCAAAGTTCTTGGAAATGCACAATCGATTTATTCACAAGTAAATGCCGTAGATTATGATTAAAGCAGGAATTATCGGAGGCACCGGCTACACGTCAGGCGAACTTCTCAGAATTTTAGCCAACCATCCAAATGTGGAAATCGACTTTGTTTTTAGCACTTCGCAAGCAGGAAAACCATTGACGAAAGCGCATCCGGATTTGATTGGGGAACTTGATTTATTGTTTACAGACAAAATAAATCCAGAAGTAAATGTTGTCTTTTTATGCCTAGGTCACGGAAAATCGAAAGCTTTTTTGGAACAAAATAAATTTGCCTCGCACACCAGAATTATTGACTTGAGCAACGATTTCAGATTAACTAAAGAAGCAGAATTTCAATCTGAGAATTTCGTTTACGGCTTGCCAGAATTGAACAGAAATGAAATTGAAAAAGCGAAATATATCGCAAATCCGGGTTGTTTTGCCACGGCAATTCAATTGGCGCTTTTGCCTTTGGCTTCCGCAAATTTATTGCAAAACGACGTCCACATAAATGCAGTAACCGGTAGCACTGGCGCAGGAGTTCAGCCAGCTGAAACGTCGCATCACAGCTGGAGAAATTCAAATATTTCACATTACAAGGCTTTTGAACACCAGCATTTGGCAGAAATAAATCAGAGCTTAAATCAATTGCAAAACGATTTTGAAAACGAGATTTTATTCATTCCAAATCGTGGGGAATTTACCAGAGGAATTTTCGCCACGCTTTACACCAAAACAGACAAAAACTTGGAAGAATTGACTGAAATCTATCAAAATTTCTATAAAAATCATCCATTTGTATTCATTTCGAAAGAAAACATAAGTTTAAAAATGGTGGTTCAAACGAACAAATGCATTATTAGTTTAGAGAAAAAAGGAAATTATCTTTTAGTGACTTCCGTAATTGACAATCTTTTAAAAGGCGCTTCTGGTCAGGCAATTCAGAATATGAATTTGATGTTTGGACTCGAAGAAACCACAGGATTAAAATTAAAACCAAGCGGATTTTAATTCCTGCAAGGTCTTTTTTGACCTTGTAGGAATTAGTTCTCAAAACGAAAAACCAATAAGGTTTTCAAAACCTTGCAGGATACAAAACTATTTAAAACTAAAAGAATGAGCTTATTCAACGTATATCCAATATATAATATCACTCCAGTCAAAGCTTTAGGCGCAAGAGTCTGGGATCAAAACAACCAAGAATATTTAGATTTTTACGGAGGTCACGGCGTGATTTCCGTCGGTCATTCGCATCCAAAATATGTGAAAGCTATTCAAAATCAAATTGAAAAAATCGGGTTTTATTCAAATTCGATTCAAAATTCTTTGCAAGAAGCTTTTGCTAAGAAACTTACTGCGTTTTCAGGTTATCCAGATTACAGCATTTTTCTGTGCAATTCTGGCGCAGAAGCCAATGAAAACGCCTTAAAACTAGCTTCTTTCCATAATAAAAAATCGAAAGTCATTGCCTTTGAAAAAAGCTTTCACGGAAGAACTTCAGCTTCGGTCGCTGTAACTGATAATCCGTCGATTGTGGCACCAATAAATGCGAATCACGAAGTTATTTTTCTTCCATTAAATCAAATTGATTTGGTAAAAAAAGCCATTTCTGAAAATGAAATCACGGCGATAATCATCGAAGGAATTCAAGGCGTTGGCGGTTTAGACGAAGGAACAACTTCCTTTTTTCAAGATTTGGAAAAAGTCTGCAATGAAAACAATGTCATCTTGATTTTAGACGAAATCCAAAGCGGATATGGCCGTTCCGGGAAGTTTTTTGCGCATCAACATCACAATATCAAACCAGATATTATCACGATAGCGAAAGGAATGGGCAACGGTTTTCCAATCGGCGGATTGTTAATCAGCGATAAATTCAAAGCTTCGTATGGTTTATTAGGAACAACTTTTGGAGGAAATCATTTGGCTTGCGCTTCGGCTTTATCGGTTTTGGAAATTATTGAAAATGAAAATTTAATCGAAAATGTGAGCCTACAATCGGCATACTTTTTAGAAGCAATTTCAGAAATTCCGGAGATTAAAAAGGTCAAAGGAAAAGGTTTGATGCTCGGTCTGGAATTCGATTTTGACGTAACCGAATTGCGTAAAAACTTGATTTACGAGCAATTTATTTTCACTGGAAACGCTTCCCAAAAAAATCTTTTGAGAATCCTTCCACCTTTATCTATTACTTCAAGTCAGATTGAGCAATTTACTGTAGGCTTGAAAAATGCGTTGCAATCAATAAAAATTACACAATGAAAAAATTCACTTCCGTAGATGATATTTTAGATCTTGACCAACTGATTTTGTCTGCAAAAAAAATAAAGTCTGCTCCTTTCGAAAATAGCGAATTGGGCAAAAATAAAACCCTTGGATTATTGTTTTTCAATCCGAGTTTAAGAACGAGATTGAGCACGCAAAAAGCTTCTTTGAATTTAGGAATGCATTGCATCGTGATGAATTTAAATACCGAAGGTTGGTCGCTAGAATTTGAAGACGGAACCGTGATGGACGGCAACAAAGCCGAACACATCAAAGAAGCCGCGCAAGTGATTTCGCAATATTGCGACGTGATCGGAATCAGAAGTTTCCCCACGTTGACCGACAAAGAAAAAGACGAAGAAGAGCAAGTGATCAACGCGTTTGTGAAATATTCCACAATTCCCGTGATCAGTCTTGAAGGCGCGACAGAACATCCGTTGCAGGCCGTTGCCGATGCTTTGACTATTCAAGAATACAAGAAAAAACGCAAGCCGAAAGTGGTTTTGACTTGGGCGCCACATCCAAAAGCGTTGCCTCACGCAGTTCCGAATTCGTTTGTAAAAATCATGAAACTTTCTGAATATGATTTAGTTATCACGCATCCGGAAGGTTATGAATTGAATCCGAAAATCACGAAAGGTGCGACAATTACGAATAACCAAGACGAAGCCTTTAAGAACGCCGATTTTATTTATGCCAAAAACTGGAGTTCGTACAATGACTACGGAAAAATACTTTCAAACGACACAAATTGGACCGTAACTCCTGAGAAAATGGCGCTGACGGACAACGCAAAATTTATGCATTGTCTTCCGGTCAGAAGAAATATGATTGTGACGGATGAAGTTTTAGACAGTGAAAATTCGATTGTAATTCCTCAAGCAAATAATAGAACTTTTGCTACGCAGGCCATCTTGAAAAAAGTCTTGGAAAATGAAAAATAAGTCCAAAATAACCATCGTAAAAATCGGTGGAAATATCATTGACAATGAAGAAATTCTGAACGGTTTTTTAAAAGATTTCGCTGCATTGAAAGAAGCCAAAATCTTAATTCACGGCGGTGGAAAAACGGCTACAGAAATTGCAAAAAAATTAAACTTAAAACCTTTATTTTCAAATGGTAGAAGAATTACAGATAAAGCGATGCTTGACGTAACGGTTATGACGTATTCTGGATTGATTAACAAGCAAATCGTCGCCAAATTACAAGCTTTAAAAACCAACGGCATCGGTTTTTCTGGAGCAGATGGAAATACTATTTTATCCGAAAAAAGGAAAAATTCAGAGATTGATTTTGGCTTCGTTGGCGATGTAATTTCAGTAAATAAATCGCTGATTTCAACTTTGCTTTTGCAAAATATCACGCCTGTTTTTTCCGCGATTACGCACGATGGAAACGGACAATTATTAAACACAAATGCCGACACGATTGCTTCCGAGATTGCAATTGCGCTGTCTGAAACTTTTGATGTAAATCTGATTTATTGTTTTGAAAAGAAAGGCGTTTTAGCCAATTCTGAAGATGATGATTCGGTTATTGAAACTTTAGATTTTGAAAAATACCAAAGTTTAAAAGCTGAAAAAGCGATTCATTCCGGAATGCTTCCGAAGTTAGAGAATTGTTTCAAATCAATCGAAAATGGCGTACAAAACATCAGCATCGGAAACCAAAACATATTGAAAGACAGCACTATTTACACCAAAATCAGACTATGAAAACCATCGACCAACTTACAGACGAAGCCATAGATTTATTAAAAAATCTGATTGAAACGCCGTCATTTTCTTCCGAAGAAAACAATACTGCGATTTTGCTTGAAAACTGGTTTGTTTATAACGGAATTAATTTCAAAAGAGAGAACAATAATATTTGGGCATACAATTTACATTTCAATAAATCAAAGCCAAATTTACTGCTCAACTCCCACCACGACACGGTTAAACCAAACGAAGGCTACACATTAAATCCGTTTTCTGCGATTGAAAAAGACGGAAAATTATTTGGTTTGGGAAGCAATGACGCTGGCGGTTGCCTGGTTTCATTGATTGCGACTTTCACATATTTTTATGCGTTTGAAAATCTTCCATACAACTTGATTATCGCTGGAACTGCCGAGGAAGAAAGCAGTGGGCCAAACGGTTTGAACAGCATTTTAAAGCATCTTCCGGAGATTGATGTGGCAATTGTTGGTGAACCGACTGAAATGCATTTGGCCATAGCCGAAAAAGGTTTGCTGGTTTTAGATATCGTGGTTTCTGGAACTGCAAGCCACGCCGCACATCAAAATTTGGACAATCCGATTTATAATGCTTTATCGGTGATTAATTGGTTTAAAACCTATGAATTTGAAAAAATATCCGAAGTTTTAGGTCCGGTGAAAATGACGGTGACGCAGATAAATGCTGGAAAACAGCACAATGTGGTTCCGTCAGAATGCAGTTTGGTTGTCGATATTCGCGTGAACGATTGCTATTCCAATTCTGAAATTTTGGAAGTCGTGAAGCAAAATATTAATGCGAAAGTTACGCCGAGATCGATGCATTTAAACGCTTCTTCGATCGACAAAAATCACGCTTTGGTGCAAGCCGGGATTTCATTGGGAAGAAAAACCTATGGTTCGCCTACACTTTCCGACCAATCCGTTTTGAGTTGTCAATCGATGAAACTCGGACCAGGGAATTCTTTGCGTTCGCACACGGCAAATGAATTTATATTTATTGATGAAGTAAAAAAAGGTATTAATTTGTATATCAAAATTATATCTAAATTTTTAAACCTAAATTAGAACTTATGAAATCGCTTCAGCGATACCATATGACAAATAAAAAACAAATAAAATCGAGCATATGAAACTTTGGAAAAAAGGAATACCGACCGACCAAAAAATTGATATTTTCACTGTTGGAAATGATCGAGAATTCGATTTGGTTTTGGCAAAATACGACGTTTTAGGTTCTATAGCTCACGCCAAAATGTTGCAGAAAATCAATATTCTGACGGAAAAAGAAGCGACTGATTTGGTTGAAACTTTAGAAGAAATTTTGGCTGAAATCGAAAAAGGAAACTTTAAAATCGAAGATACTTTTGAAGATGTACATTCTAAAATCGAATATCTTTTGACCGAAAAACTCGGCGATACCGGAAAAAAAATCCACACGGCGCGTTCCAGAAACGATCAGGTTTTAGTGGACATTCATTTGTATTTGAAAGATGAGATTTCGGAAATCAAAAAATTGACAAAAGCACTGTTTGATTTGCTGATTTCTTTGAGCAAAAAGTATGAAAATGTCTTGCTTCCTGGTTATACTCATTTGCAAATTGCGATGCCTTCTTCCTTTGGGATGTGGCTTTCTGCCTATGCTGAAACGCTGATTGACGATGTGGTTTTGCTGAATGCGTCTCAGAAAATTGTCGATCAGAATCCGCTTGGTTCTGCGGCGGGTTATGGAAGTTCGTTTCCGATTGATAGAAGTTTTACAACTCAGGAATTGCAGTTTGCTACCTTGAAATACAATTCGGTTGCCGCGCAAATGAGCCGTGGAAAATCAGAAAAAACTGTTGCTTTTGCGATGTCAGGATTGGCTTCTACGGTTTCGAAATTAGCTATGGATATTTGTCTTTACATGAGCCAAAATTTCAATTTCATCAGTCTTCCGAGTCATTTGACGACGGGTTCGAGCATCATGCCACACAAGAAAAATCCCGACGTTTTTGAGCTGATCAGAGCCAAATGCAACAAGATTCAGGCGTTGCCGTATGAAATTACGTTGCTGACCAATAATCTGCCGAGTGGTTACCACAGGGATTTTCAATTGCTGAAAGAAGGGCTTTTTCCAGCGATTCAAAGCTTGAAATCGTGTTTGGAAATTGCCAGTTTCGCCATCAAAGATATTCAGGTGAATGAAACGATTTTAGAGGATAAAAAATACGATTATCTTTTTACGGTCGATGCTTTGAATGAAATGGTTACCGAAGGAAAACCGTTCAGAGATGCTTATAAAATCGTGGCGGAACAAATTGAAAATAATACATTTCAATCGCCAAAAGCCACGAAACACACGCACGAAGGAAGTATTAATAATTTGTGTTTGGAGGAGATTGTTTTAAAGATGGAGGCTGAAATTTAATTAATTTGTGATATTATAATAAACCATAATTTTATGTTAATAAAAATAGTAATTTAGTCAACTATATATCATTTTTTAAGTAAATATCAATGACAAATAGAAACTGTCTCAATTGCGAAAAAGAATTAATGGATCAATTTTGTTCTGGATGCGGACAGAAATCGGACACGCATCGCATAACCTTTAAAAATTTTATTTTTCACGACGTCCTTCACGGGACATTTCATATTGAAAAAGGAATAGTTTTCACTGCAAAACAAGCGTTAACACGTCCGGGAAAAGCAGCACTTGATTATATTTCCGGAAAAAGAAAGCCTTATTACAATGTTTTTTATCTGGTTTTGATTGTATTTGGTTTGATAATCTTCCTTAGCCACTTTTATGACGAAATTGATGTCTTCTTAGGCGGAGAAAAGGAACCTGAACGGACTTTTGTAAATGAAGCCAGCAGAAAACTCGCTAGAATTTTTGATCAAAGCAAAATCATCATTTTTCTGTTTGTTCCTTTTGCAGCGCTCAATAGTTTTATTTTATTCAGACGAAAGAAATTAAATCTGAGCGAACATGCCATTCTTTCTGGAATGATATTGCTGGGTATGTTATTGATTTCCTTAATCGGAAACATTCTTTTTTACGCCAATTTTATAATTGAATTCAATCCCACTTTTAGCGAAATATTTAGTTGGACTGTCACCGCACTTATTATTTTATACGTTGGATATGGCTACATTAATGCATTTATAAAAGAGTACTCTAAATTCGGAATTGCCTATAGAATTTTGCTGTTTTTTACATTTCTTGTCTTTGAAATACTCGTTTTGCTTTTTATCGCTGTCGGTTTTGTTACCAATTGGAAATTTGGACTCATTACCATAAATCCTTTTAATTAGAAATTTTATTAAAACAGTTTCCTATGAAACAATTTTACAAAAAAGTACTGCCGGTTATACTACTTTGCATTTCCAATTTCGGGTTCAGCCAATCAGGTCAAATTCAAATTAGGTTTATTGGAAACTGCGGACTTCACATGACTGACGGAATGACCAATTTTTATATCGATTTTCCATACAAATCGGGTGCGCACAATTATATGGAATATGACCAATCAGAAATTGAAAACATAAAAGACAATGCTATTTTCATTTTTACGCACCGCCATGCTGATCATTATTCAGACAAAATTTTGAAAAAACTAACCGGACAAAAATTTGATCCCTTCAATATTGAAGAATTGGAAAAGCTGGGAGAAACCGTTCCCGATTTTGAAATTAAGGCGTTTAAAACCGAGCATAAAGTCTTCGGGATTTCATCTAAACATTACTCCTATTTAATTACTTGGCACGATAAGAAATTTTTCATTTCCGGAGATACTACAAACGCTGACACGATTGCACTTCAAAAAGATTTGGATTGGGCATTTATTCCAGCATGGCTTACTTTAGATGCAAATGAGAAAGGAATTAAGCTTTATGACGTAAGTAAAATGTTTGCTATTTATCACATTGGTCCGAATGATAAAATTACAAATGACGGGAAAAATCCAAAGATAAAGTTATTGGATAAGCAAGGCGAAATCATTATAATTAATTATTGAAATGATTTTTGTTTCTGGTGCTTAGTTTCTGAGATTCTAAGTTGCTAAGGTTTGGATGTTTTTGGGTTATTTTTTGAGATTACGGAAAACCGTAATTGTTGTGTTGGGGATTGTATTACTTTAGTGGAAAGATTCACAGATTTTTATTAAAATTCAAGAGAATATTTTGAGTTCCTTAATGATTTTTAATAATCAATAAATAGCGATTTTAATGTTTTTACGGAATATAAGCTTATACCTAAATGAAAAATTATTACGATGTCCTAAGAATTTCTACAAATTCCACTCAAGAAGAAATCAAAAGAGCTTACAGGCAATTAGCATTAAAATACCACCCAGATCGCAATCAAGGGAAAAAAGAATTCGAGGAAAAATTTAAGGAGATAACTGAAGCTTACTTTATCTTGTCTGATAGTGAGAAGAAAGCAAAACATGATATTGAAATAAAAAACTATAATCAGCAAAAAAGGTCACAAAATCCCCAAGAGAATGTTACACCAATGACATTCTTAATAATATTTAGAAATTTAAAAAGTAAACTATTACTCAAACCAATTGCTGTAAATAAAATTGAACTGTTTAATACTATGAATAACGTTTTATCCGATTTAAACATTAATTTTCTTATCACCCAAAACGAGAAACAAGTAAATCAAGAAATAACAGAAAACATATTATTTTGTTGCATATTTTTAGATCAATCACAAAAAATTTTAATTGTAAAAAAACTTTTAAAACTAGCTTCCACAGATTCAATCTCTCTACAGAAAGTTATCGATTTTAATCATAGATTACAATCATCAGGTAACAACAAAAAACCTAAAAGTCCCACTAGAAGCAGTGGCTCTTCAAATTTTGGATGCCTAATTTTTATAATCGTCCTTATAATTGTACTTGTTTTTAACTTGAGTAAAAGAAATGAATCAAAAGAAACCTATTCGACAGAAACAACTTATTCGAATGAAAATGGAGATTTAAACAATTCTTTCATCGAAGATTCAGTAGCAAACAGTGATTTAGTTCTCAAATCTCCAATTACTACAGAGCAAAAACTCCAGAATGAGAAAGACAATTTACTTGATGACGGATGGAGAGAAACTTCAATAAATAATGGACAAATGCCGTCTTGTTATAATTTTACACCAAAAAAGGGAAAGTTCTCAAATATGTTGGAAGTCCAAGTTGGTAGCGGTACAGATGTAGTAATAAAACTAATGAATCAAGAAACTGACAAATGTGTCAGATATGTGTTTATTAATAGCGGAACTACTTACAAAATTACAAATATTCCTGAAGGGCTATATTATTTAAAAATTGCATATGGAAAAGATTGGTTTTCAAAAATTGAAGCTGAAAAATGTATCGGAAAATTTTTAAAAAATCCTTTATATGAAAAAGGAACTGATATTATGAATTTTAATATCCAAATTGATGGTGATAGCTATAGCATCCCAAGTTATCAGTTACAATTAGATGTTATTTCAGCTAATATTGAAAATCCATTTGATTCACAAAATATTTCTGAAGGAGAATTTAACAACTAAAACATACAAAAAATGGAAAAAATTTACAAATTTTATTGTCGCCAAATACAATGACAAATTCAATTTATTTCAAACTATTTTATTAAAAAAACCCCAATTTCCTTAAATCAAACTCAAAATCCACCTATTTCCCATCTCAATATTATTCCTCAATTAATATTATTTTTATAAATATCTCCAAAATTAAAGACTAAAAAAATGATATGCGTTTTTATACTCCACAATGTCCGACAATCTGCGAAATCTTTGTACAAATTGCTATAACGATATAGGTATTCGTAAATTTGAGAAATACATATAAATTCAATTCAGGCACTCGTTTTTACACGTCTTTTTTGAATTTCGGAATTCAAATTATGCAATCAAATACTTCCTCTGTTACCAAAAATCCGTATGTTCTTGCTTGGGCTTTTGGATTGATTTTTTACCTTTTAGAATACGCTGTCCGTTCTGCTCCAAGCGTTATGATTCCTGAACTTTCTGCCTCTTTTGACACTTCTGCCATTGGCACGAGCTCGATTATCGGAATGTATTACCTCACCTATTCTGTCACGAGTTTGGTGGCGGGAATTGCTTTGGATAAATTAGGCGCAAAATATCCGTTGTCCATCGGAACTGTGGTTGTTGGTTTGGGCTGTATTTTATTTTCAATTTCAAGTATTTACGGAGGTTATTCCGGCCGATTATTACAGGGTGCTGGTTCTGCAATGGCTTTTCCTGCTTGTGTTTACTTGGCTTCAAGGGCTTTTTCTCCAAGGAAATTAGCCACGGCAATCGGGGCAACGCAATGTCTTGGAATGTTAGGCGGTGCTGCGGGACAATTCTTAATCGGGCCAGCCATCAAAAACGGCTTCAGCCTTCCTTTCATCTGGATCGGACTCGGGGTTTTGATCGTTTCCATCGGAATTTTGATCTTATATGTTACTCCAAAAGAAGAAACAGAATTGGCTTCCAAAACTGAAAAATCGGGATTATTGAGTCCGTATAAAATTGTATTTAGCAATCCGCAGAGTTATTTGTGCGGTGCGATTTCAGGATTATTATTTGCTCCAACAACCATTTTTGCGATGACTTGGGGCGTAGCTTTCTTCCAAAAAGATAGAATGATGGATTTTCAAACGGCTACTTTAGCAAGCGCCTTTGTGGCTTTGGGTTGGGTTGTCGGCTGTCCTTTGATGGGATGGATTGCAGATAAAATCGGACGAAGAAAACCGGTGTTGATTGGCGGTGCGATTTTTATGATTTTGAACCTTTTGCAATTGCTGTATTTACCCCAATTATATCCGGCTTATATTTCCACATTTATCTTGGGAATCGCTTCTGGCGCTGCGATGATTCCGTATTCTGTGATCAAGGAAAGCAATCCTGACAAGGTAAAAGGAAGCGCGACCGGAGCCATCAATTTTTTGACTTTTGGCGTCACTTCCTTACTCGGACCTTTGTTCAGTTATTTGTATGGAAACACGTTGTCAACAGCTGTGGACAAAGAGATTCACTTTCAAAATGCAGGATTATTTTGGGTTATTTGCATTGCGGTCTCTATCACTTTAGCATTGATTCTGAAAGAAACCGGAACCAAAAAAGACGAATTAGTTTCCTAGAGTTTCTATTGTCAATAAACGTTGTTTTTCGTGCAAATAATTTATATATTTGAACTAACAAAACATACAGAAAAATGTATAAAGCCATAGACATAGACCGTAAAAAACTCACCTTGATGGGGGTACAATTTGCTGACTTAAAAACTTTGGAAAGTACAGCAAATGCAATCGGCAGTAATATGTTTGAAGGTTTTGAACCCACTCCAAAAGGCATCGCACTCATCAGAGATTATGTGACAGGAAAAATTACATTTGCAGATTTCATCAAGTCTGCAAAAGAAAAAGCGTATGTATGATTACAAGTACATAGACCCTGACTATTCTTACATAGATGCAAAAACAGGAATAATTCGGAATTTAGCGGATATCACCGAATATGAAGTTTTACTTTTCGTTGAAAGCGGTGCTGTAACCAAACGTACTCAAGAACTTTTCGAGAATCCAATAAAAATAAAAGATACAGCAAGTTTGCTTGCAGTTCACAAGCATTTATTTCAAGATATTTACGCTTGGGCTGGTAAAAAACGAACAGTTGAAATAAGAAAGATGGAAAGCAATTTTTTCCAATGAGCCACTTTGATTTCGCATTTCGTCATATTGATACTCTTATTTCAGAGTACAAAAAAGTTCACAAAACCAACAAGAAAGAATTAGCGAGCAAATTAGCCGAAATTTTGGATAATGTAAATTATTTGCACCCGTTCCGAGAAGGAAACGGACGGGCACAAAGAGAATTTTTACGTTTGCTTGCATTAGAAAAAGGATTGGAATTAAATCTCAACCCTCCTGATAATGTAAATATTTATGAACGCTATATGAACGGAACAATAAATAGTAATGTAGATCTATTGTCAAAATTAATTTTTGAACTAATTACATTAGAAGCTTAATCGGAATTAGTTTCCTAAAGTTTCCACTTTGCTTTTCAACGCTTCTGCATCAATTTCACTGTGGGAAACATCATAAACCGACTTTCCGTTTTTGATTAAAAGCAATTGTGGCGATTGGTGGATTACCTGAAACTTTTGGGCGATTTCGTTTGAAATATCTCGGTGTTCCAATAAATCTAAAAAGTAAGGAGCCACTTCGCTTTCTTCTAAATTATATTCTCTTTCAAAATTCTTCAAAGCCATTCGGCTGATGCTGCAACGCGTGCTGTGCTTGAAGATTACGACAGGCTTTTCAGCAGATTCTTCAACAATTTCGTCCAATTGTGCTATTTGTGTCAAAGCATTCCAATTCAAGCCATTTTGATTCGTATCTTTATTATCGGATTCACTTGAATTGCCGAATAAACTATTGAATAAACTCATAATCGTCAGGTTTTAAGACTTTTTGTCTTGTTTAGTTAGTAATAATTTCTCTTTTTAAGCCATTTTGTCAGATTTAACCTATTGGAACATAAATTGAATCTCTTATATAAATTTAAAAAAATAATTTATGAACTTTAATAATTTTACCATAAAATCTCAAGAAGCGATTCAAAGAGCACAACAAATCGCTCAAAGTTATGGCCATCAGCAGATTGAAAACGAACATATCGTAAAAGCAATTTTTGAAGTTGATGAAAATGTCACTCCGTTTTTGCTTAAAAAGCTGAACGTCAATATATCATTGTTACAGCAAATTTTAGACAGCACTTTGCAATCGTTCCCAAAAGTTTCTGGTGGCGAATTGATGCTATCGCGAGATGCCAATAATTCACTGCTTGAAGCGTCAAATATAGCCAAAAAGATGAACGACGAGTTTGTTTCCATCGAACATCTTTTACTTGCCGTTTTCCAATCTAAGAGTAAAATTGCCCAAATCTTAAAAGATCAAGGCGTTACAAAAAAAGGTTTAGAAGCCGCAATAGATGAACTTCGAAAAGGCGAAAGAGTGACATCTGCTTCTGCTGAAGAAACGTATAATTCCTTGAATAAATATGCCAAAAACTTAAATGAATTAGCGAAAAGCGGAAAATTAGACCCCGTAATTGGTCGTGATGAAGAAATACGCAGAGTTTTGCAGATTTTGACTCGTAGAACCAAAAACAATCCGATGCTTGTGGGAGAGCCTGGAGTTGGTAAAACCGCGATTGCAGAAGGTTTGGCGCACAGAATTGTCGATGGTGATGTTCCTGAAAACTTGAAAGATAAAATCGTTTTTTCTTTAGATATGGGTGCTTTAATTGCCGGTGCAAAATATAAAGGCGAATTTGAAGAAAGATTAAAATCTGTTGTAAAAGAAGTGACTTCTGCCGAAGGCGATATCGTTCTTTTCATCGATGAGATTCACACATTGGTTGGAGCTGGCGGTGGCGAAGGCGCGATGGATGCGGCAAATATTTTGAAACCTGCGCTGGCTCGTGGCGAATTAAGAGCGATTGGCGCCACTACTTTGGATGAATACCAAAAATATTTTGAAAAAGACAAAGCGCTTGAAAGACGTTTCCAGAAAGTTTTGGTCGATGAACCAGATACTGAAAGTGCAATTTCGATTTTACGCGGCATCAAGGAAAAATATGAAACGCACCACCAAGTCCGAATTAAAGATGATGCGATTATCGCTGCCGTTGAGCTTTCGCAAAGATATATTACAAATCGATTTCTTCCGGATAAGGCGATTGATTTAATGGACGAAGCGGCTTCAAAACTTCGAATGGAAATTAATTCCAAGCCAGAAGAATTGGACGTTTTAGACAGAAAGATTATGCAACTTGAAATCGAAATGGAAGCGATCAAACGTGAAAATGACGAAAGCAAATTGAAAGGTCTCGGAATGGAATTGGCGAATTTAAAAGAAGAACGCAACGAGATTTTTGCCAAATGGAAATCAGAGAAAGATATTGTGGATAACGTGCAGTCGGCTAAATTAGAAATTGAAAACTTCAAGATGGAAGCTGAAAGAGCCGAACGCGAAGGTGATTATGGAAAAGTAGCGGAATTACGTTACGGAAAAATAAAAGAAGCGCAAGAAAAGCTAGATGTTTTCCAAAAACAATTGCAAGAAAATGAAGGTCATTCTTTAATCAAAGAGGAAGTTACCAGAGAAGATATTGCGGAAGTCGTAGCAAAATGGACAGGAATTCCAGTAATGAAAATGCTTCAGGGTGATCGTGAGAAATTGCTTCATTTGGAAGAAGAATTGCACAAAAGAGTTGTAGGTCAAGAGGAAGCTATTGAAGCCGTGAGTGACGCTGTCAGAAGAAGCCGCGCTGGTTTGCAAGACGTGAAAAAACCAATTGGTTCATTCTTATTCCTTGGTACGACTGGTGTTGGAAAGACCGAATTAGCCAAAGCGCTGGCCTCTTATTTGTTTGATGATGAGAATTCTATGACCCGAATTGACATGAGCGAATATCAAGAAAGACATAGCGTGAGCCGTTTGGTTGGCGCGCCTCCGGGATATGTGGGTTATGATGAAGGCGGGCAATTGACGGAAGCCGTTCGAAGAAAACCATATTCTGTGGTGCTGTTAGACGAGATTGAAAAAGCACATCCTGATACTTTTAATATTTTGTTGCAAGTTTTGGATGAAGGCCGATTGACAGATAATAAAGGGCGTTTGGCTGACTTTAAAAACACGATTATCATCATGACTTCTAACATGGGAAGCTCTATTATTCAAGAGAAATTCGAGAATTTAAAAGGCGATGTTGAAAGTGCGATCGAAGCAGCAAAAGTGGAAGTTTTAGGTTTATTAAAACAAACCGTTCGTCCTGAATTCATTAATAGAATTGATGATATTGTGATGTTTACGCCTTTAAACGAAGGAAACATCAAGGAGATTGTGGGCTTGCAGTTGAAATCTATCACGAAGATGTTGGCTTTGCAAAATATTACGCTTGACGCAACTCCTGAAGCCATTTCTTATCTTTCTAAAAAAGGATTTGATCCGCAATTTGGGGCCAGACCTGTAAAGAGAGTAATTCAGAAAGAGGTTTTAAATCAGCTTTCTAAAGAAATTCTTTCGGGGAAAGTGACGACGGATAGCATTATTTTGCTTGATAGTTTTGATGGACAATTGGTTTTTAGAAATCAGACCGAATTAGCGAATCAATAATTCATTTAATAATTAGAATTGAAAAAGGCCAGATAGCGAAAGTTATTTCTGGTCTTTTTTTATGCCCTTCAAATAGGTAAACTCTTTTTTATCTCTAGATTAGATTGTTTGTTTGAATTTAAATATCTTATTATAAAAAAACAGCTCTTGTTTATTAAATAATCAAACAATATGATTTAAAATAAAAGTTTAATTACAGCAATAAAGAATTTTAATATTAAAAAATAAAACTAAATTATAAAAAATAGCTATTTTGTTATTAAAAAATAAAATTATGTTATCATAGTAGAGAATATAGTTATTTAAATAAATGATTTTATTATACAAATCAAGAACTAAATTATTATAAATGGAGACTTTATTATTAAAAGTAAATATAGTAATAATGAAAGATGGAATATTTATTCAAAATAAATCTAAATTCTTTTGTATTAAAAGTTAATATTCTGCTATATATAAAGCACTTACGAAGAAATTAAGCTAACTTTAATAGACAACCAATTTATTAACTTAAACAAAATTATTATGAATCTAAAAAGAGTTTTTGGGACGATTCTTACTACGCTGGGAATCATCGGATTGATTTATGCAGCTTACTTATTTGCAAATGTATCTGGAGGCCAAGGCTATAAGATGCTAATAATTTATGGAATCTTAGGAATAGTTTTCTTTGTTTCTGGTATCGGATTAATTAAGACTACTAAAGATGAATCGTAGTTTTTTATTGTAAACAAAAGTTAAATGGATTTTTGTTGGCCTTGGTATTTTGTAAATTTAAGTAGCTATTAATTTTAAAACCAACTATTATGGACCACAATCTAATCGTAAAAAACTACATCCAAATCGATGCGTCTCCTGAAAAAGTGTGGGATGTTTTGACTGATCCGAGATATATTCGCCAATGGGATAAGCTTCCTGAAGATTTTGGTGATGAAGCAGTGAATGCCGCAACAGAAATTGATTTTTCGGGATATTCGAAGATGAAAGTTTCAACTTTTGAGCCTGGAAGGGTGATTCGCTATTCTTTGCATATTTCTGATTATACTTTACAAGCTATTCCTGATGCGACTTATTCGTATGAAATTAATGTGGATGAAAACGGAAAGACATGGCTTCGAATAGAAATTGGTGATTTTGCTGTTTTATTGGAAGATGGAAAGCTATATGAAGAATCTACTATTTTTGGAAAAACGGCTTCGCAGAAGATTAAGGAATTGGCAGAGCAGGATACTTATTCTGGATCTGGAATTCATTAGTTTTGACCGCAATTCGCAGATTTTTTTTGCCACAGATTAATGATTTAAAGGGATTTTAATTCTTATGATTCTTTAATTTGTGGTATTCTTTTTTGAATAATTGAACGCAGATTTGAATGTTTTTTTATTTATGATTTACTAGCTTTTGCCTCTTGCCTATTTATTTCAACTAAAACAAAAAAGCCTAATCAAAAATCTGATCAGGCTTTTTCTGCAAGGAAGATGTTCGCCTTAGCGAGTGCCTCTTTGCAAGTAATATTGTCTAATAGTACGGATTCCGTTATATCTTTTTCTTCTAAAATAACTTACTACTACATAAATGCAGACACTAAGCGAAAATATTAGGAGGCAGATAAAACCAGCCTTTATGGCATAATCTTTCCAATCTATTAATTTATCGGTTGATTTCACAGCAATTGCATAGCTGGAAACGGCGATACCGACAATTCCAAGTGCTAAAATTCTTGATTTCATTTGATTGCTGTTTAAAATTTATTAGTAATAGAAATTTAAACTGCAGTTCTCAAATACTCATAGTCATTTTCGTGCTGGTGGTCATATGCCACTTCAAGAACGTCGATTTCATTGTAAGCCACTTCATCATCAGTATCTTCAATGATTGTGATTCCTAAAATCTCAAATGGTCTTTCAATTTGCATGTTATTTGACTCAATATATTCCATTGCAACTTCGTCGAAATTTTTTGTGTTCAAAACTAGCATTACGCTGTCTGTCAATTCATTTTCAATGATAAATTCTTTGATGCTTAAAAGGGTGATTTGATTTTTCATAACGTCTGGTTGATTTAAGGTTGGCATTTTTTGTTTTGGTTGTATTACAAATTTGGCTTTATAATTCGATTATGAACACCTCAGAAGTATTAAATTTTATGTAAAAAAGTATTAAAAAATTGTTAAAAACGACCATTATTTCCTACTATTTATATATTAAATTTTATGTTTATACAATTACCATTTTTAACAATTCTGAAAAGTGAATTTTCTTAAAAAATAAAATCAAAAAAGAGAGAAATGAAATAAGTTAATTTTAATAAAAAAGGAGCACTATTTTGGGCCTTCACTTTATTATATTTGCATCCATATAATAAAAGCAACTTTTTACTTTTATTTCCATCTAATTAAAAAACAAAAAATTCCAACTATGAAAAAGTTTGCATTAAAAACGTTAGCAGTCGTTTTATTTATATCTACATCTTTAGTTTCTTGCAGTAACGATGATGGCGGAGAAACTGTAATGCTCAAGACTTCCTATGTGACTTCAGTTGAAGGACCAATAACTGGATCAATAAATGAAGATATTACACTAACTACAAAATTTGTAGCTGAAAATGGCTGTGGCCAATTCAACAAATTTTTTGAAACTATCAATGGTTCTACAAAAACAATTGGTGTTCAAGTAAAATATACTGGTACGAATTGCGGTTCAACTCCAACTGAAATTACAACTCCATATAAATTTAGAGTAAATCAAGCTGGAACTTATACTTTTAAGTTTAGAAGAAATGATACGCAATTCATTACTCATGTTGTTACGGTAGAATAATTTTTTATTCTCTTAAAGCAACCTTTTCAAAAATGATCATCTTAGTAATGAAACTAAAAAACATAAATGTTATGAAAACTATTTTTAAAAACTTTTTCCTCTTGTTATCGTTGGTATTAATAACAAGCTGTGATGTTGGTGGAGACGATGGAGGCAATCCAAATTGTCTTTATACTGCAGGAGTTGGTGCAACAGCAGTAAATGGGCCAATCGTTGCAAATATCAACGAAGAAATTACAATCAATGTAACTTTTTCAGTAGCTAACAATTGCGGCTCTTTTTTGCTATTCAATGAAGTAAATGGAAGCAATAATGAAAAAGTAATTACAGTAAATGCAAAATTTGAAGGATGTAGTTGCAATGATATTCCGGTTGTAAAAACTTCACCTTATAAATTCAAAGCTATTAGTGCTGGAGTTTATACTTTAAAATTTAGAAAAACAAATACAGAGTTTATTACACATACAGTAACTGTATCGTAGTAATTCAAATTATTCTTAAAGCACCAAATTTGGTGCTTTTTTTTATTTATGCCTACTTGCTAAAGATAAATTTTAGATATAAATTTACTCAAACGCAATTTAAAATGAAGATTACAATTTCCAATAATTCACTTAGCGCTACAATAAACTCAAAAGGCGCTGAATTGATTTCTTTAAAAAGAGAAAATAGAGAATACATGTGGGACGGAAATCCCGAATTTTGGGGCAAGCACTCTCCTATTCTTTTTCCTATTGTTGGAACGTTAAAAGACAATTCTTATACATTTAAAAATAATGATTATAAACTTTCACGACACGGTTTTGCTCGTGATAATGATTTTAAAGTTATTGAGTCTTCAAAGAATCATGTTATTTTTTCATTAATTGCTTTTGAAGACACATTAAAAAATTATCCTTTTGAATTTGAGTTGAAGGTGATTTATATGTTGGAAGAAAATAGTTTGACGATAACTTATGATGTAACAAATACTTCATCAGAAATAATGCCTTTTTCAATCGGAGGACATCCAGCTTTTGCATTACCAGGAAAATTCGAAGACTATTCCCTTCTTTTTGAAAAACAAGAAGTTTTAACCAGCCACGAATTAGAGAATGATTTGGTTTCTGACAAAACAAAAACTTTTGAATTGAAAGAAAAACAACTTCCATTAAACTATATTATTTTTGAAAATGATGCTTTGATTTTCAAAAACATGCAATCAAAATCGATTGAAATCTTAGAAAAACAGAAACCTATACTTCGATTTTCATTTGAAGATTTCCAAAATTTTGGAATATGGACAAAAATTAATGCACCTTTTATTTGCCTTGAACCTTGGCTTGGCTATTCTGATACTTTAAAATCTAACGGAAATTTATTTGACAAAGAAGGCATTCTTACTTTAGATTCAAATTGTGTTTTAAATACCTCTTTTACTATTGAAATCCTTTAATAAGTAAATTCCTTTTAAAAAAATTATTTTCACTATCTGAAATGTGTAATATTCTGCTATATTTGAATACATTATAGCAACAAAAACATGACAGAATTCGAAAAGCAATTTCAGGAAATAAAAAATTATCTCAATTTTGAGGACTTTTCACTTCTTATAAAAAGGATAATTGACCTTGCATTAGATACTGAAGACATTTTATTTTATCAGAAAACGGCAGATTTGTTAGATTGGCTTGATCAAAATGATAATAATAATGTACAAAAAAAAGAGCGTTTGGAAATTATCTTGAATGAGCTTTATCAAGTTTTAAGTACAAAACCAATTTCTGAAAAGCAACCGCTAGTAACAGCCAAAAATCTAAAAAAAGCGTATACAGGATTTGCTCTAGGTCCAATTGATTTAGAATTGCATGAAGGTGAAATTTTAGGTTTGGTTGGAGAAAATGGCAACGGAAAAACAACTTTGCTTCGATTGCTTTGTGGTGAACTTCATTCGACACATGGCGAATTAAATTATAATTTCAATTTTGAAGATAAATTCGATTTAAGAACAAAATTGGTTTACATTCCACAAAGAACAGGCACTTGGTATGGTTCAATGTTTGAAAATTTGCAATTCACCGCAGCAAGTTATGGTTATAAACCTGAAGAAAACAGACTTGTCGTAGACTTAATAATTGCGCGATTAAATTTAAGAAAATATAGAAATCACCGATGGAAAGATTTATCTTCAGGCTATAAAATGCGCTTTGAATTAGCACGAATGCTTTTGAGAAAACCAAAGATTTTGTTGATCGACGAGCCTTTGGCAAATTTAGATATTTTAGCACAGCAAACAGTTTTAGAAGATTTTAGAGCAATTGCAAAATCACCTTTTCGCCCAATTGGCATTGTTTTAAGCTCACAACAATTATATGAAGTAGAAAAAACTTCAGATCAAGTTATATTCTTAAAAAATGGCGTCCAAAAAAACCTGTACTCAAAATCAGAAGAAAATGAGGAAAGCTATTTAGTGATTGAATTTGAAAGCGAATGGAATCAGAGTCAGCTAAATGAAGCTTTTTCAGAAAATTTAATTTCAATTAAATTCAATGGAGGAACTTACATCGCAACTTTTAATGTTGCTGTAACTTCTTTTGATTTCTTGAAAATTATTTCAGACAAACAAATTCCGTTGCATTATTTCAGAAATATTTCTAAATCTACAAGAAGATTCTTCGTCTCTTAAAACTTATTCTTATGCTTAAAAATATACAAAAAAATCTTCTTTTAAAAAATCCTCTTATTTGGAATAGCAGAATTATTCCTTTTGCAGCATTAGGAATTGTTTTTCATATAATTTTCTTTGTTTTGGGATACATTCAAGGTGAAATCAGCTTTGAAGAAGAGTACAAATACTACAATTATTTTTTTGACACCGAAGACACCATCATCTTTACAAGTATTTTGATTAGTATCTTCACCACTATAATTTGGCTGGTTTTGTATTCTAGAAACAATGCTTTTAAATCGTTTTATCCAAAACATAAGCTATCCCTTTTTAAAGAATGGCTATTAATCCTTGCCTTTTTTGTTTTTAATACCACTTCTTCTTTAACTTATATGTATGGAAAGGATGTGAAAGCGAGAAGTTATTTTTCAAGAGAAGAAATTATCAAGAGAACTGAAATTGTTAGTGGGGCTTCTATTTTTCTTCGTGGCGAATTAAACGCAAGCGAATATTCCACTGTAGAAAAGAAAAATGCAGACGGAACACTTGACTATATTCAGGTCAAAGTAGATTCTTTTGACTATAATAAAAGAAAATATCCTATAAAATCGCTTCTAAATAAAAAAATAAACTCTTTTATTATTTTCAATGATGAGCAAGATTCTTTGCGTGAATTGAAAATTAAAAATTGGCTTGTCCAAGAAAAGAAAGATTCAGTAAAATTGCTTTTCAATAACTTTCTAAAATTAACAAAAGAACATAATTTAAAAGCAAATATTACAGCTGACCAATGGTTTGATCTTGTGTATAAATCTCCTGAATTTGATAAACACATACAAGTCGGAACATCAAAACATTCTTTTTTTAATGAAAATTATTATCAAGAAGCTGTTGAAGTTGAAAGCGAATATATAGAGGCAGAAAATGAAATTGACACACTTTCACAAACTATTAAAATAGAAAATGGTCAAGAACAAATATATTCAAAATATTATGTCCCTTTTGATGCTATACATAATTCTTATTCTGCAATCGTTAAGGCATATGAAAATCCAAATGTAAATTTTGAAGTATTAACCTTTTTCTTTTCTTTCATTATTGGTCTTTCAATTATAGTATTTTCTTTCAAAGTCACCTCCGGAAAAAATTGGCTTATTGCATTGGTTTCATTAGGAATAATCGGAATCATAGCTGGAATTATTTCTGTTTTAATTCGTTATGACACTGCTTTTTCAATACTGTATTTATTTGTTTTTGGATGTTTGTCTATCTACTTTTTAATAATTTTAAGCTCAAAAACTAAAAAAGGAATATCCGGAATCACTTTAAATCAAATGCTTTGGATGTTTCCGGCATTTTTTCCAATTATCTATTTTATAGTTTATGAAATCATAAAAGAAGTTTCTGGCTATAATGCCTACCGTTATGAGGAACCAATTAAAAAACAATTTCCAGAAGTTGATTTTATGGAAAACCACACAATAGAAATGTTTGCCATAAATATAATTATCATCTTTATTTTTATGCTTGTAATGTCAAGACAAATAAAAAAATGGAAAGGTATTGCAGAAGATTAATTCTTTTGGCAGAATCTATGGGTGCTAATTGCCTTATTTTGGGAATTTTTTAAGTGTTCGAACATACAAGTTTTCAACTTTCGTTCTCGCCCAATCGGTTTTACGTAAAAAAGTGAGACTTGATTTTATACTCGGATTATCAGTAAAACATTTGATTTTAATTAATTCGCCTAAAGTATCAAATCCATAGAAATCTACAAGTTGTTCTAAAATTTTTTGAAGCGTTATTCCATGAAGCGGATTATTTTGCTGTTTGTTTTCCATTTTACAAAAGTAAGCAAAATCATAAATTAGTGTAAATTAATAGGTTCATAAATTTGAAAATTCATAACTTATGTAATATTTTGAAATTATGGAAAATAAAACAGAACAAAATCTTACTACAATTTACCTGATTCGCCACGCTGAAAAAAAAGACGATACAAAAAACACAGATCTTTCTCAGGAAGGTTTTGAGCGCGCCGAAAATTGGAAAAAATACTTTGAAAAAATTCCGATTGACACCTTTTATTCCTCTGGATTTCAGCGCGCGCGCCACACTTGCCAGCCAATAGCATTTTCAAGAGATAAAGATATTTCTATATATAAAAATCATTTGATGAATTTAAAAGAAGTAATTGAAGAAAACAAAGGCAAAACCGTTTTAATAGTTGGCCATAGCAATAGAATTCCGACTTTTATAAATAGTCTTTTGGGAGAAGAAAAATATCCAGAGATTTTAGAAACAGAATTTGGAAATCTCTACATAATTAAAGAACTTGACAATGAAATTTCAACCGAATTAATAGTACCAATTATTACGCAAAATGCTACAATTTAATTTTTCTCCTTTTCCTGTTTTAGAAACTGAAAATCTTATTTTAAGACAAATAAATTCTGAAGATGATCATGAAGTTTTTGAACTGCGATCGAATTCTGAAACGATGAAGTTTATTCCAAGACCCTTAGCAGTAACAATTGAAGATGCGCAGAAGTTTATTATAGATTGCAATTCTTCAATTGAAAAAAATGAACTTATCAATTGGGCAATTTCAAAAAAAGAAGACAATAAATTAATCGGAATGATTGGTTTTTTCAGAATGCAACCAGAAAATTTTCGCGGTGAAGTTGGATATATTTTAAATCCGAATTTTCATGGAAAAGGAATCATGAAAGAAGCACTCGATAAAGCTTTAAAATACGGCTTTGAAGTTTTAAATTTTCATTCAATTGAAGCTGTAATTGATCCACAAAATATTAATTCTGAAAAATTATTACAAAAAGCAGGTTTTTCAAAGGAAGCGCATTTTAAAGAAAATTTCTTTTATAATGATGAGTTTTTAGATACAGTAATTTATTCACTTTTAAAAAATAATTATAAATAAAAAAGAAAACCGCCTCATGACAAGCGGTTTTCACAAACTAAAAACTAAGCAACTACCCTAAAATTTCATTCCTACTCCAAAGCCAATTAGCCAAGGATTAATATCTACATCAGCCGGGATGCTCAATCCTGGAGCCAGATTTGAAGCATCAACCATAACATCTGTTTTTAGAAAAAGTTTTTTTATGTCAGCGTTTACAAAAAATGTATCGTTGATCATCACATCAAATCCAACTTGAAGAGCATATCCAAAAGAGTTGTCATATTTTACATCTTTTACAACGCTTCCCTGTTTTTCATTGTAGAAAATTGTGTAATTCACACCAGCTCCAATATAGGGCCTAAAAACTTCTTCTGTCAAAAAATGATATTGAAGCGTTAATGTTGGTGGCAAAAGATATACGCTTCCTAAATCAACATCTGCAGAAGTCGGTCCGCCAACTGCAGAAATATCAGAACCTATAGTATTTACATCATGTTTTGTTGTTCCTAAAATTAATTCTGCTGCAATATTTTTTGTAAAGAAATATGTAAAATCAAGTTCAGGAATTAACGTATTTGAAATATTCGCATCGCCTCCGATTATACCAATTTTAGCACTTTCATCAGGAACAACGCCAACACCACGAACACGAACTTGCCATCTTTTAAAATCTTGTATTTTATTTTCTTCTTGCGCATTTGTAAAATTTACGCTCAATAATGACACTGCCATAATTGCAAAAATTATTCTTTTCATTTTGTTTTGGTTTTTAATTATGAGTCAAATTTAAGATGTAACTCAAAGGTAAAAACTGACAAAAATCATAGTTTTAAGTTTTTTTTATAGTAGAATCTTTTAACGTACATTGCCGATTCATTATATTGTTATTACATTTGCAATCCTATGCTAAAAACCATAAACATATTAAATAAAAGAGCCCGATTCGATTTTGAAATAATCGAAAAATATACGGCAGGAATTGTCTTAACCGGAACTGAAATAAAATCTATCAGACTAGGAAAAGCTAATATTACTGAGAGTTTCTGTGAATTCAGTGATGATAATGAGCTTTTTGCCATCAACATGTATATTGAAGAATATGCTTTTGGAAATCAATTCAATCACAAAGCCAGAAGCGAACGAAAACTTTTATTGAATAAAAGAGAATTGAAAACTTTAGCAAAAAATGTTCAGGCAAAAGGATTAACAATTGTTCCGTTGAAACTTTTTACCAATGAAAAAGGAATGGCTAAACTGGATATCGGTTTGGCGAGAGGTAAGAAAACATACGATAAAAGAGAATCTCTGAAAGAACAAGATACCAAAAGAGATTTGGACAGAATCAAAAAATCATTCTAGTGAAATAAAAAAGTCCTGCAAACTGCAGGACTTTTTGTTAATTTTTATTTTCTAATAAAGGTACAAATCTGAATTCTCCAAATTCGTGCTTTTCAAATTGTGTTTCATTTTTGCGAATCAGCATCGTCATAATTTGGTGTTCTTCACCTAATGGAATTATCAACCTTCCTCCTATTTTTAATTGTGCCATCAAGGGTTTTGGAATAATTGGTGCTCCAGCTGTAACAATAATACTATCAAACGGAGCATAATTTGGAAGACCTTTATATCCATCTCCAAAAGTTAAAAGTTTAGGTCTGATTCCTAATTTTGGTAATAATAATGAAGTCGTTTTAAACAATTCATTTTGTCTTTCAACACTATAAACTTTGGCTCCCATTGTATATAAAACTGCTGTTTGATATCCAGATCCTGTTCCAATTTCTAGAACTTTGTCATCTTTTTTAACTTCCAATAATTGCGATTGAAAGGCTACAGTGTAAGGTTGTGAGATGGTTTGTCCAGCTCCAATCGGAAAAGCTTTGTCTTGGTAGGCGTAATCTTCAAAACTTGAATTTAAAAAAAGATGTCTCGGTATTTTTTTTATTGCTTCTAAGACATTTTTATCAGTAATCCCTTTCTGTTCTAAAACGGTTACTAATTGATTGCGAAGTCCTTGATGTTTGGCTGTATCTTTCAAAATTTGGAGGAATTAATTTTGGTAAAAATAAGAAAACTAAAGTCAAAAGTCGAAAGTCGAAAGTCGAAAGTTTCAAGAATATTTCAAAACATTTGACTTTATGAATTTTGATTTTCAACTTTTGACTTTCTGACATTCGACTGATGAACTTTGAACAATTAATCTTATTTTTGTAGAAAATACATTTATATGCTAAAAGTTGGAGTATTAGGTGCCGGCCATCTAGGAAAAATTCATTTGCGTTTATTACAACAATCTGAAAAATATGAATTAGTAGGCTTTTATGATCCCAATCAGGAGAATGCCGAAAAAGTAGCCAAAGAATTTGGTTATAAAAAATTCGATACTATAGCCAAATTAATCCACGCCGTTGATGTTGTGGATATTGTAACTCCAACACTTTCGCATTACAAATGTGCAAAAGTTGCGATAAAATCTGGGAAGCACGTTTTTCTAGAAAAACCAATTTCAAATACAGTCGAAGAAGCAGAAGAAATCATTGCTTTGGCAAAAGAACACAATGTGAAAGGCCAAGTTGGACATGTGGAAAGATTCAATCCTGCATTTAAATCGGTTAAAGATTCTATACAAAACCCGATGTTTATTGAAACGCATCGTTTGGCAGAATTTAATCCTCGTGGAACCGATGTACCTGTGGTTTTAGACTTGATGATTCACGATATTGATGCTATTTTGAGCGTTGTAAAATCACCCGTTAAAAACATCAATGCAAGCGGAGTTTCTGTAATTTCGGACACGCCAGACATTGCAAATGCTCGAATTGAATTTGAAAATGGCTGTGTTGCCAACCTGACTTCAAGCCGAATCTCCTTAAAAAATATGCGTAAATCACGCTTCTTTCAAAAAGACGCTTATATTTCGGTAGATTTCCTTGAAAAAAAATGTGAAGTCGTGAAAATGAAAGACGCTCCAGAAGTTCCTGGCGATTTTGATATGATTCTTCAAAATGCAGAAGGCGTTAAAAAGCAAATTTATTTTGATAATCCAGATGTAGAGAACAATAATGCTATTTTGGATGAATTGGAAACTTTTGCAGATGCTATCGATAATAATACAACTCCAATCGTGACTTTAGAAGATGGGACAGACGCTTTGAGAGTTGCTTATCAAATAATTGATTGCTTCAAAAAGTAATCTTTCAATCCTAAAATTTTAAATCTTTTAATAGAAAATAAATGAAAAACATAGCCGTAATCGGAGCTGGAACCATGGGTAACGGAATCGCCCACACTTTCGCGCAAAGCGGATTCACCGTAAAATTAATCGACGTTTCAGAAAAATCTTTGGACAAAGGAATGGCAACAATAGCCGGAAATTTGGACCGAATGGTGGCAAAAGGAACCATTTCTGAAGACGATAAAATGAAAACCATCAGCAACATCATCACCTACACCGACATTAAAGACGGCGTTATTGGTGTTGATTTGGTCGTTGAAGCCGCAACCGAAAACGTAGAATTGAAACTGAATATTTTCAAGCAATTAAACGAAGCTTGTTCTCATAATACGATTTTAGCAACCAACACTTCTTCGATTTCCATCACGCAAATCGGATCCGTTGTCACTCATCCTGAACGTGTTATCGGAATGCACTTTATGAACCCTGTGCCGATTATGAAATTGGTCGAAATCATCCGCGGTTACAATACTTCCGATGAAGTGACCAAAACCATTATGGATTTGTCTGAAAAACTAGGCAAAACTCCGGTTGAAGTAAACGATTATCCTGGTTTTGTGGCCAACAGAATTTTAATGCCGATGATAAACGAATCCATTGAAACTTTATATAACGGAGTTGCAGGCGTTTACGAAATCGACACGGTGATGAAACTCGGAATGGCACATCCAATGGGACCGTTGCAATTAGCTGATTTTATTGGCCTTGACGTTTGTCTTGCAATTTTAAACGTAATGTACGAAGGTTTCAAAAACCCAAAATATGCTCCTTGCCCACTTTTAGTGAATATGGTGCGTGCTGGAAAACTAGGCGTGAAATCTGGAGAAGGATTCTATGATTACTCTGAAAGCAAGAAAGCTGAGAAAATAGCAAAACAGTTTCTTAAGTCATAAAGTCGAAAGTATCTTGATTATCTATAAATCTTTCGACTTTAAGACTTTTGACTTTATTTTTTGGAGCGAAACATCAGTAATAAATTAAGCCATGTTCCCGCTTTTCACAATATCTTTTTTGTTTTTAAAGAAAAAACAAAAAAGGATATTTGCTCGGGGCTATTGAAAACTTTAGGCATTTTTTAAACGTCAGTTTCCCAATCTTTGTCAATATCCTAACAGGTTTTCAAAACCTGTTAGGTATAATAAAAACTAAACAAATGAACATTGACATAGTATTATATTTAGTTTTTTTATTGCCATTGGTATGGATTGTTGTAAACGATATTAATAAATTAAATGATAGAAAAGTTTTTATTAAATATTTTATACTTTCGATTATTATATTGACTTTCGGAATATTATTTAATTATTATTCTCAAACTGAAAACAAAGATTTAAGCTATTTTGGCTCCCAAATCTTAATCATTTTCTTATTGATGCAAAAAATATTGAGATACACATTTTTAAAATATTCAAAAGAGAACCAATTTTCGGACATTATTTCATTAAATTTCCAGATTTTGTCTATAGTTTAGTATTAACAATGACTACAATAACCTTTGCAATTTTAATTGATAGTTACATTGTTCAGGCATTCATTACATTAAAAACTTGAATCCTGCAAGGTTTTCAAAACCTTGTAGGTATTAAAACATTTTGAAAATAACCAAACCTACAAGGTTTCGAAAAACCTTACAGGAAACTTTAAACTAAAAGATTTTGGCAAAAATAATCCCTTTCAAAGCAGTAAGACCAACCCGCGACAAAGTCAGCTTGGTAACTTCGCGTTCCTACGACGAATATTCTCCTGCAGAATTGGCTTCGCAGTTGGATTTTAATCCGTTTTCGTTTTTGCACGTTTTGAATCCGGCTTATGTCAACCAGCAAAAAATCGGACTAGAAAAAAGGTTTAAATTGGTTGCTCAGAAGTACAATGACTTTAAGGAAGAAATTGTTCTGATAAAAGAAGAAAATCCCGTTTTTTTCATCTACGAAATCCAAACAAAAAACCAGACTTTCACTGGAATTATCGCTGGAACTTCTATTGAAGATTATCAAAATAATATCATCAAGAGACACGAAGACACTTTACAATATCGCGTTGAATTGTTCAAGGATTATCTTCACAGAACTGGTTTCAATACCGAACCCGTTTTAATAACATATCCTGACAATCAAGAATTGACTGCTTGGATTTCAGAGAAAAAGAAAACCGATTCACTTTACGAATTTTCAACAACCAAAAGAGAAAAACACATCCTTTGGAAAATTGAAGACTACAACGAAATCACTTGGCTTCAAGAAAAATTCAATGAAATTGGCGATTTATATATCGCTGACGGACATCACCGTTCGGCTTCGGCAGAATTATTATACGAAGAAGACAAAGCTTCCGGAAACGAAAACCTAAATTATTTCATGAGTTTCCTGATTGCGGAAAGCAACGTAAAAATATACGAATACAACCGAATCATCCGTGATTTAAACGGTCATTCAAAAGAAGAGTTTCTGAACAAATTATCCGAAAGTTTCTGGCTCAAAAATAAAGAACAAGCCTTGTGGAAACCTACAAAAAAGTTCGAATTCGGAATGTATCTTGATGGGGAATTTTATTCGTTGACTTTAAAAGACGAACACAGTTTTACTTCGGTTTTGGAAAGTTTAGATGCACAGATTTTATACGAAAAAGTATTAAATCCAATCTTAGGAATTGAAGATTTAAGAAACGATGAAAGAATTGATTATATTCCTGGAAAACAATCTATTGTCACGATAAAAGAAGTTGTAGACGAAGGCGAATTTGAATTAGGTTTTATGCTTTTCCCAACGGATATTTCTGAAATAAAAGAATTAGCGGATAACAATTTGATTATGCCTCCAAAAAGTACTTACATCGATCCAAAGTTTAGAAGTGGATTGGTCGTTTATGAGTTATAATTTTGAAAATCATTTAGAATACAGATTTAAGAAATTTCAAAAATTAGTATAATTTCTTAAATCTGTGTTCTGATAAAAACCAAGAAAATGTCAATAAAATCAAACCTACTCAATATAAAATCATCACTTCCTGAAAATGTAACTCTTGTTGCGGTTTCAAAAACAAAACCTGTCGCCGATTTAATGGAAGCTTACGAAGCTGGCCAACGAGTTTTTGGAGAAAACAAAATTCAAGAAATGGCCGACAAATTTGAACAAATGCCAAAAGATATCGAATGGCACATGATTGGCCATGTTCAAACCAATAAAGTTAAATTTATGGCTACTTTTGTAAGTTTGGTTCACGGTGTTGATTCCTTGAAATTACTAGAAGAAATCAACAAACAAGCTTTAAAAAATGATAGAATTATCGATTGTCTTTTGCAAATTCATATAGCTGAAGAAGACACAAAATTTGGATTGGACGAAGTGGAATTGAATAATTTATTAAATTCTGAACCCTTCAAGAATCTAAAGAATATAAAAGTAAAAGGCTTAATGGGAATGGCAACTTTTACAGAAAACCAAGATCAAATTAAGAAAGAATTCTTACATTTAAAATCTATTTTTGACCAAACGCAAGAACTGAAAAGTGTCAACTGTCAATTATCAACTTTATCAATGGGAATGTCTGGTGATTATCAGCTTGCAATTGACTGCGGAAGCACAATGGTTCGGATTGGAAGTAGTATCTTTGGAACTAGATAATTTAAATTTAAAATCTACACTATTTTTTGTACGCAATATTAGACATAGAAACAACTGGAGGCCAGTTTAACGAAGAAGGAATTACCGAAATTGCGATCTATAAATTCGACGGACACGAAATTGTCGATCAGTTTATAAGTTTGGTAAATCCAGAAAAACCGATTCAGCCTTTCGTTGTAAAACTTACAGGAATCAATAATGCAATGCTTCAAAGTGCTCCAAAATTTTATGAAATAGCAAAACGCATCATTGAAATTACCGAAAATTGTGTTGTCGTTGCTCACAATGCGCAATTTGACTACAGAATTATGCGTACAGAATTTAATCGTTTGGGCTATGACTTTCAGCGCCAAAACCTTTGTACGGTTGAATTGGCCAAAAAATTAATTCCAGAACAGCCTTCCTATAGTTTGGGAAAATTAGTTCGCGCACTCGGAATTCCAATGGCTGACAGACACCGCGCTTCTGGTGACGCTTTAGCAACTGTGAAATTATTCAAAATGCTACTAGACAAGGATTTAGAAAAAGAAATTGTAAAAACTTTTATCAAAACTGAAATTGAAAAAGGGCTAAATCCAAAATTACTCGATATTGTGTCTGAACTTCCATCAACAACTGGAATTTATTATGTTCATAAAGAAAATGGCGATATTATTTATATTGGGAAAAGTAAAAATATAAAAAAGCGAGTAAATCAGCATTTTACAGGAAGCTCAAGAAGAGACAAAAAAATTCAAAAAGAAGTTTTTACAGTGACTTATGAAGAAACTGGAAGTGAACTTATTGCTCTTTTGAAAGAAGCTGAAGAAATAAAAATCAATAAACCTGCTTATAATCGCGCCTTAAGCAAAACTGTTTTTCCTTGGTCGTTATATCAGGAAAAAAATAAAGAAGGCTACCTAGGCTTAAAACTTCAAAAAACAGATGCTCGAAAAAAAGAAGTCGCTTCTTTTGCAACACATGTTGAGGCCCAAAGCGCTTTGTTTAAAATTACAGATAAATTTGTACTTTGCCAAAAAATAAATCAATTAGAAATTGTCAAAACCCACTGTTTTCCTTTTGAATTAAATCAATGTAATGGTGCTTGTATTGGCAAAGAATCTCCAGAAAATTACAACATTCGAGTGGATGATTTTTTGGCAAATAATGAATATCAAAGACAAAATATCATTGCAATTGATCGTGGGAGAAATCTTCAAGAAAGAAGCGCTATTTTAATTGAAAACGGTATTTTTCAAGGCTATGCATTTTTCGACTTAAACTATCAAGTGAATAATATTGAGATTTTACGAAATATAATTACGCCAATGAAAAATAGCCGTGATACCAAAAATGTTATCTTAAGCTATCTTAAAAAAAAGAAAGTCTATAAAATCATATCTTTTTAAGACTTTTAGTAAATTTGATAGAACTTCAAAAAAAAAGACTTGAAAATTACCGTTCCAGAAAATCTACGCAAAAAACTTCATGAAATCATTTATGAAGCAGATACTCCTATAGGAAAACTTTTTGACATTATACTTTTGATACTTATAATCTTAAGTATTGTAGCGGTTATGCTGGAAAGCATGGTTTCAGTAAAATATTTATATGGAGAGGAATTAGCAATAATCGAATGGATTATTACAATATTTTTCACTTTTGAGTATATCGGAAGAATTATTGCATTAAAAAAGCCTTTAAAATATATATTCAGTTTTTATGGAATTATAGATTTGCTGGCAACAATTCCAGGCTATATTGACTTAATTTTCCCAGGATTGCACTTTTTAGTGTTGATTCGTGCGGTTCGATTATTGCGTGTTTTCAGAATTTTAAAATTGGTACATTTTGTAGGAGCCTCAAATCAATTGGTTGTCGCATTGAAAAAAAGCAGATTGAAAATTGCAGTATTCCTATTCAATGTCATCGTTTTGTGTATTATTTTAGGTACTTTAATGTATATGATCGAAGGTCCTGAAAGCGGTTTTACAAGCATTCCGACGAGTATTTATTGGACAATTGTGACTTTAACTACAGTAGGCTTTGGAGATATAACACCAATAACACCATTTGGCCAATTTGTATCCATGATTATCATGATTTTAGGTTATGGAATTATCGCTGTCCCAACAGGTTTGGTAACAGCAGAATTTATGGCTAGGGAAAAAGTTCAAGAAAACACTCAATCCTGTCCAAATTGTGGTGCTGAAAAACATCGTGATGATGCCATTTATTGTTATCATTGTGGTCATACTTTAAATGAATAATGAAGAAATTAATCACCATCATTGGCCCAACGGCAATTGGCAAAACCGCTTTGAGTATCAAACTTGCCAATCATTTCAACTGCGAAATCATTTCCTGCGATTCCCGTCAATTTTTTAAAGAAATGGAAATCGGGACAGCCGTTCCATCCAAAGAAGAATTAGATTCTGCAACACATCATTTTATTCAAAATAAATCGATTTTTAAAAATTATACGGTTGGCGATTTTGAAAGAGAAGCAATTTCTAAATTAGATGAATTGTTTGAAACTAATGATTACGCTATTTTGGTTGGTGGTTCTGGTTTATATGTTGATGCAATTTTAAAAGGATTTGATACTTTTCCAGAAATTGATACTCATGTTAGAGCAGAAATAATTTCAAATTATGAGCAATTCGGAATTGAATATTTACAACAAAAATTGCAAGAATACGACAAAAATTATTTTGATACAATTTCTAAAGAAAACCCGCAGACATTACAAAATCCACAACGATTAATGCGTTTTGTAGAAGTTTGTATCGGAAGCGGGAAACCTTATTCTTCCTTTTTAAACCAAAAGAAAAATACTCGAAATTTTACGCCCATAATCATTGGATTAGAAGCAGAAAGACAAGAAATGTATGACCGAATTAATCTTCGAGTAGATTTAATGATTCAAGCAGGATTATTGGAAGAATCTAAAAATTTGTATCCGAACAAAAAACTAAATGCTTTGCAAACAGTGGGATATAAAGAATTATTCTCTTATTTTGATGGTGATTTTACGCTAGATTTTGCAATTGAAGAAATCAAAAAAAACACAAGACGCTTTGCAAAAAGACAATTGACTTGGTTTAAAAGAACAGAAAATGCAAAATGGTTTGATTATAAAATTAATACAGCCGAAATCATTGACAATATTGAGTCATCATAAAATAATTCTTTTCAAAGCAACTTATTGACAATCATTGCATCTCATTAAAAACACTTATGAAAAAGCTTACTTTTTTATTATTTATTCCTCTTTTTTGTGCGACGACATGTGATGATGATCCTTGTGAAAACAATGTCAAATACATTACCAATCATGATTTGATCAAAGTAGAAGAAAATGAGACTATTTATAATATTGGCGATACTTTGTGGTTAAACACAACGGTTTCTAGGATTCAGATGCTACAAAATGGCCAATCAACCTATGACTTGTTCAATGAAAATCAAACTTTTGCGTATTATTTATCTATGTTTAAAAATTCTAACTTGGGAAATGATTATCAAGTATATCTTAGTTCTGAAAATTTAATTTCAATTAAGGGAAATGCTGAAAGTAATTATTTCACATTGGTAAAGGAAAATGATAATTTTGTAAATAGAACTGGAATCAAGCTAGTAGAATCAGGAAGTTTCAATATAAATGTAAGTGATATTTCTTCTTATGGATCTGGTGGCTGTAGCTTTTCAACTCAAATACAGACAAAAATTTTGAATTCAGATGAATACGGTAACTATAATTTTAATGTTCAATAAATAATGCCAATAGCTCCAAATTTTACATCAATTTTCAGTAAAGACTGGGAAATTAACTTCACACAATGTACGCCAAACGGATATTTAAAATATACTGATTTGTGCAACTTGCTTCAACTAACAGCTGGTGATCATGCAGAAATCGGTGGAATCAGCTTTACTGATATGCAAGAATTTAACCAAGCTTGGGTAATGAGTAGAATGCGTATTGAAATCAAATCATTGCCAAAATGGAAAGATATTGTAACCATAAAAACTTGGATTATTTCGCTTGAGAATTCACGTTCGGTAAGAGCTTTGGAAATGCATTTGAATGGTAAAAAAATAATTGGCTGTGAGACTTTTTGGGCAGTTTTCAATACAAAATTACGACGTCCAGAAGGTTTAGCCTTGCCTCATGAACATTTTGAGAAATATGGTGAAAATTTTTCTACTGCAGAAAGAGTAAAGAAAATTGATCTTCAAAAAGAAACGAAATTAGTGAATGAACGAAAAGTTGTTCTTTCTGATTTAGATATTGTCAATCATGTAAATAATGTGAAATACCTTGAATGGTGTTTAGATTTGGTAGATCATGAAGCAATTATTAAACAAAAATTGAAAAGTTTTGATATGAATTTCATGAAAGAATTAATGCTTGGAGATACTGTTTCTATTGAAGAAATTTCAAATAATAAAAAGTCTAATTATTCTATTTTGAAAGATGGAAAAGCTTGTTTTGGGTTAGAATTAGATTGGAAATAGTTTTTCTTTTTTACTTTAAATTTCGTTTGTAACAATGCATATTTAATCGATAATTTATTGTCTGGCCCAGATTGAAGAGAAAAACTTGAAATGGAAAGCTGGAAATAGCTTCAAAAAAAAAGCTCCGATTTCTCGAAGCTTTGATTTATGTAGTTTTATTCAGAAACTTTATTTTTTACGACAAGTCTGAATCCTTCACCGTGAATGTTTAGAATTTCAACATCCTCGTCTAATTTTAGGTATTTTCTCAATTTAGCGATGTAGACGTCCATACTTCTGGATGTGAAATAATTGTCGTCTCTCCAAATTTTTGTCAATGCTAATTCTCTTGGCATTAAATCATTTTCATGAACAGCAAGCATTTTCAACAATTCATTTTCTTTAGGAGACAATTTAATTGGCTCTTCTTGCTTGAAAGTCAAGAATCTTAATTTTGAATTCAAGTGAAAACCTCCAATTTGGAATTCAAATTTAGTATTATCAGATTTGCTGTCAGAAGCTTTTCTTTGGATGATTGCTTTGATCTTCATCAATAAAACTTCAGAATCGAACGGCTTGTTCAAATAATCATCAGCTCCAACTTTATATCCTTTAAGCACATCTTCTTTCATTGATTTTGCTGTTAGGAATATCAACGGAATATCTTTGTTTTTCTCTCTAATTTCCTTGGCCAAAGTGTATCCATCTTTGTAAGGCATCATAACGTCTAGGATGCACAAATCAAAAGTATCTTTCTTGAATTTCTCGAAACCTTCCATCCCGTTTTTAGCCAAAGTGACGTCAAAATCGTTCAGATTTAAATAATCTTTTAAAATTGAACCGAAGTTGGGATCGTCTTCTACTAAAAGGATTTTCTTGTTTACATTTTCCATAGCTTAATTTATTAGTGGTAATTTTATGATAAAGGTACTACCTTTCCCTTTCTCACTTTCTACAAATATTTGACCATTATGGTCGTCAATAATTCTTTTTACATAGGCCAAACCTAAGCCATGGCCTTTGACGTTGTGCAGATCGCCAGTATGTTCACGGTAGAATTTTTCAAAAATTCTTTTTTGTGCTACTTTGCTCATCCCTTGCCCTTGGTCTTTTATTTTTATAAGGATAAAATCTTTTACATTTTCGGTGTAAATATCAATTACCGGAGCTTCTGGCGAATATTTTATTGCGTTGTCAAGAACGTTTACAATTACGTTTGTAAAGTGAACATCATTGAGCAATGTCGTTGTTCTAGTTGCATTAAAATGCGTATTTATTATGCCTTGTCTATCTTCTATAATCAAGTTCACATGTTCTACAGCATCTTCCACAATTGTATGAACATCAATTGGTTCCTTATTTATTTCAAGTTCCTTCTTTTCTAATTTTGAGATTCTGAGAACATTTTCTACCTGGGCATGCATTCTTTTATTTTCATCCCTAATCATTTGCAGGTATCGGTGTACTTTTTCTGTATCTTCAATAACTTTTGGATTTTTAATAGCATCCAAAGCTAAATTTATTGTTGCAATCGGTGTCTTAAACTCGTGCGTCATGTTATTAATGAAATCGGTTTTGATTTCAGAAATCTGACGTTGCTTTATCAATTGATTCAATGCGCTGGCATAGGCAATAATGATAATCAGCGTAAAAGTGATTGACAAAACTGTAATGCTGATTAATTCAGAAAATAAAAATTTCTTCTTTTCTGGAAAACTTACTAACAGCTGAAATTTGCTCTTTCCTTCATTGTCTGTAAAAATCGGAGTCTGGAAAGTTGAGTTTTTATCAAACTTAAAATTGTCAGATCTTATTTTTGTTGCTAATCCATCACTATAAATTCCAAATTCAAAAGGTGTTTTTACCTCATATTGCTTTAATTCATCTTCCAATAATTTTAAAAGTCTTTCTTTTGAAATTCTATCTTTTAATGGTTTTGTTTCTGCAATATCTTTTAAAAACATATCATACTGAACTTTGTCAAGCATGTCCATATTCCCAGATTTTTCAATCGTAATATCTGGCACTGTGCTTTTTTGAATAGCAGAATTATCTATTCTATTTCCTGAGTAGATTTCCGTTTTTCTTTTAGCACTGAAACTTTGTGCTTTTCTGACAGAATCTTTTTTCTTATCAAAGAACGAAAGATTAACATTGTAATCTTCTGCAATAATATTATTTGAATAAATAACCGTTTCGTTAGTTACTTTATTTTTTTGAACTAAGACAAAGTCTAAAATCTCACTACGATCAGGCGCTTTACCAATACTATCTTGTAAAATATTGTATTGATTTAAAAGTGTATAGGTTTCTTGTTGTTTCAACTTTTCTCCTACATTTCCAATAACTTGCTGAACGTGATATTTAAATTGCTCTTCATTATTTTTGAATGAAGTATTGATTAGATACAATTGTACCATTATAATCCCTATCAAAGAAAGGCTCATCAACACAACCAGTAAGCGAAATAATGTTTTATTCATCGAAACAAAATTAACATTTTAACATTTAAACAATAAATACATTAACCAAACATTAACATCTAATTGCAAAATTATTGATTCTTTAAAGTAGAAATTATTTTATCCGCAGTATTTTGTGCTTCTGCAAGATCAATATTTTCAATAATAAAGTCGCTTAATGGTATTTTCTGCTCATCTGTCCATTGATTTTTCATTCTAGCCTCAACTTCCTCCTTCGAAATCCCATCCCTGTTTATTACCCTTTGAATTCTTATTTCTTTTGGAGCAGTAACTAATATAATTTTGTCACAGTCTTTATAGCTTCCACTTTCAAAAAGAATGGCTGCTTCTTTAATTACAATTGGAAAATCTTCATGCTTTTTTACCCAATTTGTGAAATGATTTTTTACTTCAGGATGGATGATGCTATTTAATTTTTTAAGTTTTTCTGGATTATTGAAAACCAGAGATGAAAGTTTCGACCTATTAACTTTACCATTTTCAATCGTATCCTTTCCAAAAGCATCAATAATATTGCCAATTACCAATTCTGATTCCATTATTTTTTTTGCTTCGGTGTCAGCAATATAAATAGGAATTCCTTGTGATTCAAAATATTTTAAAATAGTGCTTTTTCCACTCCCTATCCCCCCTGTTAAGCCTATAATTTTTGCCATAGTACTTTACTTAAAAAAATAATTCTGGAAATGCTCTTTTTGGATTTTGTTTTAAAACTATAACTTTCCAATATGATTTTATAAATCCTGTTCCATAGCCATAGAATTGCATTGCAACGGCCAAAACGGATAGAATTCCGATGGATAAACTTCTGTTTTGAAATGTTGAAGTAATAAAAATTGCTATAAAATATAATACATATAAAGCTATAAAAACTTCAATTCCAAAAAACAAAAACAAAAGTGAAAATAGAAATCCTATTAAAAACACAGAAGGAAAAAAATAAGTCAATTTATTATATTCGGGATACCAACTGTTTAAAATTGGTCTTGCTTTTCCAAATTTATTGACTTGCTTGTAAAATTTTGACCAATCAATTCTTCTTTTGTGATATACAAATACCTTTGGAAAAAGCTTGGTTTCAAAATTCATTTTCCACAATCTGATTGACAAATCAGGATCTTCTCCTGGATGAATATTTCCAAAACCATTACTAGCTTCAAAAGCCCTTTTTGACAATCCCATATTAAAGCTTCTTGGCTGAAACTTATCAATTTTCTCAGATCCACCACGAATTCCTCCTGTTGTCAAAAAAGAAGTCATGCCAAAATTTATTGCTTTTTGTGTATTTGTAAAACTATCTAAAGCATTATCTGGACCGCCAAAACAGTCTGCAAAATTTTCTATTAAGGCATTTTTAGCTTCGGATAAATAATTTGAAGGTAAAATACAATCTGAATCTAAAATTAAGAAATAGTCTCCTTTTGCGTTTTTCATGCCGAAATTTCTAGAATCTCCAGGACCTGAATTTTCTTTAAAAAAGTAAGAAATATTTAATCTGTCATAATAAGTTTTGATAACATCAGAACAAGGAATTGTGGAGCCATCTTCAACAATTACAATTTCAAAATTATCATCATAAACTTGTTTTGTGAGACTTTGTAAAAGCTCATCAATTTCATCTGGGCGGTTATATACCGGAATTATAAAGGAAAAATTCATAGCTTATTTTAAACTTTAACAAAGATAACCTTTAAAAATAAAATCTGCTATATAAAAAAGCCACCCAAAAAGGGTGGCTTTAAAATTCTTAATTAAGAAATTATTATTGCTTAACTACTTTTATTGTTTTAACTTGATTATCAACAGTTACTTTCACTAAATAAGTTCCAGCAGACAAGTTTGACATATCAACGTTAGCTTCAGAAGCATTCAACTCTTTGTTGATTACTTGCTGACCTAATAAATTAAATACTGAAACACTAGCCATATCTTGAGAATAAGACAATTTCAATACATCTTTTACTGGGTTTGGATAAGCTTTGAAAGCTGCGTTATCAAATGATGGTGCGCTTAATGAAGCATCATAAGCAGCAATTTTGAAAGTTCCAGAAGCTGTTGTTCCATAGTTCCAAACTCTCACTAAAATTGTTTCTCCTGCAGTTAATCCTGTAAGAGATAATCTTGAGAAGATATTTGTTCCCGCTGTAATATCATCATTACACCATGCTGTAGGAGCTATTAACGCACCACAATTTCCTCTATAAGCCTGCATAGCAGTATCTAACAATAAGCTTCCTGTATCAGTACCTGTCTCTATTGTTAATGTTCCAGAAGCTGGGGCAACTACGCTAAACCAAACATCTCTTCCATTTGTTGCATTCAAAACTCCACATGTTGGACTTACCATACCTGCTTCAATTGTACCGCTAATATTGCTACTAACAATTGCTCCTGTAGCATAAGTTGCTGCCGGACTCAATACAGTTGGAGTCGCGCAATTATCATTTGCTGGCGGCGGCGGCGCTGGATAAACACAAAGTGTATATGTTAAAGCTGCTGTAGCAGTTGAAGATACTGAAACATAGTATTGAGTTCCTGCAGTTAAAGCCTGAGAAAAACTTGTTACTGAACAGCTAGTATTTAATCTAGTTAAGCTAGCCGGTGTTCCAGAGTAAACAGAAATATAACCATTGCCTGTACCAGAAACTGCAGTTCTACTGAAATTATAAATTCCTGTAGTTGAAGGTGTAAATGTGTACCAAACATCAATATCAGTAGCACTACAAGCATATTCTGCTGAATGCGTTGCAGAAACTGTTGTTCCTGTAATTGCATTAGTACAAGTTGAAACTGGTGATTCAGTTAAAGTTGCAGCATTTGCAATCAAATCATTTGCTGGCGCTGGAGGCGCTGGATATGCACACAGCGTGAACGATAATGTTGTAGTTGCTGTAGTAGAAACAGAAACATAATATTGTGTTCCTGCAGTTAAAGCTTGACTAAAGTTATTAACCGAACAGCTTGTATTTAATCTTGTCAAAGAACCAGAAGTTCCTGAATAGATAGAAATATAGCCATTACCTGTTCCAGTAACAACTGCTCTTTGGAAATAATAAACACCTGTGGTTGCAGGAGTAAATGTATACCAAACATCAACATCAGTAGTACTACAAGCGTAATCTGATGAATGAGAAGCAGAAACAGTTGTTCCTGCAAGACCATTTGCACAGGCTGATGTAGGTGATTCAGTTAATACAGTTGCATTAGCTATCAAATCATTAGCAGGCGCTAATGGCAAAGTACCAATACAAATATTGAAATTAATTCTTGAAGTCGCATAGTAAGTATAAACTCTTACAAAATAAGTATCACCAACTGTTAAGCCATTTACAAATCCTGTATCTGGATCACTACACAATAAGCTAGTAGTCGTACCGCATACACCACTTAAAACTTGAAAGTATGCATCGACAGATGTTCCTGTTATAGCAGTTATAGCAGATAAAGTTACTCTATGAGAGTTACTTGTTGCAACAAATTTAAACCAAACGTCATCATCAGGATCTCCATTACAAGGAGTCGCCGCTATCGATAAAGTAGCACCTACTGTAGTTCCTGAAGCAGTTACTGTACAAGTATCACCAACATTTGGAGTCAAGACAATTGCATTAGCACAATTATCATTAGCAGGAGGACAAGCTGTCTGTGTTCTAACAGGACTTGTTAAAGAACAAGCAGTACTCTGCTCATTTTCGACAGTAATTACAACTGGAGTACCATTAGCAAATGGACCAAATCTGTAAACTCCTGTTTCCGTAACTACTTGAACTGAACCACCTCTATCGTCATAAACAGCTAAGCTGCTTGCGCTACCTAAACTTGTAATTGCAGTATCAACAAAAAATTCTTCATTGCCATTAGCACAATCAGAAACCACAGTATATGTAGCAACTGGGTTAATACAATCAATTAACGACCAAGCCAAAGTAAATGTTCCTCCAGTTGTTGTTGTGCCATATCCATCTTGAACCCAATATACTGTTTGATCAGAACCAGTATTATTTGCCCAAGTAGTACTTTGATAATCATTATCAAAACATGCTATTCTAGTTTGAGTAGTACAATCTCCGTAGAAAACAATGTTTGTTGAATCATAGTCATTTAGTGTTTGCCCTATTGTCAAAGTAGAACCAGCAGGTACTAAAATTGAATAATAAGTATCAGGAGCCGTATTTGTAAGGTCTGCACCTGTAGTAGGACAATTAACTGAATTATTATTTGTAGCACCAACAGTTGTGCTGCTCAAAGGAGAAGTTTGTGTTGCTAAATCAATAGCTCCTGCACAAGTATCATTGATTGGTGGACAAACTGTTTGTGTTCTAGCTGTACTAGTTGTTGTACACAAAGTATTTGTGCTATTTGTAACTGTAACCAATACTGAAGTACTATTAGCATATGGTCCAACTCTTACAACTCCTAAAGCAGTAGCCGTAGCAGTATTTCCTTGGTTATCTGAAATATTTAAAGTTGTTGCAGATCCCATGCTTGTTACATTTACATCTACAAAAAATTGATTAATACCGCTCGCACAATCAGAAGCTACAGTATAAGTAGCTGTCGGTGCTGTACAAGTCAAATAATATCCACAAAGTGTAAAAGTTCCGATATTGTCATTCGCATTATCCCAAGCTCTTAAATAATAAGTATTTCCAGGAACTAAAGCTGTATAAGATTTTGGCCAAGTAGCACTACATGTACCTACTTCAGTATAAACACCAGCTGCTTCAGAATATAAAACTCCTCCTACAGAAGAAATTCCTACAATTGCTGAAGCATTCAGTGTAACACTTGTATGTGGAGCAACAAATTTAAACCAGATATCACCATTTGTAGCTGTTGGCGCATAACCAGTACATGAAGGCGCTGCAAAAGTTGATCCTGTAGATCCTTCATTTGTAATACCCGTAATTGCACCAGCACCACAAGCAGTTCCTTCATTTAAAGTAAGAAGGATTGCTCCAGCTATATTATCATTAACTGGAGGTAATGCAAGAGTTCTAAAACTTATAGTTCTCCATGGGCTAGGAATTCCTGATGAACAAATTGCTCTTAAGTGCAAATAATGTACTGTTGAAGAGGCTAATCCAGATACAGTATAAGTTGTGGCTGTTGTAGCTGTTCCTGTCCCCACAGGATCCTCAATTAACGTATTTACGACATATTCAAAACCTGTGATTCCAGTAATAGCATCCCATGTAAAAGTGGCGCCTCCAGTCGTAATTGAACTTGCTGTTACTGCAATTCCTGTTGGCGGAGCACATGCTACAGAATGTAAATTTGGTGAGCTCATACAAAAACCAAATTGCCATCCAGCTGCAGCTACTGCATCATCGTAAAGAATTCTATATTTAAATCCTGCCAATTGTGCAGGAGTAAATGCTGCAATATTTAACAGAGAAGAGATGAAAGGCTTTTTTGTAACGCTACAATAGTTATCTGTTGCACCAGTTTCATTAGTAACCAAATCACCCCATGATACCCATGCAGATGTAGCAGCATTCCAATATTCTAAACGGAAAACCTCTACAGCATAACGTCTACGATAAACATATTGAGCTGTAACTTCAATATTCATTTCGTTTGCCGTAAATGCAGGTGTTAAGTCTATTACAGGAGATTCTGCTGCAATATTGTCTTCATGTCCGGATAAAGCATCATCGTCATCAAATGCAAAATTAGAGGTAGTTCTCGGATCAGATTCAAATGATGCTGCATCTGTAGCATAAGATCCTGTAACCGTCCAGTTGGCGTTGGGCCACCCGGCGGGTACATTTAGTGTTTGTGCGCCAACATTTAAGTATAGCACGCAAACCATTAGTAATAAGTAAATTTTTTTCATTAGATTATAAATAGTTTAGATTAATAGTGCGCAATTTAGCAAAAAAAGTAAAATCATAACAATTTATTATCAACAAGGTAACTATTTAATTATTATCTTAATTTTTTGTAAAAAAAAAGCCACCTTTCTCAAGGTGGCTTTTCTCAATTTTTAAATATTATTGTTTTACAACTTTCAATGTTTTAACCTGATTATCAACGGTTACCTTCACTAAATAAGTTCCTTGTGGCAAATTAGACATATCTAATTGTGTCTCAGAAGCATTTAGTTTTTTATCAACTACTTGTTGTCCCAATAGATTAAATATAGAAACTTGTGACATATTTTCAGTATAAGATAAATTTAAAATATCTTTTACAGGATTTGGATATGCTTTAAAAGAAGAACTGTCAAAAGATTGCGTACTTAAATTTGCATTCCAAGCAGAAATTGAGAATGCTTCAATTTCATCACCAGAATATTCCCATACTCTAATATAAATTGTTTCACCCGGTGTTCTAGCTGATAAACTTAGCTTAGAAAAGTTGAAATTTCCTGCACCATCGTCATTACAATCAATTAAAGTAAGAGCTCCACAAGTACCTGAATACAAAGCTAATCCAGAATCAAAACCTGTTACACCTCCTGAAGGACCGGTTTCAACTGTGATTGCACCATCAGAAGGAACAACTACTGAAAACCAAATATCATTTCCATCATAACTTGCACATTCTGGAAGAGGTGTTGTTGTAGAACTTGTTGCTCCTTCAACAGTCACATCCAAAGGATTAGCAGAATATTGATTCCCTGGAGTCAAGGCTACTGCTGTTACACACTCATCATTTGTTGGCGGACATACATTTTGACCAATTTCATCACTTTCAACACTACAATCAGCATTTTGATCATGCACTACATTTAGAATAACAGCTGTTCCGTTTGGATAAGGCCCAAAAGTAACTAACCCTGTTGCTGTAACTGCTTGTGGCGCACTTCCTTGATCATCTGATACTGTTAGTGATGTTGCAGAACCTAAATCAGTAATATTTGCCGTCAAATTAAATTGCTCTCCATTACCACAATCAGACACAACATCAAATTCAACCACTGGACTTGAACAAGAAACTACTGACCATTCTAATGTAAATTCACCAGAATTAGCATTATATCCATCTTGAACCCAATAAACCGTTTGAGTAGAACCTGTTGCATTAACCCAAACAACCTGAGTTTCATCTATATCGTCAAAACAAGCAATTTGAGTTCTAGTTGTACAATCTCCATAAAAAACAACGTTTGATGAATCATATTCATTTTCTGACTGTCCAATTGTTAATGTTGATCCAGCTGGAACCTCAATTGAATAATAAACATCTGGCGCTGTATTTGGAACTATTTCTGTGCCATTACAGTGCGTTAAATTATCATTAGTTGCCGCAATTGTATTTCCAACTAATGGAGAAATTTGCGTACCTAAATCAATTGCTGTCGCGCATGTATCATTATCAGGAGGACATGCCACTTGATTAATTTCATCACTTGTCAAGAAACAAAGTTCATTATCGTCATTATTAATTGTGAATATCACATCAGTATCATTAGGATAAGGACCAAAAGAAACTATACCAGCAGCAGTCAGTGCCTGTGGGGCACTTCCTTGATCATCTGAAATTGAAACTGAAGTTGCAGATCCTATACTGGTTACATTTACATCAACCAAAAACTGTTCTCCATTATCACAATCAGATACAATATTAAATGTAGCAGTAGGATTTACGCAGTCTAAATAATGTCCACATAAAGTAAATGTTCCGATACCATCATTTCCATAATCCCAAATTCTTAAATAATAAGTTTCTCCTTGAGTCAATCCTGAATAAGTTTTTGGCCAGCCATTGCTACAATCTCCAATTTCAGTAAAACTTCCTGGTGTTCCTGAGTATAAAATTCCAGAAAGAGAGTATATGTCTCCACCAATATCAGTTGTATTTAAAGTAAATTCTGAAGAAGGTGCAACCAATGTATACCACATATCTCCATTGCCTAGAGAAGGATTGTAATCATCGCAAGAAGGAGCTACACCTGGTGATGCAGAAGTACCTTCATTAGAAATTCCAATTATCGCATTTTCGCCACATTCAGAACCCAAGTCTAAAGTTAAGAGAATTGCTCCTGCTGGATTGTCATTTACTGGAGGACAAACTCTTTGTCCATAACTTTCAGTCACTATACTACAATCTGAATCTTGATCATTTTCAATTGTAAAAACAACATCAGTTCCATTGTCATAAGGTCCAAAAGTAACAACACCAACTGCAGTTACCGCTTGTGTTGCGCTTCCAAAGTCATCATAAAGCGTTAGAGAACTAGCCGATCCCAAGCTGGTGATATCTATTGCTACATTAAATTGTTCTGTACCAGAATCACCACACAAAGAAACTACCTCAAATTCTGCCGTAGCTGAACTGCAAGCTATCACTGACCACTCTAGTGTGAAAGGGCCTTCATTAGTGTTGTAACCATCTTGAATCCAATAAAAAGTTTGATCAGAACCTGTATTGTTAGCCCAAGTAACGAGAGTATAATCATCATCATCAAAACAAGCAACGCGGGTTCGATTATCACAACTGCCATAAAATGCAATATTTGATGAATCATAATCATTTAGTGTTTGGCCAATTCTAATAGTAGAACCATCTGGAACTACAATTGAAAAATAAAGATCTGGCGCCTCATTTGTAATTTCAGGACCAAAATTTGGACAAGTGACAGTGTTGTCATTTGTGCCTCCTACAGTTGTTGAAGAATAAGGGGAAGTCTCATTCGTCAGATCAATTGCCATATCGCACGATTCGCCTGTTTGGCTCTTCGCAACTCCCCACGACAGCAGTAATAAGAATAAAGTAATTTTTTTCATGTTGGTATAATTAGTTTGTTATAGTGCTAATTTATAAAAATAAGTTAACAAAAAACAACATAAAATTCAACCATCAGTACTTATTTTGTTAAAATACAACATTTTTTTATTTACATAACAAAAGAGTTTATTGCATAAAAAAACCGCCAACATGGCGGTTTTCATTATTTTTACATGTTTTGACTAGCTTTTTAAGCTATCGATTTCAACTACTTCATTAGAATCCGCATCATAATCTACACCGTCAACATCAAAGCCAAATAAGTTATAAAAGTCTTTTCTATATCCTTCTAAATCTCCTAGCGTAGCTAAATTTTCAGTGGTAGCTTGTGGCCATAATTCTGCAACTTTTGCTTGAATATCATCACGCATTTCCCAGTCGTCAATTCTTATTCTTCCTTTTTCATCTAATTCAATCGGCTTTCCTGTGTACAATCTATCTTGATATAATCTTTGGATTTGCTCAATTGTTCCTTCATGAACTCCAGCTTCTTTCATCGTTTTATACAACAACGAAATATAAAGAGGGATAACAGGAATAGCAGAACTTGCCTGCGTTACCAAAGCTTTATTTACTGAAACATAAGCTTTTCCATCAATATCCTTCAAGCTATCTGTAATTGAAAATGCAGTTGCTTCTAAATGATCTTTTGCTCTTCCAATTGTTCCCTTTCTATAAACAGCTTCCGTCAAAGATGGCCCGATATAAGAATAAGCAACTGTCACAGCACCCGGAGCCAAAAGATTTTCAGCTTTCAAAGCATCAATCCACATTGACCAGTCTTCACCACCCATTACGGCAACGGTATTTTCAATATCATCTTCTTTGCTTGGTTCAATTGAAATTTCTGAAACTTTTCCACTGTGAAAATCAACAGTTTTATTTGTAAAAGTATTTCCGATTGGTTTTAAGACAGAACGATGTGTAACGCCTGTATTTGGATTTGTACGAACAGGAGAAGCCAAACTATAAATAATCAAGTCAACTTGACCCAAATCAGTTTTGATTAAATCTAAAGTTTCTCTCTTAATCTCATTAGAAAATGCATCGCCATTGATACTTTTGGCATACAATCCTGCTTTATGTGCTTCTGTTTCAAAAGCTGCTGAATTGTACCAACCCGGAGAAGCTGTTTTACCTTCAACTGGTGGCTTTTCAAAGAAAACTCCAATAGTTGCAGCATCAGATCCAAAAGCACTTGTAATTCTTGAAGATAATCCAAAACCAGTTGAAGCACCGATTACTAAGACTTTTTTTGCACCTTCAATTTTTCCTTTTGACTTTACATATTCGATCTGATTTTTAACATTCTGCACTGCTCCTTCTGGATGCGCAGTCAAACAGATAAATCCTCTCATTCTAGGTTCTATAATCATAAAACGGTATTTGTTATTGTTTAATCGTTACTTGCTAATCGCTAATTCGTTCCAAATTATCGCTAACAAATATAATTCAAAAAATCAGTTCAGCAAGGCTTTTGCATGATTTATGGCTGAATCAGAAACATCCTTACCAGAAAGCATCTGGGCAATTTCAATAATTCGCTCTTCACCTGAAAGTAATTTTAGTTCTGAATTTGTAATTTCTCCAACTGTAGTTTTTGAAACTTTAAAATGTACTTTGCCTTTTGCAGCAATTTGTGGCAAATGCGTAATAGCAAAAACCTGCATCATCTTACTCATTTCTTTCATGATTTCACCCATCTTATCCGCAATTTCTCCTGAAACTCCGGTATCAATTTCATCAAAAATAATAGTCGGAAGTTTTTGATATTGGGATAAAATAGATTTTACGGCAAGCATAATTCGAGATAATTCTCCTCCGGAAGCTGTTTTTTTCAAAAGTCCGAAATCTGAACCTTTATTCGCAGCGAAAAGAAAATCTAAATCGTCTTTTCCATTGTTATGATAAGCTTCAGATGGCTTCACTTCTATCTTAAATCTAACATTTGGCATTCCCAAAAGATCCAAAATTGAAATCAACTTTTCTGTCAAAATCGGAATTGCTTTTTGTCTATTTTCTCTAATTAATATAGAAAACTTATCTAATTCTGCTTCGTTTGAAGTGATTTCATTTTCGATTTTCTCAATTTCTTGCTGCAAGCTATCAACTGAAATCACTTTATTGTCCAAATCTTCTTGAATAGCAAGAAGCTCTTCAATAGTAGAAACTTGGTGTTTTTTTTGCAAATTATAAATATTCTGCAATTTTTGGTTTGTCAATTCCAATTGTTCAGGATCATTTATCAAAGCTTCTCCAATTTGATTCATCTCAGAAACAACATCATCAAATTCTATTGAAACGCTGTTAACTCTTTCAAGTAAAGCATTATATTCTGTTGAAAATCCAGCTATTTTTTGTAATGAAGCTTTTATTTCCTTCAAGTTATTCAAAACGCCAAATTGTTCTTCTTCAGCAACTGAAAGTGATTTATTCAGATTTTCTTTGATGAATTCAACGTTGTTCAATTGCTCATAAACCGCTTCTAATTCTTCTTGCTCACCTGAAATTAATTTGGCGGAAAGCAATTCTTCCAATAAAAACGAATTATAATCTTGTTCTTTTGAAGCTTCAAGAAGTTTTGATTTCAAGTCAGACAGATTTCCTTTTAAGCTTTTATATTTTTTTAAAATTAAAGCATATTCCAAAATTATATTCTGATTATTTCCAATGGAATCAATAATGTCGAATTGAAATTTTTCTTCGGACAACTCTTGTGTCTGGTGCTGTGAATGGATGTCAATTAAAAATTGTCCTAATTCTTGGAGTTCCTGAAGATTCACCGGACTATCATTCACAAAAGCCCGCGATTTGCCAGAAGGAAGAATTTCCCTTCTTATAATCGTGTCGTTTTCATAATCTAAATCATTAGCTTCGAAAAAAGATTGGAGTCCGTACCGTGAGATTTCAAATTGTGCTTCGATGACACATTTTTCTTCTTTATTTTTAAGGGAAGTAAGATCGGCTCTTTTACCAAGAACTAATCCTAAAGCACCGAGAACTATAGATTTTCCAGCTCCAGTTTCTCCAGTAATAATTGAAAAATTTTCTGAGAAATCAATATTGAGTTTCTCAATTAGAGCGAAATTTTTTATGGATAGCGTTGTAAGCAATGTCTTAAATTTTAGAAATGAACTGTAATTCTATCACTGAAGCACTAGCCCAGATTCTAGCGAAAAGCCCAGAATTAAAAAATTTATGTTTCATTTTTTAGAAAAGCGACCAAAGAAAGCTCTTTCTAGAAACATAGAAACAGTATTTTTTAATGAGGACTTGAAGCGAAAATCTGGATTAGCTTCAAAAAATTAAAATCGTATGTTAGACCATTTTGAGGAATTCAATGGCGAAATTTTATTCAGGTTATCTACCAAATCAGCAATTGAAATTGACGGACCACCAGAATAAACAGAAACCAATTCATCAGATTTTGCATCAAAGAAAACTCTTGTCAGCAACGCATTTGGTCTCAAATCATAAATCTCAGCTAAGGTTTTTACCGAAGTCTTAATATTTTCTTTTGCTTGTTTTTGATTGTCAGCCATCAAATCCATCCCAGAAGAATGATATTCAAAAAGCGCTTTTCTATAAGGTGAAAAAGTATTTGAACGAACGTCAGTAATCAAAAAATATCGTGATTGATTTCCGTCGCCTTGATTCCATCCTTTTTGTCCGCTTTGCTGTGCTAACACTGCAACATTTTGAGCCAATTCATAATAAGGATCTCCACCATTTTGTGAAAAAGTATCAGCATCCATTCCCATGATCATATAGCTGTAAAATGCTACAATTGAAATCAAATTAGAGTCATAACCATTTGGATTATAAACCAATGTTTCAAATTCCAAATACCTAAAAGTTAAGTCTTTATCATTAAAATTAAAGACTGGTGAGGAATAAGAAGAATTAAATACCGGACGTGAAGATTGCACTTGAATCGATCCTGCAAATTGATCATTTCCATAGCCGGAAAGATTAATAAACATCGTGCATTCTATCTTTTCATTCTCTTTAAAAGTTTGGTTTGTCCATTTTGTTTTGTTTACAAAATCAGAAAGCGAACGCTCTAAAGTCTTAAAAATCTGAGTGTTTGTATTTGTAATTCTGTCGTAATTGATTTTTACTGAGCATTTAAGTTCCTGCGCCTGAAGCGACCCAGCAATCATAACAAGGAATAGAAATAATATCTTACGCATGGAAATGTTGTATTACTTTGTTTAAAATATCTTCTGCAACTGCTTCTTTTGATTTTAATTCCATTGGCTCGATTTTAAAATCTTTGTCAATGAAAGTGATTTTGTTCGTCGGTTTTCCAAAACCTGCACCTTCATCTTGAAGCGAATTGAGAACTATCAAATCTAGTTTTTTTTTCTGGATTTTCAACTTTGCATTTTCAATTTCATTTTCAGTTTCTAAAGCGAATCCAATTAAAAACTGATTTTTTTTAATTTTTCCGAGAGAAGCCAAAATATCTTGCGTTTTTTCAAGCTCAATATTTAAGTCGCTTTCTGTTTTTTTAATCTTTTGCGTTGCTGGAAATTTAGGTCGATAATCTGCCACAGCTGCTGCAGAAATTGCGACGTCAACTTCATCATAAAACCGATGGCAAGCGTCATACATTTCTTGAGCAGAAGTTACAGAAACCAAATGAATTTTAGAATTTGCAGGCTTTAAATGAGTCGGACCAGAAATCAAAATAACTTCGGCTCCAAAATCAGAAGCTTGCCTTGCAATATCAAAACCCATTTTTCCAGAGGAATGATTTCCTATAAAACGTACCGGATCGATGGCTTCGTATGTTGGACCTGCAGTAATTAAGATTTTTTTTGATTTTAAAGGAAGTTTGCTTTCTAAATCCGCTTCCAAAAAAGCGATGATATTTTCGGGTTCAGCCATTCTTCCTTCGCCGGAAAGTCCACTTGCGAGTTCACCAGATTCAGCGGGAATTATGATATTACCAAAGTCTTTTAAAAGCTTAAAACTATTGAGTGTTGAAGGATGTTTGTACATATCCAAATCCATCGCAGGTGCGAAATAAACAGGGCATTTAGCTGATAAATAGGTTGCAATCAAAAGATTATCAACAGCACCATTTGACATTTTAGACAATGTGCTTGCCGTTGCTGGAGCAATTACCATCAAATCTGCCCAAAGACCGATTTCAACGTGATTATTCCAAACAGCATTTTCGTCATCGTCATTGTAAAATGTAGAATGTACAGGATTTTTAGAAAGCGTAGAAAGCGTGAGCGGTGTCACAAAATCCTTAGAAGCAGGTGTCATGACCACTTGGACATCGGCACCTGCTTTTATGAAAAGTCTTACTAATGAGGCTGTTTTATATGCGGCAATCCCACCGGAAACTCCCAGCACTATTTTTTTACCACTTAAAACAGACATAGTAATTATTTAGTTGTATCTCTGTGGTAGATTTTGTCTTCTAACCATTCTTGAACTGCTAAAGCATGTGGCTTAGGCAATTTTTCGTAGAATTTAGAAACTTCGATTTGTTCTTTATTTTCGAAGATTTCTTCCAAGCTGTCATTATATGTAGCAAATTCTTCTAATTTCTCTGTCAATTCTTTTTTGATTTCAGAGTTAATTTGATTTGCTCTTTTAGCCATAATAGTTATCGCTTCATACACATTACCTGTCGGTTCCTCAATCACACTTTTATTGTAAGTAATTGTGTTTACTGGAGCAGTCGTCTTTTTTAAATCCATGACTTATAATTAATTAGAAAATTGTTGTAATTCCTTATCTATTGAAACTAACTTTTTGTCAGCTTCTTCTTTGTATTCTGAACTTCCGTTGAATTTTACAAATGCTGTGTAAGCTGTTTTCGCAAAGTTCAAACGTTCTTGTTTTTTTGATTCGATACTATTAATTGCTAACAAATATGCAGAATCAAATCTATAATATAATGCTTTCTCTTTAAAAGGTGTTCCTGGATAATCAGCTATAAAATTATCAAAAGCTTTAATTGCAGCGCCATAATCACGGCTCCATTCGCCTATTGTGTGATATTGCTTTGCAATTTCAAATGCTTTTTTCTCTAGTTTTTCTCTTAAATCTTTAACAATGACATTCGCTTGTGGCAAGTATTGAGAATCAGGATAATTATTGATAAAATTTTGTAATTTATCAATTGCCTTATTTGTATCTACTTGATCTAATGAATATCTAGGTGACAATTTCGAATAGCTTTCAGCCGCTAAAAATGCTGCTTCTTCTGCTTTCTCACTTCTTGGATAACTTGATGTAAAACTATCAAATTGGTAACCCGCCAAATAATGCTGTTTTGTCTTATAATACGACTGAGCAAACATATAAAACATTTTTTCTGCCGCTGGTTTTCCTCTATATGATGGCGCAATTTGTTCAAAAAGACGAATTGCTTTGGTATATTTTCCAGCATCATACAATTTTGTGGCAACATCATATTTTACGGCAACATCTTCTGATTTTAGAGCTTTTTGGTAAGAACTGCAAGAGCCAAGCGTTACTGCAATTAAAAGGATGTAAAATATTTTATTCATTTTCGAGATAGTATTACTGATTTCAAAGCATTAAGGCTTTTTAAAATCAACCGCAAATTTAGTTATTAATTATAGATTAAAAAAACATTTTTTCAAGAGCATGAAATACTTTGAAAATAAAAAAAAGATGTCACTAAAATGACACCTTTTTAAACGAATAAACTCTGTATTTATTTTGGAGCCGTAACCGGACTTGTGAAATTTTTCATTTCATTATCGAATAGATACAAACCTCCTTTATCATCACCGATAAGATTGATTTTATCTAAAATATATCTAGCATTAGCTTCTTCTTCAATCTGCTCGGCAACATACCATTGCAAGAAATTATGCGTTGCATAATCTCTTTCGTCTAAAGCAATTCCAACTAAATCATTGATGCTTTCTGACACTTTAATTTCGTGTTGCAACAATTGCTTGAACAAAACTTTATAGCTTGAGAGATCAAGAGTTGGCTCGACAGTTGCTGAAATTTTTGCCTGTCCACCTCTTTGATTTATGTATTTTACCAATTTCAGCATGTGCAATCTTTCTTCTTCTGACTGCGCAAACATAAAAGTTGAAATTCCTTCAAAGCCTTGAACTTCTGCCCAAGATGCCATGGCAAGATAAATTTGAGAGGAATCTCCCTCTACTTTTATTTGTTTATTTAACGCGTCTTGTATAGTTTGTGATAACATAATCTTCTATTTTAAAAAACTAATTTACTGTTTTCTTTACAAATTGATCTAGTCGATTTGCTAAATCTTCATTAACATTTACTAAAGGCAAACGTACAGTATTTTCAGACAACCCCAAAGATTTAAAGATTTCTTTAACACCACCTGGATTTCCTTGCTCAAAAATCATGTCGATTGAATCTGCAATTTCATAGTGAATTTTATAAGCTTCGTCCACTTTTCTTTCCAAACCAAGACGAACCATTTCAGAAAATTGCTTCGGGAAACCTTCTGCAATTACCGAAATAACTCCAGAACCTCCAGCTAAAACCATCGGAAGCGTAACCATATCATCACCGGAAATCACCAAGAAATCTTTCGGTTTCAACTGAATTAATTTCATCGCTTGCACAATATCGCCCGCCGCTTCCTTAATTGCTACGACATTTTCAAAATCATTTGCCAAACGAATAACCGTGGAGGGCAAAACATTGCTTCCTGTTCTTCCCGGAACGTTATACAAAATCACAGGAAGTGGTGACGCTGCTGCAATCGCCTTAAAATGCTGATAAATTCCTTCTTGCGTCGGCTTGTTATAATAAGGTGATACCGAAAGCACCGCAGAAAATCCTGTAAAATCTCTCGTTTGCAATTCTTCTACAACTTCTGCCGTATTGTTGCCGCCAACTCCTAAAACCAATGGCAGTCTTCCATTATTGGTTTCAATAACAGTTTTGATTACCAGTTCTTTTTCTTCCTTTTTCAATGTCGCCGGTTCTCCAGTCGTTCCAAGAACTACCAGATAATTGATTCCGTTGTCGATTTGATAATTGACAATTCTTTTCAAGGCTTCCACATCCACAGAAAAATCTTTTTTGAATGGTGTAACAAGTGCAACGCCTGTTCCTATAAGTGACTGCATAATTATATTTTGTTTAGTATTTTTAGATATTTGAATAATTCAGAGACAAAAACCTTATAATTTTCGGCATTCGTATTGATCATAAAGTGGTTTAGCCTTTTATCGATTGTTGAAAATCCGACCTTAAAATTAGCTTTTGATTTAAACGTCGTAATCATCAATGGCGCTTTTTCAGTATCATAATAACTGATCAGCATATCAAATTCTTTATTCGTAAAATTCGCAACATTTTCATTTTCCAAAGTGCCTTTAAAACTCAAATCCTTATGACTGAAACTTGGATAATTTATTACTTCTTTCTTCTTAAATTTGTCTTTATAAAGCAATATTTCGATATTCTCTCGTTTAATTCCATGAGTCAAAAGTTCTTCAATCAAGTTCACTTTATCTTCGAAATAAGTTTTATCAATTAGCAATCCAATAGTATGTATTGGATGTGGTGACGGATTTCCCTTAACATGAAGGGAACTTTTTTTTAATATTCTTTTCGCAGAAAAATTCTTGAAAAAATTTAGAAACATAGTACTTTTGCTTGGTCTACAAATTTAATCAAATTAAGCCGTATTTCTGATGGTAAATCTAAAAAACTATAACGTTATTTTAAAACATTTTGTTTTAATTATAACAATTTTCTCCACTTTTGCATGTTCTCCTAAAAAAGAATATGTCACAAAAATTGAAGGAAAACAAATCGGAGTTACAAATACTAATGGCGAAGATGCCAAAATAGAATCATTTATAAAGCCATATCGTGAAAATATTGATAAAGACATGAACGAAGTCTTGGCTTTTGCTCCAGAAACTTTAGACAAGAGTAAAGGCGAATGGCAAACAAGCATTGGAAGTCTTCAGGCAGACATAACTTTAGCCTCAGCAGATAAAATTTTCAAACTTAGAGAAAAAAAATCCATTGATATTTGCCTTTTAAACCATGGAGGAATTCGCGCGATTATTCCGCAAGGAAATGTAACGACAAGAACTGCTTTTGAACTGATGCCTTTTGAAAATAATTTGGTTGTTGTCGCTTTAAAAGGTGAACAAATCGTGGAAATGGCTGACTATATTATTAAGGAAAGAAAACCGCATCCGCTCTCTGGAATGCAAATTATTCTGAACAAAGACGGAAAATCATACAAAAGTATTTCCGTTCAAGGAAAACCTTTAGACTTGACCAAAACTTATCATGTTGCAACAAACGACTACTTATACAATGGCGGCGACAGTATGAGTTTCTTTAAAAAAGGAAGCGCCGTTTATGATTTAGATTATAAATTAAGAAATGTCTGGATTGATTATTTCAAGGAAGTCGATACGATTCCGATTCCGAAGAACCAACGAATTATTGTAGAATAAGTTCAAATCCAACAAAAAGAGTATCATGAAAAGAAGAGATTTTATACAAAAAAGTGTAGCCGGTTCAGCATTATTAACCGTTGGAGGTTTGTCATTGAGCAGTTTTGACACTTTTGAAACAAAACATATTACAATTTTACATACCAATGACGTGCACAGCCATATAGACCCATTTCCGGCAGATCATCCGCGAAATGCAAATATGGGAGGAGTTGCCAGAAGAGCGAATTTGATCGAAAGCATTCGCAAAGAAAATCCAAATGTATTGCTTTTAGACGCCGGGGATATTTTTCAAGGAACGCCCTATTTCAATTATTATGGAGGAGAATTGGAATTCAAATTGATGAGCATGCTGAATTATGACCTTGCCACAATGGGAAACCATGATTTTGACAATGGATTGGAAGGATTTTATTCACAATTGCCTCACGCAAAATTTGACTTTGTAAGCGCTAATTATGATTTCAAAAATACAATGTTAGACGGAATAGTAAAACCTTACAAAACATTCAAAAAAGACGGAATAAAGATCGGAGTTTTTGGCTTGGGAATTGAATTGGAAGGTTTGGTCGATAAGAAAAATTACAAAGAAACCGTTTATAAAAGTCCGGTTGAGACCGCACAAGAAATGACAAGAATCTTGAAAACGCAGGAAAAATGCGATTTAATTATCTGCCTTTCACACATTGGTTATGATTATAAAAATGACCAAAACAGAATTTCCGATCTAAAATTAGCAGCACAAACTAAAGACATTGATTTGATTATCGGAGGCCACACACATACCTTTTTAGAAAAACCCACAATAGTAAAAAACCTTGACGGAATCGATACTTTGGTAAATCAAGTTGGCTGTTACGGAATCAATTTAGGAAGAATTGATTTCTATTTTGATAAGGATAAAAACAAAACGAATTCTGGAAGAATGATTATTGTTTAAAAAATCAGAAAATTTGATAATTGGAAAATCTGATAATTCTTAACGAACCGTCACATTTTCCAATTATCTAATTGCGAAGCATTTCGACAAAATCATCTTCAGAAATAATAGCAACATTCAACTTAGTAGCTTTTTCTAATTTCGCTGGTCCCATATTGTCTCCAGCAATCACAAAATCGGTTTTTGCAGAAATAGAACTTCCGACTTTTCCGCCATTATCTTCAATGGCTTTTTTTAAATCATCTCGATTGAATTTGGTAAAAACTCCAGAAACAACGAACGTTTTTCCAGCTAATTTATCAGTCGCATCCGGATTAAAAATGGTTTTTATTTCCAACTGAACGCCGTAATCTTTTAATCTTTGAACAATAAACTGATTTTCAGTATTTTCAAAAAACTCAATGACACTTTGTGCAATTCGTTCCCCAATCTCATCGACCAAAATCAAATCCATCAGACTTGCATTTCTTAAATTATCTATGTTTTGATAATGCTTAGCGAGTTTTTTCGCAACGGTTTCTCCGACATATCGAATTCCAAGCGCAAACAAAACGCGTTCAAACGGAACTTCTTTTGATTTCTCAATTCCATTAACCAAATTTTCAGCAGATTTTTGCGCCATTCTTTCCAACGGAATTACTTGTTCCACAGTCAAATCGTATAAATCTGCATAATTGTAAACTAGATTATTATTGAAAAGTAAAGCAACCGTTTCGCCGCCCAACCCTTCAATATCCATTGCTTTTCTTGAAATATAATGCTGAATTCTTCCAATAATCTGCGGTGGGCATCCATAAAAATTCGGACAATAATGTTGTGCTTCACCTTCTTTTCGAATCAATTCCGTTTGGCATTCTGGGCAATTGGTAATGTAAACCGTTGGAAGCAAATCTAACGAGCGCTTCGTAAAATCCACACCAATAATCTTCGGAATAATCTCACCTCCTTTTTCCACAAAAACTTCATCGCCTACGCGGATATCTAGTTTTTCAATTTGGTCCGCATTGTGCAAAGACGCACGTTTTACAATAGTTCCAGCCAATTGTACTGGCTCTAAATTTGCGACTGGCGTAATTGCTCCAGTTCGTCCAACTTGATACGAAATCGAATTTAATTTCGTAGAAACTTGTTCAGCTTTAAATTTGTAAGCAATTGCCCAACGTGGCGCTTTTGCAGTGTAACCTAATTCATCTTGCAAATGCAAATCGTTCACTTTTATCACGACTCCATCCGTTTCATAAGGCAAATCGTGACGGTGGATATTCCAATAATCTATAAATTCAAAAATTTCATCAACGCTTTTTACCAATTTTGCTTCTTTCGGAACTTTAAAACCGAAATTTCTTGCTTTTTCCAAACTTTCAAAATGGGTAGCAAATTTCACATCATTTCCGATAAAAGTATATAGCAAGCAATCCAACGGACGCTTGGCAACTTCAGCACTGTCTTGCAATTTCAAACTTCCTGAGGCAGTATTTCTTGGGTTGGAATAAGGTGTTTCTCCGCTTTCAATCAATTCCTGGTTCATCTTTGCAAAACCTTCCAACGGCAAAATAATTTCACCTCGAATTTCAAAATTATCAGGATAATCGCCTTTCAATTGCAACGGCACCGAACGAATCGTCTTGATATTATTCGTCACTTCATCGCCTTGGAATCCATCTCCGCGAGTCACAGCACGTTTTAATCTTCCTTGTTCGTAAGTCATTGAAATCGAAGCTCCATCGTATTTTAATTCGCACGTATATTCCAGCGGAACATCGCCCAAAATCTTCTGGATTCGCTTTTCCCAATCTAAAACATCTTCCTTTGAATAGGAATTATCCAGCGAATACATTCTGTTTTTATGAGTAACCGTATTGAAGTTTTTGGTAATCATCCCTCCCACTCTTTGCGTCGGCGAATTCTCATCAAAAAATTCGGGATGTTTAGTTTCTAAATCCTGAAGTTCCTTTAATTTGATGTCAAAATCATAATCAGAAATCGTGGGATTATCCAAAACATAGTAATTATGATTGTGCAGATTGAGTTCTTCACGTAAAGATTGGATGGTATTTTGGATTGATGTAGTATTCATTGCATTTAAATATCTCAAATTTATTCATTTCCTGCAAGGTCTTTTTTGACCTTGTAGGTATTCTACTAAAAAAAACACCTACAAAGTTTTGAAAACCTTGCAGGATTATAAATTAGAGTAAAGATATTAAAACTTTGAAATAATTACGACTGAATTATACCGTTAATTTGAAGATATAATTGGCCGTCGCTTAAAATGGCTCCTTGCTGGATCAGTTCAAAAATAGCTTCATTTCTATCTTTGTCATATTCTTTCTGCCCTAATTTTATCTCCACAGTTTCAGTAAACATATTGTCGCTCAGCCACTGCAATCCTTCCTTAGTCATAAAATCAGTTTCAGGAACTAAGGATTTCAAAACGATTGTCTTAACCAATTTCTCTTGGCAGTGAAAAAGGAAAATAAAGTTTTTAGAAAAATGTTCTAAATAATGTGCTCCAGTTAAAACGCCTTCCCAAATCAAGTCAGAGAAAACATCTAATTCTTGCTCTGCCACTTCTGGCTGTTGCGCTTTAATGTTGTCCCATTCGCCTTTGTCAATAGATTGCGTTGCCAAGAAATTAGCAAATTCTTGATGAAGCGCTTCGAACTGTTCTTTTGTTAGTCTTCTGTATTTCATAGTCATTGCGAGGAACGAAGCAATCTGCTCCTCATTATATTTTAAGTTATTAAGATTTCAAAATTGAAAATTCCAAGTTCAAAATTCATCATTAAATTTTGAATATTCTACCCAGAACAAAGAATTTTGAAATAAAAAAAATCCCGACTTTCATCGGGATTCTATATTCATGTTGAAAAATATTATTTCTCAGCAACGATTTCGTAAGGCAATTCAACGATAACATCTCTGTGTAATCTCACGTTAGCAGTATATTTTCCTGTACGTTTAACAACACCTGAAGTGATGAATTTTCTATCGATTGGTTGACCCGCTTTTTCTAAAGCTTCAGCGATATCAATGTTAGTGATTGAACCAAAAAGTTTTTCACCACCAGCTTTAGCTGTAAGTTTGATTTCAAGAGCTTTCAAAGATTCTGCAATTTTCTTAGCATCATCAACTACTTTCGCTTCTTTGTGCGCTTTTTGTTTTAGGTTTTCAGCCAAGATTTTCTTAGCAGAAGGAGTTGCCATGTGAGCAAAACCTTGTGGGATCAAAAAGTTACGACCGTATCCGTTTTTTACAGTTACTACATCGTCTTTAAAACCTAAATTTTGAACGTCTTTTTTTAAGATCAATTCCATGTTGTTGTCCTTTTTTAATAGAAGTTAGGTTCCGTTTGACGAGAAACCAACAACTGTGTTTTTATTATTTTAATAAATCGGCCACGTATGGCATTAAAGCTAAATGTCTTGCTCTTTTCACAGCAACTGACACTTTTCTTTGGTATTTCAATGAAGTTCCAGTTAAACGACGTGGAAGAATTTTTCCTTGCTCGTTAACGAATTTCAATAAGAAATCTGCATCTTTATAATCGATATATTTGATACCAGATTTTTTGAAACGACAATACTTTTTAGTTTTGTTTGTTTCTATGTTCAAAGGCGTTAGATATCTGATATCTCCGTCTTTTTTTCCTGAAGCTGATTGTTGTAGGGTTGCCATAATAATTACGCTTTAGCTGCTTTTAATTTTGCTCTTCTTCTTTCTGCCCAAGAAATTGCGTGTTTGTCAAGACTTACAGTCAAGAAACGCATAACTCTTTCGTCACGTCTAAACTCAGTTTCGAAAGCGATTAATACTTCTGCAGGAACTTTGTACTCAAACAAATGGTAAAAACCACTTTTTTTGTGTTGGATTTCATAAGCCATTTTTTTTAGGCCCCAATCCTCTTTTGATACCATCTCGGCTCCTCTAGAAGTAAGAAAATCTTCGAATTTGCTTACTGTTTCCTTTACCTGTACTTCAGATAAAACGGGATTCAAGATGAAAACAGTCTCATAATGATTCATAATAATATATTTTATTTGTTATAAAATTGGGTGCAAAAGTAATGTTTTTATTTTAATATACAAATCAAAACTAACTTTATTCGATGAACTGCAAAAAAACTAGGTGCAAATGCAACTTTATTAAAAAAAAGAATATACTTTTATGAAACCAATTAATCGCTATAATATGAAATTGAATTGTGTCGTAGTAGATGACAGTGCAATACAAAGGATGACTGTCACAAAGTTGGCTTCCAATAATCCGCATTTAAATCTAGTTGGGGACTTTCCAAATGCCATCGAAACTAAAAACTGCCTAAGCACCACTGAGGTTGATGTAATATTTCTTGATATAGAAATGCCAATCATCAATGGATTCGACCTTCTAGACGGATTAAAAGTCAAACCACAAATCGTTTTTATAACCTCAAAAGCCGAATATGCATTAAAAGCGTTCGATTATGATGCTACTGATTATCTTCAAAAACCTATAACGCCACAACGTTTCAATATTGCCGTAAAAAGAGCTGTTGATCTTCACCTTTTACGAAAAGAAAATGTTGACGAAGACAGCGAATTTATATATATAAAAAGCAATTTAAAAAAGCTAAAAGTATATGTCACAAGAATTAAGTGGATTGAAGCCTACGGAGACTATATAAAAGTAGTAACTGATGACGAAAATCACCTAGTACTTTCAACAATGAAAGCTTTTGAAAACGACTTGCCCGCTGATAAATTCATTAGAGTACACAAATCATTTATTGTAAATATTCACAAAGTAGTACGTTTTAATAGCAAATATGCCGAAATCGGCGTACACAAAATTCCACTAAGCAGAAATAAAAAAGAAGAACTAGTCAAAGCTTTAGCTGCCGAAAACTAATAAAAATCAACATTCACGGCCGTCTTAATCGATCGGTATTGTGGTACAGCTTCAAAACTATTCAGCATCTTCTGAATAGTTTTTTTTGTGCTTCCCAATGGCAGATTTTGCGGCAGCTTAATCAATATCGTTCTGATATATTCATTCCTAATTCTGCTGATTGCTGGTTCTTCCGGACCTAAAACTGGCAGATCTAAATTCTGGCTCATCACTTGGTACAACCACATCGAACCTTCTTTCAGTTTGTCAAAATCACGATGTTTCAGCGTAATTTTAACCAACCTATAATAAGGAGGATATTTAAAAATATGCCGGTCATACAATTGTTCCTTGTACATTCCGATGTAATCGTTGTTCGTCACCTGCTGAATCGTGTTATGATTCGGATTATAAGTCTGGATAATCACTTTTCCTCTTTTCTCCGATCGTCCTGCCCTTCCCGAAACCTGCGTCATCATCTGAAAACTTCTCTCGAAAGCCCTGAAATCAGGATGATACAGCATATTATCCGCATTCATAATTCCTACTAAAGACACATTATCAAAATCCAGACCTTTGGCAAGCATTTGCGTTCCCACCAAAATATCGAGTTCCCGATTTTTAAAACTATCAATTATTTTTTCATATCCGTATTTCCCTCGCGTCGTATCCTGGTCCATCCGCCCCACTTTTTTCTCTGGAAACAATTCTTTGATTTCCATTTCAATCTGTTCGGTTCCAAAGCCTTTTGTGGTTAAATCCACACTCGAGCAATTATGGCAATTCGTAGGCTTTGCCATAGAATACCCGCAATAATGACAACGCAATTGATTCTTATTCTTGTGATACGTCAAACTCACGTCACATTGCGGACATTCCGGAACGTGACCGCAAGTAATACATTCCAAAACCGGCGAATACCCGCGACGATTCTGAAACAAGATAATCTGTTCGCCAAGCGCCAAAGCTTCCGCCATCTGTTCTAAAAGCGTATCACTAAAATGACCTTTCATTCTTTTTCGGAAATATTTGTCTTTCAAATCCACCAATTCAATCTCAGGCATCATCACATTTCCATAACGCTCTGTGATTTCCACCAATCCAAATTTGTGATTCACAGCATTAAAATACGTTTCCAAACTTGGCGTAGCTGAACCCAAAAGCACTTTCGCCTTAAAAGAATGCGCCAAAACAATAGCCGAATCCCTAGCGTGATATCTCGGTGCAGGATCGTGCTGCTTAAAAGTCTGCTCGTGTTCTTCATCAATAATCACCAAGCCTAAATTATGGAAAGGCAAAAACAAAGCCGACCTCGCTCCGATCACAATCTTAGCTTTCGGGGAATTTTCAAGCACCTGTTTCCAAACCTCAACACGTTCGTTATTGGTATATTTAGAATGGAAAACTGCCACTTGGTTTCCAAAAAACGAAGTCAGTCGTCCAACCAGCTGTGTCGTCAGGGCAATTTCTGGCAAGAGAAACAAAACCTGCTTTCCTACCTTTATATAGTCTTCAATTAATTTAATATAGATTTCCGTCTTCCCGCTCGACGTCACGCCGTGCAAAAGGCAGACTTCTTTTTCAGTAAAAGCAGTCGCAATTCCGTCAAAGGCATTTTGCTGGGCAATGCTCAACTGCAGATTTTTCTCCCTAAGATTTTTGTCAAAAGAAACGCGGTCTTCCTGAATGTGGTATTCTTCAAAAATGTTTTTTTCCACCAACGCTTTAATGATGGAAGACGAAGTTTGCGACTTTTCAACCAGCTGCTTTACAGAAATAGGATTTTTATCGATCGCTTTCAACTGAAAAAATGAAAGCACGATATCTTTCTGTTTCTTAGCCGATTTCAGTTTTTCTAGAAGTTCCGACAAACCTTCATTTGAATCATACTCTTGGCTCAAACGCACATAACGAATCAATTTCGGAGTATATAATTCCACCACTTCTTCCTCCAGCGCCAAGATATTTTTGTCAATCATCTTTTGCAATATAGGGAGAACCGTCTTCTTACCTAAAATTGAAATAATATCTTTTACTTTCAATGAGCTCTGCAATTGCAAGGCATCATATATTAAGAATTCTTGATCAGACAAATTAGATTCTAATACAAAAGAATTTCGTTTCTGAGAAATAACAGTATCTGATTCCAACAGAAAAGCTGATGGAAGTGCACCGCGATAGACATCACCTACAGCACACATATAATAGTTAGCAATCCATTGCCAATGCGCAATCTGAATTTCAGTAACAATAGGAGTTTCATCTAAAATCTCATGAATTTCCCTAGCTTCGTATAAAAGCGGCTTGTTTTGATGTAATTCGACTGCCAAGGCACTATAAATATTGTTTCCTTTAAAAGGCACCGCAATGCGCATTCCCTTTTTGATGTAGTGGTATTCTGCTTCTGAAACGCGATACGTAAAAGTTTTGGACAGCGACAAAGGAAGAATGACTTCTACAAAATACATTTTTGGCGGGTTTGATTGTGTTACAAAGATAAGTCATTGCGAGGAACGAAGCAATCACATAATAAACTTCTAAAAAACAACTTCCACAAGCAAAATCGATAATCAAAACCATACCGTCATTGCAACGAAGGAAGCAATCACATCAAGATTGTCGACAAAAATTGTGGATTTTGATTATGTGATTGCTTCCTTCGTCGCAATGACAAACCGCAACTAAACTGTCATAATATCCTCAATTTTCCCAAACAGATCCAACCACAAAGGATTCAAACCTTCAATAAGCTTAATCTTTGCAACTCTCGAACCTCCTTTCAATTGCTTTTCACGAGCAATAGCATCGCCAATCATTTGAAATTGCTCAAAATAAACCAGCTTGTTCAAGTTATATCGAGAAGAAAAAGAATTCTCAAACTGCTTTTCAATATGTTCCAAAATACGTTTAGGAAGATTTGAAGTGACACCAATATATAATGTAGTATTGTAAGTATTGGTGATGATGTAAATAAATCCGGGTTTCATAGGCGTATAATTTTTCTTAAATGTAAATATTTTTTACAACATTTCGTCATTGCGAGGAACGAAGCAATCACATAATCAATTCTACAATCTTTGCCAACAATTGAGATGTGATTGCTTCGTTCCTCGCAATGACAGAACGCTTACATATTATTTATTTCTTTCTCAACTAACTTAAATTTGTCCTTCACTTCATCGCCCATATAAAAATCAAGCAAATCTTTTCTAGTCAATGTGCCATCTGTTAAAAACTTTTTTAAGTATTGCTGATTAAATTCCATCAACATTATTGATTTTTCAAGCTGTTTTAAAATCTCTTTATTAGTATCAATATTATTATAAACTAAAGTCCTAATTGACAACATCTCATTTATATCTTTTATTAATCGGTTGATCAACATTGCCAATAAATCTTTTTCAATTTCTACATTTTTTGAATTCAAAGCTATGTCCCTAGCCAACATATAGGCAATGGCCAAATTTGAATAATCCCCTTTTTGAGAATTGATAATCGCTACAAAACCAACATCTGGAATATAGCCCACATTATCAAAATTCTTTAATATAGAATTGTCAACTAAAGAAATATCAAAAACAATCATGCTCACTTTAGCATCACGATTGGCTTGCGCTTCTATTAATTGACTCCAAGCAGTATCTGTTTTTCTGGTAAATACTTCCTTGTTTTCAATTTCCCCGAAACGAATACTTTTATCAAATTTACATTCAATAGCAATCTTTAAATCAGAACTACCATTTATTTCACAAATGATATCTCCTGTTTTGTTTTTTGCAATACTTCCTGCCGTGTTACCAGTAAGAAAAGCTCTGTCTTTTAATTTCTTTTCAGAAAAGTAATTATTAAGAAAATCAGCAATATCATCTTCTGCAAGATTTCCTTTAATTGTTGACTTATAGAAAAGCTCTTTCTTCATCTCAAAAATCATTTTGAGACTTTCTAGTTCTGTTCCAAGTTCATTATTTGTTTTCGCCAAGAATGCGGAAATCCTATCTTCCATTAATGCCAAAACTCCTATGTAAATGGCACGTAGGAGTTTTGCATCTCTTTCATTTGCCGGAAGATTATCAAAGTAATTGAAAACGATTTGATTTTCGATTTCAAACTCTTGGATTTCTAGGCGCTTTAATTGTTGGTTTAGTTTTATTGTTGACATAGTTTTATTAAACTGTACAAGTACAATTGTTAATTTTAAATGTTGATAATGATTTATAATACACCCAGCCAGCATTTCTACTTGAACAATTACAATTATACTGAAATAATTTTTTAAAGTTATCAATATCATCAACAATTCTATTAAGTACACTTGTTGACAAACTAACCTCTCTTCCTCCTGCCCAATGAGATAAATTATTTGTTAGGGCCTGCGTACTTGCTTTGAAATCATTCTTATTAGGTAGTCTACTTATTCTTTGTATTTTTCTTGAAGCCTTTTTTAATTCAATAATTTCAAAAATTGCATTAGATAAATTACCTACCATTTTATTATCGTTACTATTAATCAATGAAAAGGGAATTTCTAAATTTAATTTTTCAATTATTTCTAATAGAACAAATTCATAATACATCCTAAAGTCTGACCCAACATATGTATTAGAATTAATTTTTGAAGTAATTATAGACTTTAAATCCTCGGACATTAATGGTTTTAATGATACCAGATCTTGATTTGAATTCAAATTGTAACTAGTCCAGTTTCTTAGAGAATTATTTTGATTTAATATTTTTTTTAAGAGACCATCATGTGTCAAAAATATTATTTGCTTTCCTTTTTTATTATTCGGACTCAATCCTATTTTAGTTTTGATTAAATCTAATAAAAATAGCTGATGCCCGCTATCAAAACTTGATGTTACATCATCAATGACAATAAAATTACCAGCATTTTTACTTTTTATAGCAGCTGCAAAGTAAATTGATAGACTTAAAGCATTTCTATAAGACTCCGAAAGTAATGATACAGCTTTATTATCATTAGTATTAGTATAAAATTTTTCCAAAAGAATCGTTACTTTTTGACCTTTGCTTTCTTTTTTTAGCTTTGGAGTTATCTCAATGTTTCCCATAATTTCTTTAAAAAACACTTTAGTATCTCCATCGATCATTGATGCAATTTCATCCATCAATACATTATATGAATTTTCATAATCTTCTTTGATAGCATTAATGTACCTAATCCAATTTTCTAACTCTGCAAGGTATTTTGTATCATAATCATTCTCTTTTGATAATTTTTCGATTTCAAAAATCGAATTGGTAATAAATTTATAAACATTGTTAGTTTCGACTAACTCTGAAACCTTTTCAGGAATAAGTGTTTTTAATTCCTTAATTATAGTTTTTATTTTTGTTAACTCTTTAGCTATAATGCTTTTATAATTCTTGATTATATCATTTATATTGTATACATCGAAATAATCCTCCTCTATATAATCCTTTCTTTCTTGTAGTTTAAAAAAAAATCTTTCGTTTTCCGATAAAAAATTAACCTCAAAGTTAATTACATCAAATGAATCTAGTAGATTTTTAAATTCACTATACTTTTCTTTAAAATTCTTATAATTATCAACTTTAGAATTAATCAATTGATAAAATGTTGTGTCTGAATTTCCTAAATCTTTTGTGTTACAGAGTATACAGGTATTTTTATCGAAATTTTTGATGGTGTTGTACCCTAAGATAGCATCATCGTATAATTTTCCAATCACCAAATCACTTTGAGAATCAACTTTTAAATAGGATTTTTTCAATCTTTTTTTAAGTGATAATATTGTCTTTGGTGTTATGTTTTTTACATCTGAATCAGAAGTGAGAAGTTGGAATAACAAATCTTTGTTACTATTTAACCTTTCTAAATTTTCTTCATATTTATCACCAATTTTATTCCTAACCAAATTATCAAAATCTATTGTATCATCAATTTTTCTTAAATTTAAATTATACTGTTTTTTTAAGAATTTTTTTACTTCTTTCTCTAAAATGATTTTATCATATGAAAGTATATCTAAACCAATTTCATTGGCTTTTACTAAAAGTTCAGATTTAATTCCTAATATTTTTACGTTTTTATCTCTAATACTATTTTCTTTAGCCAACTTACTAAAATCGGTATTGATGTTTTGTGTTCTGGATATTTTATCAAATTTTTCTTTTATGTTAATAAAGTTTCCGAATCCCACAAGATTGGAAAAAAGTTTTCCAGTATCCTCAGAACTTTGTAGCATTATTTTTTCAAATGAATTATAATCTAAAAAATTCAAATCACTGCAAAGTAAGCTTAAAAATTTATCAGGTTCTGGCATAGAACATGAATTGAATATTCTATTACCGTTTTCATCAATTTCTAAATCAACAATTTCTAAACTATTATCACTTCCTAAAAAATAAATCTTTATATTTCCATTACCAACATGAAATAAATTTTTTATTGTTTTTTTATCTTTTATATCACCATGATAATTATCGAACCTGACAATTCTTCCTAAAATTGAAAATATTATTGCTTCAAAAATTGAGCTTTTCCCTTTTCCATTTTCTCCAAATAGTGAAGTCACTCCATCCGATTGAAAATCTATTATTAAAGGATTTCCTGTATTATTGATTCCTCTAAAACCTTCAATTGAAATTGATTTAATAAAATACTTAATCATATCTTTTTAATTTTTTTTTCAATATATTGATTTATTTTTTCTTTAATAGCTACTCTAAATTCATCTGCATTTTGAGTTACAGACAATTCATCTAGTAGGATTTTAGAATAGGGACTTTCGAGTTTTTTAATTTCAGTATGTAAAATTTTTAAATTTTGATTTTCGTCTTTATTTTTATCAAACCTCATATTCATTTTTTTTATTAAGAATAAATACCCCAATCTCTTCTCACAATCCAATTTGGTTTCCAAGTAACATAGTCTTTTGGATCGAATGAATTATTTGTTAGTTGGATCGAATTAATTTGTTCAGGTAGAATTGATAAATTATGATTTCCATCAGGACTATCTAAATCGTAAAAATGAAATCTATCTTGTCCATCTTTATATTTTCTACTAGGGCCATAGTCAAATGGAATACATTGTCTTGTTATTTTGCCTTTTTCTTTTGAATCAAAACATAATGACACAACAACTTTATTGTTTATTGCTTTGATTAAAACTTCATAATGCTTCTCCATATCAATCATATTTAAATTTCACATTAGAATTAATATAACTATTCAACCCAGAACCACTAACTGCAAGTCTTTTCATTGTATCAACGTTTCCTTGTCCAGCTTTTCTATAACTATAAGTATAAATACTTCCCGAGCTAAATCTTACCTTAATAAAATCATTGCCAATCTCATAAGCGGAGATTCCTGAATCTCCGCTTTTATTTAAATATCTCTGCATAAATTACAGCTCTGCATAAATTTTGGACATTCCTTTGTCTCCTTGGTTATACCCAGGTCTTGGACCATTAAAAGTTTCATCAGAAATTTCAATATCATCTGCCTTACCCAAATCATACATTTTCCAGCCCATACTTCCAGAAGAACTGTATCCACCTGTTTGGAATGCCCTTAGTCCTTCATTTCCTTTTGTTGTTAATCCATAACAGTGTGGTTCAACTATTCTAGTTTCACCTTCGTATGTAAACTCAATTACATTTTGATTTTCAATTGCTTCAATAATTTCTCTGTTCATAATTTTAATATTTAATTGGTTATTAATTAATCCTCTAATATTTGGATAGCAAGTCTATAATTAATTTCTAAAAAATACTTACAAATTCATTTCACTCAACTAACTGTAAGAAAACCTTTCACAAACATAATCATTTAATTACACCCTTTTTTACGGCTTCCCGTAAAAACAAAAAAATAATCTAAAAAATTAACACCATTATTAAATAATTATTTACATTTATCCCAATACAATCGACTCCCCTAAAATTGTAAAACAACTAATGTTTAACAATTAAATTAAAAGCCAATGGTACTCAGAAAGTACAAAGTAAAAGACGTTGATATGGTGATTGCCGTGTCCGCCTTGGTTTTAAACGCAAAGCTCAAGCAAGAGTTTCTGCAAACCAAAAGATCCACTTTCACGATGGATTATTTCACCCAATTTGAAGCCGAAATCAATGCTGCTGTCCAAGAATTCTTGGGTGCTGACAATGCAAAAGAACTTCGACAATCGACAATTGCACTTTATGCATCGCAAAACGAAGCCTTACATCTGGCTGCAGAAATGAAGCTTCAAATCGAACTTGATTTTGAAGAAAGAGAAGAAGAAATCTTGAATGTTTTAGGCTTTACAGCTTATTTCAAGCTGGCTCGAAACAAAGACCAAGAAGCCCTGATCAACTTATTACACCAATTTAAGGCAAATTTGACACCGGCACTAAAAGCAGAAATGATTGCAAACGGAACTATTCCGGCTGACATCAATGCCATGATTGCCAAAGCTGACGAATTAAAAACTTCTGATGCCGGACAAGAATCAAACAAAGCAAACCGCCCAATTGCAACAGAAGAAGCTGTGATTGCCTTCAATAAAATCTACAGCAAAGCAAGCGTAATCGCAAAACTGAGCACAAAATTTTACAAAGGAAACAAGTCACACCAAAACTTGTTCAGTTTCGCCAAATTGGCACGAACAATTAATGCTTCGCCAAAAACGGCAAGCTCAGTTCCTGAAGCATAAAACAATAAATTGCAATAGAAAGAATCCCGCCAAACAAGCGGGATTTTTTTATACCCATGGGAAAGACGTTTAGTGTCGGCGGAAACTTCTTTCTGCCTATTGGAAACTATTTTCAGGTCATAGGAACTCTATTTCTGCTCATAGAAAACCAGTTTATGCTGGTAGGAAATTCTTTTCAGGTCATAGAAAACTTCTTTACGCTCATAGGAAGCCTCTTTCTGCTATTAGAAAACTCTTTTCTGTTCATAGGAAGCTTCTTTCTGCTCTTAGGAAGCTAGTTTCTGTTTGCGGAAGAGTGATAAATGCTACGAAAATTAAAGTTTTGTTTCGTAAAAAGTGAAGAAGAAAATAGAGAAAACAAGCAGTAGAAAAGACTTTGTGCTTTAACAACTCAAACCCGCAACTCTATTAAAATCTCATTAAAGCATCGTCTTTACCGCCCTATAATCTGTGCGTGGAATTTTTGTTTTTGCAATAGCTGAAAAACCTCCGGCTACTTCTGTAAAATTAGTAAAGCCACGTTGCTTTAACAGCGAAGCCGCAATCATGCTTCGGTAACCGCTACCGCAATACAACACAAAAGGTTTATTTTTAGGAAATTCAGACAAATATTCATTAATCTGATGCAGCGGAATATTGATGGCACCGACCACATGCTCTGAAACAAATTCGCTTTTCTTTCTCACGTCCAGCAGAGGCAGATGGTCATAATAGTTTTCTTCAAACGCATTGGCATCAATTCTGTCTATGGTGTCAATCTCATTTCCAGAATTTTTCCATGCTTCGAAACCGCCCTCTAAATAACCAATCGTGTTGTCATAACCCACTCTAGATAATCGCACAATACTTTCCTCCTCTTTGCCAGCTTCTGTCACCAGCAATATTTCTTGCTTGATATCGCTGATCATTTCCCCTACCCAACTGGCAAGATTGCCATTGAGTCCGATATTAATACTATTCGGAATAAATCCTTTTGCAAATTCAGAGGCATCGCGCGTATCTAAAATCAAAGGTTTTAGCGTCGTGGCCACCATTTCAAAACCTATGGGATCAAGCGGTCTCGAACCAGCCTTAATGATAGTGTCAAGAGAATTGTAGCCATTGATATTCAATATCACATTTTTCGGAAAATACTGCGGCGGCGTAGTCAATCCAGATAACACTTCCCTTACAAAATCCTCTTCGGTCATATCAGCACGCAGGGCATAATTTGTTTCCTTTTGATGCCCTAAAGTATCAGTCGTCTGCTTGCTCATCATCTTGCCACAAGCACTTCCGGCACCATGATTAGGATATACGATCAAATCATCGTCTAGAGGCATAATTTTTTCACGAAGCGAATGAAACAAGTGTCTGGCTAATTTGTCTTGCGTGAGATTTTTGTCGACATGTTGTGCCAAGTCTGGTCTTCCGACATCGCCTATGAACAAAGTGTCTCCCGTAATTATTCCGTTTTCTTTTCCGTTCTCATCAATTATCAAATAAGTCGTACTTTCCATCGTATGTCCGGGCGTGTGGATAGCCTTTACATGGCAGCTTCCGACTCTAAAAACTTCACCGTCAGTTGCAATAATAGCTTCATAGCCAGGCTTAGCCGTAGGTCCAAAAACTATCGATGCTCCGGTTTTTTTACTGAGATCTAAATGACCGCTGACAAAATCAGCATGAAAGTGGGTTTCAAAAACATATTTAATCTTCGCATCATTAATAACGGATTTCAATATGTAAGGCTTTACATCACGCAAAGGATCAAAAATAGCGGCCTCGCCATCACTTTCTAAATAATAAGCGGCATGTGAAAGGCATCCTGTGTATAGCTGTTCAATTTTCATATGTTTATATTTTTACCAAATTTAAAGACTGCAAAAGAGGCAAAAAATGATAAATATCAGATTACTGCATCTAATTTTAAAAAAAAATGGCACCTCTAACAGATGCCATTTCTCAACTAACTCAATTTTTGAATATAATAACTAACGTATTCACTTAACTAATTATAGTACAGTAAGATTTATAGATATTTTTATATCTTCCTTCACTTTCACCAGCCCACCCATCCTTTTTGGAGGCGTGAGTGCAAATTCAGAAAACTGAACAACTAAAAACCCTGAAAGGCCATCTGTGGTGTTTTTTAAAGATGTATCCTCATATACTTTTTCTTTACCAGCGAGCCTTAATTTAAGGTCGCATAAATAGTGATTGTCTTTTTTGCGCAACTTGCAAATCTCTACTTTTACCTCTTTGAATTCTTTTGCTTTGATTGTTTTTTTAAAATCGCGGTTCAGCAAAAAATTATGGCAACCAAAGGCATCAGACGGTATGCTATATTTTACCGAAGTATCTCCTTGCTGATTGTTTGTGTGCAAAGTATCGCGTTGCGCCAGCTCATAAGTGCAGGTAAAACTTCCGACCGAAGTTGCCCCTTCAATAGTAAAAGCTTGTTTCAGTATGATAATGCTTTCTTTTGAACCGCTCGGCAAGAATATCCAGCCAAATAGTAAGATGCTGACAAATTTCCACATGACATTTGTTTTTTTAGAATGCTATTGCTGCTTCTGCCATAAATCCGTTGAACTTACCGCCATTCAAGATATTTGTAGTGGCATAGCCGTCATATTTTTGGTTTACATATTCCATTTTCACTAGAATATTTCTTGTCATAAACCAGCCTCCGCCAATGTTGAAACGGGTGATATCAACGCTTTCTCCTGCTATTGTTTTTCCAGTTACGCCATTGTATCTTCCTCCGAAATATAATTTTTCATCTGTCCCAAAGCGGTAGAGCAGTTCAGCAGCATATTGCTGGAAAGTTCTTCTGTTTGTTTCAGCAGTTGTTCTTCCTCCTGCATTTTCATAAGTTCCAAAGAATTCAAATCCTTTATATTTCACAAACGGATTAATCATGACAGTAGTAAGCTTGTTAGTGAAACCAGGAAGAACTTGGCCAGATCTGAAATTTGCGGTTGATGTTGCAGCCGTATTTTCCATTACATAATAATATCTTGCTCCGGCTCTATCTCCGTCATAAAAATCGGTTCTTTTAGTTTCTGCAACATTATACACAGACCCAGTAAGACGTATTCTCAAGTCAGTATTGATTTGTTTGTCATATCCAATTTTGGCATAAATTGACGGACTTGTACCGCTATTTGCATTTTGGTTCAGCCTTCCGTTTGTTGCTCCAATCATGGTAATCCAGCCGTCTCTTCTATAATAAACTTCAGCAAAAACCATGGTAGCATAAGCATCCATCAAAAGATTTCCTACAAAAGGATTTGTCAGTGCGTTGGCATTATCGCTTCTTCTAAAATGTGCGTCGCCATAGTTGATTTCATTATGACCTATTTTAATGGTGGCATATTTCATAAAATTTTCTAGAAATCCTTTTTCTACAAAATCAAGCTTGTCAATCTGCAAAAATCCTCCTTTTACATAGGCTTCATTGTGGTGTCTTGAAGACAGAAATGTTCTCAAGTGCAGGTTTACACCGTCATATAAAGCTACATTCAAGTCTAAATTGGCTGTAGCAAGATTGAAATTATTGCCAATATCATATAACTGATTTGTATTCACGTCATTCACAATAACAGGTGCAGCTGTATTTTCATGAGAAATTGCCTGATATTGCAGTGCAAAAGCACCGCCAAGACCTATATTCACTTTTTCAAAGGTCGTAACAGTATCTTTAGGAGCTTCAAAAGTATTTTTGGCATCTTTAATCTGAGTATAAAAATTATCCATCTTTTGGCCTTGTTCCTGTGCAACACCTAGTGTCGCTGTCATCGCTAGAATGACAATTGCTATTTTTTTCATGTGATTAGTTTTTGGTGTTACTTATTTAAAACTTACTGTAAAAGTGATTTTTACAGCATTTCCTGTTTTGATAGTGCCCATCATTGCAGTAGGCGGATCAATTTTGTAATCTGTCAAATTAAAACTGTAATTGCCACTAAGCGTGAATTTGCCTGCAGTTGAAGTTTCTTTCACAGCAATTATAACTTCTTTAGCAACACCTGCAATGGTAAAGGTTCCTGTTAAATTCCAGCCTGTACCTGTTTTAACGGCTTGTTTTAAATCGAATTTAACGTTTTTATATTGGGCAGTTTTTAATGCTTTATAAGCATTTTTGTCCATTCCTTTTTTGCCGCTTTTTATACTTTCTGCTGGCATTTCAATCGCAAGTGAAGCTATTTTTTCTAGTTTTCCAGCTTTTGCTGTGGCTACTAGTTTTCCTGTTGAAGTATTAGAAGTCATTTCCCAATCATGCAATGTTGAAGTACCAGATATAGCCAGCGCAGCTTTAGGTTCTAAATTATAAGTTTCTTGTGCTTGGACACCTGAAGCGGCCAACAATAACAAAATCATTTTGAGATAGTTGCTCATTCGTTTTGTTTTCATAATGAATAGAATTAATAGTTAATTTTTGGTGCAGCCAATGGCTGTCTTCGTTTTAGAAAGTTGTTTGCTTTTGTATTTTACTAGAGGTAGTTTTTTTGGAGTATTTGCCGATGGTTATCTTTTAAGTCCTGCTTTCAGGATTTATAGGCAATGTGGCTTTGATAGTTTTAGCATCTCAAATAATCAGATTAATCTGATTAGGATTTCGCCTGCTGTCAGACGCTATTTTTATCCTAGATTATTTGACTGCTTGATAGGACAAAATTAGACTAGTGAATCCTTCCAAAAAATGACATTTATCATGATTAGAAATTTCTTTGGATTTTAAACTAAATTTTAAAAAATATAAAAATCCATCTTCTTATTAAGGCAATAAAAAAAATCTAAAACCTAATATTTATCATATTTTTTTTTTCCTTTTCCTTGTTCATTTGCACAAACAATATTTGATTTATGAACAATTGGAAAAAAATATCATCACAAGAAAGAGCGCAACGCATCAAAGTGGCGCTAGAAAAGAATGTCAATTTTTCTAACGATGCTTCTTTGGGATATCCAGCGTCTAAACTTGACGGCAGGGTTTTTAATGAGGAAGTTCCTTTTTTAAAAGATGCACCCGTTTTACAAGCTTTTTTAGCAAATCCAAATCATATAGGTTGCCACACGCTAGGTACTTCTGAAAAGGCATTCCAAGGCACACATGAGATAGAGCGTGAAGTTTTAGAGGTCGTTGCTGTTGACATTTTTAAGGCAAATCTAAATTCTTATGACGGCTATATTGCGCCAGGCGGAACCGAAGCGAATATTCAGGCTTTGTGGATTTACCGCAATTATTTTTTAAAGAAATACAACATCCAGCTTAATCAAATTGCAATTATAGCTTCTGAAGACACGCATTATTCTATTCCAAAAGGAGCAAATCTTTTAATGATTGACTGGATTAAAGTTCCTGTAGATTTTTATAGCCGCACGATTGACATCAATTCATTTGAAGAAAAAGTACTTCTGGCAAAAAAGCACGGAAAAAGATACTTTATTCTTGTCTGCAACATGGGTACTACTATGTTTGGTTCTGTGGATGATCCTAAGCCATTGACAGCTATTTTAGAAAAACACGATCTTGTTTATAAATTGCATATTGATGCTGCATATGGCGGTTTTGTCTATCCTTTCAGTAATAGTGAAAGCGTGATTGATTTTACAAATCCAGATATCAGTTCTATCACTATTGATGCACATAAAATGCTTCAAGCTCCTTATGGCACTGGAATTTTTATTTGCAGGAAAGGCTTAATCGAAAATGTACTGACCAAAGAAGCAGAATATGTCGAAGGAATGGATTTGACTTTATGCGGAAGCCGTTCTGGCGCTAATGCCGTGGCAATTTGGTCGATTCTTTTTGCCTATGGTTCACATGGCTGGTTTGAAAAAATTAGCGTCCTGCAATTAAGAACATCCTGGCTTTGCAATCAATTAGATATTTTGGGAATTACCTATTTCAGGGAACCTTTCATGAATATTGTAACCATCAAATCAAAATATATTTCAGATTCTACTGCACAACGTTTTGACCTTGTACCACAAAAACACAATGAAGAAAACCAGTGGTTCAAAGTCATCGTGATGGATCATGTAGAAATAGGGCATCTTGAACAGTTAATAGAGGTATTAAAAACTGAAAAAGAAAATATCTTTATTGAAAACGATTAAAAAATGCCTTATGATTCTAATCATAAATTGATGACGGCTTGGGCAGATAACTTTACATTATCAAAATTTACGAATTCCTAACATCAAATAATTTTTACAATGAAAACAATTTTTAGAATTTCTGCGTTCGCTCTTTTGACTGTTTTTGCATTACATTCTTGTGGCAGAAAAGAAAATCCTGCAACTAACGAGGAAACCGCTACAGAAGTAGCACCGATTGAGACTGTGGCGCCAGTTTCAAATAACTTGCACATTGAAAGCAACGACCAGATGCAATATACCACAACTGAACTCAAGGCAACTACTGGGAAAATCAAGCTTACACTACAACATATTGGAAAAATGGATAAAAGTGTAATGGGACATAACCTAGTAATTTTAAAACAAGGAACGGCTATAGTTGATTTTACGATGAAAGCACTTGATGCAAAAGCTACCGATTATATTCCTGATTCAGAAAAAGAAAATATAATTGCGCATACAAAATTAATCGGTGGCGGTGAAAGTGATACGATCGAATTTACGATTAATCAAAAAGGTTCTTATGATTTTATTTGCTCTTTCCCCGGACATGCGGCTCTCATGAAAGGCAAATTGATCGTGGAATAATTACAAAATACAAACAGAAGTTTAAAAATATCATGGACAAAGCTTTTCTAATTGCCCAAATCAACCGACTGAAATCTGAAAAAAATGCAGTCATCCTAGCGCATTATTATCAAGATGCTGACATACAAGAAATTGCCGATTTTGTGGGTGACAGTCTTGAATTATCTAAAAAAGCGGCCACAACTGAAGCTTCGATTATTGTTTTTGCTGGAGTTCATTTTATGGCCGAAACTGCCAAAATACTAAATCCTAATAAAAAAGTTTTGGTTCCTGATTTGAATGCCGGATGTTCTCTTGCAGATGGATGTTCACCAAAAGATTTCAAGAAACTGAAAGAAAAATATCCAAATCATACTGTTGTCACTTATATCAATTGTTCTGCAGAAATAAAAGCTTTGAGTGACCTGGTCTGCACTTCCTCAAATGCAAAAAAAATCATAGCATCTATTCCTGATGAACAGGAAATTATTTTCGCACCAGATAAAAATCTTGGAAATTATCTCAAGAAGGAAACCAATCGGGATTTATTACTTTGGGAAGGTTCCTGTATAGTCCATGAAGCTTTTTCATTAGAGAAATTGCTTAAAATTTACAAGAAACATCCCACTGCCAAAATCGTTGCTCATCCTGAATCAGAAAGCCATATTTTAAAAACAGCAAATTATGTCGGCTCCACATCTGGAATGATAAATTTTATCAAAAATGATGCATCTGAAATATTTATTGTTGCTACAGAAGCAGGAATCCTGCACCAGCTTTCAAAGAAAGTTCCTAAAAAAACACTTATCCCAGCACCTTCTCACGAAGATAATACTTGCGCCTGCAGTGAATGTGCCTACATGAAAGTCAATACGTTAGAAAAAATTTATTTATGCCTTGAAAAAGAAAGTCCAGAAATTAAAATCGATGAAGAATTACGACTCAAAGCTTTTAAACCAATTGAAAAAATGCTTGAATTGTCATAGCCTTAAAAAAATACAAAATGGAGAAAACAGACATACTTATCATAGGCTCAGGAATTGCAGGATTGTTTTTTGCTTTGAAAATTTCCAAACAACGTCCTGATCTTTCCATTGTGATTATGACTAAGGAAAAAGCCGAAAATACGAATACAAAGCTTGCCCAAGGAGGCATTGCTATTGTTACTGATCTTTTAAAAGACAGTTTTGAAGAGCACATTCAAGATACTTTAAAATCTGGCGGCGGCCTTTGTGACGAAGAAATTGTAAGAATGGTAATTTGCCAAGCGCCCGAAAGACTTAAAGAACTTATAGAAATTGGTACTTCCTTTGATAAAAATTCATTCGGAAATTGGGATTTAGGCTTAGAAGGTGGCCATTCAAAAAACAGAATTTTACATCACAAAGACAATTCTGGTTTAGAAATTGAGAAAAAATTGCTTGAAGAAATTCACCAGCTTCCAAACATTACACTTTTGGAAAACCATTTGGTAATTGATTTAAAGACGGACATAGAAGAGAATTCTAAAAATTGCATTGGTGCTTTTTATTATGACAAAGCGAATAATTTAGTAAAATATATCCGCGCAAAGACTTTTGTTTTGAGTACGGGAGGATGTGGCCAAATTTTTGAAAACACGACAAATCCTGAAATTGCAACCGGCGACGGAATTGCGATTGCCTTGCGCGCCGGAGCAGAAGTTGAAGAAATGCAATACATCCAATTTCATCCAACGGCACTTTATGAAGAAAATAAAAATCCTTTCTTTTTAATTTCAGAAGCCGTTCGAGGTTTTGGGGCTCATATTGTCAATGAAAAACAGCAGCGTTTTGTGTTCAACCATGATATTCGAGGCGAACTGGCAACAAGAGATATTGTTTCAAAAGCCATCAGCAAAGAAATGCAATTGACAGAAAAAAAACATGTCTATTTAGATTGTCGTCATTTGAACTTCGATACTTTTTATAGTCATTTTCCTTCCATCACAGAATATTGTAAAAGCATTGGGATTAATCCAAAGAAAGACCTTATTCCAATTGTTCCAGTAGCTCACTATCAATGTGGTGGCATTAAAGTAGATAAAAATGCGGCCACAAATATCAAAAACTTATATGCGATTGGGGAATGCTCTAGAACAGGACTTCATGGCAAAAACCGCTTGGCTTCAAATTCTTTACTAGAAGCCCTTGTTTTTGCGCACCAAGCATCGAGAAATATAGATAAAAATATTAATTCTTTAGTATTTTCTTCAAATTTTTTCATTCCGATGTGTAATGAAAATGAGATTTGCGTAGCTCCTGAAATTTTTGAATCCTTAAAAAAGGAACTTAAAAAAATTATGACTTCTTTTTATGCGAATGAAGATAGAAATTTTGACATTACTCTTGACAAAATTGAAGCTTTAAAAGTCAAAACTGAAGCGCTTACTGAAAGTTTAAAAATTACAATCTCATTTATTGAACTCATAAATATGATTGCCGTGGCATCAATGATAGTTATGCATAGTGATAAAAGCGTTTTCTCCTAAAAATTAAATAATTATAAAATATATCATAATGGAAACTGACAATAAAATTACGATAGGCGAAATCGTAGCACAAGATTTTAGAACCGCTGCCGTTTTCTCAAAATATGGAATTGATTTTTGTTGCAAAGGACACCGCACTTTAGAAGAAGCTTGCAAAAAGAAAGACATCGATGAAGAACTTTTAACCACAAAGCTTGATGAAGTCATGAAATATAAGGATAATCAGGCTATTGATTATAAATCTTGGCCATTAGATCTTCTGACTGACTATATAGAAAAAAAACACCACCGTTATATTGAGGAAAAAACACCTGCATTGATTCTTTTTCTCAATAAATTATGCAAAGTTCATGGTGAAAGGCATCCTGAATTGTTTGAAATCAACACGCTTTTTACACATTCGGCTGAAGATTTGGCCTCACATCTTAGAAAAGAAGAATTAATACTTTTTCCTTTTATCCGAAAAATGGTAGATGCCAAAATAAAGCAACACTATCTAGAAATGCCAAAATTTGGCAGTGTTGAAAATCCAGTATCGATGATGAAGGAAGAACACGATGCAGAAGGTGAGCGCTTTGGAGAAATTGCTGTTTTGACTAACAATTATAATCCACCAGCTGATGCGTGCAATACTTACAAAGTAACTTTTGCAATGTTGCAAGAATTTGAAAACGATTTGCACACACATATCCATATTGAAAATAATATCCTTTTTCCAAAAGCAATCCAACTCGAAAAAAGTTTTGTAACGATAGATTGATGCCGCAGATGAAATTAACTTTTTAGTATTTTATGATTTTTATCAGAAAAAACAACCTTAAAAAACTATAATTTTATACGACAAAACAAACCATCATGACAAAAAACATTTCAGCTACAGAAGCAGTAAAAATAATTAAATCTGAAGACCGGATTTATGTACAGGCCGCCGCCGCAACTCCTTATTTTTTAACTAAAGCGTTGAGTGAAAGAGCATCCGAATTAAAAAATGTGGAAATATGCCATCTTCACACTGAAGGTGAAGCGCATTATGCCAATCCTGAATTATCGGAAAGTTTTCATGTCAATTCATTTTTTATCGGAAAGAATGTTAGACATACAATTGCAGCCGGAAATGGATCTTATACACCCGTTTTTTTGAGTGAGCTTCCAAACCTTTTCAGAAAAGGAACTTTACCGCTAAATGCTGTTTTCATACACGTTTCCCCTCCTGATGCGCACGGATATTGTTCGCTTGGTGTTTCGGTTGAAGCAACTTTGGCCGCAATTGAAAACAGTAAAATTGTTATCGCACAAGTTAATCCCCAGATGCCGCGTACTTTTGGTGATGCTATGATCCATATCGATAAGATTGATTATACAGTAGATGTAGATGCTCCTGTTTTTGGACATCATACCCCGGCAATTTCAGAAAATGAAAACAGAATTGGAAAATACGTCGCTTCCTTAATTGAGGACAGAAGCACCTTGCAAATGGGCATAGGATCGATTCCAAATGCAGCACTAGCGAACCTTATAAACCACAAAGATCTTGGACTTCATACTGAAATGTTTTCTGACGGGGTTATTGATCTCATTGAAAAAGGTATTATCAATAGCAAATATAAAGGTATCAGCAAAGGAAAAGCGCTGGCAACTTTTTTAATCGGTTCGCAACGTCTTTATGACTTTGTAAATGACAACCCATTTATTGAAATGCGTGAATCTTCGTTTGTTAATGATACTTCAAGAATTCGAAAAAATCCTAAAATGGTGGCCATTAATTCTGCGATAGAAGTTGATGTAACTGGTCAAGTTTGTGCTGATTCAATTGGTGCTAGAATGTATTCTGGTGTTGGTGGCCAAATGGATTTTATTAGAGGCGCGTCATTAAGTGATGGAGGAAAAGCGATTATTGCGCTTCCATCTGTAACAAAAAATGGCGAAAGCAGAATCGTTCCTTATTTAAGACAAGGAGCTGGAGTCGTGACTACCAGAGCGCATGCTCAATATATTATTACTGAAAATGGTATCGCAGATTTATATGGAAAAACACTGAAACAACGTGCCAGCGCACTTATCAATATTGCGCACAAAGATCATCAAGAATGGATTGAACGCGAATATTATCAAATGTTCAAAGATTTTAGATAAAAAATTTAGCTAGTTAAAAAGATTTTTACGCTTCAATCGGTTAATAGCACCATTCAATTCAAAGCCTAAAAGAAGAATCATGCAATTCAGCCAGATGTAAATCATCAAGATAAGAAGCGTTCCTATTGATCCGTAAAGTTCGTTATATTTCGCAAATCGCACTACATAAATACCGAATACAAAAGAAGTTAGGATAATTAAAACCGTAGTAAAAATTGAGCCGATGCTGAAAAAAGAATTGCGTCTCGTCTGCTTAGTTCCGAATTTAAAAAGTATAGAAGTTGCTGTAAGAATCATAAGTCCTACAAACGCAAACCTTCCGATACTTACAAAATTAATGGCTTCAAAGAACCCATCATTTTTCATTTGATGTATGAAATATTCGAAGACAACAATAGATGAAACCGTTATAATCAGCAATAGCGAAAGCAACATTGCGATGCCTATAGAAACTGCATATTGCCTAAAAAAGCCACGGGTCACGGTAATGTGTCGGGAAATTTCAAAACCTCCTAAGATAGCATTTACGCCATTTGCCATTAAAAATATGGATAATAGAAAACCCGAAGAAAGCAATCCTTGATAAGAATTATTTAGGATATCGCTGATAATTTTTGCAATAGCTTCATAAGTATTCGGAGGCACGCTTTCTTCCACGAATTTCAAAAAATCGGCCTGAAAACCTTCAATAGGAATATACGGAATCAAGTTCAAAATAAACAGCGCAAACGGAAAAAGTGCCATAAAAAAGCTAAAAGCAATCGCACTCGCCCGATAAGAGAAAGCACCTTTTGCAATGCCTATAAAATAAAGTTCGAGCAGGTCATAAAACGACAAACCTTCAAGCCATGGGAGTTTTATCTTCTGCGTAAAATGCATTAACGGGCGTATAATCGGAATCTTTTCGAGCTTGTCTTCTATTATTTTAGTCACTTTTTGTGTTTTTTAAATGGCTTTTAAGCTTAAATCCATGTTGTAAACTGAGTGCGTTAAAGCTCCAGAGGAGATAAAATTCACGCCACATTCAGCATAATTACGGATGGTTTTTTCATTGATATTACCTGAAGATTCAGTCTGGCAAAGGTTTCCAATTAACTTCACCGCAGTTTTTGTAGTATCATAATCAAAATTATCCAAAAGAATTCGGAATACATTTTCTGATTGCAATATCTCTTTCACTTCTTCTAAATTTCTAGCTTCCACAATAATCTTTAAATCTAGATTGTTTTCCTTTAGATAATTATTAGTTTTTTGAATCGCTTTCGTAATTCCTCCTGCAAAATCGATGTGATTGTCTTTCAACATAATCATGTCATACAATGCAAAACGATGGTTCTCGCCTCCTCCAATTTTCACCGCCCATTTTTCGATGGCACGAATTCCTGGAGTTGTTTTTCGAGTATCTAAAACTTTAGTTTTTGTTCCGTCGAGAAGATTTGCGAAAAACTTAGTTTTCGTCGCAATTGCTGACATACGCTGCATTGCATTCAAAACAAGACGTTCAGATTTTAATATAGACTGAGAGCTTCCTGCCACGTGAAAAACCACGTCGCCGAATTTGACAGGCGTTCCGTCAGTAATAAAAGTTTCTATTTTTAAATTGGAATCTACATAGTTGAAAATCATTTTGGCAAATTCTACTCCAGCAATTATGCCTTCATCTTTTACTAAAAGTTTCGCCTTTCCTTGCGCATCCGAAGGAATACATGCCAATGAACTATGGTCACCATCACCAACATCCTCACGGATTCCATTTTCTATGATTAATTTTAATTCGTTTTGGAACTGTGCTTCTGAAATCATTTTAAAAATTTAATTGAAGCTAAAATAGTAAAATCTTTCTGACTACAATATTATTTTTTACTTAATAAACAGCGTCTTTCCGCATGATGCAAGCTTTGATTTGATATTGAAAGAATTTCAAGCAACTAATAAACACAAAAAGCCCAATCGAAGATTGAGCTTTTCAAATGTAAAAAGAAAATTAATTTCTTGGCGGTACAGTTGTTCCTGTGGGAGTCGTTTTTGTTCCTGGATTTGTCTTAGTTCCAGTCGGATTTACAGTACCATTCGGATTTGTTGTTGTACCGTTAGGATTTATTGTTCCATCCGGATTCACTGTGCTATTTGGATCAGTCGTTGCTGGATCAGTTGTAGAACCAGGTCTGTTTGGGTCATAAGTCGAGTTGTTTGATCTCGTACTTTTCATCTCATTACTTCTTGTCGCCTCAGTAGCCGTATTTTTTTTCTTTTTGTCTTTTTTCTTCTGAGGATCTTGTTGTGTAGTCGTTGCCGAGCTATTTGTCGTTGAATTGCTCGTAGTTCCTGTTTTCGGATCCGTTTGAGCAGATGCTAAGCTAAATGCAAAAAACACACCTAGCAATAAAAGATTCTTTTTCATAATATTTACTTTTGATTACAATTTTCATACTAATAGTCCTTACTATCAATACAAATTTCGCACAATCAATCTTAAATTTTATTATAAAATATTTATCAAATATTTCATAATATACTAGTTTGCAAAATATAACAAAAAAAATTACTGTAAACTAAATTGGAATATACAACCATAAAAAACTTTGTAACTTTGCAACCTAGAAACTTTTGCACTTACAAAATGAACATAAAGCTCATTGCCATTGGCAAAACCGACAATAAATCACTTCAAGCATTAATTGACGACTATCAGAAAAGATTGTCATTTTATATAAAATTTGATCTAGAAATTATTGCCGATATTAAAAATGTAAAAAATCTTTCAGAAACACAGCAGAAGGAAAAAGAAGGCGAATTGATTCTGTCAAAATTAACGCCAACCGACCAATTAATTCTTTTAGACGAAAACGGAAAGAATTTTTCCAGCGTAGGTTTCTCTGAAGAATTACAGAAAAAAATGAACTCTGGAATCAAAACTTTGGTGTTTGTAATCGGCGGTCCGTATGGATTTTCAGAAACAGTTTATGCAAAAGCACAAGGAAAGATTTCATTATCGTTAATGACGTTTTCACACCAGATGGTTCGCTTATTTTTTATTGAGCAATTGTATCGAGGTTTTACGATTTTAAGGAATGAGCCTTATCACCATCAGTAGGATTTTTTAGGCTAAAGTTATTAGCGACATGAGCAGTTGCTACGACGAAGGAGGAATTACAGAAAAGATTCTACAATATTGAAAAACTTTTGCCTATTTACTTTTGCCTACTGCCTCAAATAAAGCCACACATTCCACCGCTTCTTTCACATCGTGAACTCTCAATATTTTAGCGCCTTTCATCAAAGAAACCGTATTTAAAAAGGTAGTTCCGTTCAACGATTCTTGCGGAGTGGTTCCTAATGTTTTATAAATCATCGACTTTCTTGAAATTCCTGATAATAACGGTAAATCCAGCATTTGGAACAATTCCAACTTATTCATTATTTCAAAATTTTGTTCCAAAGTCTTTGCAAAACCAAAACCCGGATCGATGATAATATCGTTAATACCTAAACTTCTGGCTTCGTTCACTTTCTCCGAAAAATAAAAAAGCATTTCTTTAATAATATCGTCATAATTTGTCAGGCTTTGCATCGTTTTTGGATCGCCTTTCATATGCATCATAATATAAGGAACGTTATATTTCGCTACAATTTCCATCATTTTAGCATCTAAATTTCCTGCTGAAATATCATTGATAATGGATGCGCCTGATTCAATCGAAGCTTTTACCACTTCACTCCTAAAAGTATCTACTGAAATTAAAATCTCTGGAAAAACTTTTACAAGCAATTCAATTACCGGAATAATTCGTCGCAATTCTTCTGCTTCCGAAACAAATTCTGCATTTGGTTTTGAAGAATAAGCTCCGATATCTACGAAAGTCGCTCCGTCATCAAGCATTTTTTGCACTTTGTCAATTATAACTTGATCGCTGTCATTTTTGCCACCGTCATAAAAAGAATCTGGCGTAATATTTAAGATTCCCATTACTTTGGGAGTGGATAAATCGATGAGTTTTCCTTTGCAGTTCATTTTTGGGTGCAGGGTTTAGGTCTAGGTTTTGGGATAATTGGAACAAGTAGAATCCACAATACAAATCCTTGCTCCTTTTACCTTTCACCTTAAACCTTTTTTCACTATTTTTGAAAAAATTTCATACAAATATACACCAATAATGAATAACACTTCGCAACAATTTGACAGCGTTATCGGCATTTGCCGAACTTTATTTATAAATAAAATGACCGATTATGGAAGTGCTTGGCGTATTCTTCGCCTTCCTTCTTTGACAGACCAAATTTTCATCAAAGCACAACGAATCAGAAGTTTACAAGAAAATGACGTAAGAAAAGTCGATGAAGACGAAACCGGAGAATTCATTGGAATCATCAACTATTCGATCATGGCTTTGGTTCAATTGGAACTTGGTGTTGTTGACCAACCTGATTTAAATGTAGAAAGAGCGACACAATTATATGATGAAAAAGTAGCGTTGACAAAAGCGTTGATGGAAGCTAAAAACCATGATTATGGTGAAGCTTGGCGCGAAATGCGAGTAAGTTCTTTGACCGATTTGATTCTTCAAAAATTGCTTCGCGTAAAACAAATTGAAGATAATAAAGGAAAAACGATTGTGTCTGAAGGCATTGATGCTAACTATCAAGACATGTTAAACTATTCAGTTTTTGCACTTATCTTAATGGGTTTTGCCAAATAACAACTCATTAACAAATTAGATTTCACACAAGCCTTATTTTTGAGAAAACTTAAATAAATGGAAAACATTAAAAAATATTTACCGTGGACAATTAGAATAATCATCTCTTTTTTATTCTTGATTTCTGCTGTCGCTAAATTATACCCGAGTCCGTATTTTGCTATTTCAACTTTTGAAGTAAAACAATTATATCCGATGGGATTCTCTGAAGATGTAGCTGTTTTTTTCTCCCGAATCTTAATCGGAATTGAACTCGCACTCGGAATTTTATTATTGCAAAATAACTATTTGAGGAGAATAATTATTCCTGCAACCCTCTTAATGTTACTGGTTTTCACAACACATTTGACTATCGACACCATTCAAAATGGTGGAAATTCTGGCAACTGTGGCTGTTTTGGAAGTCTTCTGCCAATGACACCAATTGAAGCTATTATTAAAAACGTTGTTGCTATAATTTTATTAGCTATTTATTTATATGTAGTTCCGAAAATCACTAATGAAAAGAGCAATTTATGGGTTCTAACAACGGTAACTTTTGCATCAATTCTGACATTATTCATGATTGCGCCAATTCAGCCAAAAGTAGAAGAAATTATTACAGAAGAAATTGAAATTCCAGCTGTAGAAACCTTTCAATCACAAACAGCAGATACATTATCATTAGGACAAACAGAAACGACTGTTGCAGAAGAAGCAAAAACAGAAACTGCAAAACCTGTTTCAGATGAACCCGCAGCACAGAAATCAGGTTATGCACAATATTTTTCAAACATTGATAAAGGCAAAAAAATCTTGGCACTTTTTGTTCCGGGTTGCGATCACTGTCGTGACGTAGCTAAGGAATTAACAGAAATGAAAGCCAAAAACAAGAACTTTCCTGAAGTTGAAATTGTATTTATGAATGAAGAACCTGAGAAAATCCCAGATTTTTTTGCTTTTGCTGGAGCAAATTATCCTTATAAAGTAATTGAAATTATTCCGTTTTGGAAACTTTTAGGTAACGGAAAAGATACTCCTGGAATAATCTATCTTTGGAACGGAAACAAAATCAAAGAATGGGACGGAATCAATGAAAAAAAATTCGTCGGTTCTGAACTGCAAAACCTTCTGAAGAAAAATTATTCAGAGCTTAAGAAATAATCAAAACATACCTTGATAAAATACCTTTTAAATAAAATAGGATATGCCCTGCTGACACTTTTTGGAGTGGTCACGGTCATATTCTTTTTATTTAATGTGCTTCCTGGCGATCCAGCGAGAATGATGCTTGACCAGAATGAAAACTCTGAACAACTTGCAATTGTCAAGAAGAAATATGGTTTTGACAAGCCAATTTCTACCCAATATTTTTATTACCTGAACGACCTCTCACCCATTTCTTTCCATAGTAAAAATGCTGGAGATTATACTTTTCTTTCGGAAGGAAAATACAATGCCATTTCCTTATTTTCTATCGGAAATAATGAAGTCGTTCTAAAGTCACCTTACTTACGCGAAAGCTTTCAAAAAAACGGTAAAAAGGTTTCTGATGTCATTGGAAATACCTTGCCAAACACTTTTCTTTTGGCACTTTTTGCTATCATAATTGCAATTTCTATCGGAATTATCCTCGGAATTATTTCTGCATTATATAAAGACACTTGGATTGATCGAATAATTGCGCTACTAAGTACACTTGGAATGAGTATTCCGTCATTCTTTAGTGCGATTTTATTTGCTTGGTTTTTCGGATTCCTCCTGCATAATTATACAGGCTTGAATATGACCGGAAGCCTCTACGAAGTCGATGATTTTGGCGAAGGTTCTTATATCCAATGGAAAAACATTTTGCTTCCTGCGATTGTTTTGGGAATTCGTCCGCTTGGTGTTGTGATTCAGTTGATGCGAAACTCTTTATTAGAAACTTTTGGTCAAGATTATATCCGAACAGCAAGAGCAAAAGGATTATCTGAATTTCAAATTATCAGAAAACACGCTGTCAAAAATTCTTTAAATCCTGTAGTTACCGCAATTTCAGGCTGGTTTGCATCAATGTTGGCCGGAGCTGTCTTTGTGGAATATATCTTTGGTTGGAACGGCCTTGGAAAAGAAATTGTGGAAGCCTTGAACAACTTGGATTTGCCAGTGATTATGGGTTCTGTAATTGTGATTGCTACTACTTTTGTGGTAATTAATATTTTGGTAGATTTGGTTTATGCTTATTTGGATCCGAAGATTCGGATTGGGTAAATATTTTAGATTTATGACTCTGTTTGTGGATTAGAACGCGAATTATACCGAGCTGCGCTTCGCAGATTTTCACGGATTTCTTATTTATAGACTATTGAAAAATCTGCGCGAATCCGTTAAATCTGTGTCATCTGTGTTCAATGCGTAATACCTAAATTATGTGATTGCTTCGTTCCTCGCAATGACTTTGAGCAACGAAAACGGTTGCGCAAAAAACTCCGTCCTTCCTAAAATTTAATAAACTATTCTGAAAACTAAATATTATATTTGCTTATCTTAAAAAGAATTCCGCAATGAAAAAAATATTCTTATCTCTTTTAATAATCGTAGGAACGATTTCTTGTTCCCAAGCTCAAAAAACAGAATTTTCTCCAGAAGCTCTTGCTGAAAAATTACAAACCTTAGACGGAAAAGAAATTTCTTTCCAGGATATTTTAGCAAAGCATAAAGGAAAAACTATCGTGATCGATGTTTGGGCTTCTTGGTGCAGTGACTGTATTAAAGCGATGCCTAAAGTAAAAGACATGCACAAAAAAAATCCAAAAGCAGATTACGTTTATATTTCTATGGACAAAACTGCTGAAAAATGGAAAACAGGAATTGAAAAATATGAACTTGACGGAGAACATTATCTTGCACTTGATGGCATGAAGGGAAAATTCGGAAAAGCAATTGACTTAGACTGGATTCCGAGATATATTGTTATTGACAAAAAAGGAAAAATTGCTATTTACAGAGCTATCGAAACCGATTTTGATAAAATAAACGCTACATTAAAAAAACTAAACTAATGAGAACAAAGATTGTTGCAGGAAACTGGAAAATGCATAAAAATGCTGAAGAAACTGAAGATTTATTAAACGATTTAATAGACAAATTGCCAAACGATGTTGAAGCTAGAGTAATTGTAGCGCCAACTTTTGTGAATTTATCTTCGGCTGTTGAGCATTTGCAGTTCACAAACATCGGTGTTGCAGCACAAAACATGCATCAATCTGAAGCTGGCGCTTTCACAGGAGAAATTTCTGCTGACATGTTGAAAAGTATCGGTGTAAACATCGTTATTTTAGGACATTCTGAAAGAAGAGCTTACTTCCATGAAACAGATGCGCTTTTAGCTGAAAAAGTAAACACTGCCCTAAAACATGAATTAGAAGTAATTTTCTGTTTTGGAGAAGAGTTAAAAGACAGACAATCTGAGCAACATTTTAATCTAGTTGAAAACCAATTAAAAGACGCTTTGTTCCACTTGGAAGCTAAAGATTGGAAAAATATCATCTTGGCTTACGAACCAGTTTGGGCTATCGGAACCGGAGAAACTGCTTCACCAGAACAAGCACAAGAAATGCACAAATTCATCAGAGAAACGATCGCTTCAAAATTTGGAGCTGACGTTGCTGACAATGTTTCAATCCTTTATGGAGGAAGTGTTAAGCCAGAAAATGCTAAAGAAATCTTCTCTAAACCAGATGTTGACGGTGGTTTGATCGGCGGTGCAGCTTTAAAAGCTGTTGATTTTTCTGCCATCGTTGCTGGAGTTTAAATAAAATATTTTTAGAATAAATCAAGCCTAGAAATAAATTCTAGGCTTTTTTATTTCCTAAACATTAAGCGAATATTACGCCATAACTTTTAAGAAACATCAAGGCAACTTATCTTAATCTTTGTTTTATCACTTATTAATCTTGAAATAACATTACAGCTTGACTTTTGCGGTTAAATTAATCAACCACAACTATGTCAAACAACTACTTTAATTTAGAAAGAATGCTCGCAATGGCGGCACTACTTCTTTCTTCCCAATTTTCTTCGGGTCAAGAACTGATGCATTATTGGAATTTCAACAACAACGCTTCCGTAGCAACAATCACAACTCCAACACAAACTTTGGGTGGTGCTTCAATTAATGCTACAATTCAAGGAATAACGGCAATAGATTTTGCAGGAGGAATAAACCAAAACTTCAACGTTTTAAATTTAAATGCTCAAAATAGCGATCCATCCGGAACGCATTTGCGCTTTAACGATCCTATCGGCAGCGCTTTAATATTTGCTTTGCCAACGACCGGCCATGAAAATACTATCGTAAAATTTGCAACGCGCCGTTCTGGTTCAGGAGCTGGGACTCAAAAATGGTCATATTCTGTGGATGGAACGACTTTTGTTCCGTTTGCGACAGTTACTCCTGTTGACGGAAATCCGGTTTTAGAAACTTTAGATTTTAGTTCGATTGCCACGACAGATAACAATCCTAATTTTAAATTAAAAGTAGAATTTGAACAAGGAACTGGCGGTACTGTTGGAAACAATCGCTTTGATAATTTTACAGCTGCCGGAACTATAGTTCTTGTTCCTGCACTAATTCATTATTGGAATTTCAACACAAATACTTCTGTTGAGACAATCACAACGCCAACCCAGTCTGCGGTTAGCGGTGCTTCTTTAACAGCAACAAATACAAGCACAAGCTTAATTGATTTTGCTGGTGGAACTGGTCAAAATTATAACATTGACAATATAAACGCCAGAAACGGCGATGCTTCAGGAACACACCTTCGTTTTAACTTCCCGATCGGTGGTACTTTGCAATTTGCCTTGCCTACGACAGGTTTTGAAAATATCATTGTGAAATTTGCAACACGCCGTTCTGGTTCAGGTGCTGGCTTGCAAAAATGGTCTTATTCTGTGGATGGAACGACTTTCCTTCCTTTTTCAACGATAACGCCTGTTGATGGAAATCCGGTTTTAGAGACTTTAGATTTTAGCGCCTTGACTAGCGTTGACAACAATCCAAATTTTAAATTAAAAGTAGAATTTGAGCAAGGAACTGCTGGAACAGTCGGAAATAACCGTTTTGACAATTTTACAGCAGACGGAAACGCAATTGGAGGTACAGATATTACGGCTCCAAACATAGCTTTTTCTCCTGCGAATGCAAGTACAAATATTGCAGTTACTACAAATCCAACATTGACTTTCAATGAAGACGTAAGATTGATTGATGACAGCGCAATTACAAATACAAACGTTGCTTCGCTTGTAGAACTTCGTTTGAATAATGCGACTGGAACATTGGTCCCTTTTACAGCTACTTTCGCTTCAAATGTGATTACGATCATTCCAACTTCTGCGTTAGCGAATAGTCAAAATTATTACATAGCATTTTTGGCAAATTTGGTTGAAGACGCCAATAACAACGCTATTACAACTTTAAAATCTGCAACGTTCACGACAGCTTCTTTTGAAGCAAAAATTGCAATGGCTTCAAATTTTGTAACTGTAAATGAAAATGCAGGAACTCTAAATTTTGTATTGAACTTAGTAAGCCCTACAACAGGTTCAGTAGATCTAGTTGTCAAAGGCGCACCTTTCAGCACAGCTGATGCTAATGATTTTACTTTGGCAACACAAACTTTAAATTTCACAGCTGGAAGCCCATTGGCACACACAATTCAAATTCCGATTATTGATGATACTTTAGAAGAACAACAGGCTGAATATTTTGTTTTAAGTTTAGAAAATCCGGTAAACTTTTCAATTACTGGAAATCCGCAGGCTACTATTTATATCAAAGACAATGACAAGCTTGCTCCTGTTCCGAACGAAAATATTACTTTAGATTATATCGGAAGTTTTGATCCGTCAGGAAACAATTCAAGTACTTGCGAAATTGTAGTTCACGATCCAGCTTCTCAAAGATTGTTCACAACTAGTGCTGTTGCTGGCTATTTAGACATTATCGATTTTTCAAATCCAGAAGCATTAACGGCTAGTTCTATAATTGCTTCTATAAACATGAATCCTTATGGAGGCGTAACAAGCGTTGCCGTGAAAAACGGAATTGTAGCTGTAGCTTCTCCAAACACAAACGAAGCCTTAGACGGTTCAGTAGTATTTTTTAATACAAACGGAGTTTTCCAAAAACAAGTTACCGTTGGTGCACTGCCTGACATGATTACGTTTACACCTGACGGAACAAAAGTCTTGACAGCAAATGAAGGCCAGCCAAACGCAGATTATTCTGTTGATCCTGAAGGCTCTGTGAGTGTGATTGATATATCTGGAGGAATTGCAAATTTGATGCAAACAAATGTAACGACGATGCTATTTACACAGTTCAATTCTCAAGAAGCTACACTTATCTCAAATGGTGTTAGAAAATTAAAAGCATCAAGCTCACTATCTCAAGATTTTGAACCAGAATATATCACGATCAGTGCTGATTCTCAAAAAGCTTGGGTTGCCTTGCAAGAAAACAATGCTATTGCAGAAATCAACCTGACAAATAACACTTACACTTCTGTTTGGGCTTTAGGTACAAAAGACATGAGCCTGCCAGGAAATGGAGCTGATATTTCTGACAACAACGGAGAAATATTGATTGCTAACTGGCCTATAAAATCATTCTACCAACCTGATGGAATAGCAAATTATACTGTTGGAGGATCAAATTTTATTGTAACTGCTAATGAAGGTGATGAAAAAGAATATACTGGTTTTGTAGAAAGAATTGTGGTTGGTGCAGCAAATTATACTTTAGATGCTGCAAATTATCCGCAGGCATCTATGTTGAAAGAAACATACAATGCTGGAAGATTCAGAGCTTCAGCTTTCTCAGGCAATACAGATGCTGATATTAATTTCGAACAAATTTATGCTTTAGGTAGCCGTTCTTTCTCAATCTTCAATACCGATACAAAACAAATTGTTTTTGATAGCGGTGATGATTTTGAAATGTATACAGCTTTCACTCCATCAATTGCTCCGCTGTTTAATTCTGACCATGAAGAAAACGGACGAAAAGTAAGAAGCCGTGCTAAAGGTCCAGAACCAGAAGGTGTAACTTTAGCTACAATTGCAGGAAAAACTTTCGCTTTTATTGGCTTGGAAAGAGTTGGCGGTGTCATGGTTTATGATGTTACAAATCCAAATGACGTGAAGTTTGTGGATTATAAAAATAACAGAAGTGTTTCTGCCTATACAGGAGATCACGGACCAGAAGGAATCACTTATATCAGTGCTGCAAACAGCCCTACTAACAAAGATTATATTATCGTAGCAAACGAAATCAGCGGTACTTTGACATTATTTGAAGTAAACACTGAAAACCTTTCTACGCCAGAATATGGCACACAACCAAAGACTTTTGTATTGTTCCCAAATCCTGCAGTGGACGGAATTGTATACTTCAACAGAGTTGCTGACATCGAAGTATTTGACTATTCTGGAAAATTAATTCATACTGCAAAAAATGCCTTGACTATTGATACCGCTTCAATGGCAACAGGAATTTATTTGGTAAAAACATCAGAAGGAATCACAAAAAAGTTAGTTGTTAAGTAGTTGTAATTTCAATTGATACGCATGTTCTTTAATTTTTAATCAATTGAAAATTAATCCCGCCGGGTCTGGCGGGATTTTTTTTGTTTAATGATATACAGAGCTTATGTCGATGGCAATTTCTATGATTAAAAAAATCATAGAAGTAAATGTGCTTGAAAAAGATTTTTTGGAATATGCAGAACAAAAATAATTATATCCCTATTTCCACCTGAAATCTCAAATACCAATTTTGCTTTGAAGTTCCATCAAAATAATTCAAATCGTCAAGCGTCAATTCGCCTTGAAGTTTAAAGGCGTGTTCCCAAAGATATTTTGTTACACCAATGCTATATTCTTTAGTATCTGGAGCTAATGCCTGAATATCTTTATTTACCTTTTGTGTAGAAAATCTTCCGATGATTTCATAATTTGAAGGAAAAAGGTAACTCGCTTGATAGTCAAAACCACTTCCAGTAAAAACATATTGAACGTCGGTAACATCTTCTGGATTGTAAGTAATAGGATCTTTTGCTGTTCTCGACATATAACTGGCCATTGCAGCCCAACCGTTATATTTGAAAATTGCATCCAGCATTACCGATTTCATAGTTTTTTGATCAAATAAGTCTTTACCCAACTGTCCTTGAGTTCTTCGAGCATGATTGTTCTGCTGAAAGGCTCCCGAAAGCATCAGTTTTGGCTTTTTTTCACGAGCAATATCACCTTCATAATAAACGCCGTCTTTTGTAAAAGCTCCGAAAGGCAAGATTTCAGCCTTTCCAGTAAGTGCTACGCCGTTATCGTTGCTTTTTGTCCAGTTTCTCCCCTCACCCGTGCTTACGGCAGATTTAAAATTATAAGAAAATTTATCTGAGAATTCGTTTAAATAATGCGCTTGAAACCCGAAATCACGGTCGATCGTGAATTTAGCATTGTTTATGGATCTATCAGTTAACTGCAAGCCTCCTGAAGAATTTACCCTTTGTCTATTTCCAGGCAATTTGGTTTGCCCAAAACTAAAACTCCACGTTTTATTTGGTCGGTAATAAACTACCGCATCACGAATAATATTGATATTCTCGCCTTCCTGGATTTCGCCAACATCGCCTGGAGCGAAAGAAAGTTGAATTGCATATAAAAATTTTGGATCTCCGACATAACCGTCAAATCGAAGACGCAACCTTCTTATTTGTCCGTCATAAGCTGATTCTTCGCCTTCGTTTTCAATATAAGTAACTCGGTTTTGCATTCTAAAGCGAATGTTTAACTGAAAAATACTGTCAGGAGAGGTCAATCCAATGCCGCGACCAAAGTTATAATAAGGAAGCGTTGGAAGTTTTAAATCGTTGTCTTTTGTAGTAACCTTAATCTCTTGCGCATTTGAAACCGTTGCCAAAAGAAGTGAACATAATAGAAAAAGTCTTTTCATTTTCAAAGTTGTGTTAGAATTTGATTTGGCAAAGTTTAGTTTACAATTTAGAAACATTTAGGAAAAACTAGTTTCTTAAATTTGTACAAAAATATGCTCAGGTTATCATTATGCAAACTTAATATTAATTTTAGTCGCCGTATGTTATGATAATATTACCTTTGCAAAAAATTAATGTTATGGCAATTACCTATCTGGGATATCATTTTAAAGTAGAACCAAAAGAACTAGGTTCAGAAATTTTAGTAGCTGAATTAGGCGAAAAACCCTTTGAAAGCTTCATAGAAACTGAGACTGGCGTTTCTGCTTATATCCAAAAAGCACTTTGGAGTGAAGATGTTCTAGAAGATATTTTTATTTTAAATTCTCCTGAATTCACAGTAAGCTACAATATTGAAGAAATCGAACAAGTGAATTGGAATGAAGAATGGGAGAAGAATTTTGAAGCAATTGACGTGGACGGAATCTGCCATGTTCGAGCTCCTTTTCATGAAAAAACAGATGCGCAATATGATATCGTGATTGAGCCAAAAATGTCTTTTGGAACAGGCCACCACGAAACTACGCATATGATGATTCAGCACATTTTAGAGAATGATTTTGAAGGAAAAAAGACTTTAGACATGGGTTGTGGAACGGCAATTTTAGCAATTCTTGCAGAAATGAAAGGTGCGCAGCCAATTGACGCTATTGATATTGATAATTGGTGCTATTTGAATTCTATCGAAAATGCAGAACGAAATAATTGCAAACACATTTCAGTTTATGAAGGTGATGCTTCGTTATTGAAAGGAAAAAAATATGACACGATTATTGCCAATATCAATCGAAATATTTTGCTAAATGACATGCAACAATATATAGATTGCTTAAATGAAAATGGGACATTGTTTTTGAGCGGTTTTTATGAAGAAGATATTCCTGCCATCGATGCTTCTTGCACTGAAAAGGGATTAACTTATGTTAAAAAGCAAAAAAGAAACAATTGGGTTGCCCTAAAATATGTAAATTAGAGTAAACTTTTGATTATGAGTACAAAAGAACAAGTTTTAGAAGAAGTTTTAGTTGAAGAACAGATTGGTTTAAACAATGAAATTATTGTTTATAATGACGATGTGAATACTTTTGACCATGTTATTGAAACATTGATTCGCGTTTGCAATCATACTGCAGAACAAGCAGAACAATGCTCAATAATTATTCATTACAAAGGAAAATGCACTGTTAAAACAGGTATTTTGAATGAATTAAAACCACAATGTTCCAGCCTTTTAGAAGCTGGATTAAGCGCCGAAATCGTTTAAAAATTATATTTTTTTATTTTTATAAAACCCGTCAGAATCAAATCTTGCGGGTTTTCTTTTTTATAAGAAATATGGCCTGCTTCAAAAAAATTGAAATCATAAAATCATATTTTGTATGGTAATCGTATATTCGTGATTCCAAATTAATCTTTCCTGCTTTGCTGAAAAAAATTACCCTGCTCCTGCTCTTGTGTTCTGTATTGGGATTTTCTCAAGAATTACCTCCAATTTTAAAGTTTTCTTCCCAAAATTATGGTGCTGGAAACCAAAACTGGATGATTTCACAAGATGAAAATCAGTATGTTTATTTTGCAAATAATGAAGGCTTATTAGAATTTAATGGTGCAAACTGGCAGCTTTATCCTTCGCCGAATGAAACAATTATACGCTCTGTAAAAACCATTGGCAATAGAATTTACACAGGCTGTTACATGGAATTTGGTTATTGGAAACGTCAAGAAAACGGAATTCTTAAGTATTATTCTTTAAGCAAATTGATGAAGAATAAATTAGTTGATGATGAGCAAATTTGGAATATCATCGATTTTGACCAATGGGTAGTTTTTCAATCTTTGAACCAGATATTTTTATATGATACAAAAACCGAGAAGTTCAAGATAATTTCTCCAAAATCAAGCATCAACAGAGCTTTTAAAGCCAATAATTCGATTTATTTCCAAACGTATGGCGAGGGACTTTTTGAGATTGAAAACGGTGTCGGAAAGCTGATTTCAAACGATGCTGTCATCATGAAAAATAAAATCGTAAATATTTTTTCAAAAGACGGCAGTTTGCTAATCCAAACGCAATTCAATGGCTTTTTCAATATAAATAACGGCATAATTTCAAAATGGAATATTGAAGCAGATGCTGAACTCGCAGTAGGAAATATTTACAGCAGCCAAATTCTCTCTGATGGAAGTTTTGCAGTTGGAACGGTTTCAAACGGAATTTTTCTGCTTTCAAAAGAAGGAAAAGTTATTTACCATATTACTCAAAATAAGGGCTTGAGCAACAATACTGCGCTTTCTATCTTTGAAGACATCGATAAAAATTTGTGGATTGGATTAGATAACGGCATTAATTGCATCAACTTAAAATCACCTGTCAGATCTTTTGCTGACGACACTGGAATTCTAGGAACTGTTTATACTTCCATTCTTCACAACGGAAATCTATATGTAGGAACAAATCAGGGACTATTTTATAAAAAATATGGTTCTGCCGAAGATTTTAAATTTATAAAAGATACAAAAGGTCAGGTTTGGTCACTATTTTCTTATGACGGAACACTTTTCTGTGGTCATGACTCTGGAACTTATATCATTAATGAAAATTCTGTAAATCATTTATTTGCTACTTCCGGAACCTGGAAATTTGAAAATGTACCTGGCAAAGAAAACTTCTTATTGCAAGGAAATTATTATGGAATTTCTGTTTTAGAAAAGGTCAATAATCAATGGATTTTTAGAAATAAAATTTCGGGATTTGATTATTCTTCAAAGTATTTTGAAATTACAAATAGCAATGAAGTTTATGTTAGCCATGAATATAAAGGTGTTTTTCGATTTCAATTAGACAAAGATTTATTTGGAACTAAAGGTTTTGAAACCTATAAAAGTCCAATGAAAGGAAAAAATGCGGGCTTAACGAAATTCAATAATACGATTTATTATTCTTATAAGGAAGGGATTTTTAAGCTTAATCCAAAAACCAAAAAGTTTGAGAAAGATACTACTTTGAGCAAAGTTTTTGAGAAAGACAGTTATACTTCTGGAAAATTAATGGTAGACAATTCAAACCGACTTTGGTTTTTTACTAAAAATTATATCAATTATTTCTCCTTTGGAAAATTAAGCTCGCAACTTAAGCACAATATTATTCCGATTCCTTCAAGCTTGACGAATTCTATGCTGGGTTATGAAAATATCACACAACTTTCGAATTCACTTTATTTAATTGGTACTACGGATGGATATTACACTATCAATTTAGATGATCTGAATTTTAATACTTATAAGATCTCGATGTCTACAATTACGGTAAACCGTTCTAATGAAAACATTCGTTATGCTTCAATTGCCAATGCTTCAGAATTTAAATTTGCGGAAAACAATATCACTTTTACATACACGGTTCCAGAATTCAACAAATATATTAATGCAGAATATCAGTTTCTTTTAGAAGGATTTCAAGAAGAATGGAGTGAATGGAGTATAAAACCAACAATTAATTTTAAAAATCTTCCACCTGGAGATTATGTTTTTAAAGTTCACGCAAAAATTGGAAATACGCTTTCTGAAAATACAATCACCTATTCTTTTACAATTTTAAAACCTTGGTATCGAACAAATGCAGCTGTTTTTATTTACATAATTATTTTTATAGTAATTGCCTACTTTGTCAATCGCGCTTATAAAAATTATTATCACAGTCAAAAAGAAAAGTTGATAGAAGAAAATAACCGTCTTTTAGAAATCAAAGAATTGGAAACCGAACAGCAATTGATGAAAATCAAAAATCAACAATTAGAACAGGACTTTGAAAGCAAAAATCGAGAATTGGCAGCGTCAACTATGAATTTGATAAAAAAGAACGAACTTTTAAGCGAAATCAAAGAAGATTTAAAGCGTAATTCTGAAGCTGGCAATACAAATGTAAAATCAGTAATCAGCACCATAAATAAGAATATTAGCGAAGAAGACACTTGGAATATTTTCAAAGATGCTTTTAACAATGCAGACAAAGATTTTCTTAAAAAAGTCAAAAATTTACACTCATCATTAACTCCCAATGATTTGAGACTTTGCGCTTATTTGCGATTAAATTTATCATCTAAAGAAATTGCCCCACTATTGAACATTTCTGTTCGAAGCGTAGAGATAAAACGATATCGTTTGCGTAAAAAAATGGATTTACCTCACGAACAAGGTCTTGTTGAGTATATACTTTCGATATAACTCAACACAACATCTTTAAAATTCACCTATACAACACCACAACAACAACGTTGTAATTACTCATTTTAAATTAAAAAGACCAACGTTAACATAAAGCCAAGCATATCTTAATTTACTGTTAACACTTGCACTCATTAAGAATAATAGAATTTTTGTAGCTTATTTTTAAAATGTATATTTTTTGTTGTGGTTATTTTTATCATATTCTTATTTAAGTCATCTAATTTTACTATATCACAAAAAAACAAATTATATGAAGTCAAACTTTTTTCTATTTGCTTTCATTCTTATTTCATCATTCTGTTATTCTCAAGAATATGAAATCAGTGGAAAAGTAACAGAAGCTCAAACAGGTTTAGCACTGCCTGGAGCCAATGTATCGGTTAAAAACGGTACAATTCAAACCAATGCTGACATGGATGGAAATTTTAAAATTTCAAAAGTTCCATCTGGCGCGACATTAGTAATTTCTTATGTAGGTTTTACTAATTATGAATTTAAGGTTACAAAAAATGAAACTATTAATGTTCAACTTTCTGCCGATCAAAAAACATTGGAGGAAGTTGTTGTCATTGGTTATGGAAGCCAGAAAAAAAGAGAAGTTACAGGAGCGGTTGGCATTGTTTCTAGCAAGACTTTAGAAGAACTTCGACCTGTGAAAATTGAACAAGCACTTCAAGGAACTGTTTCTGGTGTAAATGTAACTACGCAAGGAGGAAGACCAGGAGCAAATCTTGACGTAAGAATTCGAGGAATTGGTACAAACGGTGATAATAAGCCAACATTTATTGTTGACGGAACAATCATGGGGGATATCGGTTTACTTAGCCCAAATGATATCGAGACAATAACAGTTTTAAAAGATGCTCAAGCAGCCATTTATGGTACGATTGGTGCAAATGGTGTTATTCTAATCACTACGAAAACAGGAAAAAAGAATTCAAAAACTAAAATTTCTTACAATACCTATTTTGGTACGCAAGAAACTAGCAGAAAACTGCCTCTTTTAAATGCTACAGAATATGCATTGCTTTTAAATGAAAGCTATGCAAATAATGGCAGTGCGATTCCGTTTCCGAATGTTTCAAATTTAGGAAAAGGAACTGACTGGCAAGATCTTGTATTTGATTCAGGAGCGCCAATTATCAGCCATGACCTTAGTGCTTCGGGCGGATCTGAAAAAATAACTTACAGCGTCAGTGGTTCTCACTTAGACCAAGGCGGTATTGTTGGCGGAGACAAATCTAATTTTTTAAGAAATACAGCTCGTATAAGCTTAAATGCTGATCTGTCTGATAAATTAAAAATCCAAACTAATGCCATTTATTCTTATACAAGTTCTAGAACTTTTAATGAAAATGCTTTGGGATCTGTACTCTTTAATGCAATCAACACGCCTGCAATTTATAAGCCTTATGATGAAAGCGGGAATTTTACGCTTTTGCCTAGTGGTGATGTGAATGTTCCTGGAAGTAATTTAGGAAATGAAATCATCAATCCTTTATCGCAATTAGACAATACTTACAATTCCTATAACTTAAAAAAACTAAACGGATCATTTGCCGTAAATTATGAAGTAATAAAAGGTTTAATTGTTACAGGCCGAATTGGTTTTGAAACTTCAAACAGCGAAGGAAAAACGTTTAATAAAATGGTCAGCTATGGCGGTAGCAAAGTTTTTAATAACGTAAGAAGCAGCGTAAATCAAAATGCGATAAATGACAATAGTTATACTTTTGATTTGTTTGCTACTTATACTAAAACTTTTGGTGAAAACCACAATTTTGCGATCACTGGAGGTCAAACTGTTTTTAAAGAATACGGAAATGGTTTATTTGCTACAGGTTTTGACGTTCCAAATAACTCATGGGAAAATGCAGATATAAGCTTGACAACTGGCGCACTCAACTCGAAGTACAATTCAAGCTATACTTATGATGAAAGACGCCTTTCTCATTTTGCAAGGTTACAATATGATTACAAAGGAAAATATTTGATTTCTGGAATGATCAGACGTGATTTGTCGACAAAATTTGGTCCTGAAAACCAAGTTGCCTATTTTCCTTCGGTAACTGGAGGCTGGGTAATTTCTGATGAAGAGTTTTTTGGCGATGCAAAAACGTTAAATTTCTTAAAATTTAGAGCTAGCTACGGTTCTTTAGGAAATGATAAAATTAGAACGGGTGCTTACTTTTCTGGATTAGGCGGAGAAGCAACTTATGTTTTTGATGGAAATTTAGTAAACGGAGTAGCTATGGGAATCTTGGCTAATCCAAATGTAAAATGGGAAGATGCTAAAAAATTCGACGTTGGTTTTGATTTCAGATTGTTTAAGGAAAAGGTAGAAATCGCTACAGATTATTTTATTGACGTTAGAAAAGATTTATTGATACCAGATGTTCCTGTAAGTTCAACTACCGGAATTGCAGGACCCGGAGCTCTTTTGCCTGTAATTAATGCTGGAGATGTGACCAATAAAGGATTTGAATTCGCAATCAGCTACAAGGATAATTTATCTGAAAATTTCTCATTCAATGTAAATTACAACGTTACTTTTATAAACAACGAAGTGACTAAAGTAAATAATGGCACAGGGTTTCTTGAAGGCGGATTATTTGGTACAAGCACAATTACTTCAAGAATGCAAAAAGGACATGCCATGGGTTATTTCTATGGCTATAAAACGGCAGGAATTTTCCAAAACCAAGCAGAAGTTGACGCACATCCGTCGCAATTGGGCTTAGGTGCAGAAGCAAAACCGGGAGATTTGCGTTTTGTAGATGTAAATGGAGATGGAAAATTAGATGCAAATGACCGAACTGATATCGGAGATCCAATTCCTGATGCCACAATGGGACTAAATATTACCTTAAATTACAAAGGTTTTGATTTTACAGCTTATGCATTCGCTTCTATCGGAAACGATATGGCTAGAGCTTATGAAAGAACACTAAATGATGTAAACCGTTCTAATTATCAATTAGGAAGATGGACTGGCGAAGGATCAACTAACAGCGTTCCAAGAGTTACTACAGGAACAACAACAAACAACGTTTTCTCAGATTATTTTATTGAAGATGCTTCTTATTTAAGAATTCAAAACGTTCAATTAGGCTATACTTTAGATAATGCTTTTACAGAAAAAGCTGGAATAAGCAAAGTAAGACTTTATGCGGGCGTAAACAATCTTTACACTTTCACAAAATATATGGGATATGATCCTGGAGCTTCAAGCGGAAATCCGATTGGCGGTGGTGTGGATAATGGTTTTTATCCTATTCCAAGAACTTATATGTTTGGTCTAAATGTTAATTTTTAATTTAAACAAAAATGAAAAAGAATATAATTATTGCCGCAATGGCTTTAAGCATAATGTCAAGTGTTACTATCTCTTGTAGTGACGATTTTGTTGACAGAAAAATACCATATTCTCTTGGAGCTGACAATTATTTCAATAATGAAGAAGAATATAATAATGCGTTAATTGCAGCTTATGATATCTTGCAATCTACTTATGTAAACGTCTTAATAGGAGAAATTGCTTCAGATAATACTGCTGCTGGGGGTGAGAGTGCAAATGACGTAATTGGTTTTCAACAAGTTGATGAAATGATTCACACGCCAGTTAATGCAAACGTAAAAAATGTTTGGGACTGGATGTTCGCAGGAGTCAACAGAGCAAGTTATATATTGGAATTTAAGGATAAAACTGATTTTCCAAATAAACCTCATGTAATCGCTGAAGCAAGATTCTTAAAAGCGTATTATCAATTTGAATTAGTAAAATGGTTTGGAGGAATTCCGATGAAGCAAGACGCAAGATTTGTGCTTGGCGACGAGAAAACAATCCCAAGATCGTCTGTAGAAGAAGTCTATGCATCCATTGAAAACGATTTGCTTTTGGCAATTCCAGATTTAAGCGCGATTCCTTCTCAAAAAGGTAGAGTTACAAAAGGTGCAGCGCAAGCATTGCTTGGAAAAGTTTACTTATATGATGAAAAATTTGACCTTTCTGCACAAATTTTAGAAGAATTAATCACAGTGACTGGAGGTTATTCTTTGGTTCAAGATTATGATACACTTTTTGAAGCAGCGCAAGAAAATGGTCTAGAATCGGTTTTTGAAGTACAATATACTGATATTGAAGGTGCAGGATTTGGATGTCTTCAATGTAGTGAAGGTAACGTAGCCGTTGGTTTTAACGGTCCAAGAAATTATTCCGGACCAAGATTTTCTTCAGGTTATAGTTTCAATGTTCCAACGCAAGAAGCTGTAAATGCCTTCGAACCAGGCGATTTAAGAAAAGATGTTGCTATCTTAGATATTGCAGCTTGGGCAACAGCAACAGGCGCAACATACGGCATTGGTTATAAACATACTGGCTTTTTCAATAAAAAATACATTCCAAGAACTCGTTCTGCAAATGCTGCAGGTGATTTGAACTTGACAAATCCAAACAATTATAGAGCAATTCGTTATGCCGATGTATTGTTAATGGCAGCCGAAGCGTTAAACAGAGGAAATATTGATGACGCAAAAGCAAGAGGTTACTTAAACGAAGTAAGAAGACGTGCTTTTGGAGATACTAACCATGATATTGTAGCAAGTGGTTCTACATTAACAAGCTTTATTTGGGCTGAAAGAAGACGAGAACTTTTAGGCGAAGGACATCGCTTCTTTGACCTAGTTAGAACCGGAAGAGCCGCAATTGAAATAGATGGATTCGCAAGTGATAAAAACGAAGTATTCCCTATTCCAATCGAAGAAATACAATTCTCAGCTGGAAACTGGCAACAAAATCCTGGATATTAAAATTTAGATTTATGAAAAAAATTAAAATTATATGTAGTTTAGTTCTTGTAACATTGCTAATGGCGTGTTCAGGAGACGATTCAAGTCTTGATTCGGTAACAAATGCTCCGGCACCTGCTAATCTTTCTGCCTTATTTACAATTACACAAGATAATTCAGGAAAAGTAACTATTGCGCCAAGAGGTGAAGGTTTAGTAAAATATGACGTCTTTTTTGGTGATGCAACTACTGAACCTGCAGAAATTGGCGTAGGCCAAACTGTAGATCACGTTTATGCAGAAGGTCAATATAACGTAAAAATAGTTGGAACTGGAATTACCGGATTAACTACAGAAACAATAGTGCCACTTACCGTTTCTTTCAGAGCGCCAGAAAATGTGGAAGCAACAGTAACGCCAGTAACAGGAGATTCTTTTTCAATAAATGTTACAGCATCGGCTGATTTTGAGACTTTCTTCGAGGTAACTTTTGGAGATGATCCATCACAATTGCCAATTCCATTCATGGAAGGCGATCCTGCAATTTTGCATACTTATGCTAATACCGGAACTTACACAGTTACAATTGTAGCATACAGTGGAGGAATAGCAACTACAACAATAACAAGAACTGTTACTATTTCAAATCCAATTTTACTGCCTATAAATTTTGAAAATTCTTCTTTGAATTATTCTTTCGTAGATTTTGGAAATGTTACTACAACTCTTGCTAACAATCCTGCAATTTCTGGAATCAATCTAAGCTCTAAAGTAGGAAAAACTGTTAAGAATAATGGTGCAGATACGTGGGGAGGCTCAACAATGGTAATTGACAGACCAATTGATTTTTCTACTTTGACAAAAATTAGAGTTAAAGTTTGGTCACCGCAAGTAGGCGCTATCGTAAAACTTAAAATTGAAAATCTTACTGATGGAAATATCAATAAGGAAGTAGACATTCCTACAACTGTTGCTAATGCATGGGAATATATGACATTCGACTTTGCTGGTGCAGATTTTACAAAAGAATATTCAAAAGTCATCATCTTTTTTGATTTTGGAAATCCAGGAAATGGTGCTTCTTACTATTTTGATGATATCAGACAAACAAATGGCGATGAGCCAAAAATTTTGCCTCTGACATTTGAATCAACTACACTTAACTATGGTTTTGGAGATTTTGGAAATGCTTTCGCATCAAAAATTGCAAACCCTGATGCTTCAGGAATCAATACTAGCGCTAATGTTGCACAAGTAGTTAAAATTCCAGGTGCTGAAGTTTGGGCTGGTACTGCGATTACACTTACTGAACCAATTGATTTCTCTGTTTACCAAAAAATTAAAATAAAAGTTTGGTCGCCTGCTGCAGGTATTCCTGTTTTATTAAAACTTGAAAACTCTGGAAATACAGGAATAAATACAGAATTATCAGTCACTACTACAACTTCCAATCAATGGGAAGAACTGACTTACAATCTTACAGGAATAAACAATAATAATGCGTATCAAAATATCGTACTCTTCTTCGATTTCGGAACAAACGGAACCGGAGCTACATACTATTTTGATGATGTAAAACTTTCAAACTAATTGCTATGAAAAATTTATTAAAAAATTTCGGAAGACTGCTTCTGTTGCTAATTTTAGTAACAAGTTGTCAAGACGACGATAAAACTTTTGGTGGCTTAGATGCTCCAAAAAATATTACTCTAGAACATGTAATTGTAGGACAAAGTACTGAAAATCCTGATGGCGACGGTAGCGGAAAAGTAATATTAAAAGCCAAAGCTGATAATGCCGTAAGCTTTAAATATATCTTTAGCGACGGTAGTGCTAATGCTCCTGGAGGAGTTTACACAAAAACTTTTACAAAAAATGGTTTAAATACTTATACAGTTACAGTTGTTGCTTACGGAAAAGGTGGAACTGCGAGCAATACTTCATTTGAAGTTACCGTTTTCAGCAATTTCAGCGATCCTGAAGCAATTACACTTTTAACAAGCGGTGATTCAAAAACTTGGTATTGGGCTGCAGCTGTTCCTGGACATTTGGGTGTGGGTGAAAATAGCGCAGATGTTACTAAAAATTTCTATCCAAATTATTACTCTGCTGCCCCTTTTGAAAAAGCAGGTTCTCCTACAAGTAGCTGTCTTTATGAAAATGAATTGCGCTTCTTCGTCGAAAATGGCGCATTGAAATTCGAACTTGACAATGGCGGAAAAACTTTTTTTAACGCTGATTTCTTAAGCGTAGGAAATGGTTCTGGAAGCGGTGACCAATGTTTGACTTACAATACTTCTGGTGTAAAAAGTGTAACATTAAGTCCTTCTGAATCTCCTGTAGCTATCGGAAATACACGTGGTACTTCAATGACATTTTCTGATGGCGGATTCATGGGATATTATATAAACCAAAGTACATATGAAATTTTAGAATTGACAGAAAACAAAATGGTTGTAAGAGCTGTTATGGGCGGAAATCCTGCTTTGGCTTGGTACCACACTTTCAGCACACAGCCTCCTGTTCAAGGTGGCGGTCCTGATCCTGAACCGGGAGCCGATTATACAAACTTAATTTGGCAAGATGAATTTAACGTACAAGGTGCACCAAATCCAGCAAACTGGAGCTACAACATCGGAAGAGGTGATAATGGCTGGGGAAATGGCGAAGCGCAATATTATACAGACCGTCCTGAAAACGTAAAAGTAGAAGGTGGTATGTTAAAGATTACGGCGAAAAAAGAAGATCTTAACGGCGCTGCGTACACTTCTGCAAGATTAGTAAGCGAAAATAAAGTAGCTTTCAGATATGGAAAAATTGAATTCAGAGCAAAACTACCAATTGGCGGTGGAACTTGGCCTGCTGTTTGGATGCTTGGTGCTAATTACCAAACAAATCCTTGGCCTGCTTGTGGTGAAATTGATATGATGGAACACAAAGGTAACGAGCAAAACAAAATTCACGGAACTCTTCATTATCCAGGTCGTTCAGCTGGAAATGCAAATACAGGATCAACAACAATTACAAATGCTTCTTCTGAATTCCATGTTTACAAAGTAATTTGGAGTCCAACAAAAATCAATTTTTATGTTGACGACCAACCTGCTTACCATTCAGTTGACAACAGCACAACACTGCCTTTCAACGCAAATTTCTTCTTGATCATGAACTTTGCAATGGGCGGTACTTTCGGTGGAAACATTGATCCGGCATATACATCTTCAACTATGGAAGTAGATTATATCCGCGTTTACCAATAACTTTTACATTTTTACTTCAATTTTAAGAAGGCTAGAATCATTCCTAGCCTTCTTATTTATTGATTTTTAAATATTTCCAACTATTAAAATGAAATACAACACAATAACAAAATATGGATTGTTCGCAGGTTTTTTGGCATTCGCCATAAGTTGCGGCTCTTCAAAACAAACTGCTTTTTCAGAAAAAGGAAAATCACCGATTGACCGAAAAGTAGATTCTGTCTTGAAATTAATGACTTTGGAAGAAAAAGTCGGACAGATGAACCAATACAACGGTTTTTGGGATATAACCGGTCCTGCTCCGTCCGAAGGCGAAGCGTCTAAAAAATATGAAAATATTAAAAAAGGTTTAGTCGGTTCAATGCTGAATATCCGCGGCGTCAAAGACGTGAAAGCAATGCAGAAAATTGCAGTGGAAGAAACTCGCTTGAAAATTCCGTTGATTTTTGGTTTTGATGTCGTTCATGGATACAAAACCGTAAGCCCGATTCCTTTGGCGGAAGCCGCTTCTTGGGATTTAAAAGCAATGGAAAAATCTGCAGAAATTGCCGCTGCTGAAGCCGCAGTCGCAGGTTTAAACTGGACATTCGCGCCAATGGTTGACATCACTCGTGACGCCCGCTGGGGAAGAGTTATGGAAGGCGCAGGCGAAGATCCCTACTTGGGAAGCCAAATCGCGATTGCCAGAGTTCGTGGCTTTCAAGGCGATAAATTTGACGCTTTTCACCTTGCCGCTTGTACAAAACATTTCGCTGGTTATGGTTTTGCCGAGTCTGGCCGCGATTATAACACCGTTGATATCAGCGATAACACGTTGCACAACATCATCCTTCCTCCTTTCAAGGCGACGGTTGACGCTGGCGTTTTGACCTTCATGAACTCGTTCAATGAATTGGAAGGAATTCCGGCCACGGGAAATAAATATTTGCAGCGAGATTTGCTTAAAAAAGAATGGAATTTCGAAGGTTTCGTAGTTTCTGACTGGGGTTCTCTTGGCGAAATGATCAATCACGGCTACGCCAAAGATTTGAAAGAAGCCTCAATGTTTGCTGCAAACGCAGGTTCTGATATGGACATGGAATCTTACGGATATCTGAATCATTTGGTTGCTTTGGTCAAAGAAGGAAAAGTTTCAGAAGATAAAATCGATGACTCGGTAAGAAGGATTTTAAAAGTAAAATTCTTATTGGGATTATTCGAAAATCCATATAAATATTGCGACGAAGCGCGCGAGAAAGAAACTACCGGAAAAAAAGAATTCCAAGACGGGGTTTTAGACATGGCAAAGAAATCAATCGTGCTTTTAAAGAACGAAAATAATTTGCTACCGCTAAAAAAATCAGGTCAGAAAATCGCTGTAATTGGAGCCCTCGCAAACGACAAAACCAGTCCGCTTGGAAGCTGGAGAATCGGTGCTGACGACAACACGGCCATTTCTTTCTTGGAAGGAATGAATGTATATAAAGGAAACACGGTTACTTATGAAAAAGGCGCTGACGTTGCTTTGGGTGATCCAAAATTTATTTCAGAAACCAAAATCAACATGACCGACAAAAGCGGTTTTGACAAAGCAATTGCAGTTGCAAAAAATGCCGATGTCGTGATCATGGTTTTAGGCGAACACGGTTTGCAGTCTGGCGAAGGAAGAAGCCGTTCTGAAATCGGACTTCCAGGTGTGCAGCAAGAGTTATTGGAAGCCATTTTCAAGGTTAATAAAAACATTATTTTAGTTTTGCAAAATGGCCGTCCGCTGACCATTCCTTGGGCTGCAAAAAATATTCCTTCGATTGTGGAAGCTTGGCATTTAGGAACGCAAAGCGGTCACGCCATCGCGCAAGTTTTATATGGAGATTACAATCCGAGTGGAAAATTGCCGATGTCTTTCCCAAGAAATGTGGGCCAGTTGCCAATTTATTACAACTACAAAAATACAGGAAGGCCGTCAACAGACAATCCTGAAAGCGTTTTCTGGTCGCATTATACTGACGTTGAAAATACGCCGCAATATCCTTTCGGATTTGGCTTGAGTTATTCAAAATTTGAATATTCTAACTTGAAATTAGATAAGAATTCTTTTGCCAAAGGCGGAAAAATTACTGCTTCTGTAACTGTAAAAAACAATAGCAAAGTGGATGGAAAAGAAGTCGTTCAATTATATATCAGAGATTTGGTTGCAAGCGTAACGCGTCCGGTTCGTGAACTGAAAGGTTTTGAATTGACCGAAATTAAAGCAGGACAGACGAAAACTATTTCCTTTGAAATTGACGAAAAGACGATCGAATTTTATTCGGCAAATAAAAAATGGGAAGCTGAAGCTGGTGATTTTAAAGTTTTTGTCGGAGGCGATTCTATGACAAAAATGGAAGCTTCGTTTAATTTTTCAAACTAATATTTATGAAGAAAATTGCAATACTATTTCTTTTGACTGGAAGCTTTTCTTTCGGCCAAGCCAAAAAAGGAAAACTGCTTTGGGAGGAAAATTTCAAAGGAAAAACTTTGGATGAAAAAACGTGGAACTATGAATTAGGCGACGGTTGCCCAAACATATGCGGCTGGGGAAATAACGAACGTCAAGTTTATAGCAAGGAAAATCACAAGTTTTCAAACGGAAATTTAGTAATTACGGCCAAAAAAGAAGGCGACAAATATACTTCGACAAGAATCACGACGGCAGGTAAAAAAGAGTTCAAATATGGCTACATTGAAACGCGCGCAAAATTGCCAGTCGGACAAGGGATCTGGCCTGCTTTCTGGATGTTAGGCTCAAATATCAAAGAAATCGGTTGGCCAAAAGCTGGTGAAATCGACATTTTGGAATATGTTGGAAAAGAACCGCAAATGGTTTACACAACGTTGCATACAAAAGCAAATCATGGTGATCATGCAAGTTCAAAAAAGACTCCGTTTCCTGGAATTGAGGAAGGATTTCATACGTATGGAGTAGATTGGACAAAAGAAAAAATGGATTTTTATGTAGACAATAAATTGGTTTTTACATTTAATCCAAAAGATAAAAATGAAGATGTTTGGCCTTTTGACCAGCCGTTTTATATTATCTTAAATGTTGCAATTGGTGGTAATTTTGGAGGTCCTGAAGTGGATGACAAAATATTTCCGCAAGAATTTATTGTTGATTATGTTAGGGTTTATTCCAACTAATATATGTTAAGTTAGAGTTAGTTGCAAACGCTGGAAATAATTTCCAGCGTTTTGTTTTTTATAGGTTTTCATGTGAAATTTTCTTCGTAATTTGGAGCTTTACTTTTAGAATAATTTCGTTAAATTAAATTCTTATGAGCAACACCAAAAATTTTGAAGACAATTTGGAACATCTTTTTGTAGAAGAAAACCAAATTCCAGAACAGCATAGAATTGAAGAAATCCATCAAAAACGCTACTTGAGCAACGGAGAAATGAAAACTTGGGATGGCGAAGTCCATGAAGTTTATTCTCCAGTTTATATCAAAACAGCTGATGGTTTAAAGCAAAAATTGATAGGAAGTTATCCTGTTGGAACCGAAAAAGAAGCCATGGAATCGCTCGACGCCGCAGTTGCCGCTTACAATGACGGACGCGGAGAATGGCCAACGATGAATGTTTCTGAAAGAATCAGCCATGTAGAATTGTTCACAAGGAAAATGATTGCCAAAAAAGAAACGGTTGTCAAATTAATCATGTGGGAAATCGGGAAATCATATGCCGATTCCATCAAAGAATTTGACAGAACTGTGGAATATATTTATGCCACAATCGACGCTTTGAAAGATATTGACAGAGATTCTTCAGGCTTTCAAATCGTGGAAGGAATTGCAGCGCAGGTTCGACGTTCTCCTCTGGGAGTCGTGCTTTGCATGGGACCTTTCAATTATCCTTTGAATGAAACATTTACAACGCTGATTCCAGCGTTGATCATGGGAAATACCATACTTTTCAAACCGCCAAAATTCGGAACATTATTGCATTATCCTTTGCAAGAAGCTTTTCAGGAGGCTTTTCCAAAAGGCGTTATCAACGTAATTTATGGACGCGGCAACGTAATTATTCCAGGCTTGATGCAATCTGGAAAAATCAATGTTCTGACTTTGATCGGTTCCAGCCGCGTGGCAAATGAATTGAAAAAACAACATCCGAAAGTAAATCAGCTTCGCGCAGTTTTAGGTTTGGATGCCAAAAATGCTTCTGTAATTACGGCAAAAGCAGATTTAGATTTAGCCGTAAAAGAAACGCTTTCAGGATCACTTTCCTTTAACGGACAGCGTTGTACGGCTTTGAAAATTGTATTTGTACAAAGAAATATCGCTGATGAATTCTTGAAAAAATTCAATGAAGCCGTTTCTGGGTTGAAATTCGGACTTCCTTGGGAAGAAGGCGTTTCTTTGACACCGCTTCCAGAACCTTATAAAATCGATTATCTAAACGATTGTATTAAAGATGCTGAAGCTCACGGCGCTAAAGTTGTCAATGAAAATGGTGGCAAAACCAAAGCTTCCTTCTTTTATCCAGCGGTTGTTTATCCAGTAAATAAGGATATGAAATTGTATTATGAAGAGCAATTCGGCCCCATAGTTCCGGTTGTTCCTTTTGATGATTTGGAAGAAATAATCCAGTTTTTGATTAATTCTACGCATGGACAGCAGGTAAGTATTTTTAGCCAAGATTCTGATGAATTGGCTTGGCTGATTGATCCTTTGGTAAATTTGGTAAGTCGTGTAAATGTGAATAGTCAATCACAGCGCGGTCCAGACGTTCTGCCTTTTACAGGAAGAAAAGACAGCGCAGAGGGAACTTTGTCGGTTACTGACGCTATTCGCTCCTTCTCCATCCGGTCTTTGGTCGCTTTTAAGATGAATGAAAGTAATAATTCACTTATAAATGAAATTGTAAATTCAGACAAATCAAATTTCTTGAGCACCAAATTTATATTCTAAAGTCACTGAATTCAAGGCTTTTGTATTTTACTTATCACAGCATAAGAAATAATTATGATAAAATTATTTTGCATGCTGTGATATAGTTGTACATTTGCCTAACAGTGTTAAACAATTTAATACTAAAACAAATGGCAAGCAAAGATCGTATTTTAAGACAAAAAGAAGAGACCAGAAAAAACATTCTGGATGCTGCCTATTCCATAGCAAAAGAAGAAGGCTGGCAAGGTTTGAGTATGCGAAAAATCGCAGACCGAATAGAATATACGGCACCGATTATCTATGAATATTTTTCAAACAAAGAAGCAATTCTTTCAGAACTTACTGGAAGAGGGTTTAATATGTTGACAAAAGAACTTGAAGAAGCAAAAGCTAAATCAGATAATCCCGAAGAGCAATTAGAAGCAATGTGGATGGCTTACTGGGATTTTGCATTTACAGATACAGAAATGTACCAAGTAATGTATGGCGTACAAATCAATTGCTGTGCTGAAAAATGTACAGCTGCTGAAGGTCCTTATAAAGTATTTACAGGGGTTATTGCCGAAGTAATGAAAAATAGTAAACCGTCAAAAGAAGTTATAACTCAAAAATATTTTACTTTTTTCTCTGTAATTCACGGATTGATTTCCATAAATATTATAAATACAAGCCAAATTTTTGAAACTATTAATAGCCAAATTTTAAAAGATGCAATTGGTGGAATCATACAATCCATAAAGTAAAAAAATTTTCCAATCCACTTAACACTGTTAGATAATTTATACAAGTAAAAAAGATGTAAATGCTTTTTTTTGATTATTTACTTAACACTGTTAGATGATTTAATATCAATTTATTGAAAGATATCTTGAAACATAATTGTATGGATTTTTTCGCGAACTTACTTAACAACGTTAGATAATTTAATACTTATAAAAATGAACTTACAAATTTAGAATAGCCTCCCAAAAACTCAATTTTTTAATTAAAACAAATGTTCCACAAATTCAAAATCAATACAAAAATGAAAAATGTAATTTTAACAACCACCCTTTTTGCCTGGACGCTTATTTCATGTTCGCCAAAAGCTGATGCGCCTGTTGCTACTGCTCCTAGCCTTCCTGTTTTTGACATTCAAAGTGCTTCAGCAATAACAGATTCAGAATATCCAGCGTCCATTCAGGGAACTGTTGACGTGGAAATTCGTCCACAAGTAAGTGGCAATCTTGATAAAATTTTCGTAGATGAAGGTGCTTACGTTACAAAAGGACAACCTCTTTTTAAAATTAACGAACAACCTTTCCGTGAGCAATTAAACAATGCTTTGGCAAATCTTCATGGTGCGGAAGCGGCTTTGATCAATGCGCAACTAGAAATCGATAAATTGACGCCACTTGTTCAAAACAAAGTAGTTTCTGATTATCAATTAAAAACTGCAAAAGCTTCGCATAGAATTGCTACTGCAAATTTAGACCAAGCAAAAGCTGTAGTTGGTTCTGCCAAAATTAATTTAGGATATACTACAATCACAGCACCGGTAAGCGGTTACATTGGAAGACTTCCAAAAAAACAAGGAAGTTTAGTTTCTTCTGCAGACATTGAACCATTGACAAAACTGTCTGATGTTCATGAAGTTTACGCTTATTTTTCTCTTGGAGAAACAGATTTTATCAATTTCAAAGCACAATATTCTGGAAATACGATCAATGACAAAATCAAAAAATTGCCTCCGGTTTCTTTAATATTAGCAGATAACAACGCTTATACACAAACCGGAAAAATTGATATGGTTGATGGTCAATTTGATAAAAACACAGGAGCAATAACACTTCGCGCAACTTTCCCTAATGCAAACGGAACTTTACGTTCTGGAAATACAGGCAGAATCCGTTTAGGAATTCAACATGACGATGCTATTTTGGTACCACAGTCTGCTACGATTGAAATGCAGGATAAAGTTTTCGTTTTTACAGTTGATAAACAAAACAAAGTAACCAAAGCGCCAATTACAATAATCGGTAAAAGCGGCGCAAACTATCTTATCAAAGATGGCGTAAAATCAGGCGACCAGATTGTATTAAGCGGTATCGACAAACTTCAGGAAGGTCAGGCAATTCAACCTGAAAAAACCACCAAGATTGCTCAAGTAATTAATAAAAAATAATTTTTACGAAAATGTTCAAAATATTCATACAAAGACCTGTACTCGCAACTGTTATCTCCATTTTATTGGTGATATTAGGTGTACTGGGACTTACAAAGTTACCCTTACAACAGTTCCCTGATATTGCGCCACCATCGGTTTTGGTAACTGCGGTTTATCCTGGAGCGAACGCTGAAACGGTTTTACGTTCGGTTGCGCCATCTTTAGAAGAATCTATAAATGGTGTTGAAAACATGACTTACATGAGCTCAACTGCCAGTAATGACGGTACTTTAGCAATCACAGTTTTCTTTAAATTAGGTACAGATGCCGATCAAGCTGCAGTTAACGTGCAAAATAGAGTTGCACAAGCTACAAGCCAATTGCCTTCAGAAGTTGTACAACAAGGTGTAATTACTGCAAAACAACAAAACAGTTTTATCATGGCAATCGGTATGTTTACCGAAGACGAAGCCAAATATGACCAGACTTTTGTTGCCAATTATGCACAAATCAATATCATTCCAGAAATCAAGCGTATTCCAGGAGTTGGTTCGGCTGCAATTTTTGGAGGTACGAAAGATTATTCTATGCGTGTTTGGTTAAATCCGACGCAAATGGCAACTTACAATGTGACGCCAAACGAAGTTATGGCTGCGATTCAAGACAAAAGTTTAGAAGCAGCACCAGGAAAATTTGGAGAAAGAAGCAAGGAAGTTTTCGAATATGTAATTAAATACAAAGGAAAACTAACCAAACCAGAAGACTATCAAAACATAGCAATTCGTTCAAATTCCGATGGTTCAATCCTTCGTGTAAAAGATGTTGCCAGAGTAGAACTTGGAGCGTATTCTTATAACAGCTTGACTCGTTTAAATGGTCAAAAAGGAGTTGTAATTGGAATTATCCAATTGGCTGGTTCCAACTCAAATGATATTCAAGTTGCCATTAACAAATTGATGGTCAAAGCTTCAAAAGATTTTCCAAAAGAAATAAAACACAATATATTTTATAGTACAAAAGTTTCTTTGGATCAATCAATTGAACAGGTTGAGCATACTTTATTGGAAGCATTTATTTTGGTATTTATCGTAGTATTTTTATTCCTACAAGATTTCAGATCTACTTTAATTCCAGCAATTGCAGTTCCCGTAGCGATTTTAGGAACGTTCTTTTTCATGCAATTATTCGGATTCTCAATTAACTTATTGACACTTTTTGCCTTAATTCTAGCCATTGGTATTGTCGTCGATGATGCCATTGTCGTCGTCGAAGCAGTGCATGCAAAAATGGAACACAAACATTTGTCTCCAAAAATAGCAACAAGTGAAGCCATGCATGAAATTACAGGAGCAATTATCTCGATTACTTTAGTAATGGCCGCAGTATTTTTACCAGTTGGTTTTATGGAAGGTTCCACAGGGGTTTTCTATCGCCAGTTCGCTTTCACAATGGCAATTGCAATTGTAATTTCTGCTGTAAATGCCCTAACTTTAAGTCCTGCCCTAGCTGCTTTATTTTTAAAAGATAATCATGCTCATGCAGCACACGACGGAGAAAAACCATATGTGAAACCAGGATTTAAACAAAGATTTTTCAACGGATTTAATAGCAGTTTTAACTCTTTAACCAATCGTTATGTTGGTGGATTGAAATTTTTAATTCGTCATAAATGGGTTAGTTTAGGTGGATTAGCTTTAATCACAGTAGCTACAGTTATAATGGTTAGAACGACTCCGGCTGGATTTATTCCCACAGAAGATCAAGGATTTATCGCTATTGCAGTAAACACGCCTTCAGGAACTTCGCTAGACGGAACTCAGAAAGTAATGACCGAAGCAGAAAATATGCTTCGCAAATTAGACGCTTCAAGAGACGTAACCGCAATTTCAGGTTTCAACTTATTGACAAATTCTACAAGTCCATCTTCGGCAGTTGTTTTTGTATTGCTTAAACCAAACGAAGAACGTGGTGATGTCAAGGATATTAATGAAATAATGGGGCAGGTTCAAGGCAAATTAGGTGCTATTTCAGGAGGAAGTTTCTTCGTATTTAGTTTCCCAACCGTGCCAGGTTTTAGTAATGTGGAAGCTTTAGATGTAGTATTGCAAGACAAAACAGGTGGCAAACTGGATAAATTCAGCGGTATTTCTCAAACTTTTATCGGAGAATTGATGAAACGTCCCGAAATTGCAGTAGCCTTTACTTCTTTTAAAGCCGATTACCCACAATTGCAATTGGATATCGATGATGCCAAAGCAGATCAATTAGGCGTAAAAGTAAAAGATATTTTACAAACTATGCAAGCTTATTTTGGTAGTGCTCAAGCCTCTGATTTCAACAGATTTGGTAAGTATTACAGAGTTATTGTTCAGGCAGATATTGATGACAGAGCAGATCCTTCGGCTATTAATAATGTCTTTGTAAAAAATAAAAATGGAGAAATGGTTCCTATAAATACTTTGGTAAAACTAAGTCGTATTTATGGTTCAGAAACAGCTTCGAGATACAATTTGTTTAATTCAATTTCGATCAATGCAATTCCAAAACCAGGTTTTAGTTCGGGAGATGCCATCAAGGCGATTGAAGAAGTTGCCGCACAGCAATTGCCAGCCGGTTACAGCTATGAATTTTCTGGACAAACTCGTGAAGAAATTTCTTCCGGAGGACAATCTGCAACAATTTTCTTATTGTGTTTGATATTTATTTATTTCTTGCTTGCCGCACAATATGAAAGCTATATTTTGCCTTTAGCAGTAATTTTATCAATCCCAACAGGAATCTTTGGTGTATTTGTAGCCATCGGATTAACCGGAATTGAAAACAATATTTACGTACAAGTTGCCCTCGTAATGCTTATCGGATTGCTCGCCAAAAATGCAATTTTGATCGTAGAATTTGCGGTACAAAAAAGAAAATCAGGCCAGCCATTAGTCAAAGCATCAATCGAAGCAGCAAAACTACGTTTACGACCAATCATCATGACGTCATTAGCTTTCGTTGTAGGATTAATTCCGATGATGAGTGCCACCGGACCATCAGCTCAAGGTAACCATTCCATCAGTATTGGTGCTGCAGGAGGTATGGTTTCAGGAGTAATCTTAGGTCTGTTCATCATCCCAGTTTTATTTATAATATTCCAATATTTACAAGAAAAAGTTAGTGGAAAACCAGTAGCTGTAATTCATAACGAAGAAAAATAATGAAAATTCATATCAATAAATACATTGCTGTCTTGGTACTAATCACCACATTGACAGCCTGTAAAGTCTCAAAAGATATTGAGACTCCAAAAGACGCATTCCCTGAAAATTTCAGGGATGTGACTTACAATGATTCCACAAGTGTTGCTGATTTAGGCTGGAAAGAGTTCATCACTGAAACTTCCCTTCAAAAATTAATCGACAGCGCCGTCACCAGAAATTATGATTTGCTGATCGCCCAAAAGAATATTGAATCGGCACAATGGCAGTTAACACAGGCAAAATGGGGAAATATTCCCGACTTGAATCTTCAAGTTGCCGCCACTTCAAACCGCCCTTCAGACAATAGTTTGAATGGTTTGAGCACCAGCAGTTTCCTAGGAAAAAAACACATCGAAGATTACAATGCGGTTCTCGGGCTTTCTTGGGAAGCTGATATCTGGGGCAAAATCAGAAGCAGAAAACAAAGCGCTCTAGCCGAATATCTGCAATCTGAAGAAGCTAAAAAAGGTTTGCAAACCACAATTGTTGCGAATGTTTCAAAAGGGTATTACAACCTGCTGATGTTAGACGCGCAATTGGCTATCGCTAAGAAAAATTTGACACTAAACGACAGCACAATTTTCGTAATTAATTTGCAATACGAATCAGGTCAAGTAACATCTTTAGCGCAACAACAAGCAGAAGCACAACAGGCAGTTGCAGCACAATTAATTCCTGAATTAGAACAAAATATTGCCATTCAAGAAAATGCTTTGAGCGTAATTACAGGAAGTTTTCCAAGTAAGAAAGAACGCAATACAACACTAAATGCTATTGGTTTGCACGAAGATTTAAAAGCCGGAATTCCAGCTTCTTTGGTAAGCAGAAGACCCGACGTAAAAAATGCAGAATTAGCTTTAAAAGCTTCAAATGCAAAAGTCGGAATTGCAAAAGCATCAATGTATCCAGCCTTAAATATTACAGCTTCCGGCGGTTTGAACTCCTTCGAATCAAGCAATTGGTTCAATATGCCGGCTTCCTTATTCGGAACCGTGGCCGGAAGCTTAACCCAACCTTTATTGCAAAAACGAAGACTGAAAAGCCAGTATGAAATTGCCAAAATCGAAAGAGAAAAGGCTGTTATCAGTTTCAGAAAATCAGTATTAACAGCCGTTGGCGAAGTTTCAGATGCGCTAGTTAAAATCGAAAAGCTGAAAGAACAACAAACCGTTGCAGCAAGAAGAGTCGCAATTTTACAAAAAGCTGTCAAAAATTCAGACATGCTTTTCAAAAACGGAATGGCAACTTATTTAGAAGTAATCGTGGCACAAGGAAATTTGTTGCAAAGCGAACTTGAATTGGCAACTTTAAAACGTTCTCAATTAGAATCAGACATTGAATTATACCGAGCTTTAGGCGGCGGTTGGAAGTAACATTTTTCTAAATTCAAATCAACTGTCTGAAAATAAACACTCAGGCAGTTGATTTTTTATTTATAATAAAACTACATCTTTTAAAATAGCTTATTTTTATCATTTTATAAAATGTAAAATATTTTAGAATGGCAACGACTTTTATTAAATACAAAGACAATAAAGGCTTTTATATATCAGAAATTTTTATACAATTGGCAATGCATTATATAAATTCTGAAGTAAAAAAAATACTTTATTCTTTTTCAGAGAAACAGGAAATAGTAGAAGATTTACAAGATAACATAAATGGAGAATGCAATGGATACTTAGTTTTATATTGGAAATATATTTTAAATGGAATTAGTGATGAGCAAACTATGATAAAAGTTTTACAAAATGTAAATATCACTTTACAACAGAAAGGCACAAGTATTTCAATAGCAGAATTAAATGCAGTCGAAACTGACGATTCTGATTTTAAAAGATTCTTCAGTAGAAAACCTTTTCCAACAGCTGAATTGGTTAAGATAATTGACGCTCTTATTTTAATCTTGCAAGGAACTTGGGATTTCGATAATTACGACATGAAAATTGATTATGGATACTATGATTAATTTAAAAACACTTTTTAAAAACCTTTAGTCTAAATAAACACTTATATGCAGGACACATTTTTCTTTCAAGCAATGATTTACCTCGCCGGAGCAGTTATTATGGTTCCGATTGCAAAACGTTTGGGCTTGGGTTCCGTACTTGGATATTTAATTGCAGGAGTTGTAATTGGCCCGGCTTTTTTACAACTTGTCGGTACTGAAAGCCACGATATCATGCACTTCGCAGAGTTTGGAGTCGTGATGATGTTGTTTGTAATAGGTCTCGAATTAGAACCTTCCCGACTTTGGCGCATGCGAAAAAGAATCGCTGGAATGGGCGGTTTGCAAGTTTTAGGAACGACTTTAATCGTATCAATAATTGCTATGATTTTAGGCTTAGACTGGAAAACTTCCTTAGTTTTAGGAATGATTATTTCAATGTCTTCTACAGCTATTGTAATGCAGACTTTAGCAGAAAAAGGCTGGATGAAAACCGTTGCTGGAAGAAGCTCTTTTGCCGTTTTATTGTTCCAAGATATAGCCATAATCCCAATGTTGGCACTGTTTCCACTATTGGCAAATCCAGAATTAAAAGCTGCTTCTGCCTCTATTGTGAACACAACTTTCATGGATAGTTTCCCACAATGGATTCAGGCAATTTTGACTTTATCATCTATTTTAATTGTAATTCTAACAGGAAAATACCTCCTCCGTCCTATTTTTAATATGATGGCGAGAACTAAGATGAACGAAATGTTTACGGCAACTGCTTTATTATTGATCGTTGGAATTGCTGTTTTAATGACATCTGTAGGATTAAGTCCGGCTTTAGGAGCATTTTTAGCAGGCGTTTTATTAGCAAATAGTGAATACCGACACCAGCTTGAAGTTGCCATCGATCCCTTCAAAGGATTACTATTAGGGTTGTTTTTTATCTCCGTAGGAAGTTCGATCGACTTTGAATTATTGCTTTCAAAACCAATTCAAATCTTAGGTTTAGTTATCGGATTAATGGCTATCAAAATCGCAGTCCTTTATATATTAGGAAAATCATTCAAAGTAGGTTATTCCCAAAATTTTATCTTTAGTTTCGGACTAAGCCAAGTCGGAGAATTTGCTTTTGTATTGCTGAGTTTTTCTTTCCAAGAAAATATTTTAAGCAAGGAAATCACCGATTTAATGATGGCGGTTACTGCAATAAGCATGGCGCTCACCCCTATTTTAATGATGTTTAACGAAAAAGTTTTGTTGACTTCAAAATGCTCGATGATACCAGAAGATGACCGCGATGAAAATGATGTGGAAGAAGAACATAATCCGGTAATTATAGCGGGTTATGGGCATTTTGGAAATACAATAGGACGTTTTTTAAGAGCAAATGACATCACCGCAACCGTTTTAGACAACAACAGCGAAAGCGTAAATACATTAAGAAAATTAGGCTTTAAAGTCTATTATGGGGATGCCACAAGACACGATTTATTAGAAATAGCTGGCGCAAAAGAAGCAAAGATCGTAGTAATTGCAATCGGCGACAGAGACGAAAGAATGTTGATGATTGAAATGGTGAAAAAACATTTTCCACACCTTTATATTTTGGTACGCTCAGAAAATCGAGACGACGCTTACGAACAAATGAATGCTGGAATCATGCACATTTACCGAGAAACTTTAGATACAAGCCTAAGGGTTGGAATCGACGTTATGAAACTTTTAGGTCATGATGCTTACGAAGCCGCTAGATCAGCTACCACTTTTTTTCACCACGATGAAAAAACCTTGAAATATTTGGCCAGTATGAAAAATGACGACAATTATATTGCCGCTGTTAGAGAGAAAATTGAAGAATTAGAACAGTTGATTATAGCTGATAAAGAAGTGATTGCAATTGAAAATGGAGAGAATAATGCGGTGGCGTAATCACTACAAATATAAAATCTAATAAACATTCTCTAACTACGGAAAACCGTAAAATATATTATTATTGACGAAGTAATTTTGAAATCAAATTAACTTGATCAATAAAATATTAAAATTATGGCATTTTTAGACCACAACGGAGAGAGTGAATTCCCAATGTCAAAAGACAGGGTTTTCGAGGCAATGCGAAAAGCTATTCCAACAATTAATGGATTGAAAATTGAAAGCGCTGACAAATTACAAGGAAGATTTATTGTAAAAGCAGGAGTAAGTTTACACAGCTGGGGTGAAAATATTCCAATACAGTTAACTGAAATTTCAGAAACTAGAACTAAAGTTCAAATTACTTCATCACCAAAAACAGGGATAATGTTCGGAGGAGCGTTTGACATGGGTAAAAACAGAAGGAATATTGAAAATATACTTTCAAGCACATCAAAAATATTATCTTCTGAAAATGAAACAAATATTTCTGAAATAAAGTCTAGAAGTGATTTCCAATCAATAAATAAGCAACGAGATAACTTTCAAAATATACCGAATTCAAATGCCTGGTATGAAAAAACTTGGCTAATTATAATTTTGTGCATAATCATTTTCCCAGTCGGGCTTTATGCGCTATGGAAAAACTCATCCATCTCAAAAGGTTGGAAGATTATAGTGACAGTTATAATTTCTTTAATCGTACTAACTAATCTTGGCAGTAAAGATAAAACTTCTACATCCTCTAAAGAAATACCAATTGCTATTGAGACTGAACAACAAAACACAATAGAAACTACTCCAGTTACAAATGTAGAACAAGATAAAGCTGATGCAGAAAAAGAAGCTGTTATTCAAAAACTGAAAGCTAAAGCTAAAGAAGATTGGCCAGATGATTTTACAACACAAGAATTTTGGTTGAATGAACAAGTTGATGCTTATGAATATATGTTAACTATAGATAATAATTCAATAAAAGCAAAAGCTCAGAGAGATTGGCCTTTAGATTTTTCAACACAAAAATTTTGGTATAATGAACAAATTGAAGCTCAAGAGCGAATGAAATAAATCTATTAATTAAATAAAACTCAATACAAATTTAGTTTAAACAACTTTTAAAAATGAAAAATCTGCTAGTACACAAAAGTTACTCGCAGATTTTTTTATTACTTGTTAGCAGTTCAAATAATTTAAAAATCGAATCACAAATCACAAAGATTTTCAAAGGTTTTATAAGTGTAAATTTTATTGAGCTTTTACTACAGGGTTGACATGAGATTGCAACCATTCTTTTATTTCTTCAAATCGAAACTCTCCTTTACTCGCAGAAATTACGAAATCGTACTTTTCATCTTGACTTGCCGAAATATCCAAGCCATTTTCTAAAAGCAATAACCGCATTAATGTATAAGCAGTTCTTTTATTTCCGTCGATAAATGGATGATTGATTACAATACTTTCTAAAATTGCAGAAGCTTTTTCAATTGGATTTGGATACAAATCTTTATAATCAAAAGTTGCGAAAGGTCTTGCCAAAGCAGATTCAAGTAATCCGATGTCACGAATTCCTTTGCTTCCTCCAAATTTATCAATTAAGATATTATGAATAATCTCAACTTCTTTTATCGAAATCATTGAGCTAGTTTATGAAGCAAATCACTGTCCTCAGACAAAATTTTCTTCAAGTTTGAAGTCAATGTTGATTTTGAATTATCAGATTGAACTTCTTTAATTAGATCTAAAATGTCAACAAGAAGTTTTTCTGGAACTTGGTCCAAAGCCTTATTGATTTCTTTTTTTATTTCTATCGCTGTCATATTTCAAAGATAATAAAATTTTTAAAATAATCTTAACCTGCCTAACTAGGCAACTTATCCTTCAAAATTCCATATAAAAAAGTCCCAATCAAAGCACCAATCAAAACGATTCCAATTCCATAAAAACCAGCACCAATCAAAATAAAAATTGGCCCAGGACAAGTTCCAATCATCCCCCAGCCTAGTCCGAAAATAGTTCCTCCAATAATATAATTTTTAAAACCTTTTTCTTTGTCTGGAATTGAAATCAAAGTTCCATCAAAGCCTTTCACATTGTTTTTTTTATAAATCTGAATTCCGATAACGCCAACAAAAATGGCGGTCATAATAATTCCGAACATATGAAACGACTGAAATTGGAACATTTCATAAATTCTGTACCATGAAACAGCTTCTGATTTTGTCAGAACAATCCCAAAAACAATTCCGATAATCAAATATTTTACAAATTTCATAGCTTAAAAAATTAGAGGTAAAAGAAAATGGGAAGCAATCAATCCGCCGATAAAAAAGCCGATTACTGCAATTAAAGACGGCAACTGAAGATTACTCATTCCTGTGATAGCGTGACCTGAAGTACAACCTCCGGCATATCTTGCGCCAAAACCAACCAATAATCCGCCCAATAACATAAACCCAAAAATCTTTGGCGTAAAAATATTTTCTACAGAAGTAAATTTCTCTGGAAGCAGATTTCCATTCACGGGCGCGTCAATTTTCATTTCTTGCAATTGTGAAATTGTCTGCTGATTAATCTGAACTCCAGAACCGTCGCTTAAATAATTCACGGCAATGAAACCGCCAATCATCGCTCCTAAAACTACAACCAAATTCCAACGCTGTGATTTCCAGTCAAAGCGAAAGAAATCAGAGAATTTTCCCGCTCCAGAAATTGTGCAAAGCGTTCTCAAATTTGATGACATTCCGAATGTTTTTCCGAAATAAATCAATGCCAGCATTATTGCTCCAAGCAAAAATCCTGAAATATACCAAGGCCAAGTGCCGTAAAAACTATACATAATTGCGAGTGTTTGCGCAAAAATAAGAATTCGGTTTCAGCTGACGGTATTTTCGGTCTTAAAATTAATATGTCAACTAAAAACTATTTAGGATAAATAATTGGCTGATTTTAAACTATTTTCTTAGTCCTGCTACTTTTGACTTGACGACTTTTAAACTTTTGACTTACTTCTAAAAATAAACCCTTATTTTTGGACACAATTTATTACATACAATGAAAAAATTTGCAATTGAAATCAAGTGGGGAATCCGTTATACTTTTTGTTATTTGGCTTGGGCTATTTTTGAAAAAGTATTGGGCGTTTTCGGAGAAAATATGAGTTATTACATGCTGTCCTCGCTCCTATTTTATCTTTTCGCAATCGTGATTTATACTGTTGCCTTGAAAGAAAAAAAGACAAATTATTTCCACAACAATATGGATTGGAAACAAGGCACCGCAACCGGACTTTATATGACGATCGTCATTGCCGTTTTGATGCCATTGACACAAGCTTGTTTGCATCAGGTGATTGCGCCTGAATTTTTTGAAAATATGATTGCCGCTTCAAAAGACAAAGTTGCCGCAGAAAACTACTTTAATTTGAAAAGCTACATAATGCAAACTGTCTTTTTTACGTTATCCATCGGAATGGTGATTGCTGCAATTGTTTCATATTTTATCCAAACTAAAAAAGCAAAATAAATGAAAATCAAATCTTTTATAGTATTATTATTTCTCGGAATCTTCGCTGTTTCTTGCATCAGCACAAAATCTACACTAAAAAATGTAGACGATAATGCGCCAGAACCAATCTTAACAAAAAATGGCTGGTTTTTAATTACGGAATATGCAAAAGACAAAAAATATGGATTTGATAAAAACTATCCGATTAATATTTTTTACAAAAGCGTTGCCGACGAAGATATCAATCCCAAGCGCTTTTTGGATGCTTTGACGGGCCCAAAAGGTGAAGCAATTACCTATAAAAAACTCGAAAGCTGTTGCCCATTTCCTTCTAAAAGAGGCGAATCTGGTGCTGGATTTTTAGATATTTATGAAATTAATTATCCCGGACTGAAGAAGCCTTTGAAGTTGTATTTTAATATTTATGAAAAGGGATATTTGTTTGTTCCAAAGGGATTTGGATTGAAGAAATAGGTTTTAAATTACAATATCAATTTCAATACTATCAAGTATGCCTAAAAAAATTGCTCGTGATGTTTGTCTTATAAAATACAGGGCTTTTCCCTTAAGAGCTTTTGATTATAATGATGAAAATAATCAGATTTATTATTATCCTAAAGTTCATTCAAGGTATTGGATTGCCTTAGAAACTAAATCTTCAAAAATACTAGCAAAATTATTATCCGATGAATTGTCCCAACTCTTTAAGTCTTTAAATGTTGAAAAATTTATTTTCTTTGGTGATTATGACAGAACTTGGATATCAAAATTTACAGAAAATAGGGACGATTATAAACCGCTGATTGAAGCTGTTTCCTATTTTAAAAATATCAAAATTGGTAATCGATTTAAAGGAGGTGTTGAAGTTAAGCTAGAAGAACTTTCCAAATTTATTATTCACTTTTATGTATTGACAAAATGCGACGCTTCTTTTTCTTACTACCATTTTATGAATGAAGAACAATCCATTTTAGGCTTAATTCATTATTCTGGTGAAGTAAAAATTATGACTTTAAATGGTTCAATGGATGACCAATTTAAAAATAAAATAGTAAGTACAAAGTTTATTGACACATTCAGAAATGATGCAGATCGTTTAAATTCTGAGAAATAATATGGCAAAAAATTCACCATTATTTTATTATTGTAATTGCTTTTTCCTTATTTCTACTAAAGCGAAGTGAGTGGCTTTAGCAGGAAAATAGATTTTTGATAAATCACTGTCCATTCGCTTCTTAAACTTTTCACAGAAAATATCTTTAGATTGAATTTATTCGTAAATTTGCAGCTTGAAAAACAACACTTATGAATTTACAAGATATTCCACAAATAAAACATTTAGACAGTAATAACTTTTTTCTTTTGGCAGGGCCATGTGCAATTGAAGGCGAAGAAATGGCTTTGAGAATTGCTGAAAGATTAGTTGAAGTTACTGACAAATTACAAATTCCTTACGTTTTCAAAGGTTCTTTCAAAAAAGCAAATCGTTCAAGAATCGACAGCTTTTCTGGAATTGGAGATGAAAAAGCATTAAAAATCTTAAGAAAAGTGTCTGAAACTTTTGGAGTCCCGACGGTTACTGACATTCACACCAACGAAGATGCGGCAATGGCGGCTGAATATGTTGACGTGCTTCAGATTCCTGCGTTTTTGGTCCGCCAGACTGATTTGGTTGTCGCTGCGGCAAATACTGGAAAAGTAGTGAACTTGAAAAAAGGACAATTCATGAGTCCGGAAAGCATGAAACACGCGGTTCAAAAAGTTTTGGATTGCAACAATGAAAAAGTAATGGTTACCGACAGAGGAACAATGTTTGGCTATCAAGATATGATTGTTGATTATAGAGGAATTCCGACGATGCAACAATATGCTTCAACGGTTTTAGACGTGACGCATTCTCTGCAACAGCCAAATCAATCGGCTGGTGTGACTGGCGGAAGACCTGATATGATTGAGACTGTAGCCAAAGCTGGAATTGCTGTTGGCGTAGACGGAATTTTTATCGAGACCCATTTTGATCCAGCAAATGCAAAAAGCGATGGTGCAAATATGTTAGACCTGAAATATTTTGAAGGTCTGATGACAAAGCTTGTTGCCATAAGAAAAACTATAAATAATTTTTAATTTTAATAAATCCCCTCAGCTTTGAAACATCCATTTTTAATGGTTGTACTAACTTTTTGTGCTTTTTCACAGTACACCTTTGCCCAAGAAACGGCAACGACGCCTGAAAAATACACTGCCCATAACAAAGGAAAATTCTTTGTTTATTGGGGCGGAAACCGCGAAACATACTCAAAATCTGACATCACTTTCAGCGGTGACAATTATAACTTCACAGTCAATGACGTGAGGGCGCACGACAAGCCGAAAGGCTATCACATCGATTACGTCAATCCTTCAAGAATGACGATTCCGCAGACCAACTTGAGAATCGGTTATTACATTACAGACCATTACAACGTTTCGATTGGCGTAGACCACATGAAATATGTGATGACGCAAGACCAGACTGCCAATGTAAACGGTTACATCAATCTTCCAGCAGCCGAAGCAGGAAGCATCCATAACGGAATTTATGAGAACGATCCGACCGTGATGTCAAAAGATTTCTTGATGTTCGAACACACCGACGGACTGAATTATGTGCACGCACAAATCAACCGCGTGGATGATATTTCAAAGTATTTCAGTTTGCCAAATACCGATAAGTTCCAAATTAATTTAACCGAAGGAATTGGCGGCGGATTGCTTTACCCAAAGACAAACGCAACACTTTTAAGCAAGCAGCGCCATGACGATTTCCACATTTCTGGATACGGACTTTCGGCGCAAGTAGGCTTAAACCTGACGTTCTTCAAGCACTTTTTTATACAAGGAGAATTAAAAGGCGGTTACATCGATATGCACGATATCAAAACAACGCAGAGCAACGCAGACAGCGCTTCACAGCATTTTGCTTTTTTCCAAAGAATGATTACTGTTGGAGGAATTTTTAGACTGTAATTGCTTCATATTTTATAAAACAAAAAGCCTGACTATTTATTAGCCAGGCTTTTTTATTTCCAGTTAACAAATTATCGCTTCAATTCTCTAACCACAATATAATTGTCAGTACCTGATTTGAACGTTTCCCCAGTAACATTGATCTTATCGCCTACTGCAACAGTGCGGTATTGTTTTGGATCTTTTAAATTCGGAATGCTGATTGTCGCATTATACGTTTGACCAGTAATATCAGTAATTTTGGCCGTATAGCCATCTTTGCCTCGGTTGATTTCTTTAACTGTTCCTTCAACAGAAATGGAAACTTTTTTTGTTACTTCTTCAACTTCTTCAACAACATCCCCATTTGCAGATTTGCTTGAAGTAACTTTAGTTGTAGTTTGTCCCTTTGTAGTTTCAGTAGTAGACTTTTTGCTTGAATCACAGCTAGCCAAGGTTACGACAGCCATTAGCATCACTAAACTTCTTGATAATTTTTTCATAGTGCTTTATTTTTGTGAGATAAAGATAAGCATCGAACTGTTAACAAAAGTATAATCTGGGTCATGAAATAAGTATTTTTAAAATTTATCCAAAAAAATTTGGCTACGTGATTATTTATAATTTACTTTGCTATTCAAAGTACTTTAATATGGAAGCAAATAAATATCTAAAAGACATTTCAGAAATAAAAAATATGATGAACAAATCATCGCGTTTTATTTCGCTGAGCGGCTTATCAGGAATTCTAGCCGGAATCTACTGTTTACTCGGTGCTTTTCTTGCCTACCAAATAATTTATACTCAAGATTATAGCTTTGGCTCTTATAGGAATTTAATAGTTACTGAAGAAGCAATGATTAAACTTTTCATCATCGCTTTTGGCGTAATTCTCATATCGCTTATTACAGGAATCTTGTTGAGCACTAAAAAAGCTAAAAGCCAAGGTGATAAAATTTGGGATGCTTCTTCAAAAAGACTCTTAATAAATTTCATGATTCCCTTGGTGACAGGTGGTATTTTTATTTTGTTCTTAATAGAAAAAGAAATTTATGGATTTGTAGCGCCATTGACATTAATATTTTATGGATTAGCTTGCGTAAATGCTAGTAAATACACGCTTGGCGATGTAAGATATTTAGGAATAACAATGATAATTTTAGGCTTAATTTCTAGTTATTTTTTAGGCTTCGGATTATTATTCTGGGCATTAGGTTTTGGCATTTGTCATATATTTTATGGTTCTGTAATGTATTTCAAATATGAAAGACAATAAATAAAAGCACTCAGCATGAAAAAAATTTTATTAATTTATCTACTATTTATTGTTGTTTCTTGCAACTTTTTAAAAGATGGAATTGAAATTGAAATTAGCAATAATTCAAAAGTACCTCTAAAAAATTTAAAATTCTCAACAAGTGAAAATAAAGAAGTTCTTACTTTTAAGGAATTGAAATCAGGTGAGAAAATTAATGAATTTTTAAGCATGAAAGACAATAAAACTGACGGAAGCTTTAGTCTTGAATTTACGAATCAAAAAGGCGAAATCAAAAAATTAACTGCTGGCTACTACTCCAACGGAAAACCTTTGGACAATAAAATTATCTTTATGATTCAAAACGATACGACATTAATAAAAATAAATTAAGCATAATGAAAAGCATTATTCAAAATATAAACAAAGCCTTTGATCACCGAATCAGACTGGGAATCATGTCGGTTTTAATGGTCAATGAAAGTGCTGATTTTAATATGCTGAAAGAACTTTTAGGTGTCACTGATGGAAATTTAGCAAGCCACACAAAAGCCTTAGAGTCAGAAAACTACATTATGATTGAAAAGCAATTTATAGGAAAAAAACCAAATACCAGATATATCGCAACTAAAGAAGGAAAAAAAGCTTTCAGAGAGCATATTGAAGCTTTAGAAAAATTGATCCAAAAACCGTAACAAATTTTTTTATACATTAACTTTGAATTTCAAAGTACTTTAAAAATAAAAACATGAAAGATCTACTAATAGAAAAGCTTTACGAAATAAGCAAAAAGCCTTACCAAAAATTCTTTAAAAGAAAGAAAGCCTGGGCCATAAATCAGAGCGATTTGCTTGATTTTCCTGAAGAAACTTTAGGATTTCATCTAGGTTGTTTTTTACTGAAATATAATTTTGAAATACAGCCAAAATTAGAAGATCACGATATTATTCATGTTTTGACAAACACTGGAATTACTGTTCCTGAAGAAATTGGAATGCAATATTATTTATTCGGAAATGGCAAACGAAGCCTATATCTTTTCATGGTTATAGCAACCGGAACACTCTTCTATCCAACTAAAATCAGCTATTTTTTTAAACAATTCAAAAGAGGAAAACAAGCTTTGCAATTTTATTATTTAGATTATTCAAAAATGCTTTTAATTCCCATGAAAACTATTCAACAAACCTTTCAGATTCACTAAAAAAACAACTTTTAAATCAATCAATTATGCAAACAGAAGAAAACAAAAACCAAACTTTTTTACAATCAAACACAGCTAAAATGCTTATTGTCGGTTTTTTAGCTTTAGTTTTATTAATTCCGCTTAGTTTTGTGCAAGATCTTATTAAAGAACGATCAGAACGTAAAAACGAAGTTGTGAGTGAAGTCACAGAAACATGGGGAAAAGACATTAATTTTTATGGTCCGATTTTGAAAGTTCCTTACAAATCTTACACAGAAACTTCATTTACGAATCCGAATACTAAACAAATAGAAATTGAGAAAAAAGCATCAATTTATTATGCTTATTTTTTTCCTGAAAAACTCAATAACATTTCGAACATACAAAAGGAAATTCCTTTAAAAAGAGCACTTTATAAATATGTTGCGTTCTCTGCGGCAATGAAATTTGAGGGTTCATTTTCAAAACCAGATTTCAAAAAATTAAAAATCAATGAAGAAGATATTTTATGGAACAGAGCGAGCATTGTTGTAAGAACTACTAATTTAAAAAGCATCAAAAGCGACTTAAACATTAAACTAAATAGCGAATCTTTTGTTTTTGAATCTAAAAATCAAAGTGATAAAATTTATGGAGAACTTGAAACCAATGACTTTGATTACACTAGTTTAGCATCAAATGACAACCTAAATTTTAATTTTTCTATTTTTTATAATGGAAGCAATAGTGTTAAATTTATTCCAATTGGAAAATCTACAAAAGTAAGCATAGATTCAAATTGGGATTCGCCGAGTTTTGAAGGTTCATTTGCTGTTGAAGGTGCTACAAAAAAAATAACAGAAGATGGTTTCCATGCAGATTGGAAAATTTTTCAGATAAATCGTCCTTTTTCACAACAATATTTGAATAGTATTCCGAATCTTGATAGTTTCAGTTTTGGTGTAAAACTAATTGAAACTGTTGACGAATATCAGCAAAACGAGCGTGTCTCAAAATATGGATTTTTGGTAATCGGATTAACATTTTTAGTTTTCTTTTTAATCCAAATGATCAGCAAAATCAAGATTCATATTTTTCAATACAGCATGATAGGCCTTGCTTTGATTATGTTTTACACACTTTTAATTTCAATTACTGAACATTCAACTTTTCAAATTGCCTATTTGGTTGCCAGCATTTCTGTTATCATAATGATTGTAATTTATTCAGTTTCAATTTTGAAAAACAAAAAATTCCCAATGTTTATAGGAGTTTCTCTTACCGCACTTTACGCCTTTATTTATGTAATAATTCAGTTAGAAAATTATGCCTTATTAGTTGGAAGCATTGGGTTATTTATAATTTTAGGCGCCGTGATGTATTTCTCACGAAAAATTGATTGGGGAAATTAAAAGTTACTAATTTATAAAAAAAGCCTGTCAAAATTGACAGGCTTTTTTTATAGAGATTTTAATTATGAACTAACTCATTGCCTTCTACATAATCATGCAAATATTCAAATCTTGGCGTCAGCTTTCCTTTTTCTGTAATTTTTGCACGTTCTAGAATTCCGTCTTTATCATTATTAAAAAAAGCTGGAATTACATGTTTCATAAACATTTCTCCAAAACCTTCGCTTGCATCTTTTGGCAATTCACATGGAAGATTATCAACTGACATCACCACAATTGCCGCAGGATGAAAAACATCAACTTCTTTATTTTCGCCAGGATGATATCCAAAAAACGGTTCTGCAATCGTCGAAGCCTTAATTGTACAAGCAATTGGACCATTTACATCGCAAGAAATATCAGCAACGACTTTGATTTTATTATCTTTTGAAAGCAACATTTCTCTTGTCAAAATTACTGGAGCATGGTTTCCATAAAAATGTGCTGCCATGAAAATATCAGAAACAGAAGCAAAACGTTCAAAATCTGAAATATAATCTTGCGGATTTTTATAAAAATCTTCTTTTTCAGAAGTTTTTCCGTCGGCTCTTTTATTGTATTCTAAAACATCAATCTGTGTATAAACTGGCTCAGAATATTTTTTAGAAAGGAAATTTTCGTGTGAAACTTCTTTGATTTTCATTCCGTCAAGAATTTCCTTGGCTCCCATTCCAGCTTTTCCGTTTCCGGTAAGAACAATTTTTATCGGCGGAAGTATTTGTCTTTTTAATTTAGCAATCAACTCTTCTTTGTGTGCCAGAGTTTCTGCTTTTGGTAAATTAAAAAGCTCAAATTTGATTCCGAAAGCTCTAATTCCGTTGTAAGCACCTACAATTCCTGCATATCTTCCAAAACCAATCAATCGCTTGAAATCTCTGTCAACTATTGTTTCGTGGTCATATAGATCGATATTCTTTTCTAAAATTGCTTTTAATAATTTCCGATTGTGAGGCTGTTTTTTAATGGTATGCGAAAAGAAAAAATATTTTTTATTTGGAATAAGACTATCAACAGGAACTTCTTTCACACCAAAAAGCACATCACAATCAGAGATATCAGAAACAATTTCAAAGCCTTGTAAACTGTATTCCTCATCTTTAAAAATTCTGATATCGGAACTTTCAACAATAATCTCCGCTTCTGGAAATTCCTTTTTAATATTCGCTGCTTCTTCCGGAGTAAAAACTACTCTTCTATCTGGAGGATTTTTTCTTTCCTTAATAATTCCGAATTTCATACTATTTTAAAAAATTTGAGATTGAAATCACAATCAGATTAATAAGAATATTGAAATATATTTAATAATTTAACAAAATTACTAAACATAAAAACATATTATAACTACATCGTTGTAATTTGTTTCAAATATAACGCTAACTTTAAGAAATGCAAAAAGTTTTTTGATTTAAAAATTCATAAACTTTTGATTGTGAGTTTTTAAATAATTTAACGCAAAAAAAATCATCCTCTATACAATAAAATGGCTTTTAAATATGTTAAAGTATAGAGCAAACCTGTATCTGATTTTTTATATTTGCTCAATAACCACCATATTTCGCAATGACTATATCAAAATATATACTTGCTGCACCACTTTTTTTATCTGCATTGGCGTTTAATTCTTGCCAGGATAAAGAAAAGCAGCTTGCCTCGCATGACCCTTCAGAAAATAAGACCGAACTTTATGGAATGAAGGCTAAAAAACTAGATCCTGACTACATTTTATCAAAGAGAAGTAGTTTAGAAAAATTTTACGAAAAAAACTGGCCTAATAATTCTATGAACGGCAGTTTTCTAGTAGCAAAAAATGGCCAAATTATCTATGAAAGATATGAAGGAAGCGCAGATTTTTCAAAAGAAAGTCAAATTGATGCAAAAACACCATTGCATATTGCTTCTGTTACCAAAGTACTAACCGCAACTGCAGTTTTAAAGATTATCAATAGTGAAAAATTAAATCTGGAAGATAAAGTCAATACGATCTTGCCATCTTTTCCTTATGCTGACATTACGATTAAAATGCTTTTGAATCACAGAAGTGGACTTCCAAATTATGCTTATTTTGCTGATGATATTAAAATTTGGAGCCGTTCAAAAATGCTTCACAATCAAGATATTCTTGATTTGTTAGCCAAACATAAATTCGGACTATATTTCAAACCTGATCGAAAATTTGGATATTGCAATACTAATTATGCAATTCTGGCTTTAGTCATAGAAAAAATCACTGGAAAAAACTACCGTGATGCGATGCAACAAATGATTTTTGATCCGATTGGCATGAAAGATACTTTTGTTTATGACTATAATAAAGATAAAGAGTCTTCAAGCCAGTCCTATAAAGGGAATAAAATTATTTATGAAAGTAATCATTTGGACGATGTGTATGGTGACAAGAATATCTATTCTACGCCGAGAGATTTGCTGAAATTTGATATGGCAACCTATTCCAAAGATTTTTTAAATCCTGTCTTGGTCAGCGAAGCTTTCAAAGGATATAGCTATGAGCACAAAGGAACTAAGAATTATGGCTTGGGAATCAGAATGCTTGAATGGGAAACCGGCGAACAGCTTTTTTACCACAATGGATGGTGGCACGGAAATACCTCATCCTATGTAAAGCTGAAGAAAGATACTGTTTCAATTTTTGCACTTTCAAATAAATATACATTGAAAACCTATAAAGTTTGGAAACTTGCGCCTCTTTTTGGAACTTATCCGATCAAGTTGAGCAAGGAAGATGCTTTAGAATAATTGTAAATCTGAATTATTTCATTACTTTTGTGGTATAATTTTTGCTTTAAAGCAATGTTCTTTTAAATATTGGGGTCGACTGGTTTTGACAGCAAGTCGAATTGAAAAGTAAGCACGTCGAGAACTGGGACAATTCTCGTTAATAAATGGTCTTAACACTTTTACACGGCGAAAATAACTACGCTCTAGCTGCATAATCTGAATTATAGTAAGATTAGCCTTGTTCCTACTAGGTAGGAAAGCAAGATTCTCCTTGAAAGCCTTGGTTTGTGGCGTTCTTTAAAGGGGAACCGTAAAAATAAACCTAGAAACAGTTAAGCTTCGGGACTGTTTTGACAACTAAGAAGATAAGCGTTGTGTGGCTGTTCTTGGCCTTGCACAATGACGAAAACCTAATCAAGAAATAAGCGCGTAGAAATCTTTTTAGTTGCTTGTTTGGACGGGAGTTCGACTCTCCCCGGCTCCACAAATGCCAAATGGCGCCATCTGAAGACAGGTGGCGCCATTTGGCATTTATGAAACATAAATGCTAGAAATTGTTTAATTTCCTCAAGAATTCTCTGGTTTTCTTACCCGATTCTTTTAAATCTTTATCTTTCAAATTTCCTTTTGAAGAAGCTGTCGGCAACAAAAAAGAGCAGGTTTCGTCTTTGTCAGCGACTGACCAGACAATCCAACTTAAATTTTTAGCTTCCATCCAATCTATGTAGGCTTGCCAAGCTTTTAAATCAAATGTTCCATCACCCGTTGCTTGAGTTCCTGCTGATTCAGAAACAAAAATAGGAAGTCCATCAGCAATTGCTTGATCGGCTCTGTCGCGCAAAGATTTTTCGTGCGTCGCTGCATAAAAATGCAAAGTATACATTAAGTTCTCATACCCTTTTATTGGATCTTTTGCCGCCAAATGTACATCTTGATCCCAGCTCGGAGAACCTACAAGGATTATATTATCAGGATCATTTTTTCTTATTTCGGCAATGACTTCTTCAGAATATGCTTTTACTTCTTCCCAAGATTGTCTTTCTGGTTCATTGAAAATTTCATAAATGACATTTGGGTATTTTGCGTATTTTTTTGACATTTCTGCAAAGAAAATTTTAGCTTCATCTAAATGAATGTTGTGGCTGTGCCAGTCAATTATTACATAAATATCTTCTTTTATAGCCGCATCAATAACTGCTTCTATTTTTTCTTTTGAGCCTTTTTGATCTTTAAGATAGCTGTTTTCATCGGCATCGACACCCATTGCAGCTCTTAAAATAGTAACATTCCAGTCTTTTTTTAACCATTTTACCGTTTTTTTATTGTAAAATCTTGGCCACCAATTGTGCCAGCCAAAACTTACGCCACGAAGTGAAATTTTGTCGCCGTTTTTATCAACTAACTGAGTTCCGTTTACGCTTAGCTGCCCGTGTTTTTTGACAAACTGGGCATTTGACTGGAGCGCAAGAATTAATAGGAATATTGTTAATTTTAGTTTCATTGTTTCTGTTTTAAGATTTATTTTTTTGAACTGTTCTTTAATTTTGAAGTCTCTTTTTAATGAATAGTTTATCGGCAAAGATTGGGACTTGCCTTAGCAAATAAGCGATATCCTTTCTCAAATAGCCCCGATGATGGCTTTGTTTGAGCTCTTACAACTGCTTTTATAGCAGTTGCAAAGCGAGTGCCATCAGCGGGAATTGCCTTTACTAAAAATCACAGTCGATTCGCTTCAAATTATTTAGAAAGTTTTAAAACGATAACGTCATGGGAAGCAATTTCTGATGTAAAAGCTTTTTTTGTATTCCCGACTTCCTTGTTTTTCCAAAGATCTTTCAGCATGAACGTTTGTTTTTCAAAATTGACTTCGAAGTTAAAATCAGTGTCTTTTATGAAGTGTTTTTTCCAGTCGAAATTTATTTTTTTTGAAACATCACTTCTATTTAAAAATCCAATTGCCCAGTCTCCATTTTCCAGAGGTTTTACCCAAATTTCCAATCCATCTTGCACCGAATATTTAAATCCTTGAATGCCCAACTTATCTTGATTGACTGCGATCAATTCTTTATTTGTAAGAATTGCCAAGGTTTCTTTTGACATTTTTCTGAAATCATTTCCAGCAACTAAAGGCGATGCTAATAATGACCACATAGAAAAATGTGATTTATCTTCTGCGTAAGTCATTCCATTACCAACTTCCAACATATCAAAATCGTTCCAATGATCAGGACCAGAATATTTTCGGATGTCTTTTCGCATCTCTGCAATTTTCATGAATCCCCAAGACGACCAATTTTCAGGATGTTTGTATTCGCAATCATAACAAGGGTAGATATCTCCAGAAATTCGCCATAGATTTCCCATCGGTTCTGCCCATTCCCAAGGCTGATTGTCTCCCCATTCGCAGATGCTGAAAACGATTGGCTTTCCTGCAATTTTAAGAGCATTACTCATGGTATTGTAAGCTTCTCTTGCTGTAATTCCTGCCGTATTGCACCAGTCATATTTCAAAAAATCTATGTTCAAGCTGGCATAAAAACGAGCATCTTGGTATTCATAACCGCGGGTTCCAGGATAACCGGCACAGGTTTTTGTTCCGGCGCAATTGTAAAGTCCGAATTTCAAACCTTTAGAATGCACATATTCGATAAGCGCTTTCATTCCGCTAGGGAATTTTATTGGATCAGGAACTAGATTTCCGTTAGCATCACGTTCTCTTGTCATCCATCCGTCATCAAGAACTATGTAATTGTAGCCTGCGGCAACCATTCCCGAAGAAACCATAATGTCGGCAGTTTCCTTGACTAATTTTTCATCTATATGGGTTTCAAACGTGTTCCATGAATTCCAACCCATTGGCGGTGTCATGGCAAGACCTTCAAATTTTCCTCCATCTTGTTTATGGGTATTTCCTTGTCCAAAACCAGCAATAGAAAGGCTGAACATAAAAAAAGTATATATTATTTTTCTCATTAGAAATGTATTAAAATTAAACATTCCCTGAAGTTTTCAGGGAATGCTACACAAAAAAACTAACTCAAACTTTATTTAATTTTTATATAAAACCAAAGTCATCAATATAAATTACATTTCCAGCACCAGAAAATTCTTGTACCCATATTTGGGATAATGTAGTCTGTGCAGTAATTTCAGAAACTGGAATAGTGAAATCAATCCATTGACCCGCAACTACATCAAGAACTTTGCCGTGAGAATCGTCTCCATTAAATACAATTCTGACTTTTCCTGTAGTTTCTGCATAAATTGAAACTTTTACGGCAGTTACATCAGTTCCTAAATTTAGCGTAGAGCCTGAATATCCGATTTGTAAAGCTGACCAGCCTTCTGTCACTCTTTTTATAGAATAAGTACCACGCTTTACAATTGCAGTATTTGCCAAATCTTGGGTTCCTCCCCAGCCTCCCCATAGCTGAAAGCCTTCGCCTAAATCATCATCATAAATAATACGTTTGAAGCCAAATGAACCTGGAGATTCTGCAATTCCGCCAGCAGTTTCTACAAAAATTTTTGCCTGAACGACACCTGCCGGAATTTCTACTTTAATTTCAGTGCTTGTTGAAGACACAATTACAGCTTCGATTTCATCAAATTTCACGGAAAGGAGATTATCAAAAACGACTCCTTTTATGGTTACAATATCGCCTATTCCACCTGCAACTGGATCAAAACTTGTAATTTTTGGTTCAGGTTGGCCAATTATAAAATCAAATTCAACAGCATCAGCAACAGTTTCAATCCTAATCTTATCAGACGTTCCCACGTTTTGAAAAGGAGTTTCAAGAGGAATAGTGACAATTATTATATTATTAGTCACTAAAGTAGGATTAAAATCTGCCTCAACATCGTTGAAAAATATTTTTCGGGTGTCTTTGAATCCAGAACCACGAATAATATACATGTTCTCTACAAAGCCAGTCGTAACTAAAGAATCATTAACAGCCAAACTCACGCTCTCTATAGTCAATTTTCCGGAGGAATCATTGCCGTCATCAGAAGAGCAAGAGGCCAAGCTAGCAAACAATGAAGCCAAAAGTATGAAGCTCCATGCATGTATTTTTTTTATTTTTTTCATAATAGTTATTTTATTGATTAAAAAGATAGGCTACTGGGGGTGCAGTCAGCAAAGGATTTTTTATAACTTCGCCAGAAGGATAAGGAAGTACAAAATCACTTGCTGTTACACCGCTGATATATACTGCATTATTTTTATCACCACGGTTTTGAGCCTGAACAATTGCAATAGCCTGTGCTCGTGGAATTCTGCAAAGGTCAAACCAATACTCGCCTTCATAAGCAAACTCAACGCGTCTTTCATGAAGGATATCCGTTTTGGTAATAGAAACCATATTGCCTAATCCGGCACGATTTCTTACTGCATTGAAAGAACCTAGTGCTTGCGCATCAGAAGTAGATGCGGCATCTCCTAAAATAGCTTCTGCATGAATCAGCAAAAGGTCAGCATATCGCATTACATAAGTGTTGTTGGCCATCATTCCGTTCGAACCTGCCGTTCCTGCTGCCTGACTTGCTTTCCCTACTACATACTTTTTTAATGCCGAACCTGAAACTTGCGCATCAATATTTGCAGGAACCGTAAATCCTGGACCATCTTTAGTTGTAATATTTGGATAAAAATCTCCAGGAAGCATATAAGTTTCTTTTCTTCTGATATCGCCTGTTTCAAAAATGGTCATCAAGTCTTGAGAAGGTGCAAAAACGCCTCCATAGAAACTTTCATTAATGTAAGAAGAATAAGCAAACATGGTATTACAGCCATTTCCGACACCATAAACTCCAGCCGTCCATTGAAAAGCCATAATAGACTCTTCATTATTATCATTTATTGTAAGAAATAAATCGCCATATGATTTTGACGGAAGCGATGCTCCTCCATATAATTTAAATTCACCACTGCTGATCACTTCTTCAGCCATGGCTTTTGCTTGAGGATACTTATTTTGAGTAAGATAAACTTTTGCCAAGATTGATTTTGCCGATCCCTTGGAAACGTGCCCATTATCTGCATAATTTGCTCCCCTCATTTTCTCTGGAAGATTGTCAATGGCGAATTGCAAATCATTCTCAATAAAAGTATAAACATCTTCTACTCTATTGGTGTTGACGCGTGGGGTATTTATAAAATCTAAATTATTTTCAATAATTGGCACTGGGCCCCAAAGCCTTACAATATAAAAATAAGCCAAAGCTCTCATAAAATGTGCCTCACCCATCACTCGATCATAAACTTCATCGCTTACACCTGGGCCAATTCGCTCAGGAAGCGTTCGTATCAATCCATTTGCCTGCGCCACTACCGCAAAGCATGATTTCCAAGCATTCCCAATTTCAGGATCTCCCCCATTGGCATTCAGCTCTCGCAAAGTATTGACGTCACTTGAATAAGAAAATCCGTTTCCTGATGCAATTTCGCCGATGGCATAAAATGCTTTGTTATGAAAATTAAACCAAACTTTGCCATAAAGTCCGTTTGATGCAGCAATCAGCTGATCGTCTGTATTATAGAATGTATCTGCGCTGTAATTGTCTTCTGGAGGCCTGTTTAAAAATTCGTCTGAACATGATGCAAGCCCTAAAATTGTTGCAAGGACAAAAACCATCTTTGCGTTTTTAATATATTTTTTCATTGCAATTTAGTATTAAAATTCAACATTTAAACCCATTGTGAATGTTCTCGGCGTTGGGTAACGGCCGTTGTCTATATTCATGAAAAGCGGATCTTGATTAAATGAGCCCACTTCGGGATCATAACCTTTATATTTTGTGAAAGTATGAAGGTTTTGAACGCTTCCGTAAATTCTCAAACGTGTCAATTTCAGTTTTGAAATCAAATCTGTTGGTAAAGAATATCCCAAAGTTACATTCTGAATTCTTAAGTAAGAACCATCTTCCACATATCTGTCAGAAATTTTATTATTTGGATGGCTCAATGAATTTACTGGTCTTGGCAAAGCCGCATCAGTGTTGTCAGCTGTATAAAAATCGATAGCTTCTGCTAGTTGGTTTGTATAAAGATTTGCATTTAAAGTTCCCGCTCTTCTTGTTAAGTTCATGATGTCATTTCCTTGAGAACCTTGAACGAAAATAGAAAGTTCAATTCCTTTGTAAGCAAAATTATTTGTAAATCCGTAGGTAAAATCTGGATGTGGATTTCCGATGAATTTTAAATCTTTTTCATCAATTGCACCGTCATCGTTCACATCCTGATAAATGGCATCACCTAATTGTGGCGCATTTCCATAATAAGTCGGAGCACCCGCTAATTGATCCGCACTTGTAAAAATTCCTTCATAATGGTGTCCATAAAACAGCCCCATTGGTTTTCCTTCGACAGTATTTGTTACTATTGCTGGGGTAAAATCATTCAGCAAAATACTCCTAGAAAGATCCAATCCATCTTGAATTTCAGTAACTTCATTCTTATATTTTGAGAATATCAAAGTAGAATTCCATGAAAAATCATTACCTGGTTTTGTTGAATACGTCAGGGTGATATCTATACCTTTATTCTGCATCTTTCCAATATTAGAATATGGTGAAGCAAAACCTCCATAATAGCTATCTCCTCCCGTTACATAATCTGCAAGAGGCAATTGATATAAGAATTTTTCAGATGTTTTATTATAGACTTCGATTGTGGCGCTAATTCTTGAATCTAAAAGCGTAAAGTCAATCCCAAGATTTGTCTGTTCTGAAGATTCCCATTTCAAATCAACATTGGAATAATTTGATTGCAAAAATGCTGTTCCTAGTCCAGTTGCAGAAGTGTTTAAAACCGTACCGTATAAATAATTTGGAACCTGCTGGTTTCCTGTTTGTCCAAATCCAGCTTTGAAGCGAATATTATCTATATATTTTCTTGTCCCTTCCATGAATTTCTCGTTAGAAAGCTTCCATGTTGCAGAAGCTGCGCGGAAATAACCCCATTTATTGCCTTCAGCAAATTTTGAAGAACCGTCAGCTCTGATTGACGCAGTGATGCTATATCTTGAATCATAATCATAGATAATCCTTCCAAAATAAGAATACAGCGCCTGGCTTCCAATATAATCAGCTGTTGGAAGTATTTGGTCAGCTTCAGAAACGCTAATCGTTTGAATATCATTACTCAAAAAACCTCTAGCCTCAAGCGCAGTACCTTTCCAGCGCGATTCATTTGCTTCTTGTCCTGCAAGAATTGTAAAATCATGCTTGCCTATATTTTTTCGATATGTAAGCAAATTTTTAATGTTCACAGAATAGTAATCCTGTTTTCTGACATTAAGTATAGCATTCTCATTAACAGCACTTCCCCATGCAAATGTTGGATTAAATTCATTATTTTCACTGTATTCGGTATTTGCGCCTAGCTCAAAACGATATTCAAGTCCTTTGAACAATTTTGCTTCAGCATAAAAATTACCCATAAAATTTTTACGAACCAGTTTGTTAGTTCTGCTCATTGCCAAGGCTACCGGATTTATGAATGAAATACTGCTTTCATTTACAGGAGGGCCAGCAAAAGAACCATCAAGATTTCTTACTGCAACGTCAGGAGCTACAAGCAAGGATGTGCTTACAATGCCATTTGACTGTCCGTTCAGAGTAAGATTTTCGTTGGTGATACCGCCTGAAATATTTACACCGACCTTAAACCAATCTTTTAATCTGGCATCTACATTTGTTTTAAAAGTATATCTTTTAAAAGCTGACCCAATGACCGTACCTTGCTGATCAGTATAACCACCTGATACATAATAGGTGACTCCTTCTTTACCACCAGAAAATGATAATTGGTGATTTTTTAAAATTGCTGTCTGATAAATCTCTTTCTGCCAATTTGTCCCACTTCCTAATAATTCAGGATGTGCAAATTCAGGTCTTCTATTTTGTCCATAAACATCTGCAAGCGTATTCTGCAATACCGCATATTGCCTCAAATCCATTGTTTCAAGAAGATTAGTCTGTTCTTGTAATGACAAAAAAGTATCATAAGAAATTTTTCCAGTTCCCTTTTTTCCTGATTTTGTAGTAATTATCACCACACCATTTGCTCCACGAGAACCATAAATAGCTGTAGCAGAAGCATCTTTTAAAATATCCATCGACTCAATGTCATTTGGATTCAACATGGATAAAGGGCTAACCGCATTACTTCCTTGATTACTGAAATTGCTTCCTGCAATTGGCGTTCCATGTGTAGATTTATTGGTGGCATCTCCAGAAATCGGAATTCCGTCAATTACATATAAAGGTTCATTAGATCCAGTCAACGAAGAAGCACCACGAATCTTAACAGACACAGCACTTCCCGGCTGTCCAGAGTTATTTGTAACCGTCACGCCCGCAGCTTTTCCTTGTAACATCTGATCAAAACTCACTTGAGGAATATCAGCAATATCTTTAGCTTTAACACTGGAAACAGATCCATTTACATCTCCTTTTTTCTGTGTTCCATATCCAATAACAACTACTTCTTCAAGACTTTCAGTATTGTCAGCCATTACAATTTTGATTATTTTTCTGTCGTTTATTGCAACTTCTTGGGTTGCAAAACCAATAAATGAGAATATCAAAGTTGCATCTGAAGCTGCTGCAACTGTAAACTTGCCATCAATATCAGTAGTTACGCCAACTTGTGTATTTTTTACGGTAACTGAAACGCCAGGCAATGTCAATCCTTTTGAATCAGAAACGACACCACTTACAGATTGTGCATTTAAAGAATTAATTGAACCAAAAAGCACCAGCATAAATAGCATTATGCCATTGGATGTCCATTGGTTTGCATTGAGTAATGACTTCCTCATAATAATTAGTTATTAGTTATATTTAGTAAATCTTAAATATTTAAACATTAAATTCATATATATGTAATTAAAATGTCTAATTATTGACAAAAACAAATTTACAGGAGATGTTAGCAAAACGTTAATATTATTTTATCATTTAATGATAATATTTCCTCTAACGTTTGCGTAAATAATATAAGTGATTAGAAATATCAAACAAAACATGATTACAAAACATTAAAAAACAATGAATTGCATCTTTATTTTACATATCAAAAAGTAAAAATATTCTGTAAAATAAATTAAAGAAAGCGCTTCAAACCATGAAACTCTTCACGGTATTGGCTGGGTGTTGTATTTTTTACGCCTTTAAAAATTCGATTAAAATTGGCAATATTATTAAAACCCGATTTGAAAGCAATTTCTGAAATACTCAAATCTTTCTCAACAAGCCATCTTGCCGCATATCCAACTCTGATGATATTTAAGTAATTGACAAAAGTGGTTCCTGTTCTTTTTTTTATAAACCTGTTGAAAGAAACCGGACTCATGTTTGCCACGCCAGAAACGTCTTCTAAAGTTATTTTATTAGAGAAGTTTTTTTGCACATATTCATAAACCTGCTTCATTTTATCGTCGTCTTCAAAAGTATCATAATCAACTGTATAAGTAGACAAAAGCCTTTGATTCCTAGAGTTCGCCATATCATGAAGGATGGAAATTATCTCTAAAAAATAATCCATTCCGTCCAATCTGGAGATTTTTACAATGCGATCTGAAAGTTCTTTCGCTGTTTTTTTTGAGAATAAAATTCCGTGTATCGATCGGTTGAACATATCTTTTATCGGCATCATGATTCTTCTGGAAAGCAACGTATCATCAAACAGATCATTGTGAAACTGAATCGTGATTTCGTGGATTTTTTTGTTTCGGCAATTGTTTAACTCCCAACCGTGGTATAAATTGGGTCCAACCAATACCAATTCTATTTCATCGATTTCCTCGATATGATCCCCAACGATTCGCTTTACTCCTTTTCCGTTTAAAATAAAATTGATCTCATATTCAGGATGAAAATGAATAGGAAAATCAAAGTTATCCTTCATTCTATCAAACACTAAAAAGCTATCTCCTTTAGAAAGTGGCGGGATTTCGCGATAAAATTTGTTCATTGGATTCATATCGGTAATTTTGAGTGCAATTATATGATATAAATTTGATAAAATAATATTAACCGTAATTTATTTGGTAGACTATCTTTGAACTTTAGGAATAATTTGCATCCTAAATATTTTATTCTTAAAATTTAATTGTCAAAATATTACGAAATTCACAATATTTAAATCATTTGGCTGAAATTGCTAAGTCAATTTAAATACCTGATTTCCAAAGAAAATAAAATCTATGAATCAAAAAAAATATGTATTCCTAGCCTATCTTTTTGCCTGCATTTCTTGCAAAACCATTGCACAACAACCCGCTCCTATTCAACTATCTGATACAAAAGCAACTGCCGAAACAGTCAATTTATTCCAAAATTTGAATAAACTCAAAGAAAAAGGCTTTATGTTCGGCCATCAAGATGATTTAGCTTATGGCGTCAACTGGAAATATGAAGCTGGAAGAAGCGATGTAAAAGACGTTACCGGAGATTATCCTGCCATTTATGGTTGGGACCTGGGCGGTCTTGAAAAAAATCAAGAAAAAAACCTTGACGGAGTTCCTTTCAATAAAATGAAGCAGTATATCAAGGAAATTTATGATCGCGGTGGCGTCATAACGATCAGCTGGCATCAAGACAATCCCTTGACCGGAAAAGATGCTTGGGATACGACTCCAAAATCGTTAGCTTCCGTCTTACCTCGAGGCAATAAACATGATAAATTTAATGCCTGGCTTGACAAATCGGCTAAGTTTTTTCTTTCCTTAAAAGGAAGCGACGGCAAATTGATTCCAATTTTATACCGACCTTATCATGAATTGACAGGAACTTGGTTTTGGTGGTGCCAAAATAACGGAACGCCTGAAGAATTCAAGACGTTGTGGAAATATACGGTTGATTATCTGAAGAAAAAAGGCGTGCATAATTTGATTTATGTGTACAATACTTCAGATTTCAAAACCAAAGAAGACTTCTTAAAACATTATCCTGGAAACGATTATGCCGATATATTAAGTTTTGATACGTATCAATATGAAGATCCTTCGAAAAGCAAAAGTTTTGAGCAAAATGTAAACAGGCAATTTTCGATAATTGATGAAGTTGCCAAAGAAAATAACAAGCTGATTGCTTTTGCCGAAACAGGTTATGAACAAATTCCATACAATAAATGGTGGACAGAAACTTTAATGAATGCCATTGGAAAATACAAGATTTCATTCGTTGTGGCTTGGAGAAACCACGGGTATAACGAATACATGAATCCACCGAAAATGCATTATTATGTTCCCTATAAAGGACATCCTAATGAAAACGATTTTATTGATTTTTACAATCTGAAACCCACTTTGTTCCAATCTGATGTCACCAAAGAAAATTTATATAAAAAATAAGATCTAATTCTCAAAACCCTCAACTCAAAATATGAGCGAAAAAGTAAGCTTAAAAGAAAAAATAGGATACGGTCTTGGAGACGCGGCTTCTTCAATGTTTTGGAAAATATTCAGCATGTACCTGATGTTTTTTTATACGGATGTCTTCGGATTAGCGCCCGCAGTCGTTGGAACGATGTTTTTGATTACTCGAATTTGGGATTCTTGTTTTGATCCAATCGTTGGAATCATTGCTGACCGAACAAAATCCCGTTGGGGAAAATTCAGGCCTTACCTTTTGTGGGTTGCCGTTCCTTTTGCCGTCATCGGAGTCATGACTTTTTATGTTCCTGATTTTGATGAAAAAGGAAAAATAATTTATGCTTACATTACTTATTCTTTGATGATGATGGTTTATTCCATGATTAATGTGCCTTATGCTTCTTTGCTTGGCGTAATGTCTTCTGATAGAAAAGTGAGAACGACTTTATCATCTTACCGTATGGTTTTTGCCTTCGGCGGAAGCCTTTTGGCACTTTGGCTTTTGGAACCATTAGTACTTTATTTTGGAGGCAATTTGAATTCAAAAACGGGCTGGCTGACCACAATTATAATCTTTGGAGTAATCACAACTTTATTCTTCTGGGGCTGTTTTTATTTTACAAAAGAACGCGTACAGCCAATCGCTGATGAAAAAGCAAACTTGAAGGAAGATTTGAACGACTTGCTAAAAAACAGGCCTTGGTGGATTTTGTTAGGTGCCGGAATCGGAGCTTTGATTTTCAATTCCATCAGAGACGGTGCGGCAGTTTACTACTTTAAATATTATGTAAGCAACACTGTAAGCTATAGTTTCAACATTTTTGGAGAAACTTTTGCCATGACGCCAACATCCCTTTACTTAGTTTTAGGACAGGCTGCCAACATCATCGGAGTAATTGCGGCTACACCAATTGCAAATAAAATCGGAAAGAAAAACACCTTTTTTGGAGCCATGGCTTTGGCCGCAATCTTAAGCGTAATTTTCTATTTCTTCGGAAAAGATGATGTGTTTTTAATCATGCTTTTCCAAGTATTAATCAGCATTTGTGCCGGATGTATTTTCCCGTTGATTTGGTCAATGTATGCCGACAGTGCCGATTATTCTGAATGGAAACAAGGAAGACGTGCTACTGGGTTGGTATTTTCAGCTTCGTCCATGTCGCAAAAATTTGGCTGGACCATTGGAGGCGCCGCAACCGGATGGCTTCTAGGATTCTATGGATTTCAAGCCAATGTCGAACAAAGCGCAGTGACTCAAAACGGAATACAATTAATGCTGAGCTTGCTTCCGGCCGTGGCCGCAGTGATTTCTGTATTGTTTATTCTTTTTTATCCTTTAACAGAAGAAAAATTACAGACAATAGAGCAAGACTTAAATGACAAAAGAAATACAATAAATTAATTACAGAATACAGATTATGACCGCAATAACAACCTCCCAAATTTTCCAAGAAAGAAAAAATAAATTGGAAAATGAACACCAGCAATTGATCGAAAGAAAAAATGAACCGCAAGCTGTTGCTGGAAACGGAATCTTTGAACGTTACCAATATCCTGTTGTAACCGCAGCTCACGCACCTTTGACTTGGCGTTTTGATTTTAATGAAGAAGCAAACCCGTTTTTGCAGGAACGTATTTCAATCAACGCAGCTTTCAATGCCGGAGCGATGAAATTCAACGGCAAATATATCCTTTGCGTTCGTGTGGAAGGTGCCGACAGAAAATCATTTTTCTCGATTGCCGAAAGCCCGAATGGTGTTGACAATTTTAAATTTTGGGACAAACCGGTTGTGATTCCTCAAATTGAAGGAAATCCAGATACAAATGTCTATGATATGCGTTTGGTACAACACGAAGACGGCTTTATCTACGGAATTTTTTGTACTGAAAGAAAAGATCCGAATGCGCCAAAAGGAGATACAAGCGCTGCAATTGCAAATGCGGGAATTGTCCGCACTAAAGATTTATTGAATTGGGAAAGACTTCCTGATTTGATTTCAAACACGGGCCAGCAACGAAATGTGGTACTTCATCCAGAATTTTTAGACGAAAAATATGCTTTGTACACGCGTCCGCAAGATGGTTTCATCGATGTTGGAAATGGCGGTGGCATCGGTTTGGGGTATATTGATGACATGACGAATCCAGTGGTAAAAGAAGAAAAAATTATCTTCGGAAAAGTCTATCATACGATTTATGAATTAAAAAACGGACTTGGTCCTGCTCCAATTAAAACGAAAAAAGGTTGGTTGCATTTGGCACACGGAGTTCGAAATACTGCCGCAGGTTTGCGTTATACTTGTTATGTTTTTATGACCGATTTGAATGACATTTCAAAAGTAACTCACGTTCCAGCCGGACACTTTTTAGCTCCAGAAAACGAGGAAAGAGTCGGTGATGTTTCTAATGTAATTTTCTCAAACGGATGGATTGAAGACAACGACGGAACGGTTTTTATCTATTATGCTTCGTCTGATACCAGAATGCACGTTGCCATTTCATCCGTAGAAAAATTGGTAGATTATGTAACAAACACGCCACAAGATACTTTTACATCTGCGGGTTCTGTTCAAAATATTATCAAATTAGTAGATAGTAATAAATCGTTGGCACTATAATTTTTAGATTTAAAAACTTTGCGAAACTTTGCAAAAAACTTAGTATTCTTTGTGTTTAAAAAAACAAAATGTCTAAAATAAAAACCCTTCATACCGAAATTTCAAAAGAATTAACTTCCATATTAAAGTATTGGAGTGAAAATGCAATTGATGAAAAAAATGGCGGTTTTATCGGACAGATTGATTTTGAAGATAAAAAACACGAAGACGCTGAAAAAGGTGCAGTTTTGCATGCCAGAATTTTATGGAGTTTTGCTGCAGCTTTTAAAAAGACAAATGACCAGAAACATTTTGCGATAGCTGAACGAGCTTTTGACTACATAAAAAATAATTTCTACGATAAAAAACAGGGCGGTATTTTTTGGAGCCTTCATCACGATGGAAGTCCAAAAGATACCAAAAACCAAATTTACGCCATCGCTTTTGTCATTTACGGCTTGACTGAATTTTATGCTATTTCTCAAAACGAAGAAGCGTTGGAATTAGCCAAAAGTCTTTACCAAAAAATTGAAGAACACAGTTTTGACAAAGAAAACAAAGGCTATTTCGAAGCATTTAATCAAGATTGGACTCCGATCGAAGATTTACGCTTGAGCGAAAAAGACGCCAACGAAAAGAAGACGATGAACACGCACCTTCATATTGTGGAAGCGTACGCCAATCTTTATAAAGTTTGGAAAAATGACGCTTTGAAAAATACTATCGTACAGCTTTTAGAAACCATCGGAACGCATTTTATCAATCCAGAAAATTGGCATTTGAAACTTTTTTTTGATGAAAACTGGATTGAAAATCCTGATGTAATTTCGTATGGACATGATATTGAAGCCGCATGGTTGTTATTGTGGTGCGCAGAAGTTATCGAAGACGAAAAGCTGATTCAAAACTATAAAAAATATGCTGTCGAAATGGCTCGAGTAACTAAAGAAGGACTCGATGAAGACGGCGGATTATGGTATGAATTTGATCCAAAGAAAAATGAAATGATTGCCGAAAAACATTGGTGGCCACAAGCAGAACTTTGGATCGGAATGGTTAATGCCTGGCAAATTTCAGGCGATGAAAACTATTTCAAAATTTTTGAAAACAATTGGAATTTCGTCAAAAAACACATTCTGGACACTAAAAATGGCGAATGGATTTGGGGAATCAATGCTGATTATTCCAAAATTGAAAAAGACAAAGCTGGTTTTTGGAAATGTCCGTATCATAATTCCAGAGCTTGCCTTGAAATTATGGACCGACTTTCTTCTCATTTATAAAATTTACTGATGAAAAAATTCACTTCAATCGGCTTGCTCCTATTTGGATTTTGTGCTCATTCGCAAACCAATTTGATTAAAAATGGTGGTTTTGAAAGCGAACTTTCTAATTGGCGTGGCGATGTTGCCGTACTTAATCCTTATGATAAAAAAGCAGGAAATAATAGCTGTCTGATTAATCAATTTGTAGGCAAAGAATGGAAAGGAATCGACCAGATTGTGAACATTCCAAAAGAAACGTATGCGATTGAATTTAGCGTTTGGATCAAAGCTGATAATATTGAAGAATTGTCCGATAAATTCAGTTCAGGATTGATGAACATTGAGCTGATGACGTCTTCAGAAAAAAATATTTCTTATGAAAGCATTGCTTCTGTGGTGGGAAGCAGTCCTTGGAAACTATACAAAAAAACAGTAAAACTTACGGAAGAAACTAAAAAATTTCGGGTAATGCTGGCATTGGCAAAAACTTCAGGTTCAGTTTATTTTGATGAAGTAAAAGCAGTTGCTATTTCTCAAGAAAGTTTTAATAAGTTGATGGAAAGGGAAACGGAAAGCCGAAAACCAATCATAACTTCCGCTTCTGAACCTAAAAAAGAGCTTTTTTCTAATGGAAATTTTGAAGACGGATTGAAAAACTGGAGAGGAAATGCTTCCGTAAATTCTACGATAAAAAAAGAAGGAAACAATAGCATTTCTATAACTTCTGCAACTAAGGACTGGGTTGGAATTGACCAAATTGCTGATCTTCCTGAAAATGCTTCGACTTTAAATATTTCTCTTTGGATTAAATCGGAAAATATCAAACAAGGCAAAGATGTTTGGAATAACGGACTTGTTACCGTAGAATTTTCGAGCGATGGAAAGACAAAAACAGGAGAAGACCAAAATGTCACTTTCGTAACCGAAACTACAGATTGGACAAATTATAAAAAGTCTTTAAAAATTCCTTCGGGAAGCAAAAAGTTTCGTGTAATGGTGGCGATGGGTTTCGCTACAGGAACTATGTTTGTTGACGATATTGCTATTTCAAGCCATTAAATTAAAACTATAAATTATGAAAAAAATACTTTTACTTGTTACATTTCTTTCTTTAATTTCCTGTGCTTCAAATGCTCAGAAATTTATAACCGTGAAAGGAAATGAATTTTATAAAAACGGAAAACCGTATCATTATATCGGAACCAATTATTGGTATGGTTCTTTGATTGGCACAAAAAATGGTGACAGAGAACGCTTGAAAAAAGAGCTTGACGAATTAAAAGCAAACGGAATCACAAACCTGAGAGTTTTGGTTGGCGCTGAAGGTGGCAAACAAGATTTTACGGTCACTCCAGCTCTTCAAACTGAACAAGGAAAATACGACGAAAACCTTTTGGACGGATTGGATTACCTTCTTTCAGAAATGGGAAAACGCAACATGGATGCTGTTTTATATCTGAATAACAACTGGGAATGGTCTGGTGGCATGGCGCAATATTTAGAATGGAACGGAAAAGGAAAACTTCCAAACCCTAACATAAAACCGAATACTTGGCCACAATTTATGGATTATGTGAAGCAATTTCACAGCTGTGAACCGTGCATGAAAGCTTTTGAAAATCATATTAAATTCATTTTGGGCAGAACGAATAATTATACAAAGAAAAAATACACCGAAGATCCAGCAATTATGGCTTGGCAGATTGCAAACGAACCGAGAATTTTTACGGCAGACAATGAAGTTGTTTTCACAAAATGGCTAAATTCTGTAGTAGATTTGATCGATAGCTTAGATAAAAACCACTTGATTTCTACAGGTTCTGAAGGAAAAGCTGGTTCAAATGATGACATTAAGGCTTTTGAAAGAACACATAAAAATCCGAAAATTGATTATTTGACGATGCATATTTGGCCAAAAAACTGGACTTGGTATAAGCTGGAAGATGAAAAAGGATCTACTCCAATTGCTATTGAAAAAACATTGGCTTACATTGACGAACATATTGCCGTGGCAAAAACTTTAAAAAGACCTATTGTTTTAGAAGAATTTGGGTATCCAAGAGAAAAAGAAAGCCTTTCTAAAATAGCATCCGTTGAAAATAGAGATACTTTTTACAAGGCTATTTTTGAAAGATTGGCGTCAAGCGTAAAAAACAAAGAAAACTTTACCGCTTTGAATTTTTGGGGATATGGAGGAATCGGAAAAAACAACCCAGAAGACGGAAAATGGAAAAAAGGTGACGATTTTACAGCTGATCCGCCACAAGAACCGCAAGGCTTGAATTCTGTCTTTTCTAGTGATAAAAGCACTATGGAAATGATTAAAGAATATAATTCGAGATTTTAAAACCATTTAAAATTTATAGTAAACCGAAGTTGAGCGCTTCGGTTTTTTTATGCTATAAATTACGCTAATCTTTGCTCAAAATATTTCAAGAGTACTTTACAAGAGCACAAAAACTTCTCATATAAAGCAAATACATGGTTAACTACTGCTTTTTTTCAAGTCTTTGGTCGTTGCCTTAATAAATGCTTCCTTATCTTTTTTTACTTCTTTGAGCATTGCTTTTCTTTCGGCTGGAATATCAAAATATTTCTCAGCCCAAAGGTTAATCTCTATCATTACCGGAACCAAATCAATTCCTTTTTGGGTAAGCTTGTATAGTACTTTTGCTTTACTATCTGGATGTTCTGATTTTGTTATGATTCCGTTTTCTTCTAAAGTTTGCAATCTTGAAGCTAAAATATTTGTCGCTATTTTTTCATCCGATTTCAAAAAGTCTCCGTAAGTACGCTGTTTTGTCATCATCAAATCGCGTACAATAAGCAACGACCATTTGTCTCCCCAAACATCCAACGAACAACTAACCGGGCAATTTGACCTTTTTTTCTTATCTGCCATAAAATATTCTTTAAATTCACTTGCAAATCAAAAGTAGTTTGTATATTTGTACTTGCAAAACGCAAGCAAAAATACAAATTATATATTTAATCACAAACAGGAATTTAACTAAAAATTTAAAAAATGAAAACATCAGGAAATACAGTATTCATTAGTGGCGGAAGTGCCGGAATTGGTTTAGCCATCGCTAAAAAATTAAGTGCGGCTGGCAATAGAATAATCATTAACGGACGTAACGAAGAACGTTTAAAGAATGCATTAATTGAGTTGGATCATTCTGCAGTTGCCATACAAGGCGATTTATCGGTTGAATCTGATAGAATCAGAATCGCAACTGAATTAAAATCAAATTACCCTGATGTAAATATCATCATCAATAATGCGGGATCGGCTTTTATGAATCCTTTGGATGATTTGAGCAACAATGCTGCCGAGAAGGCTTATCAAGAAATTAACACCAATTACATCAGCATTATCCATTTTACCTCGCTGCTATTGCCACAACTTTTGCAACAAGAAGAGGCTGCAATTGTCAATGTTTCGTCTATAGCTGTTTTCCGTTCAAATAAATACCTTCCTACCTATTCTGCTAGCAAAGCTGCATTGCATAGCTATACACAAGGTTTGAGAGACACCTTTGCAGAAAACGAAAGACTGCACGTTTATGAAGTATATCCGCCTTTGGTAAATACCGAATTTTCAGTAGAAATTGGCGGGGCAAATGGCATTCCTCCATCAGAAGTAGCCGATGAACTGTTTATCGCTTTGGAAAAAAATCAGTTTGAAGTGCCTGTCGGCGATACTAAAAAAATTCATTCACTGATGAACCCTATTTCAGAGCAAGTTCCCCACTAATTCATCTTGGCAATAAATTTCAAAAACAAAAAAATGGACATTAAAGGCAAAACAATATTAATAACAGGTGGCGCTTCGGGCATTGGCCTTGAGGCTGCAAAACAGTTTTTAGAACATGGTGCAAAAGTTATTATCACTGGAAGAAATGAACACAAACTAAATGCTGCAAAAAAATTATACCCTAATCTGGTTGCCATAAAAAGTGATGTAGCCAATGCAGATGATGCCATTTCTCTTTTCAACCAAGTCAAAGAATTGGGAGGCATCGATATTTTGTATAACAATGCGGGTGTGGGTGTTCCGCCATAAAATCTAGGTATCACTAATGAAAAACACGAAATAAGTGCTACTTATGAAATGAACATTAATTATTTGGGTGTTATTCGTTTGAACAATCTGTTTCTGGAAATGCTGAAAGCAAGAAATGAAACTGCCATAATTAATACCACATACATACTCAGCATTGTGCCGTCATTGTTAGAAGCGACTTATTCGTCAAGTAAAGTTGCATTGGCATTTTACACAAAATCGCTTAGGGAGCATTTGCAAATCATCAATAGCAATGTGAAAGTATTTGAATTATTGCCACCACTAGTAGCCACTGAAATGACTGCAAGCAGAAATGATAAAAAAACAAGCACCGAACGTTTGGTAAAAGGATTGATCGCTGGATTAAAAAAAGACCAGTTTACCATTCGTGTAGGCGATACTAAATTGGTTTATATACTGAACCGATTTTTTCCTAAATTGACATTTGGTTTAATAAATCCTGAAAAAGATAGACAGTTTTTAAATTCTTAAGAAATGAAAGCATTTACTATAAATAAATACAGCAAAGAAGGCAAGCTTAATTTAGTTGATCTGCCCGAACCTATTTTAAATGAAAATGAGGTTTTGGTTGAAATTCATGCTGCAAGCGTAAATCAGTTAGATGCCAAAATAAAATCCGGCGAGTTCAAACTTTTACTTCCATATAAATTACCTTTAATTTTAGGTCATGACGTGGCTGGAATAATAACCAAAGTCGGATCAAAAGTCAGTCGGTTTAAAGTAGGCGATGAAATATTTGCCAGACCTGCCGATTTCAAAATTGGGACATTTGCAGAATATATTGCTATCAATGAAAAAGATGTCGCCTTGAAACCCAAAAATATTTCCATGGAAGAAGCGGCTTCTTTTCCACTAGTTGCTTTAACGGTATGGCAAGCGTTTGTTGAAAAAGCAAATCTCCAGAAAAGTCAAAAAGTGCTTATTCAGGCAGGTTCTGGAGGTGTAGGAACGATAGCCATTCAGTTGGCAAAACATTTAGGCGCAACTGTCGCCACAACCACAAGTACTGGTAATTTTGAACTGGTAAAAAGTCTGGGAGCTGACATCGTGATTGATTATAAAACGCAAGATTTTGAAACAATACTCAAAGATTACGACTTGGTGTTAAACAGTCAGGATGCAAAAACGCTTGAAAAATCCTTTAAAATAGTGAAGCCCGGCGGAAAAATAGTTTCCATTTCTGGTCCGCCAGACACTGATTTTGCTAAAGAAGCTGGATTATCGTGGTTTATGAAAACAGCTATTTTCTTTTTAAGCAGAAAAGTAAAAAAACAAGCAAAAAAACTAAATGTAGATTATTCATTCTTGTTTATGCAAGCCAACGGAAAACAATTATCAGAAATTAGTTCGTTGATTGAAGCCGATATTATTCGTCCAGTTATAGACCAGGTTTTTCCATTTGAACAAACTAACCAAGCAGTGTCTTACGTAGAAAGTGGTCGTGCCAAAGGGAAAGTTGTGTTAAAGGTTCGATAACCGCTACTATTTTTAATGGAAATTCTAAAAAAAACTCTCGAATCGCTTCGGGAGTTTTATGCTTGGTAACGGATGAACCACTTCAATAATTCTCTATTTTTCGCGCCCCAATCCTCTAATTGTCTTTAAATTGGAATTAAATCATTTGCGATTTTTGTGAGTTCGTGATCTGCTTTTGGCGGAGCTTCAACCTGAACTGTTCGCTTTGGTAATCCTTTAGGGATGAAAAGACAGACGAGAAATATTGAAGTGCATAATGGGTAAGAGTATAAAATTGCAATAAGATATTTACAACGGATTTTTGCATACAGCTGAAGGTAAATTGTGAGGCTTTTCAAGATAAAAAAAAATCTATTAAGAACTTCACAATTGCTTGAAGCCATTATTGTAACCTCTTATTTTCTTTCCTTATCTTATATTCTTTTAGATATAATTCCAAAGGTTGTCTTTCATACTCTTCATCCTCAGCGGGATAACGTAAAGTTTTTGAAATTGTTTCAATTTGCTTTGCATATTGCCAAACAATGCTCTCCCCGCAGGGAACTATATTTGGCTGATTTAAAAAAACGTCATCTTTATATGCTTTTTCTGCATCGACTAATTTCCACCCATTTCCTTTCAATGCAGTTAGCAAGTCGTCTAAGAACAAAGCGTTAAGTAATGAGTGGTGAATTAGAAGTGTATGCTTAATATCTCTCCTAAATGCTAAATGTGCCAATGAATCATAATAGTTAGCTCTGTCCAATATGTGTTTTATATAGTACTCTTTATACGGAGTTAAGTCTGCATTTTTATTTTTGATTATCTCTGCAGTCATTTGTGCATCAATATACCAGTCAGAAGCGTCAATCGTTACGTGTCCATTTTTGTAACCTTCAATTTTCAACGCGACTCTCATGGAGTCTCTCTTTTCGGAAGTGTTTCCTTCTTTCAAGTAGGGAAATCTAAAGAGGTGAGTATAATTTTTATATGGCCTGATGATGCTGTCCCCTTTTTTAAAGTCTGCAATAAAAGAAGCGCTTGTTTTCAATTTTGAATTAAAATACAAATGCGAGTAAGAATGATTGCAAATTAAATGATTTTTTGAATCCCAATTATTCAGCAGAATTTTTCCACCCGGGCTATCCACTCGCATTCCACAAACAAAGAGTGCAACCTTAATTTTGTGCTTGTCGAGAGTTTTTAATATCATGCTGTCTCTTTCCCGCCAATTCAATTTTGGTGTTTCCGCTGTTGTTGGGTCGTCAATTGTAATAGCCATTTGCTTTTGCGCAAATGCTGAAATGGCAAGAAAGCAGAATAATACGCAAGACAGTTCAATTTTTTTTCTAATCATTTCTATTTATAGGATTTGTAATTCTGTATTGTTCTGAAAAAAAGTTGACCTTTTTTAAAGTTAAAAATTTAGCCAATTTACTAATATTTAGTCGGAGTTGAGAAGCTTTTTCAATTTGCTTCGGAATTTTAAAACTTACCTGCATTTGTACAAGGTTTTTTCTTCGATTTTTTAAATTATTTGCAGTATATATTTCAATCTTCGATTTTCAGATTGCGAAAATAGCTTGCGATGATAAAAAATTTTCACACATTACTTTCAGTATTCTAAACAACTTTTGGCAAGCATTTTTGGGAGCTGACCCGCAACCTTCAGTTTCTCGGAAACTAGCGAAAAACAATAGTACATTGAAGTCAACTCCATTTTTTTTATCTTAAAATTTAGCGTTTCAACCAAATGCAAAAACGGCTATCAAAGTAAATCCTACAGCCGTTTGTTCTATAATTACATTTCTTATTTCAACTCAAATTCTGTTTCCAAAACGTCATTAGAATTGGTTCCTACAAAGACTTTAAATATTCCGGGTTCTACCAGATAATTTCCGTCGTTATCATAAAATCCTAATTCTTTGTCTGTAAGCGTGAACGAAATTGTCTTGCTTTCGCCTTTTTTAAAATTCACCAATTCAAAACCTTTCAGCTCTTTAACGGGTCTTGAAAGGCTTCCCGAAACATCCCTAATATACAATTGAACCACTTCTTTTCCGTCATAATTTCCTGTGTTTTTTACTTCAACCGTAACTTTTACAGCTTCTCCTTTTGTATAAGATGTTTTGCTTACTTTTAAGTTGGAATAATCAAAAGTGGTATAACTCAATCCAAATCCGAACGGAAACAATGACGTTTTTTCTACATCAGAATAATGCGACCAAAATACGTTTTTGTCACTATCGATAGGTCTTCCCGTACTATGCTGGTTGTAATAAATCGGAACTTGCCCAACATTTCTTGGAAAGCTCATTGGCAATTTTCCACTCGGATTGTAATCTCCGTATAAAACTTGCGCGACAGCATTTCCTGTCTCCGTTCCCAAATGCCAAGCTTCCACAATGGCAGGGATATTTTGACTTGCCCACGGAATTGTAAGCGGACGACCGTTGTTCAATACCAAAACGATATTTTTATTGACTTTGTAAATTTCTTCTAATAATTCTTGCTGGTTCCCTGGAAGATCAAGGTTCGTTCTGCTTCTTCCCTCCCCGCTCTGGAAACCGTGTTCGCCCAAAACCATTACCACAACATCAGCGTTTTTTGCCACATTTTTTGCCGCTTCAAATCCGCTTTTGTCTGTTGTATTAAAAACCAATTCATCAAGAAAAGTAGTTTTTCCAATAGTCAAGTCAGAACCTTTTTCGTAAGTCAGTTTATTGTCTTTGTATTTTTGCATTCCTTCCAAAACAGAAACGGCAGTATTGTCTTCAGAAGCAATTCTCCAGCTTCCCAACGGACTGTTTTTATCGTTTGCCAAAGCCCCGATCAAGGCAATTTTTTGTCCTGATTTTTTTAAAGGAAGTAAATTGTTTTCGTTCTTTAAAAGCACGATCGATTTTTTAGCAACATCTAGAACCGCATCGTGGTTGGCTTTGTTTCCAATAGTTGCTTTTTCTCTTTTTTCATCCAAATATTTATACGGATTATCAAAAAGTCCGAGTTCAAATTTTACACGAAGAATTCTGCGAACGGCATCGTCCACTAAAGCAACGTCTATTTTTCCTTCGTTGACTAATTTTGCCAATTCATATACATAAAGATTGGATTCCATATCCATGTCAGAACCTGCTTTTACCGCTTTTAAAGTCGCTTCAGCGCCATCTTTTGCAAAACCGTGCGTAATCATTTCACGAACAGAAGCCCAGTCAGAAATAACGAATCCATCGAATTTCCACTTTCCTTTCAAAATGTCTCTTTGCAAAAAGCTATTTCCCGTTGCCGGAACTCCGTTTAAGATATTGAAAGAATTCATCATCGTTCTGACTCCAGCGTCATTTGCCGCTTTAAACGGAGGCAAAACCGTGTTATATAAAGTTGCATTTCCAATATCAACCGTGTTATAGTCACGCCCTGATTCGGCAAAGCCATAGGCTGCGAAATGTTTGGCGCAGGCAGCAATGGTATTTACAGCTGAAAGATCATCACCTTGAAAACCTTTCACTCTGGCCACGGCAATTTTACTTCCCAAATAAGGATCTTCTCCAGCGCCTTCCATGACTCTTCCCCAACGAGCGTCACGAGAAATATCAACATTTGGTCCGAAAGTCCAGTTAATTCCAGATGCGGAAGCTTCGTCAGCAGCAACTTGTGCAGACTTTTTTATGGCTTCCAAATCCCAGCTTGCCGCTTCAGCCAAGGGAATTGGGCTTAAGGTTTTGTAACCGTGAATTACGTCAAAACCAATGATAAGCGGAATTCCCAATCGGGTTTCTTCAACGGCTATTTTTTGTACCGCACGAACTTCTTTTACGCCACGAACGGTCAGCATAGAACCCACCCAGCCTTTTCGAAGATGTTCGTATTTCAATTCGGCCGAACCGCCTTTTGGCGCAGGTCCGGTTACGTCCCAAAATCCGTTGTATTGGTTCATTTGCCCAACTTTTTCTTCCAAAGTCATTTCTTTTAATAGAAGTGTAATTCTTTCTTCGATTGGTTTTTTCTTGTCTAGATGTGCTTTGTTTTGTGCGTTCATTGCTGTGATGGTAAAAAGGGAAAAAATTCCTGCTATGATTGTATTTTTATTTTTCATATATTTTATTTGTAACGAATTGCATTATTTAAACGTATTTTTTTGCAGTTTGCATGGCACGCAATGGTCGGAATGATCCCAAAAATTCACTGACCTTTCTCCATAGCCCCGATTGGAGAAAGTAGCTTTTTGTTCTGTGGTTCAGAACAAAAACTACTTCGGAAAGCGGGACTGTCTTTTACTTATAAATCACTTCCGATTCTGCTTCAAAGAAAAAAACTATTCGCTAATGAAGGCTGAAGCTGGAAGATTTGCGCTGTTTAAAACGTCAGACTGCGCTGTGTTTTTCCATGCGAATCGTACTTTTTTCGGTTCTTTAACTGCTTTAGAAATAACTTCGATTTTATTATTTTTTATTTTGGCCTCAGCTGGATGAAAAACATTGTCGGTTCCGGCAACTTCAAAAAGTATTGTTTTTTTGTTCTTGAAATACAAACCTTCAGCATTTTCAAAAGTGATGAAAATAGTATTTTTTTGGATTTCAATAGTCTTAAAAAGCGGCCCTTCAGCAATCGTATTTCTTGTTTTATATTGTTTTTTCAAAGCGATTTCTGCCAAGCGATTTCCAACAGATTTTTTATCTTTTGGATGAATGTCATCAATTGTCGAAATATCTGAAGTTATCGCCATTCCAGTATTTTCAACCATTTGCAATGTTTTTCGCTGTGCATTTTGAACTTCGACACCGCCAAAATGATTGTCTCCATATTGGTATGGCGCAATTTGTACGAAGTAAAACGGAAAGTCTTGATGCCACTTTTCACGCCATGATTTTATCAAGGAAGAAAGTGTCTTTTCATAGTTTTGGGCTCCGACATTGCTCTCGCCTTGGTACCAAATTGTACCTGCAATTTTGAATCCTACCAAAGGATTTATCATGGCATTAAAAGCACGACCTGAAGAATTCGGACCATATTCTGTGATGCTTAATTTGTTAGCAGATGCTGTCAAAACAGGATCATTTTTAATGGTTTCTTCGGGAATCCAGATTTCGGCCGGCGTTCCTCCCCATGAAGAATTTATCAATCCGATTGGCACATTTTTTAAGTCTTCTTGTAAATGCAAGGCAAAAAAATAAGCAACAGCACTGAAATATTTCATTGTTTCTGGTGTACATTCCTGCCAATTTGCAGGAAGATTTTCTTGTGGTGAAGTTGCTGTCAATTTAGGAACATTAAAAAATCTGATATTGGTATGATTGGCTAATTTTATTTCTTCTTCCCCATTTTTAATTCCCCATGAAGCATTCATTTCCATATTGGATTGACCTGAACAAAGCCAGACTTCGCCAATTAAAATGTTTTTTAAAGTGATTTGATTGTAGCCTTTTATAGTAATTTCAAATGGTCCGCCTGCTTCTGGAGTTTTTATTATTAGATTCCAGTGGGCTTCATTATTTGGTGCTGTTTTATATTCTTGATTGTTCCAGCTTGTGGTAATTGTAATTTCTTCCTTCGGACTTCCCCAACCCCAAATTTTCACTTCTGAATTTCGTTGCAAAACCATATTATCTGAAAAGATATTCGGAAGAATGACATTAGCCGAAACTAAATTGGCAATAAAGAAAAATAATAAAATATATTTTTTCATGTGAACAGTTTAATTATAACTAAGAATTTATTTCAAAAGCTTTTTCAAAAATGGTTCGTATTGTTTTGCCATAATTTTGTGATCATCAGCATCAGGATGCGTGGTACAACCATGCGGCGTAACCGCAGTAAATTTGAAAATTTGGATGGGTTTTACTTTTTCATTTTTAAACGAATCTTTTATCTTTTCTAAGCATTCAGTGAAAAATTGGTCTTTTTCGCCATTGACCATAGGACTATTTGCCAATACAATTTGCACATTGGGATTGTGTTTGTAAAGCATTTTCAAGAAGTTTACATAATTGGAAACAAATTTTTCAGCGCTAAATGGCTTTCTTTCTTTGGTTCCGTCGCCTTCAGAAAAATCATTTGTTCCTAAGGCAATGCTGATAATATCTGGCTTAAAGTTGAAATTATATGGTTTTGAAGCGTCATTATTCAAGTATAAATTTTCGTAAACATTTGGCATAACGGGCTCGGTTTCGTCATTCCAATTTCTATACATTCCCATTCCAGAAACGGAACTTAACTGAAAATCAACGCCCAAATCTCTGGAAAGAACTGGCCCGTAAGCTAGATAAGAATTGTGCTGATCGAACCACTCGCCTTGTCCACACGGAATTTCTTTGGTATCATTTCCCATTCCAGAAGTGATCGAATTTCCAATGAATTCTATCTTTTTCTTTTCTTTTGTAGCAGTTTTAATAAGTTTTGTCTTTGCACCATTAAAGAGCACTCCGCCTGTAGAAGCTTCTGTCGCCTTGAAGATTTTAAGCGTATGTTTTTTATTTGAAGCTACTTTTATTGGATAATTTTTAAGCTGGTTTTCAACACGAAGCCTCCCTATATATTTCCCATCTAACTCCAATGAAACATAAGCGTGATGTCCGTATTCATTTTTAGATTGCAACGAAATTTCACACGAATTCCCAGTAAAACTGAACGTTATCGAAGAAGCGGCGCTAATCAAAATAACCGAATTGTCGGCTAATTTTTCTGTTCTTCCTTGCGATATATAAAACTGATTATCAGATTGTTTTATTTGAGAAAAACAAAAACTTGAAACAATCAGAAATAGAAATAAAAGCGGTTTTTTTGTGAATTGCATAATTTATAAAATACATTTTTGTAAAGTTATTAATTATGAGGATTTATGATTGTATTATAATATCATTTTGATGTATAATCTTTGCACTGAAAATCACTTTATGCAATGTGAGTTTACATCTGTAATTAAGAAAAACTGATTTGAAGTTTGGCTTGGCTAGTTTTTTTTGATATTTCCCGCTCCTTCAGTGCTCGTTGTGAAAAATATTCCGCAAGTTTCATGGAATAGCATTTGTAAACTCAATTTTAATCTTTCTACCTGCCTAGAAAATATGAAACCGGGGGTGATAACAAAATGTTGAGAAAGTCAAGCCACATTTCAAAGTTGATAACACCAAAATTGCCAACAATTCAGATTCAGTTCCAATTTAGCTATTTCCAATTTTTAATATGCTTACTTTAATCCTGATGCGCCCGTCCATTATCAAAAAAATAAATCCCATAAACTTGTAGCTCATAATAAATTTTGACAATTACATATCTTAATATCCAAACTAAAAATAGTTTACAAAAAATTAAGATAAAATATTTGATTAGTAAATTTAAAAAATGCCTTGTGAAATTTTTATTTCAAAATTATATTTTACCTTTTTTACGCTTACTGCCAAGGTATAAATTCTTTGTAGCAATCAGATTAAAGCTAAAATTAAAATGCAAAACCATTACTTGCTCAAAATCTTTTTTGTCACAAATTCACTAAAGAAGAAATCCCTATAAATATTTCCAATCGGGATTTCATTTTTCCCAATATACACAGTATTGTTATCTACAGAATCAATTTTTTTCGCATTGATAATATAGGATTTACTCACTCTCACAAACATATTTTTTGGCAACAAATCGTGGATAGTTTTAATATTCATCAGCGTAATCACTTTTTGATTTTCGGTATGCATGACTACATAATCCTTTAAGCCTTCAATAAAAAGGATATTGTTGAAATGAACTTTAAACATTTTGCGGTCAGCCCTGACAAAAATGTAATCATTGGCAATGTTTTCAATATTATTGCTTGTATAATCAGCTTTTAGCAGTTTGTAATAGACTTGTGCTTTTTCGACACCTCTTTGAAAACGATCCAGTTTGACTGGTTTTATAAGATAATCAATTGCATCTACTTCATAACTGTCGGTAGCAAATTCATTAAATGCAGTAGTAAATATTACAAAGGTTTCTTTAGAAATAGTCCTTGCAAATTCTATTCCGTTTACTCCCGGCATCTGAATGTCCAGAAATATTAAATCGACAGTATTATTTACCAGGAATTTCGTGGCAGCATCTGCACCGTTGAAAGACCCGATTGATTCTAAATTGTCGGTTTGGTCAATCAATTTTTGGATTGCCTTTCTTGCCAATGGCTCATCATCTACTATAATGCAGTTCATAATTATAGTTTTAAAGTTAAGGTAACGCTATATGTTTCAGGATTATCTTCTATTTTCAGAAGATATGATGACGGATACAGCAATTCTAATCTTCGCTTGATATTTGCTAATCCTAAACCTCCCGATTTACTGACAGCTTTTAGAATGGGCTTTGAATTGATGCATCTGAAAAAAAGCTTATTATTTCTAACCTCAAAAAATAAATTTACATAGGATGATTTTGCCGAGTCATTATTGTGCTTCACGGCATTTTCTACAAAAGAGATGAATAGCATAGGCGGTATCTGAACGCCATTCAGATCACCTTCCTTGGAAATCATGACATTAAAATTATCGCGTCTCACTTTTTCCAGCTCTAAAAAATCTTCTAAAAAATGGATATCAGAAGTCAGGAAAACCTTTTCTCTGGTACTGTCATATAATTGGTAGCGTAACAAATCGCTTAATTTAATCAAAACCTGCGAAGCCTTCTTTGGGTCATCTTCTACAAGCACATTGGCATTATTAAGCATATTGAAAAGAAAATGCGGATTGATTTGATTTTTCAGCTGTTCTAGTTCAGCGTTGGTTTTTGCAAGCTCCAGGTCGTGTATCAGTTGCGCATCAGATATCCATTGCTGGAATAATTTAACGGATGAAGATGCAACGATAAGCACCATGATCATAAATGAAAAGGTAATAAAGCTAATATAATCATCTTGATATGGCAGTAAATTGGGCTTAAAATAATAAGAGGCTGTCCTCATGATACTATATGAAATAATCATGCCCGCCAACACAGACAGACTATAACTCAGATATTTTTTCTGGAACAAAAATTTAGGGACAAAAAAATACATATTGCTGTAAGCCAATAACAGTACCTGAAAAAGAGTAACCGCTCGGTTGTAGGTTTCGGTAGGCTCCAAATAGTCTGGCGGACTGTAATATAAAACAATTATGCTAAGCCCAATTAGTATCAAATGGCGATACAGCCGATATTTTTTTGAAATAATAAACTGAAGCATCAAATTGGTATCCATCGTCTGTTTGTGTAAAGTTTTGCTCATGCGCCTATTTAGATTTCATACAAATGTAGCAACAAGTACGAAATGCAAATTTATACTATACAAAACTACATTTATTATATACAAAAATTGGCTTTACAAATAGGCATTACCTATAAACACCATAATTATCTTTCAGTAGATCCAAAAAATTATAGCTCACTTAAAATTATTTTAAAAAAGCCTTGAAATACCCTAAAAATAGGGATGCTTAATTTATTTGATAGATGCGATACATGCTTTGTTATAGAAAATAATCCATTTAGTATATATAAAAATAATAGGGTTTTGCAAGATGCTACTTTAGCCAAAATTGTAGTAATTAATTCAAATTTTTAATCAATGAAAAGCAAAATCCAGTATGTTATTTTTATTGCCCTCATGAATGTAAACCTGTCGCATTCACAGGAGAAAGTTACCTTAAGCGGGACAATTGCCGACAAATCAAACAATGAAACGCTTATCGGTGCAAGTATTTTTATTCCCGAAGCAAACATTTCTACCACAACGAATTCTTATGGATTTTATTCTGTAACGCTACCGAAAGGAGAATATACTTTCGTCATCAGCTACACGGGATTTAATACCATGGAAGAAAAAATTTCTATCACTGAAAGCACGAAAAAGAACTTTATCATGCTTGGAAGCAGTACCGACTTACAAGAGGTGCTGATAACCTCTAATGTCACGAAAACCAACATAAGGAAAGCTGAAATGAGTACGAACAAGCTTTCTATTGCGGCAATAAAAAAGATGCCTGCGGTACTGGGCGAAGTCGATGTGCTGAAATCAATCTTGCAGCTTCCTGGCGTGACCAATGCCCAAGAAGGTGCTACTGGTTTCAACGTTCGTGGCGGTTCAGTTGACGGCAATTTAGTAATGCTCGATGAAGCTATCATTTATAATACTTCCCACCTGTTTGGATTTTTCTCGGTTTTTAATTCTGATGTTATCAAAGATCTAAAGCTGTACAAAGGAGGAATTCCTGCTAATTTTGGAGGAAGAATATCATCCGTTCTTGACATTTACCAAAAGGAAGGAAATAATAAAGAATACCACGCAACAGGCGGTATTGGGCTCATATCGAGCCGCCTGCTTTTCGAGGGTCCTATCGTAAAAGAGAAAAGTTCCTTTGTTGCAGCTGGAAGGGGTTCCTACATGCACTTGTTCCTAAAGCTGGCTGACGAGCCCAACTCTGTTTATTTTTACGACCTGAATGCCAAACTCAACTACAAGCTCAATGAGAACAACAACCTTTTTGTCTCCGCTTACTATGGTTATGACTACATGAATTTTAACGATGCACTGATAAATGACTTTAGCAACACATTTCTTAACTTGAGATGGAACCATATCTTTTCAGACAAGCTTTTCTCAAACGCATCAGCCATATACAGCGATTATGATTATGCCCTGAAAATAAAATTTGCCGGCCTTAATGCGAAAACTGAAATCAAGAACTATAACTTTAAATATGATCTTAAGCACTATGTGTCTAACGATTTTGTGCTGAGCTATGGTATCAACTCCATTTATTACAACTTTAATCCCGGTACCGTTACGCCATTTGCTGGCATGACAAGTGTTAATCCATACCAGCTGGAAAAAAAATATGCATGGGAAAACGCTGCTTATATAAGTGCTGAGCATAAGCTTTCCGATAATTTATCCATGACTTACGGCCTTCGCTACAGCAACTTTTTAAGGCTGGGCAAAGAACTGAGGAATACCTATGCTGGGGACAAACCGGTTGCATTTAACGAGGAGTTTCAAGTTTATGAGGAGGCTGACCCAACGGGTACCATACAATATGACAGCAACGAAAAAATTGCAAGCTTCGACAACCTCGAACCAAGATTTGGACTTTCTTACGCATTAGACGACAATCAATCAGTCAAAGCGAGTTACAACCGCATGAGCCAGTACATACACCTGATATCCAATACTGCATCCGCTACGCCTCTCGATATATGGGCACCAAGCGACCAATACCTGAAACCTGAAATATTAGACCAAGTAGCTGCAGGCTATTTCAGAAACTTTAAAGACGATAACTATTCGCTTGAAACTGAAATATTTTATAAGAAAATAAAAAACAAAGCCGACTATATTGACGGAGCCGACCTTATTGCCAATAGAGCCATTGAACGCGTAATGCTGAACGGCGAAGGCAGAGCTTACGGCTTGGAAATCATGGTCAAAAAGAATACTGGCAAGCTTACCGGATGGCTTTCCTATACATTGTCAAGAGCTGAACAGCGCACGCCGGGTGGCATTGCTGGCGGTCCGGGAATTAATAACAGCGACTGGTATCGTGCCAGTTATGACAAAACCCACAACCTGTCGGTTACTGGAGCCTACGAGTTTTCAAAAAAATGGTCTTTCGGAGGAATATTTACTTTCCAGAGTGGCAAGGCAGCAACTTTTCCAAATGGAAAATACCAGTACCAGGGCATAACGGTTGCCAATTACGGAAAAAGGAATGACGATAATCTTTCTTCCTACCACCACTTGGACCTTTCGGCGACATATATACCAAAACCAGATAAAAAGAAAGGATGGCAGGGCGAATGGGTTTTTAGCATCTATAATGCTTATGCTAGAAGCAATGCCGCATCTTACAGCTTTGGGCAGAACGAGGATACAGGCGCCAACGAGGCGAAACGCTTGTCCATTTTCGGTATCGTACCGGGTATAACCTACAATTTTAAGTTTTAACGTAATACTATAAACTAAAGCATTTTACAATGAAAACATACAATAAAATAGTACTGATATTGATTGGATTTTTAATCATTTCCTGTGAGGATGTCATTGATGTCGACCTTGATACCGCCACACCAAGGCTGGTTATCGACGCTTCTATTGACTGGGTGAAAGGTACCTCAGGCAACGAACAAAAAATCGTGCTTTCTACAAGTACTGGTTACTATAGCCCTACTTTCCCTACAGTATCGGGTGCTGACATCACCGTTACAAATACAGCAGGTACTGTATTTACGTTTATCGAATCTGGTAATACGGGCGAATATATCTGTACCGATTTTCAGCCTGTAATTGGAGAAACGTACCAAATGACCCTGCTGCTTAACGGCGAAACCTACTCTGCAACCGAAACGCTTACCTCTGCCCCTGATATTATGGAAACCATCGAACAGGACAATGAAGGAGGCATGGGCGGTGACGAAATAGAAATCACTTTTTATTACCAGGATGACCCGCTGGCCACAAACTTTTACCTCTTTGGCATAAGGTCGCCACGGGTGGCATTTCCACAATATGAAATTGAAGACGATGAAGACAGCCAAGGCAACATTGTCCCTGAATATTATTCGCATGAAGATTTGAAACCGGGCGATGTTGTAAATATCAGGCTTTATGGCATATCTGAACAATATTACAATTATATGAACAAACTGATTATAGCTTCAGGGGCCGATACCGGACCATGGCCAGCAACGCCGTCGGCGGTACGCGGCAATGTCGTAAACCAATCTAACGGTCAGAACTTTGCTTTCGGTTATTTCAGGCTCGCTGAAGTAGCTATAAGAGATTATACAATCCAATAGGTTAGGGTTTCATGCTTGTTTTTGTTTGAAATGCAGGTTGCTATAAAAGCATTCCTGCATTTCTTTAAAATAAATCTAAACATTCATCAGGAGAACATACAATTAATAGAAAATTAAACACAAGATATACAGTTAATTACAGCCGCAAGGCAATAAAAAAAATAATCTATACAATGGCAAGAGATGACCAAATTATTGAATAATAGATAGACCAACTTCCAGACAATAAATTGCAGTAATATATTTCATAATGAAAAAAATCATAGCGTTAATTATAATAGGACTTTATAGTAATAGTAAGTTAAAGGCACAGGATAATTTTGTGGGCAATTGGATCACTGAAGATAGTTTGCAGATAATTAATATCTATGTCGAAGATTCTAATTATTATGGAAAAATAATTTACAAAAAAGTCACGCATCCGAAAGACACAGAAAACAAAATCGTACTCATTCAAATGAAAAAAAGAGGAAATAAGAAAATTCTTTATGGAGGAACTTATTTTGATTGGAATATAAAAAAAGAGTATGAAGCCAAGCTAATATTAAAAGACACCAATACTATTTATTTTATAGGATACTTCGGAATTTTTAATATCAATAAGGTCTGGTACAGAGTTCAATAAGCCTATCTACGTTAAAGCACACTAGGTAATAAAACCATATGCCTAACTCTGAAATATTCAAGTCGAATATTCTGAAGTTTTTAAATAACTATGCAATATTTTGCTAAAAACTTTTGCATCTGCTCCTTACAATGCCTTTAATATTTAAAAAGTTAGTTTTTACATTAAAAAGTAAAGATTTTCTTTACAAATAATAATTTATATTACTTACTTTTAGCGCAAAATCACAACCCTAACCTACCCCATGCTTAAGATTAAACGATTTGCCTCCTTTATTACTTTTCTTTTCGTCTTATCAGCTTCCTATTCGCAAGATAAAACCATTGATTCATTAAAATTAATTGTCCAAAATCCAAAAATACATGATACGGTCAAGCTGTATTCTGTGTTAACAGCAAAATTACAGAAGTATAGGGAAACAGATGAAAAGTATTTTATCCTCAACCATATGCAGGGCAGTTATGCCATGAAATGCCTAAAGAAAAAGAGTTCGCCGGAAATACATAAAGTATATGTGCAATGCCTCGCTGACTATTATTCGAGCATGATGATTGAGTATAAGGCAAAAGGAGACACTCTCAAAGCATTGACCGCTATAGACAAAAGTATTTCGCTTTTCAAATCAGAAAAATTATACATCGACATGCACTATGCCATAGTGGAAAAGGGCCGGTTTTATGTAAAAATCAAAGAATATGAAAAAGCCGCCGCTTGCCTTTTCACCAGCCTGCGCTATTTTGAAAAACAGCCAAAAGCAACAATCGCTGAAATAGGGACTATATATTCGAGTCTTGCAGGACTTTATTCGGCTCAGGGCGATAATGAAAAAGCAATTAAATACAGCAAAAAGGTAATTGCCTTTTGTAACGATACTAAATATCAAGAATACTCCGAAGGTCTCGAACACTCAAAATTTGTTGCCTATTCCACTATCGGCGTTGCTTCCCGCAATCTTAAAAAATACGATGACGCTATATCTAATTTCAACAAAGCATTAGAGATTGCCAGAAAATCAGATGACTCGTTTAAAATCAGTTATGTCTTTAGCAGAATCGGGAGTGTGAAATTGGCTCAGCTGAAATATGATGAAGCTGAGGGATATTTAAAAGAAGCGCTCAAGGGCGACCTTAACGAACAGGCTCTTGCCAATGGCTATACGGGCATGGCGCAACTGCATTTCGCAAAAAAAGAGTATGATAAAGCATATTCTTTTATAACTAAAGGACTAGATCTCAGTGTAAAAACGAATAATATCGACCTGCAAGAAGTAGGAAGCGACATTTTATTTAAATTAAGCGTTATCCGCAAGGATTACAAAAAAGCGCTTGAAATGTACCAGTTGCATGATCAGATAGTTGACTCAAAAAAAATAGAAACTTCTAAAAATGCATTGGAAAAACAGCAGCTCAAATACGATTTTGAGAAGAAGGAATTAAAGTTAAAACTAGATTCAGAAAAGAAAGCTGCAACCAAGAACAATTGGCTAATTGCCCTTTCTGCTACACTTGTACTATTACTTTTAGGCGGTTATTTCTATTACCGCAACAGTAAGCAAAGACAAGCCATTACCATTTTAGAAAAAAACCAAATAAAGCAAAAATTGCTCATCACGCAGATGAATCCGCATTTTATATTTAATTCTGTACAAAACATCAGAGGCTTGATTAACAATAAACAAAATGACGATGCAGTTAATTATCTAGATAAGTTTTCTAAACTAACTCGACAAATACTTGAAAACTCAAATGAAAACTATATTTCTCTTGCTGAAGAAGTAGAAATGATTGAAAATTACCTTTCAATACAGCAGCTTTTATATGATAATAAATTCACTTTTACTATTGATGTACATGGAGATATTGATACTGAGTCTATTTTTTTGCCTCCAATGTTAGCGCAACCTTTTATCGAAAATGCCATAAAACACGGATTGAGCAATATGTTGGAGAACGGAAAAGTTGATATTCATTTTTATCTGAAGGAATCCAAATTATTTTTTGAAGTGAGTGACAACGGTAAAGGGTTCAATTCTGATAAAAAAAGTGGCAACCACAAATCATTAGCTATGACAATTACTAAAGAACGTTTGATTTCTTATACTAAGAACAAAGATTTTATAGTTCAAACCGATAACTTAGTCACATCAGAAGGAATTGTACAAGGAGCAAAAGTTGCTTTTGAAATTCCTTACATTTACGAAAATTAAAATCAAAATATGCTACGAGCCATAGTCATTGATGACATTGAAAGGATTAGAAAAGAGAATATAGCAATTATTAAATCAGCTTGTCCCAATATTTCAATAATTGGGCAAGCTGATTCGGTAGCTTCAGGAATAAAATTAATAAAACAACTAGCTCCAGACTTGGTCTTTCTTGATATTGAGATGCCTGACGGTACTGGTTTTGATTTGTTGCAAAAGTTAAGTCCCATTGCTTTTAAAGTGATTTTCATAACAGGCTATGAAGATTTTGCTATTAGAGCTTTCCGCTTTTCGGCGATAGATTATCTATTAAAGCCATTAAATAGCCTTGAATTGATAGAAGCAGTTAAAAAAGCAGAAGACTCTTTAGGCAAAGAAGTTTTTGACATGAAACTTCATAATTTATTCTCTAATCTTGAACGTCCTAAAAATCTTCAGAAACTTATCCTCAGAACTTCCGACAGGATATATTCCATCAACATTCAAGACATTTTAAACTGCGAATCAGACAAAAACTATACTACTTTCTATTTTATAAATGCCCCAAAACTTGTTGTTTCTACCAATCTGAAAGAGTATGAGATATTACTAAGTCCCCATAATTTTTTTAGAACGCATAAGTCGCATTTAATTAACATGGCATATTTTGACCATTTTATTAAATCAGAAGGCGGTAACACTATTGTAATGAAAAACAAATCTACTATTCCGCTTTCGGTTCGCAAAAAAGAAGAGTTTCTTATTTTATTAGATACTCTTTGAGGCTTTTTTACAAATACGGTTATCCATTAATTCACTACGTTAATCTTAAAATTCCTCTACGTTAGTTCATTGATTAAAATTACCATTGTAGTTTGATTTACTATTGCATTGTAATTCTAATAATGGTTTTACATTCAAAATAGTTCAAATTGCAAAACATGACAGAACCAAAAATACAAATCGGACAAAATTAATACAAGGTTGGAATGACTTTTTCTGGTTAAAATTAGAGTAATAACTATTTCTTTTTCTCACATTTTTTTAAATTGTAAGAAAAGAGTAATGAAAATTTTAGAAATTAAACTGTTCGATAAGGTCTACTTCACTTTTCTCTCAAAAAATAAAATTTATGACTATCATTTAAAAAAAGTTTGAAGTATGCTGGCAAGGCGAATTCCCGCCTTCTGAATTTGTTTTTCTATAATTTTGGCACTTTCTGCCACATACTTGTCCTGCACTTTTGGATTGCCATAGCTATAGACATGTTCGAGCAGACTTCTTGATTCCTCACTCCAACTTACTATATTGATAGCTTTTATAGTTTTTAATTCTTCAGAGCTATAGATTTGGGCATTCAGGCAATTGGCAAGCGTGATATTCTGGCTTGAAATGATTCCTGAATCCCAAAAAGAATGCAGGTTCGTGCCTCGTGTTTGGTAATTTAATTGCACGTTATTTCCTCCTCTGTCATTGCCATATCCAACATGAAGTGGCTGATGCAAATCGCCTACGAGATGAAATAAAAACAAGATTTTCATCTTTATTTCCTCCTTGCTTAATTTATCCTTTGCTCCAAGTTCTAAAATCGTATTGTTTAGCACATGTACAATATTGGCTCCTTCCCTGTCCGCCACCCTAAATCCTTTCGGAAAATTAGCATAATGATAGGCATTCATGAAATCTTTGCTTTTGTCGCCCTTGATATTGTCCATCCAATTTGCCGCATCCTCGATAGTCATGCCGTCAAGATAGGAAAGTACATTCTTTTTGGTAACCTCATCGAGATAACTAAATGCTACCTGCGCCACCATGGCATGTCCTTTCTCGCTCCATGCATGGGATTTATGAATTGATAAAAATAGTAATAGAAGTAAAAATAGCTTTTTCATCTTTGGGGAAATAAAGTTACAATTTACAAAAAATAGAAATTATGATATCTATGTATTGGCTACAATTGCAAATGAAAAAAATAATGAGGAAATGATATTTAAAATATAAAGAAGAATTGGTAATTTATTTAATCTGTTATGCTAAGTAATTTTACTGCCGGTCATTCTTTTCAGTAAAGCCCATTGCTTTAAAGCATTGCGTGATTCTACAGCAGGATAACCTAACATAATTTTACCAGCGGGCACATTTGCCATCACGCCAGAACCAGCGCCTATTGTTGCACCATCACCAATAGTAACGTGGTCTCTAATTGAGGCACTGCCACCGATAATAACTCCATTACCAAGGGTTACTGATCCTGCTAAACCACTATGACCAGCCATAATGCAAAACTTTCCAAGGATACTATTATGGCCTATTTGTACTAAATTATCAATTTTACATCCGTCACCAACTATTGTAGAACTGAATTTTCCACGGTCAACACAAGAATTTGCTCCTATTTCAACATTGTTGCCTATTAGTACATTTCCGATGTGCGGAATTTTAACCAAACCCTTTTCTGGACATTCGACAAAACCAAAGCCATCAGCTCCAATCGAGACATTTGGATGCAATATGCAATTAGTTCCAATTTGGCAACGTTCGCGTACAACAACTCCTGACCAGATTATGGTATTTTCTCCTATAATACAATTGTCCAATATAGTTACGTTTGGATATAGCGTTATATTTTCGCCTAAAATTACGTTTGGACCCACATGGCAACCCGAACCTATTCGTGTACCTTTTCCAACAACTGCTGTAGGATGAACTGTTGCAGTTTTAGATATTAAATCATCAAATACCGGGAGCGCTGGTGCAAACATTGCCAAAATTCGGGACATTGCCAAATCAGTATTCTTAACTTTGATAAATGCCCGGTCCAAACCTGGTTGTATTGATATATCTTCATATACTATAGCAATAGCAGCATCAGAAACCAACCAAAATTTTTCATATTTTTTATTACCTATAAATGAGATTTGGTTTTTTCCTGATTTTTCAAGTTTTTCAGCAGAAAAAATTTTCTGATTTGTGTTGCCAATAATTTCGCCTTTTAAAAGAGTATTGATCTGTTCAAGAGAAAATGTTTTCATAGTATAGTAAAATTGATTACAACCAACCGCTAAGTTTTTAAGATAATAAAACTTGTTGATTTAATTATTCTCGAAAGTTAAACAAAAATGCTTGTATTTATCTAAACAAATCCTTCCTGTCGAAGATTAAATTTGGAAAGGCGAAAATAAGAGATAATTTTGAAATCTCTGTTATCTTAACTTTAACTGTAAAAGAAATACATTATTGTAGATTATTAAATGTTAAGTAAGAGCAATTAAAACATAGTAAAAACAAATATGGATATAAATTACGCCCGTAGGTAGACAACGACTTCCATCTGACATTGGAAATGCTGCAGTATTTCTTGCATCAGATGATTCATCTTTTATAGTTGGAATTGAAATTCTTTCTGCCGGAGGTCTCACCAATATCAGTCTAATGGAATAATTTAATTCCTAATATATCCTTTAATTCTATATTAAAAAAAGGTTGCCATTTTTGACAACCTTTTTATTTTAAAGACTAATTTTTCATCATCATCTTAAGAATTTTGATTTATTCTCAGAAGTAAATTTTATAAAACAAGTAGCGTCTGATAATTTAAAAAAAACTACTTGAACATCCCATTATTAGTTTCTTCGTAAGAATTATTATTTCATTATTATCAACATATATATTTCAATATATTAAATCAATTTATTTCAAAAACTAAATTCTTACCGTATTAATAATTCAAATTGTACATTTTCTAAACTAGGCTTGGATATTATTATTTTATCTAACCCAAATACGGTGATGTGTTGCATAATGTGTTGTTGGAGTGGCAGCATAGTTACCCGCAACCCATTTCTGGTAAGGTGGATCGGTTCCACCTATAGCCCACCCGTAATTTTCAGTTCGCCAAAATGGCCAGTTGGTCATTGCATATTCGCCCCTGTTCCCCCAGTTTGCTTCTGCTGTGTCAGGCAGGATAGAGACAGCGGGAGGCACTCCTCCTATGTAAGTGTAGTTACCTGCAACCGCAATACCCAACATCGAGCCCACGCCCGTTTTGATATAGTTTATAATATTTATATTTGGCGTCTTGAAACTGATGAGGTGACCTCCAGAATAATTTCCATTTCCATAGAAACGAATTTCTGTAAAAATCATTGCGTTTAGAGTTGCCCTGCTTGTATGGCCCCAAGTAGTAGTACTTGCTGCTTCATTAATTCCCACAACTGTACTTCCCAATAGGGGAAAATTTCCTCCAGGGAAAATTTTTAGTGCTGGATTAGTACTTATGGCATGATTATAATTCAATACTTGAGTCCATCCGCCACCGTCAGTAGTCATGTCACAATGAGCTTGGGCAGGTGAAAATGTTGTTCCACAGCCATCAATGTCTAGCCAATACACCCCGTCAGGCGAAGTAGGGAAATCACTTTTTATTGCTTTACAACTGAGTGCCGCCCTTTGTGCATTGCTTCCGTCGATATCGCATCCTTGCATGTTGTTCCAAGTTCCATTGGCATAAAATTTAAAACATTTCCTCGTGCTGTCCCAAATTATTTCAGATTCTGTAGGATTAGCTATATCTGTTTGAGGACATGCAATGTGCGGAATAGAAATTCCATTTGTAGAAGAAGTGACGTCTAAAGCCGCCAGTGGTGTCTGATTTCCAATTCCAACCTGTGCAAAAGTGAAACCGCTTATGCTTAATAATGCTATCGCAAGAATATTTTTTGTCATTGTGTAAATTTTTGATTTATTAAGAGAAAAGTTTTTTAGTTGCAAGTAGTTAAATTATTCCAAACATTATTGGCATAATACTGGAAACATTTTCTTGTGCTGTTCCAAACTAATTCCGACTCCACTGGTGCTGTTATTTCAGCTGTAGGGATTGCTATGCGAGGAATAAGAATCCCTTTTGAGGCAGAAGCAATGTCAAGAGCCGTTTGTGGAGATGTTGTGCCAATACCTACTTTTCCTTCCTGTAATGGAGGTGTTCCCAATGGTCCTCCTGAAGTGCAGGTTCCCATATCTTTCCAAGTTGTTGCAAAATATTTGAAACATTTCTGTTCACTGGCCCAAACCAATTCTCCCTCTTTAGGAGAAGCAATAGCGGCAATCTCTGCATCAGAAAGACGCGGAATCAATATCCCCTGATTTGTTGAAACGATGTCAAGCGTTCCTACTGGTGTGTTATTGTTGATGCCTACTTTTGTCTGTCCTGTACTATTGAGCGTAACTAGTAAAACTGTTAGTAAAAAAAATGTTTTTTTCATGTTTTAAATTAATTTATGAATTGTATGTCGATTTATTTCAAAACCTCTGCTAATTTTATTTTTTTAAAGCTTCCATATTTTCCTATTATTTTTTTGTCCTTGTCAAGAACTAAAAAAGTAGGTGTCCCCATAACATTATAATCCAAGGCAGGTTGGCTCTCCCATCCTTTAAAATCACAATAGGCAATTATATTTGGGAAATTTTTTGCTGCCGTTTCAAAATCCAACTTGTGCTTGTCAAGGCTTATGCCTAAAACTACTGCTTCTGGATTTTGCGATGCCCATTCGTTGATTTTTGGCATTTCTTCCATGCAATGCGGACATGAACTTGACCAAAACACAATGATAGTTTGATTTGTTTTCAAATCGTCAAGGTTTTGCAGTTTCCCCGAAGCATTGGCAAATACAATATTTTTAGCCTTTGTTCCTGGTTTTGTTAATTTATAGGAAGCCAATCTCATTTCGTGTTCAGATTTCTCGGTTTCGTTTAGACATTGTGACACAAGATCTCCATAATTTTCATCTAGAAATTGCAATGCTATTTCTTCTCCAATCTGTTTAAAGCCTAAAGAAAGATATTGAAGCGCAAACTTTTGTGTTTCTTGATTCTTCCCAAACTTTTCCATAATTACTTTTGCACCACTAATAAAATGATCTGTACGTTCTTCTTCTGAAAATCCATTTTTAGGATCCATGTAATATTTTACATAATTGAAGATGTGGTCAACATAAAGTGGCGAGCTGAGCAATTTAGGATTAGAAGTGTCAATTCCGTCCCAAAAATGGTTTTCCCTGTAGCTTTGGTTTTTCAACTGTTGTTCGTCAAAACGATGCTGCATATTCTTTACCATTTCGCCGGCCCAGGTTCCTTTATTAGATTTTAAAAAAGAATTTAGCTTCTTATAAAAAACAGCACTTTCTTTTTCAATTATTGCTCTGTCTTGTGATTCCGATATCTTTTTCAGTTGCAATCGGCTTTCTTTCTGATAGGCATACCACTTTTTATTTTCTTCTGAAGAAATAAAATTTGGCAGTTCATTTTGAGCTTCAGTATCCATTTCAAAATAAATCACTTTTTCGCTATTATTAATTATAATGTCGATATGGTCATTTAGAATTTTTCCATATTGAAGCCTGTAAACACCAGAAGGCAGTTCAGCAACCTTAATCGAGAATTCACCATTGACCAAGGAACCTGCAGCAACTTCAAACGCACCTACTTCAAATTTTTTTAAAGCTATTTTTCCCTCGGAAACATTTCCTTTGAAACGCCCAGCGATTGAAATACTATCTTTTTTATAACCAGCATAAGAAATGCCGGTTATAAAAAGAAGTCCTAATAAATAATATATTTTTTTCATTTAAAATATTGCACTATAATAGTAGAAATGGAACAATATGTACTCTCTGCTCCCCCTAATAGTTTGAATCAGCACATTTTTATTTTTCAGTGATCAATTTTTGAGTAACTACAGCACCGTTACTTAATTTTATCTTGGCAATATAGATTCCTTCAGCATAACCAAAAGGATTGCTGGTACTGTTTTGTCCTGTAGCGTCAAATGATATTACTTTTCTGCCTGCGATATCATAGATTTCTATAACATTCATTCCTAAAGAGGCAGTCGCATTGAACTGTCCGTTTTTGATAGAAGCCAAAACTTTTACACCAGTAAAATCAGGATTGCTCAAGGCAACATTTTCATAAACCACTTCAAAGCGTGTGTCAGCAATCGCTTCGCTAGTCGTGAAAGAATATTCTCCGTCAGCAAAATTGTGATATACTTGCAATGCTTTGTCATGAAGATAAACAGGAACGTCGTTTCTGAAAATACCGCCTTTATCTGAAATATTAATTTTGAAAGTTTCAACAGCAGTTCCTGTTTTTGAAACTCCTAACGGAACTACGTCAGTATTCACAAATTGCGGACGGCTGTTAATGGCAAGCTTCGTATTGTTCTCTTCAAGAATGCTGTATAATTTTGAAGGACTTGTAGAGTTTCTTCCTGCATCATATAATCTGTCATAACCCATTGTAGCTTCTGGAATATAGGCAATCAAGATTTCGCTATAGATTCCGTCTGCAGTCATGTTTAATTTGAAGCTATCTTTGTTGTTTTCTCCAGATTGTCTGAAAAAGTTCACACCGACACCGCTTGTTCGCATACAGTTATTAAAAATAACCGTACCAGAAGAAACCAATGATTTCACTTTAAAACCTTGTGCTATACTGATTCTTCCGTTAATCTGTGCCGCAACAGGCGAAGTATTTACTTGTCCGGCCAAGTTATATACTGCATAATCTGAAGATGTATAGTTAGTGTTAGTGTTATTGCTATTTCCTCCGTCAGTTGCTGAGGTCCAAACATAAGCCGATCCGTCAATATCCAAGTTTTCAATCAGAAATTTATCCAGGTCAATTGGCGAAGGATAAGGATTTGCGATTAAGTTATAGCTTGTCGCTCCATTTGGAGAACTTGGGTTATTTTTCACAGGAACTATGATAGTACCTGTTCTTTGCAATCCTGTAAAAGTCATATTTATCTTTCCTGCCACAATCCCTTGTTGCGTAAAAGGAGTTTGGTTCTTTACACGAGTAATAAAGCCTTCGCCAGAAGTAGTAGCTGTCAAAGGCTGCCATCCGCCACCTACACCAGATACATATTTATATTTCAAGTCAAAAGCACCTGCAACAGTTTGGCCTTCGGCAATAGCATCATCAATTTGAGTAAATGCATTCCCGTTTACCGGAGCTCCCCAATAAATATAATCGTTGACGCGCATGTCTCTTGTCGTTTTTTCTATTACTACTGTTGGTGTACCAACTACAGTAGTATTAGGTGCCCATCTAATGAAACTTCCTCCATCCTTAACAACGATTTTTCCCGATAAATAGATTAATCCTCGCAAAACATCTATTGTTATGCCTGGGTTAATTACCAAATCACTTCTTAACGTTAAGCTGAAACAAGAAAAAGATGGCACAGCAACATTTGAATAAATATGTACTTGATTTGCATTGTTTGGAGCGGATGTAGCAAAATAACTTGCAGAATTACTAGACCATCCTTCTGCTAACCAATACTTTGTGACGCCATTAAAAGCTACGTTTGCGTCATAGCAATCCAAATCACTTCGTTGCGCCAGTGTAAAAGCAGAGAAACTGACTAAATCTATTTCACTAAGAGAAGTAATGGATCCTTCTGTCAATGTGCTCGCGCTTCCTAAAATAGAAGTAGCGTCTGTTCTTGAAGGTATTTCTATCCAGTTAGTTCCGTTCCAACCTGCAATTGTCAGCTTATTCAGGTTGTTGCCCGTTATGGTTCCAATATTGCTCGAAGCCTTCCATGTCAGTGAAAATGTTGCCTGTGCTGTCGCAACATTTTTTAAATGCCAGTATTCCACAGTTGATAAGGCTGTAACTTCTGGAGCTGATCCCGTTATTGCCCCAACAGTAGTAGACGGATTAGCTCTAAAATAAGCGGCATCCAAGCCTGTTGCGTCAGATGCTGTAGCTTCCAAAGGTGCATACACACCTGCATTGCCTATAGGAAATAAAAATTTTCCAGTTCCATAATGGCGCACATAGCCTTCAGTATGATGACTGTCTGAAGCCCCACTCCATACTGCAGTCGGTGCAAACGACAATACGCCATGGGAAGCTGTTTTTGAGGTCTGGGTAGATGCAGGACTATTTCCAAAGCTGTAATTTCCTTCAGAAATATAAAAATTGGAATTGTCGCTTACATAAACTGAACCATTGTTCTGCACCTGGGCATTGGAAATCCCATAGGCCAGAAAAGCCAGCGCAATTATGTATTTCTTAACAGAAAAACGCAAGGTATTTGTGTTTTGGGTAGTTGTTTTCAAATGGATAATATTTAAGATTAAAAAGAAATTATTTTATTGTATACTTCTGCAACTATTGCAGACGTTATCCGTCGTTAATTGTAAGATTATAACTTGCTTAAATTTTATTTTTGGAAAATTAAAATCCAGCAATATTATCGCAAATTCAAAAAGTATAATTATATATTATCGATCAAAACTCCTTGTGATGTAAACATCTATTATTTTAAAAAAAAATTCAGTACTTGCTGACATGGATAATGAAAAACAAAAAAAATTGACAATACATTTTGATGACTTTTAATTTGGCTTTAAACTTATTATTCTAACATACAAAAAGCACATACTATGTTGCATGTATATTTTGTGAATTTATAGCTATTTAAAAAGACATCTAAAATTTCGAATACTATTCTTCTTTACGCTCCAAAATAATCGACGAAATGCATTTTTTATAGATGAAATACCATTTTAGAAAAATAATAATGATTTTTATTAATTATAAATACTATGCATGTAACTTTCTTAGGGCTTATTTTTGATATATATATCAATACCTTTTAACATTGTTTACTTTAAAATTTATTTACTAAGGATGTAGCTTCATGAGAATTTTTGAAAATCTAATTCGACAATCATACAAAAAGTATATTTCCTTAAATATGACATTTCATTCATTTTTTATATAATACTTATTTACTAGCCCAAATAAATTGTAGTTTTGCTATATGAGTCTAAAAATAATTTTGGCAGATGATCATACTGTGGTTCGCCATGGCGTTTCGTCATTGCTTAGATCTTTGTTTGAAGATTTAGAAATTAAAACCTCTCAAGATTTTACCGAATTAATTCCTTTACTTCATGAATTTGACGCTCAAATTTTGTTGCTAGATATAAATATTTCAGGCGGAAATAGTATTGCCATGATCGACAAAGTCAGAAAAGCCAATCCTAAAATTTATATTTTAATGTTTTCTGCTTATGAAGAATCAAATTATGCCTTGAGATATATTCATGCTGGGGCCAATGGATTTTTAAGCAAAGAAGCTTCAGAGGAAGAAATAGCTAAGGCAATAAATACACTCTTGAAAACAGGAAAATATATAAGTAACATTGTAAAAGAAAAAATCTTAGAAAATGTCCTACAGAATGCTCCTATGGATCCCTTAGAAGTTCTTTCTATTAGAGAAATTGAAGTAGCTGACCTTTTGATCAAAGGGCTCGGCGTTCTAGAAATTTCTAATCAACTCAATATACAAACAACAACAGTAAGCACTTATAAGAATCGGATTTTTGAAAAGTTGAAAATTACTAATATCGTAAGCCTTGTTGAAATTTTTAATATTTATCGAAATTAGGAGCTAGCGTGTTTGGAAATCTAATTTTAATTTGTGTTCCTGAACCTACTTCGCTATTGATTTCTATTTTTCCTTCTAACAAAGTTAAAAGCTCTGAAATCATCTGAAATCCCATTCCAATTTTTTCATTTTCCCTATTTTCTTGTTTTTTCTTGAAGAGTTCAGAATAAAACTGTAAAGCTTCACCAGTCATTCCTCTACCTGAGTCTGATATCATCAATTCAATTTTTCCTGAACTTGCTATAACACTAAACAAGATTCCTCCTTCAAAAGTGTTTTTAATAGCGTTATCCAAAAGATTGTGAATAATTATAGAAAGTAATAATCTATTTGCATATATAACAAGATTTTCGTCAACTGTATTTTTAATCTCAAGTTTTTTTGATTCAGCAATATTGGCAAACATTCTAATCTTTTCTGCTACTAAAATGTGAAGAGAATAAAGTTCTGGAGAAATTTCTTTAGTTGAGATTTTTGTATATTGTAATAAATTGTCTACAAAGTTATATAATTGAAAAGACGATGTATAAATTACTTTTATTGCTTCGTCTAATGATTCGGGATCATCTTTCTTATCTATAATATTCAACTTTTGAATTTTTTGATAAGCTTGCTTACCAGTAAGAGCGAGAAATCGAAGCGGACTTTTAATATCATGGGTTATAGTGCCAATCAATTTTTTATGATTTTCAACTTCTATATTTAATTTAATCTTAGTTTTTTTTAATTTTGCAATCGTTTCACTCAGCTGTTCTGTTCTTTCTGATACTTTTTTTTCTAATGCTATATTTTTCTTTTTTAGATACTTGACTCTCATTCCAAAAAGGTAATAACAAATCAAAATCGTTATAATTGAAAGTACTATTTTAAATAAAGTAGTCTGCCAAAACTTTTTGGGAACAATTAAAACCTTTGAAGCATAAATATATTTTGAATCAAATCCTGAAAGCTTACGCGCCCTAACTTTGTATTCTCCGTGAGGCAATGCTGTAAATTCTATATTGTCTTGGTCTAATGAAATCCAGTCTTGCGAAATTGGTCCTTCTAGCTTTACGTCGATATTAAAATTGTTTGGATTGCCGTAATAAGGACTTCTTATAAAAAGCCTCAATCTAGTAAAATCAGAATTTAAATTTAACGTATCATTATTTTGCGGATACTTAACATTATTAATTTCTGCTTCTTCAAAAAATATTTTACTATTGGGTTCTAATGGTTTTATTTTATTTGAATTAAAAAAAACATTGCCCTGCATTGACGGAAAAGTAATAAACTTGTTATTCAAATAAACACCGCAAGGCTGACAGCCTCCATTAAATTCATTAGTCAACAAACCATTTGTTTTATCATAATAGTAATAATATACTCCATCGGTTTTACCTAAAGAATAATTCAGAAGATTTTGTCTAGAAACTTGAAGCAGTCCTCTGTTTGTAGAAATCCAGAAAAAACCATTGTCATCTTTAATAATACAATGTGCAGAATATAAAATTTTCTTTTTATCTAGCGGAAAATGTGTTGTTTTTCGATCTATTGGATTATATAAAAAAATACCTTCTTCATGAGCGACAGCCCATATCTTATTTTTGTCTTCAATATATAAACTCATTACATGCTTATTGCGAAAACTTTCAATATTTTTAACTTTCTTATTTTGTATATCAACCCGATGTAATCCTAAAACGGAAGTAATCCAAAGCATATTTGGATTATCTTGAACAATCAACTCGGGAACAAAATCAAACAACATAAAGAATCTAAAATTCTCTTTTTTGATTGTATCGAGTGAATAAAGAATTCCAGTTTTGTTGACATTTTCTGTTCCAACAAAAATTCTACCATCACTATTTTCAAAAATTTGAGTAACGCGATTGTTAAATTTCCATTTCTTGAAACTAGCGTAATTTGTTTTTTTGAAATAGCAAAAAACAAAGTTTTCAAATTTAATCCAAACATCGCCTTTTTTATTAATCATTAAGTTATAACCATCATCATCTCTAGTAACATTAATTTTTTTACTAACGCCAGAAAGACTAAAAACTTCTCCTGTGCTTGTTAAAATTGAGGAATCATCAAAGGGAAATTGTGCATAATACACACCCTTACCTTTATGACCATTAATAACTTTAAAATCCTTTTTCTTTGCAGTTAATAAACCTTTTGTACCGCTTCCTAAATATAAAATTTGACTTTTATTTTCAAAAAATGCGGTTATAATATTGTCTTTTGAAAGATCAAAATCAAGCAATACGGGATATAAAACTAATTTATCTCCAATACAAGAAAGAAGATATAGATTCTTATTATCTTTAAAAAATACCTGCTTCGCTACTGGATTAATAAATATATCTATTTTTCCTTTTGACAAACCCTCGATAGAAACTTTTTCTGCTTTACCTTTAAAAAACAAGTTATAGTTTCCTTTATTATCATAACTATAAAGCCTTTCGTTGAAAATAAAGAATTTAGCATTTGAATTATTAAAATAAATCTGCCAAAGAGTCTTGTTCTTTAAATTATAACAGGTTATTAAATTATTTTCAATTTTATAGTAATAATTATTTGAATATATTTTTTCAATAGAGGTTCCCCTACTTATAGAAATAATATTATCTAATGCATAACCTTTCGGAATTGCTTCTTTCTTAACAAATGAGACCTTACTATTCTTAATGAGGACGTACTCATGGTCATTATTTAAAATATAAATACTGTCTTTTGAAACAGACCCTTCAAACAAAAACATTCTATTTGAATGCAATTGTGGAATGCTTTTATTATCAAAAACTAAAAAGTATTTACCATCATAACGAACTAATCCGTTTTCAGTTGACAACCAGATAAATCCATTTTTGTCTTTTATAATTGATTTTACGCTGTTTTGTGGCAAAGAATTATTATCCGCAGAATGCCACACAGTCTCATATTCACTCGCTACTTCTTGAGAAAACACAGAGTTGCAGGAGAATAAAAATAAGCAGAATAACATTATTACTCCTGTCTGTTGCATTTATATTAGATTAATTTGAAGAAATGGTAGGAAAGATTTCGTTAACAAAGCAAATCTACAAAAGATATCTACCTGTTTTACCAATCAAAAAAGTTGCTACTAAAAATAAAAGCTACTTAACAGCACTACTTATTAATTATCAATACATTAAAAAAATCTTGTAGTTTAAATTCGACACACATTGCATTATCTAGCTACAAATTCTATGTTAATACCTCTATAAATTTGCTACATATTCAAGACACTGGAAATATCCATTGCAAGGCATAAACAAACTAAGGTTTTCTCGCATTATATTTTTTCAAAAACACTTATTCCACTGATATCAAATTTATATGCTACCAAAAACTGTTGTGTCTTTTTTAAAGACCTGTTATACATTCAAGAATCAAGACCTATCATACTTTATAAACAGCAATAATTATGAATAAAAAACAGATTATTTCACTAAAGATGTACCATTCTATTGAGAAATACATCAGAAACACTCCGTTTGAATGTCTGCCAAAAATTAATGATATCATTGAAGACTTCAGATTAAAAATTGCAACAATCGAAGCCATTGCAATTGATCTAGAAAAGTCGGATAGCACTATCAAAGAAAAACTTTGCAGAGCAGGAGCTGATATCGAGCTATTGCTAGTCAAGACTGCAAAGACGCAAGGTCATGGCTATGGCATGGAACTGACTGTTGATATCTTTTATGCCTCCCTCCTAAGAAAAAACAAACAGCAACTTGTTGACACCTTGCAAAGAATTAATATTCAAGGCTGCCAAAAAATGGAGATTCTTAGCAGTCATGGAATTACGCCCTGTGTGATGGAATATTTCAAATCTCTGATAAAAGACTATTGGGACGGAAACACGGTTAGCCTTGTAAGGCGAATTAATGAAAAAAAGCTTCGAGCACTCTATGTGGAAACTGAAATACTGCTAAAAAGAATCGATAAGGAAGCAGAGCGCTATCAGAAAGAAAATCCTGATTTTTATACTGCCTACGCAGCTAACAGGGTAAGAATATTCCCTTATAAGATGAATATTACCAAGATTAAGGGCCTGGTAATCAATGAAGATCTATTGCCAGTAGAAGGCGCAGTTGTTTCGATTTATGGCACAGATTATCAAACCAAAACAGACAACTGTGGCTATTACATTCTTCAAAATATTCCCTTTGGAACACTAAAAGTAATCGCTACTGCCTGCAATCACGAAAAAGAAGCCATAAACATAAGCATCCATAAATCAAAGTCAAACAAAATTGATTTTATGCTAAGAAATGAAAGCAGAAACTCATCTGGTCAGCGATATGCAGTATAAAATCTAGCAATCATTTTTATGAAATCACAATTACCTAATAATTAAAACTTAAAGCTAAAGAAAAAAATGAAGACCAAACAACTTATACGGTGAGATCATTTATAACAAGTTTCATCTTGCTAGTTGTGATAAATACTGGCGCATCTTATCTCAAAAAAATCTCAGAGGCATTGCTATCGCAGAAGGCAGAAAAAAAGGAGTACGAAGCACCCGATGACCTAAAGAGCTATTATGCTATTCCTGTATATTCTCGCACAGGAGATAACGACAGCATTTACAGAGACAAAAGAAGGAGCAATTACCTATCAAAATCAAGAGGATACCACAAAGGATTAAAGCGATGCTCTTAAACAACGCATACAAAATAGTCAAAAGCAGATAAAAGAATAAATAAAATGCCTCAAATTACCTAAACCATTTGCTAACCGCTTTATGGTAAAAAGAAATAGTTAACAATTAAATTTTAAAAACCATGAAAAAATTCATTTTCTCAGTCCTGTTGTTTACAGCAGGCTATGCAGCACAAGCCCAAGTAGGAATCAACACACAGAATCCGCGAGGCATCTTCCATGTTGACGGTGCCAAAGACAACAATGCTAGCGGTGCGCCAACTGCCCTGCAACAGGCCAACGACTTTATAGTCACCGTTGACGGAAAACTGGGCTTAGGAACTACTACACCGTCAAGCAAGCTTGAAGTTAACGGCGCCTCGACAAACACTG